>Ga0066652_100000292_pt1 | contig 25334 bp, 21 predicted proteins | sample GraSoiAngelo_101_FD_71413 | JGI IMG/M metagenome (GOLD analysis project Ga0066652, IMG submission 71413) | Grasslands soil microbial communities from the Angelo Coastal Reserve, California, USA - 14_0903_02_30cm | ecosystem: Environmental > Terrestrial > Soil > Grasslands | place: USA... | reverse complement strand
AATGGAAAATAGTTTTTATACTGCGCCACCTCCCGGCGGAAAAACCCAGCTTTTATCGACAGCTTACCGCGAGAATGGTACTCCTGTAAAAGGTGGTTATCATATTTATCCCGAAAACGCAGCCGCTTCGCTTTGGACGACACCCACCGATATCGGCAAATTCATCATCGGGCTACAACTTGCAGCCATGGGCAGATCAGAAACTGTATTAAATAAGACGTCTGCTTCTTTAATGTTGACCCCTTACAAGGAAACTGCGACTTTGGGCTCCTGGATCAGAACTGCCGGCAAGGATCAATACTTTAATCATGGAGGCGCCAACGAAGGTTTCCGCTGTGTTTACATTGGCAGCAAAGAAGGCGGCAATGGTGTAGTAGTAATGGTGAACTCAGATGATGGAACGATCCTCGATGAGGTGGTGGCAGCCGTTGCCACGGTATATGACTGGAAAGATTTTTATAAGCCCCCCGTTCGCAAAACGGTAACGGTACCTACCGAGGTGCTGGATACTTATGTCGGCGAATACGAGCTGTCTCCACAATTCAAAATAACCATTCTGCGGCGAGGCGATGCCCTGTTTGCAAATGCAACGGGCCAGTCAGAAGTGGCGCTTTTTGCAGAAGCGACCAACAAATTCTTTCTGAAAGTAGTAGATGCTACAATTGATTTTGTCAGTGATGGATCGGGGAAAATAACCAAACTGGTGCTTCACCAGAATGGTCGTGACACGGATGGAAAGAAGGTGAAGTAAAGAAGTACGGAGTAACAGTGCGAAGTGCGATTGTTACCTAAGCCTTTTTCTTCCTGCGCTGATCAAAAATTATTCGTCATCCCTAATGGCGAAAACGCTATCACAATATATACCGTTGATCTATCTCTTGGCAGTATATGTGAGCTTATCACCTTCAATTGTTGCCGGCTTTGTATAAGGATGTTCTTCAGCTTTTCCAACGGCCATTATATGCATAACTGTCCAACCCTTAAATTTGAGATAGTCTGAAACCAGGGACCGATGACAGCTCCACCATACAGCTTCTGAACACATATAAGCGACTCTTTTATCAGTTCCGAGAAATTCGAGATCTGTAACTGCATTCTTAAAGTCTGGAGTTTCCATATAATCTGCGTATCCTTTAAAAGCAGCAACTCTCCATGCGGTATTGTGAGAATCACTACGTGGTTTTCTACGTCCCCCGAGTCCTACGAGGTGGCGATATTCTATATTCTTGGCAGATAAAGACTCTGCCAAAGTCTCTTTATTAAAATGCGGGTAGCGCCTTGAACCGGGATAACTCCTGATATCGGCAACCAGCTCAATTTGAAATGAGTTTAGCATTGCTATAAACTCGTCAAGCGTGCGTGTAGAGTGTCCGATTGTCCAAATACTTTTTTGTCTCATGATAGATTTTTCAGTATTCACTTGTCGACTGATGATCAATCATCCATTTAAACCCTATTTATCAGTCAACATTCCAAAATAATCACTCCGGGAAGTCTTGCTCATAAATCAAAAAACATCTAAAGGCTTGTTATTAGCTTTCAACTGAAAGATAAACCTCAACTTCTGCGTCATTCCAATCCTTACTTTTCTCATCATAGACCTCAAAATCCATTTTATAAGATCGTGGAATGTCGGAAACCCATATTTCTTTCCAGGCATTGGCCACACAATCCGGCATTTTTCCTTTTGCATCAATTCTCTGGTAAGTTCCTTTGGCTATAGTTAAAGTCTCCAAACCTGCGGGTACTTCTGTACCTGGTTTTACCTTGCACCCGATGAAATATGAAAAAGGTTGTGTATGATCTCCTTCATACTGATGGTAAACCGCCAGTATTTCCTCAGTCAATTTGTTAGGGATCATTTCTGCATATTTTCCTTTTTCAAACTCCTGCCATAAGTTGCCACAATCAATACTCGATTGCTCATTTACATTCGTTGTCTTTTCTTTTAATGCCAGGCCAACTAATTTGGTTTCTTCCAGTTCTACTGTGTACATAAGTATTTTTATTTGGATCGTGATGGTATTAAACAATGACCGACTGTTGTCCGGGGTTCTCGGTCGCGTCGGCGATAGTGAACTCAAGCCCAAGATAGGGCAAATGTTAAACAGAATTGCTATTGATGCGTTTTATTCCCGAGAAGAGACCTTCAGTATAGAAAACCCCACTGTTAGTTGACATTACCAGGTTTTGTCTTCTCATAGTAACTTCTTACAAGTCCATTGGATTGTACCTGCGTTCGAATATGTTTAAATTTAAGATCAGTATCGAGTTGACCAAATAATGGAATGCCATTTCCTATTAGGATCGGAACCTTTGAAATTATTAGTTCATCGACGAGATCTTCTTTTAAAAAGTCCTGTATAACTTTCCCGCCGTCGACATATATTCTTGAAAAACCAAAACTGGAAAGATAACTTAGCAACTGGACTGGATTCATTGAAAGAACAGTGGCCTTTTCTTTTAATTCATCTGGCACTTGTTTAATGCTCTTACTCAAAACAAAAACTTTCCTATCATACGGCCAGGAAGGAAAACCAAGCACTTTTTCAAAAGTGCCCCTGCCAATTACGATTGCATCAATTCTACTTATGAATTCCTGGTAGGACTGGATAGCTTCATCATTGGCGAATTGGGTCAGCCAGTCAATATCTCCGTCCTTTCTTGCGATAAAACCATCGAGACTTGTTCCTATGTAAACTATTGTATTCAATGTGTCAGGTTATGTGGTCCACGAATTGAAGGCTAACTCATAAATTTATGATATAAGCCGGCCAATGCAAAAAATAGATTGTAATGAAATTAGATTACAAATAAGAGTCTATCACTGCAGTCTTGCTCTTTTTCGCCGGTTTATGAAATCACGCAAGAATTGCCACGGTTGTTTATCTTCATCCCATGATAGAGACCGTTGTGCAGATTTTTTTCGTCGTGGCATTGATACTTTTAATTATTGGGATTGCATTCAAAAGAAGAACAGACAAAGAAACCATTGTTTTACCGGAGAATTACCGGGAATTGCTTGCTGATTACGTAAAATTCTACAGGCAATTGGATGAAGCCGGTAAGGAAAAATTTGAAAAAAGAATTGAGCAGTTCTTATCGGCTGTACAAATAACCGGTGTGAATGCAGAAGTAGAAGATATCGACCGGCTCTTAATTGCGGCCGGGGCCATCATCCCCGTTTATGCTATTCCAGACTGGCAATATATAAACCTGCATGAAGTGCTGGTATACCCAGGTACATTCAACAGGGATTTTGACCAGGCGGGCTCGGATCGGACTATCGCGGGGATGGTGGGCAGCGGCGCCATGCAACATGTTATGATCATAACCAAATGGCAATTAAGACAGGGATTTATTAACGACCATGATGCGCAAAATACCGCTATTCATGAGTTTGTGCACCTGATAGATAAAATGGATGGAACTGTAGACGGCGTTCCTGAAATAATTTTAGAGCGGAAACATGTACCCAGGTGGAAGAATCTCATGGATGCAACGATCTCGCAAATGAAAAACGGGGGATCAGATATTGATTTCTACGGTGCCACGAACCCTGCTGAATTTTTTGCCGTCATTTCCGAATATTTTTTCGAGCTCCCTGATGTCTTAAAAACAAATCATCCTGAGTTGTATGAGATGCTTGAGAGGATATATAAAACGGGGAGATGATAGCAGCTACATTGTTTTAAGGTCATAATTCAAAAAAATAGGCTGATGTAAATCAATAAGCTCGCGCCACCCTTTTTAATTGTTCTACGGTAATTCACTGTATCGCTTCGATTGTTATTCAATCAGCCACCTTTCTTCTTTGTTGATCGTCTCCAAGGTTGTTTAATTCGTTGCTTCAATTCTAAAACCCTTTTGTAAAATAGCTTTTGTGAAATGACTTTCCAGATTTACCGACGTAAAATTGATGGGTTCAATAGAGAATAATAGCCTGAATTTCAAATCCTTTGCTTCAGGTTTTTCAAGCGTAATGGTATTATTCACCTCATAAAAACCAAGGCCTTCTTTATATGGCAACCTTATATTCCACAAATCGCTGCTATCGGTGTTAACATAAATCTTCAAAATAATATCATATTTGGAAGCATAATTAGCATTTGACTCCTCACTTATGGGAAAAATTATTCTACCGCTGATCTTTATATTTATTGGATTTTGCTTCAAAATGTTTTTTATAGTTCTAGGAACAGATTTTGATTCCTTGCGTATTTCTTCATTTTCATTCCAAAGAATTTTGGTGACTTTTGGAGGTGGCGGCGGTAGATGTATCGGAGAATCTATTCTGACTACTGGGCTTGTGTCTATATTAGTCTTTGAAATCGAATCAGCCTTCACTTCAGCTACCTTATTTCCTGGTTTAAAACAGCCCGAACTATTTAATGCCGCAATAAGTCCAGTCACAGCAACTACTAACGCAGTAATTCCCGTTATCAACCCAGCGGCAGTTTCAAAGAAATTTTTCGTTTTTGGTTCGTTCTCGCCCATAAAATGTGACTAATTTTCCTTAAAATCGTAGACATAAATTTATGATATAAGGTAACCCATTCAAAAAAAGCTGAAGAAAATAATTAAGCAAGTTCCTTTTTATGCGTTTCCGCTATTCTACCGCGTAGTTTAGGTGAACCAGTCACATTTTTTCTGTGGTGCAGCACATTGGAAAACACAATTACCCATATCATGAATGCAGCGATATTGATGCGTTCCCAAATCCCAAGGTTAGGTGTAGGCAGGTTTGCATTGATATGGGGTGACTCCACTCCAGATAATGAACCAAATATGAGAAATAGGACAAAAGTTGCGGTAGTGAATATCCGGAATCTCTTTCCCAGGGCTGCCGCTCCAAATCCCATTAGCAGCATCATCATGAGTATCGTCACCACTGCCCAGGTAATATGCAGGGTATCGGTCAGTGTTCCTCTGCCGGCACCAATGACTTCACGACGGTGCATCGGTGGCCAGTAGAAATTCAGGATACAATAAATAATGATCAGGCTGCCAACAATTCGTAGTGCACGGCTTTGTCCGGCTGATTTCAGCACACCCAATCCAAATGCAGCAAAAAGCAATGGATACAATATGGCAAGCAGCACCCATAATATTCTTGTCGGGGCGCCTATTGCTGAGAGCTCGCTCACCGTGAGATTAACCGTGCTGTATCCTTCGTAGAATACCGGCACAAGAATATTAATGGCAATATACCATACTGAAGAAAGGATACCACAGAACAACAAACCTTTTCGCATTTTCTCTGTATCATGTCTCGATGCGATTAAAGGGATAGTCATGACCCATCCAAGCAAAACAGGAAGCCCCCACATGAGGTGCAACCAATGTAGTTCCTGAAGTATAATAATCTCTACAACGAACCATATAACAAGGCCTCCCAAAATAAGACCCGCCATGAACCAATCATTATGAGTTCTGCGAAGGATCTTTAAAAAAGAAAAAATGCCCAAGGTTCCCAATCCAAAGAGAATGATACCGGGCACCATAAAGTCAGTGAAGACTCCATGCATCATATCAACCGACATGTCCATTAGTCTGCCATCTGGTGCTGCCACGAGAAGGCTGCCACCCAGCAGGGATCCTGCTGTTTCGTAACCAATTATGATCAGTAGGATAATTCGCTGCCACCCGCTCTCGCTCTGTTTTTTTCGCTCTTTCTCTTTGGTGGTTATCATTAGGCAAAATTGGAGAACCAAAAGGGGGAATAAAATGATGCTGATCAGGATTGAAGTTGATGATGGTTAAAAATTCCATTGTCTCGGCGAACTCTGCTACTAGAGCCAGCCAAAAAACTTTATGTCGTGTGTAGACTGTCAGGCAACAAGTTCTGCGATATATCTCTTAATGAGATGCTTGGTAATTTCTTGTGCATCAGATAAACTCATAGGATTTGGTGGTGGGTCAAATCGAGTTATTCCGTGACGATAAGATTGACTCGTTCGCTTTAACAAATCAACCCTACTTTTTGGCTCCCAATCATAAAGTTTTGCGCCTTTTGCTGACTGAACAATCTCGATAATATTAGATAATACTGGGAAATCAAACTGACCGTTTTTTATTTGATTTAAAATCTTCTGCAGCGGTTCGTCAAATCTGCTTTTGTCGACAGCGCGAAAAGTCGTCTGATAGGGAGTACTTACAATTGATTCGCCGGAATTTCTATTAATAGTGATGGTTGGCGCATACCCCCTTAAGTGAATAACATCAGGCTCAGTGAATAAATATATATTCCGGCTATTATCATTATTAATTTTATACACCGAATTGACCTTTATTGCAGATCGAATTCCTCCCTCGAGAAAAATAATTCCATTTAATGTGTCAAGATACTCACAAGCAAATTTTCTTACATCGTTAGCCGTGTTGCAATTTTCGAATTCCTTTATCTTGAGAACAAACTCATTGGATGTCTTTTCAATAGATGAACTTTTTTCAGCGGAAAGGAGCTCAAGCACCGGACCATCGCCAGTCAGTGTCACATACCACATGATGTTTCATTTAGATTGCTTACAACACATAAATTTATGACACAAGACGAACGATTCAAAAAAAATAGGCTGCGTGAAAAACAATAAGCTAGCATTATCCTTTTTTCAAATATCGCGGCAAATCCAAAACCGCATCCCAACTATTTCACGATGCCATGAAAACGGGACGTACAAGTGAGTGACACAACAGGCGATGCCCAAAGAACGGGACGCTGGCAAAATAATAAAGCTACTTCGACAAATACATACTCCTATCCTTATACAACTGCCTAAAGTAAGGATCTCTTAAGTCTTTAATAAACCGTATCGCTTCACCAGTTGATTTCATCTCGGGGCCGAGCTCTTTATTTACGCCGGGAAATTTGTCGAAGCTGAATACGGGTTCTTTGATCGCAAAGCCGTTCAGCTTTTTTTCAAATGTGAAATCCTTGAGCTTCTTTTCGCCGAGCATGATCTTGGTAGCGATGTTGAGGTAGGGTATCTGGTAGGCCTTGGCAATAAAGGGCGTGGTGCGGGAGGCACGGGGATTGGCTTCGATCACGTAGACTTTGCCGTCCTTGATCGCAAACTGGATATTGATCAGGCCTTTTATTTTTAGTTTTCTTGCAATCTTCTCTGCGTATTCTTCCATCGTATGCACGATCAGCGGGGAGAGGTTGAACTGCGGCAATACTGCATTGCTGTCGCCGCTATGGATGCCTGCCGGCTCGATATGTTCCATCACACCCATCACGTGAAAATCATCTCCATCAAATATGGCATCGATCTCAGCTTCCTGGCAACGGTCGAGGAAATGATCGACAAGAATTTTGTTACCAGGAATATGTTTCAATAAACTTACTACCGCTTTTTCGACCTCATCATCATTGATAACGATACGCATCCGCTGTCCACCCAGTACATACGAAGGACGGACCAGCACAGGATAACCTACCCTGTTGGCTACGATCACTGCTTCATCCACATCGTGGGCAGTTCCATATTGTGGGTAAGGAATGTCGAGGTCTTTCAACTGGTCACTGAAACGGCCACGGTCTTCGGCAATATCCATGCTGTCGTAAGAAGTACCGATGATCTTAACGCCTTTCTTGTGTAAAAATTCCGCGAGTTTCAAAGCCGTCTGCCCACCTAGTTGCACGATCACTCCGTCCGGCTTCTCGTGCTCGATGATCTCTTTCAAATGTTCCCAGTACACCGGCTCGAAATATAATTTATCCGCCATGTCGAAATCGGTGGACACTGTTTCCGGATTACAATTGACCATGATCGCCTCAAATCCACACTCTTTGATAGCAAGCAGTCCATGCACGCAACAATAATCAAATTCAATCCCCTGCCCAATCCTGTTCGGTCCCGAACCCAACACCACGATCTTCTTTCTATCGGAAACCTTCGACTCATTGGAGTTCTCTCTGGTTCCCCCCTCGGGGGAGTCGGAGGCGGCCTCGAATGTTGAATAGAAATACGGTGTCTTCGCTTCAAACTCCGCACTACAGGTATCTACCATCTTGTACACCCGCATGATGCCTGCCGCTTTCCTTTTCTCATATACATCTTCTTCATCTCCATGTTGGGTAATGCGACTGATCTGTTCATCACTGAAGCCGTTTATCTTGGCTTCGCGCAACAGCTCAAGCGGCAATGTATCGAGATCGTATTTGCCAATTTCTTTTTCAAGGTTTACGATCTTCTGTATCTCGTAAATAAACCAGCGGTCAATGCCATGAGTGGCTTTGGAGATTGTACCAACTGAAATTCCCGCCATCAATGCATCCTTGATACGGAAGATGCGGTCCCATTTCGGTACTTTGATATATTCCAGCAACTCGTCGGCATGCATCAGGCTCTTGCCGTAATATCCAAGGCCGACCGCATTGTTTTCCAAACTCTGACAGGCTTTTTGCACGGCTTCGGTGAAGCATCTGCCGATGCCCATTACTTCACCTACGCTTTTCATCTGCAAACCCAATGTATCGTTTGCTCCTTTGAACTTATCAAAATTCCAGCGAGGGATCTTTACGATCACGTAATCCAACGCCGGTTCAAAATAGGCAGATGTTGTTTTGGTGATCTGGTTTTCCAGTTCATCCAGTGTATAACCAATCGCCAGTTTCGCTGCTATCTTGGCAATGGGATAACCCGTAGCCTTTGAAGCCAGCGCAGATGAACGGCTTACTCTTGGATTGATCTCGATGGCAATGATCTCTTCAGTATCTGGATTCAATGCAAACTGCACATTACAACCACCGGCGAAATTGCCAAGATCACGCATCATGCGGATAGCAGTATTGCGCATCAGTTGCATAGCTGTATCGCTCAATGTCATGGCCGGCGCAACCGTGATCGAATCACCGGTATGCACACCCATCGGATCAAAATTTTCGACGCTGCAAATGATACAAACATTGTCGTTTGAATCACGCAGCAATTCCAACTCAAATTCTTTCCATCCCAGCACGGCTTTTTCTACCAGGACTTCATGTATCGGTGAAGCCTGCAATCCTCTATTCAATGCTTCATCGAGTTCAGTCTTATCGTGTACAAAGCTTCCACCGGTGCCACCGAGTGTAAATGAAGGACGGATCACAAGGGGGAACCCTATCTGCTGCGCGAATTCTTTTCCTTCGAGGAATGAGTTAGCTGTTTTTGCAGGGGCGACTGGTATACCCAACTGTATCATCCATTGTCGAAACTTCTCCCTGTCTTCTGCTTTATCTATTGCTTTGATGTCAACACCGATCAGCTTTACATTGTACTTCTGCCAGATCCCCAGGTCCTCGGCTTCCTTGGCGAGATTGAGGGCGGTTTGCCCACCCATAGTTGGCAATACCGCATCGATCTTATTTTCTTCCAGTATCTGTTCTATACTCTCAACAGTCAGCGGCAAAAGGTAAACACGGTCGGCCATCATTGGGTCGGTCATGATGGTAGCGGGATTGCTGTTGATGAGTATGACTTTTATTCCTTCTTCGCGTAAACTTCTCGCAGCCTGGGTACCGGAATAATCAAATTCGCAGGCCTGCCCGATAATGATGGGGCCGGAACCGATAATAAGGACTGATTGAATGGAGTTATCTTTTGGCATCTATTTCAGGTGAATCCCAGACACAAGGAGCTTAAACTTAGGCCTTTCTGTGTCTTAACAGGATCGTTGTTTTCGTGATTAAACAAATTGCGCAAAAGTAATGGGAAAGAACCAAATCTCAAGATACAAGAACCAAATAAATCCCAAATTTTAGATTCAAAAAAAGAGCATCTCGATCATTCGGGTTTATTATTTAAATATTGGTTCTTTTTTGGTTCTTGGGATTTGGTTCTTGGTTCTTTTTTTGGTTTCCGTAATTTCGGTCATCATGACCGACGAGTATTACATGATGCTGGCATTGAAAGAAGCCAGGCGTGCTTTCGATGAGCAGGAAATTCCTGTGGGAGCATTGGTAGTATTGAATGAAAAAATTATTGCGCGGGGCTATAACATGACGGAAAAGCTGAATGATCCTACCGCCCACGCAGAAATGATCGCTCTTACTTCCGCATTTAATTATTTGGGAAGCAAATACCTGCCTGAAGCCACGATCTACATTACTGTTGAACCCTGCCTTATGTGTGCCGGAAGTTTATACTGGAGCAAGATTGCCAGGATTGTTTATGGCGCCGATGATGAGAAGAACGGTTATAAAAGAATTGCCGGGGGCAACTGGCCTTTTCATCCGAAAACAGAATTGGTACGTGGTGTTCTAAAAGAAGAATGTGCCCAGCTAATGAAAGATTTCTTCCAGAAAAAAAGATAAGCCATGGCAAAAGCAACCAAAACAGTGATCACACACCCGGCATCGGGAAGGGAAAAGAAGGTTGATTCCACAACATATGAACCCTTCAAAGCCGCGATCATCCAAAGCCTCAAAGGAAGCAAAGGAAAAACATTTACCGAACTAGCCAATGACGTAACGAAGATCATCCGGAAGAAAATGCCGGCGTTCAAGCGTTCTATTCCCTGGTACACCGTTTCAGTGCGGCTTGACCTGGAGACAAAGGGGATCGTGGAGACATTCACTGAAAAGGGAAAGAAGCTGAATCGGCTAAAGTCTAAACGACTTTAGATTGCTTCGGATTAGGCTATCTCTTTCCATTCAACTTCTATCGCCTCGCAATGACGTGATCGCGCAGGAGGTCGCGGTCCGACGGTACTGAGCACCCAATGTTAAAAGTCGAGGAGACACTCCTGGCCTCGCAGAGCCTACCGTCTTTGCGAGGGCTGCCTGAAGGCCTTGTTACCTGGAGGCATCTGCTGACAGCCCGATGCAAACTAGCTGACTAGAAGTTGAAGAATTTATTGCGTTGACAAGAGCTGTCATTAGATTGCGTCAGCAACAGCTACTTATTTCAATTCGGTATTCGTTGCCTCAAGGACGGCTCCGTAAGAGGTTAGTGTCCGATTGATTCGCGCCTGTCGCAATGACGGCCTCGAGCAGCAACGAAGACGCTGCCGCCTCGCAGAGTGTGCCGTCTTTGCGAGGGCTGCCTGGAGACTCTTCAACCGGGAAGCATTTGCCGCCAGACCGACGCAACTAGCTGATCAGTAGCTAAGGCTTCATTGTATCGACGGAAACTGTGGTTTTTGGAAAAGCGAAAGAAAATTGTTTCCCATTCAACTGTAAGGCAATAATTTTGTTATTCTTATAGTAACGACATTACTCAAATAAAACAAATAGTTATGGCATTTACATTACCTGCGTTACCCTATGCACCGGATGCATTGGAGCCGCATATTGACAAGCAGACTATGGAGATCCACCATGGCAAACACCACCAGGCCTATGTTGACAATCTGAATAAAGCCCTTGCCGGTACACCTAATGAAGGAAAATCGCTGGAAGAAATCGTGGCTAAAGCCGGTTCTATCTCTCCCGCTGTCCGCAACAATGGTGGTGGCCACTGGAACCATAGTTTCTTCTGGGAAATTTTAGGTCCTAACGCTGGTGGTACTCCTTCAGGGAAATTAGCCGATGCTATCAATAGCGCATTTGGTTCATTCGAAGCATTCCAGGAAAAATTTAATGCTGCCGGAACAACCCGTTTTGGTTCAGGTTGGGCCTGGCTGATCGTAAAAGATGATAAACTGGAGGTCACTTCGACACCCAACCAGGATAATCCTTTGATGGATGTAGCTGAAGTAAAAGGAACACCGATCCTCGGCGTGGATGTTTGGGAACATGCCTACTATCTGAAATATCAAAACAAACGGCCCGATTATTTAAAAGCTATCTGGAATGTGATCGACTGGAAGAAAGTAGCTAAGCATTATGAAAAGGCACAAGCCGTAGTTACACACTAAACGAATTAAGTCCATAGATTTCGAAAAAAGGGTGATCAGCCGGCAGGCGGATCGCTCTTTTTATTTTAGGGAACAGGATCGTACCCACTACCCCCCCAGGGATGACATCTCGAGATCCTTTTGACAGAAAGCCAAAAGCCTTTGAACAGCCCATGTTTCTTAAATGCTTCTACTGAATAATGTGAACAGCTTGGAGTGAACCTGCATTTCGGTCCGAGCCAGGGTGAGATGACCCACTGATATATCTTTATCAGGAAAATGAAAGGTAAACTCAGGATGCGCAGAAAAGTTTTCATGATACAGTGAGCTTCTCCAGTTTTTTTAAAGCAGTCCCTGTTTGTTTATAAACTTCATCATATTCCGGCAGTTCCTTACCGGTATAAATAAAGAATACGCTCAGTTGCGATTTGCTCTTTTTGATTTTTTCTTCCAGTTCTTTTTTTTGCAAACGGTAAGCTTCACGGGTTAATCTCTTTACCCGGTTCCGATCCACTGCTTTTTTAAAATTTTTTACTGAAACACCTGTACCAAAAACCAATGAAGGATGTTCAACAGGACCACTCAAAAGATACAATATCCTGTAGGGAGCAACTACCATTTTTTTTCCATGCTCAAATAGTTGCCCGATAAGCTTGCGGCTTTTCAGCCTTTCCTTTTTTCCAAGTGTGAACTGTTTTGCCACGGTCTTTCGTTTGCTGTTACGCAAGTTAACACCAATAAAAAAGCTTCGATACAGGATCGAAGCAATAAATTATCGCGAGCACGTGTTTCCCTATGGAAAGAGTGCCTTTTTATTTTAGTTTGCTCTCACTGGAAACTGACAGCTTCCTGCGACCTTTGGCGCGGCGGCTGGCCAGCACTTTACGGCCATTGGCCGTTGCCATACGCTTGCGAAATCCATGAACAGATTTGCGGCGGCGATTATGAGGTTGAAATGTACGTTTCATTGTTTTATCTTTTCGGACGGCAAAGGTAAGGATTGGAGCTGAGATAACAGCCTTTAAACGAACCTTTTTGTATACTCTTTTCGGTCAAATTTTATTGCTCTCTAAATCAACATGCTTTGACCGGACCGCTTCCCCAAAAAAGGTTGTGGCATGGTTGTCAAAGTCCTCGGTAGAGTCAGTTGTATAAAATACCCGGTTACCCTGCTTGCTGCATTGTTGCTCGAGCTCCGGGTGCCTTTCCAGGTAATCCACGAGACTATTGGCCACGATTTCACCCTGCGACAACAGCTTGACGATAACTGGCAGGTGATTTTCGATCTTTTGTTGCAACATCGGGTAATGCGTACAGGCAAGCAATACCACGTCAATATTTTCTCCTTTGGCAAAAAGGCTGTGCAGGTTCTTTTTAATAAAAAAATCGGCGCCATGTTCCTGGTGCTCATTGTTCTCGACCAGGGGTACCCACATCGGGCAGGCTTCCTGGTACACCTTTAATTCAGGAAAAAACTTCGCTATCTCGACAGGATAAGAATTGGAGGCTACCGTACCATTGGTAGCCAATATTCCGACGCTCCCGGATTCGGAAAACTGCCCAATGATCTCTGTGGTCGGCCGTATTACACCCAATACCCGTTTATCCGGTGCGAGCTTAGGGAGATCTATTTGTTGGATGGTTCTTAAAGCTTTTGCGGAAGCAGTATTACAGGCAAGTATGACTAAGGAACAGCCCTGATCAAAAAACCATTTCACACATTGCAACGTGTAATGATAAACAGTCTCGAATGAACGATTGCCGTATGGTGCCCGGGCATTATCGCCGAGATAGATATAATCGTATTGGGGAAGTTTCTTAACGATCTCTTTTAAAACTGTCAGGCCGCCATAGCCCGAATCAAAAACACCGATTGGTTTTTGCATGCTGGATTAGTTGTCAATTATTATTGCAAAGCTAAAGATTAACCTGCTACCCGGTCAGACCACTTTAAGTGGCCTGACCGGGTAGCAAAAAAGCCTGCGAAATGCAGGCTTTGTATAATTTTCTTCTGAACATTAATTCTTTGGCTTGGTACCGGTTGCTGGCTTTGCACCACCGGGATTGGTTGCTGCCGGTTTCGGATCCGGATCATCCCCGAGATCAAGCAACTGTTGTGGCAGCTCTGTCATTTTCAATTCCCTTGCTACTGCAATAAAGATATTTTCTATTGGAAAACCCGCCTCGTACGTCTGAGGTTTGAGAATGACCGTATATTTTTTCCTGGCCAGCACTTTTTTGTAAGCGCCAATCACTGCCTGGTACAGCGGTTGAGCGATCTGGCTCCTCTTGGCATTCGATTTATTGGTGGCAATCTGTTGCCAGTAAACAAGATTCAATCCCATTTTCTTTCTCTCTTCGGTTGTATAGTCGAGTTTTGCTTTGGTTGTTTTACCCTGGGCAAATAATGTCGAATCGATCTTATAAGTGCTATCCAGCCTTTGAAACTCCAACTGGTAAATCTGGTATTCGGCACCCAGTGAATCGGCGTTGTAAATTTGAACAAGGCTGTCAACCCGGCTGTATCCCGGCATGGCCTGTACCATCAGGTCAATGTCAAACACACCTACTTTTTGAGCTTCGGTATTTTTTGCAGACAGCATAATAGCTATACAGCTGAATATTGCTAGAAAGATTCTTTTCATGTATGAATGGCTTTGATTATTTTAAAACGTCATTGCGAGCCTGGCTACCAGCAGCAGGCGAAGCAATAAATTATTTTATTGCGGGTGCGGTTGGTGGTTTATATCCCGGCTGCAATTGCGGCGGTAATTTTATTTTCAATTTCGCTGCTACGGGCACGATCAGGTTATCGCCATCAGGTGCAATGAGGAAGGCCTCCCGGTTAAACACATGCGTATATCCTTTTTCCTTAGCCACGGCCGTGAGAGCATCATATACTTCTTTGTAAAGAGGTTGTACCAACTCGTTTTGCTTGGCTTCCAAAGCCTGTTGTTGTATCTGTTGCCAGTTTTGGATCTGGTAGATCAGTGAAGGTAATTTCTTGGAGATCTCCAATCTCACAGACGGAGGCGTGTGTAATGAATCACGATACAGGCTATCATTAAAATTATACTGTTCAACAAGACTTGAATACTCAGGTTGAATAGTGTCTGCCTGGTAACGCTGCAACACAGAATCGAGCGTGCCGTATTTAGGCATTAATTGTACCAGGGTTTCAATACTTACATAACCCAATTTAGATTGTGACATCGCGTTGCCTGCTATCAACAAACAAACCGCCACTGCAAAAACTTTCAATTTTTTCATAATTGTTTTTTTCGTACTTCTTTCCCTTTACCGGGAGTTTTTTTGTTTTAGTATTTGAACTCCCTGACAAGAGCATTCCTGCGTGGGATTCGTTGCCTGTTGGGTTTTCTTTAACAATCAGCGCACGCCCAGCTCTTTCAAAACATCTTCGCTCTTGTCCAATTTAGGGTCGGCAAAGATAATGGTAATTCCCTCACTTTTATCCAGTACAAAATCATATCCACGCTGCCCGGCTATCTTTTGTACGGCGTTGTACACTTTGTCCTGTATTGGTTTGATCAACTCCTGTCTTTTTTTGAAGAGATCACCTTCAAAACCAAAACGTTGCCTTTGAAGGTCTCGCAGCTCTTTTTCCTTTAAAAACAACTGGTCTTCTCTTTTTTTAACAAGTTCCGGGCTAAGCATTACCTGCTCCGCTTCGAAATCCTTATACATTTTATCCAGGGACTGTTGTTTTGCATCAATATCTTTTTGCCAGTCGGCGGCGATGGCATCCAGCTGCTTCTGGGCTTGGGCATAATCAGGCATTTTATCCAGGATATAGCGGGTGTCAATGATCGCATATTTCTGGGCCAGGCCAGCCGTTGTCATAAGTAATAAGCTCCCGGCGATAAAGAGTATTCTTTTCATTGCTTGGTATTTTATTTATTGAAAAAGATGACAAATAACGGTAATAAGTTGGCAATCCAGGAACCGTTCCCTGATTAATCCGGCTCTATCCCAATCATAATGATAAATTTCGAAGCATTCTTTAATCTTGCCCCACCCGGCGTCAAGCGATCAAGCCCTATCCCATAATCAAAGCCTATCAACCCGAACATCGGCAGCTGAAAACGCATACCGACACCTGCACTCCTGCGAAGCCTGAAAGGATTATAATCTTTAAAGGTATACCATCCATTGGCAGCTTCAAAAAATGCAAGACCATAAATTGTACTGCTTCCATTCATGACTAGCGGATAACGAAGTTCTACCTGGTATTTGTTAAAAAGTGTGAAAAATCTGTTGACGTTCTGTTGTTCGGGATTAATGGACGGATTAGATGATGTATAAACAGGATACCCCCTGTGGGCAATGATATCATATCCCAGCAGGCCATAAGTATTCGTCATACCTGCATCTCCGAGCTGAAACCTTTCAAAGGGAGAATACTCCAGGTTTTTATTGTACCGGCCCATGAATCCGAATTTGGCAGCCAACTTAAGAACCGGCTGGTGAGGCTTGTCAAACCGTGTCAGTTTGCTATACCATTCGATACTAAAACGCCATTTATGATACTCCGGATTTTTATATGGATTCGTAGAACCGACAACACCGGGATTGAATAATGAATAAGGAGGAGTTAATTGTACATTGGCAGTAATATCTGATCCTGATGTCGGGTAATATGGGTTCGGTCCTGATGAATTGCGGTTGAGTGCGAGTTTAAGACTTATGTTATTCGACACTCCATTCTTCATTCCCTGGAATGAGGGATAGTCCTTAAGTGTGTAACGGGTATAGTTGAGTGATGAGACAAAACTAAAATAATCATCGGGCCATTTTAGTTGCTTGCCAAGTGATACGGAAGCACCCAACGTTTTCAGGTAATTGTTCTTTGAATATTCCTTGTCGGGTAAACCTGTGACAGGATCAAAGCCATTTGAAAATCTACTTTTATAAAAACTTAGTGTCAGCGAATTTCTTCTCCGGCCTCCCAGCCACGGTTCTGTAAATGAAAAACTATAGGAATTGAACATGCGGCCTGTAGACTGGTATCGTAGACTCAGTTTCTGCCCGTCTCCCTGTGGAAAGGGATCCCATTCATTCCTGCGAAAGATTTTTTTGAGAGAGATATTATTTAATGTTAATCCCAGCGTTCCCGATACTCCCATATCAGCGCCCCAGCCTGCAGAAAACTCAAACTGGTCAGAAGATTTTTCTTCCACCTTCCAATTAATGTCGACTGTTCCTTTCGACGCATCCGGTACTACAATCGGGTTAATACTTTCGGGATTGAAGTATTGAAGGGCTCCTAATTCTCTTGTTGAACGGATGATATCAATCCGCCGGAACAAATCACCGGGAAGGGTGGTCAGCTCCCTCCTTATCACGAGATCTTTTGTTCTTTCATTGCCAGCGATTGTCACACTGCCAATTCTTGCCCGCACGCCTTCGGTGATCCTGATCTCGTGATCGATCGTATCATTATAAACGGCGGTCTCAACTGCCTCTGCCCGGAAGAAAAGATACCCATCGTCCATGTAATAACTACTGATATCCCTTGAATCAGCCGACAATTCTTTTCCCAGCCGTTTATCCAGGATATCGGCGTTGTATGTATCTCCTTTGCTGATGCCGAGTATTGCATTCAGCAATGAATCAGGATATTTCGCGTTGCCTTTCCAAACGATATTTCCAAAATAGTATTTATGTCCTTCGTTCATTTTTATATCTACGTAGATCCCTTTATTTCTTCGTGAACTGTCAATGGTAACGCTATCCTCAGCAATCACCGCGTCGCGATAACCCAGGGAATTGTAATAACCGATCAATCTTTGCTTGTCCGTTTCATATTTGGCTTCATTGAACCGCGCTGAATGGAATAGCTTGAGCCGCACATAAGGCTCAATCAATTGTTTTGTCCTGCTAAAGGAAAGAAAGCCCCAATTGTAGAGATAATCCCTGAATGCAACCTCCTTCTTTATTCCATATGGACCAGGAACGGAAGGAGGATACAGGCTGAGCCTGCTTCTCTCCTTTGTATCCCGCAATTGTCTTTTTAATTTTAATTCATCCACCCTGTCATTGCCAAAGAAACGAATCTCCTGAAGGTGGAGTTTCATTCCTTTGTGGACATGGATGTTTATAGTTTTTGCGTTAGTGAAGGAGAGATCATCTTCGGTTTGTATACCGATTCTTACATTCTGAAATCCTTTGTCGCGATAATACAGGGTCAGTACTTCCCGTATATGGCGGAGAATATTTTCTGTAATGATCGTTTGTTTTACCAGTTGTAATTTCGACAACAACTCCTCCGACTCGGTTTTTGAAACGCCGGTGATCCTGTAATTTCCTAATAAAGGCCTTTCAACGAGATTGATCTCTACCCAAACCTGGTTACCCTGAACCCGGGAATAATAGATATGTACGTCGGAAAAGAATCGTTGACGCCAGAGGCTTTGGATAGATCTTGAAAAAACATCACTCCCCGGTATCATGATCTTATCCCCGACCCTTATGCCGGCAATGGATAGAATAATACTGGTGTCGAGATGATGAATTCCCGTAACGGCTATTCCTGCCACTTCATATTCTTTGGGGATACGGGCTGTCTGCAGGTTTAAAAGGTCGGGATCAATAGAAGGTGGCGGGTTATTAGTTTCCTGAGCCTCACTTATCAGCGTTGATTCAATTGCAGCACACAACAAGAGCGAGCGAAGTAAAGTTTGTCTCATGCCTTGATTATTTTGAGTTAACAAGGAAATTCTGAGACGGGCGGCAAATAACACGATTTCTTCCCTCTATAAGCCCGGGTTTTGTTACATACCAAATTAGCAGTAAATAATGGAAGGAGTTGAAAATGGACTGTCAAAGAAGTCCTAAAAAGTTGTAAGTAGTAAGTGTAAGTTTTAAATTACTATATAGGCAGGTGCATCATTGATTTTACCCAATGAAACTTATTACTTACGACTTATCACTTAACACTTATTCGGGTTCGAAGCCCAGCATGAATGTGAACTTGGAAGCATTCTTCAATCCGCCTCCGGGCGTGATGCGATCAAGACCTATTCCATAATCAAATCCAAGCAGGCCAAACATCGGCAGGAAGAATCTCATACCGACACCCACGCTACGACGCAACCTGAATGGATTATAATCCTGGTAATTGTACCAGCCGTTGGCTGCTTCGAAAAATGCAAGGCCATAGATCGTGCTTCCCGGGTTTGTTACAAGCGGGTAGCGCATTTCCACCTGGTATTTATTAAAGATCGTAAAGAACCTGGTGGCGCTGCTTACATCGGGGTTGATCGAAGGATTCGAAGATTGATACACGGGATAACCCCTGTGAGCAATGATATCATAACCCAGCAACCCGAAATTATTAGTAAGCCCTGCATCACCTAATTGGAAACGCTCGAAAGGAGAATAGTCAAGCTTGTTGTTATACCGGCCCATAAATCCATACTTGGCTGCAAGTTTCAACACAAACTGCCTGTTCTTATCAGCTCCCAACGGGCGGCCGATAGGAACATACCATTCTGCATTGAAGCGCCATTTATGATATTCCGGGTTTTTATACGGGTCATTGGATTTAATGACTTCAGGATTGAATAAAGAATATGGCGGTGTAAGCTGAACACTGGCGATGATATTCGATCCGCTCCTGGGGAAGATCGGGTCGAATACGGAAGAACGTTGTATCGCAATCTTCAGGCTGAAGTTATTTGAAGTTCCGGTAGGACCAACACCTTCAAATATGGCATAATTACGCCTCTTGTATTGAGTGAAGCTGGCGGTATAAACGATGCTGAAATAATCGTCTGGCCATTTCAACTGTTTGCCAAGCCCAACGGAAAAACCATTTACTTTAAGATAGTTCGTATCCGATCTCGCATTGTCTATACGTCCTGTTAGCGGATCAAATGCATTGGAGTATTTACTATTGTTGTAAGCAACAGTAAACGAATTCCTTTTTTTACCACCCAGCCACGGTTCTGTGAATGAGAAATTATAAGAACGGAATGCCTTGCCATTCGACTGAACACGCAAGCTTAGCTTTTGCCCGTCACCGGTTGGCAACGGATCCCAGGCAGACTTTTTCCAGATATTCTTGATGGAAAAATTATTGAAGGTCACACCCAGGGTACCTGTAAGACCAATACCACCACCCCAGCCGGCAGAAAGTTCCAACTGGTCGGAAGATTTTTCTTCCAGCTTCCAGTTGATATCAACAGTGCCATCTTCAGCATTTGGTACAACACCGGGATTAATAGTTTCCTGGTTGAAGTATTGAAGATTGCCAAGCTCCCTTTGTGAACGGATCAGGTCAGTGCGGCTGAATAATTCGCCCGGAATCGTCCTGAGTTCGCGCCGGATCACATGGTCTTTTGTTCGCTCATTACCGGAGATCGTCACGTTTTTGATGCGGGCCTGCGGACCTTCCACGATCCTTATCTCATGGTCAATAGTGTCGTTGTATACGGCAGTTTCCACGGCCTCTACACGAAAGAAAAGATAACCATCGTCCATGTAGTAACCGCTGATATCCCCGCCTTCCTGGGATAATTCTTTTCCCAGGCGCTTGTTTAAAATGTCGAGATTATAAATGTCCCCCTTATGAATACCCAATAAGATGGTAAGCAGCGAATCGGAATACTTGGAATTCCCTTTCCAGGCTATATTTCCAAAGTAATACCTTCTTCCTTCGTTCATCTTGATATCAACATTGATCTTGTCTTTGTTTTTACCAGTGCCCGAGATGACAGTATCTTCTGCAACCTGTGCATCACGAAAACCCAAAGAGTTATAGTACTTGATTATTTTGTCTTTGTCTTCCTCGTATTTAACCTGGTTGAATTTTGCTGAACTTAATTTGATCCTCATATAAGGATCCAACACGTTTCTTGTCTTGGAAAATGAAAGAAAGCCCCAGTTGTTTACATATTCCTTGAAGCTGACCGGCTTATTTTCGCCATAAGGACTTGGTATCTTCGAAGGAAACAGGGTAAATTTCATCATTTCCTTTGTTCCCTTCATCTGCTTTTTGATCTTCAGCTCTTCTACGTTCTCATTGCCGAAAATATTTATCTCGTCAATCTTTACCTTACCGCCCTTGTCAACATAGATGGTGATAAAATTAGAGTTGGCATAGGCGGGATCAGGCTTTTCATTGATGGTCACTTTTATATTCTGAAAACCTTTATCGCGGTAATACTTTTGAGTGACTTCTACAATATTCCGGCGCATATTTTCCGTAATGATCACCTGTTTAACGAGGCCGACCTTTCCCTGTAATTCTTCCGCTTCGGTTTTCTTGATGCCTACAAACTTAAAATTGCCCAGTCGGGGACGTTCAGCAACATTCAGCTCAATCCATATCCTTTCACCCTCCACCCTTGTGATATATACCTGGACATTGGAAAACAGTTTTTGCCTCCATAAGTTCTGAATGGATTTGGCGAACAGGTCACTGCCGGGTATCGTCAGTTTATCGCCTACCTGTAAACCGGAAATGGAAAGTACTATTGCTGTATCAAGATGATGAATACCGGTGACATTCACACCGGCTATTATATATTCTTTGGGGATTTTTGAGTTCTCGATGTTTAGAAGATCCACATCCACAGAAGTGGGTTTCGTTGTATCCTGCGCATGTACACTGATCACTGATGCAATCACCACTACCAATAAGCCACTAAAACGAAATAAAAATTGTCGCATGTTTTGATTATTCAATTCAGTCATTTTCACCCGGTACGGACTGCAACCGGCTTGTTATTAACATATTAAAACGGCCGCCAGCTTATTGCCGCGGCAAATTAACGGTAAATATCCAAAGAGTTTGAACCATACTGTCAAAGAAGTCATAAAAGTCGGGGAGCCCCCTGGCTTATTTGACCTCGTGCCCATTTGATTCTGTTTTTAACTGGTCACCCGTTTTTCCGAATCTCCGTTCCCGGTTTTGATAGTCCACCAATGCCTCATAGAGATTTTCTTTCCTGAAATCAGGCCAGCGGACATTTGTAAAATACAGCTCGGCATATGCCAGCTGGTACAGCAAGAAATTACTGATCCTGTATTCACCGCTTGTCCTGATCATCAATTCAGGATCGGGGAACTCACTAGTACAAAGAAATTTTTGTAGTGTGTCCTGGTCAATCGCTTCCAACTTCAGCTTTCCTTCCTTTACATCATGTGCAATATTCTTTACTGCATTCAGCAGTTCCCACCTGCCGCTGTAACTTAAAGCCATCACAAGGTTCAATCCTGTATTTTTTCGGGTGATCTCGAGCGCTTCGCCGAGTTCTTTTTTGGCATAATCCGGAAGCATGTTCATGTCGCCAATGACATGTAGCCTGATGTTATTTTTGTTGAGCGTTCCTACTTCTTCCCGGATAGTGTTTACAAGTAGTTCCATCAAACCCACGACTTCATATTCCGGGCGGTCCCAGTTTTCAGTAGAAAAAGCATAAAGCGTAAGATATTCGACACCGAGTTCGGCACAGCCTTCCACAATATTCCGAACGCTTTCGACTCCGTGGAAATGGCCGAAAAGGCGGTCCTGCCCCTGTTCTTTGGCCCAGCGGCCATTACCATCCATAATGATGGCTATATGACGGGGGAGGCGGGTCTTGTCAATCTTTTCCAGTAGCTGCGACATAGAATTTCAGGGGAGCGAAGGTATCGCAATTGGCGGGATTTGGGCAGATTTTATAAGAGAATTGGGAGGTTGATGCTGAATGCCGTCATTGCCAGGCTCCGACTCAACTGGATGCCGGATGCTCGATGCAGATGCGCCAGAATCTAGTATCCAGTATCCAGCATCATCCACCATTGACCTCCCGATAGCTATCGGAACACCATTCACGTCTTGGGTGAGCTCTCAATACTTAGCCGTCGGGCACTTGTACGACTGCAGGTTGAATGTGATATGGAACATGGCGGTCAGATACTGGTCTTTCTGTTTGCTGTTTCCTCGTTGCCGGCCGTCGATGCCGATTGGCTCACCGGTCTCATAAGAACGGTCGCTTAGCAGCGCAGCCTGTGAAGTAGACCCATCGGGATTAGGAGGAAATATGGAAAGATCCACATAAGTGGTGCTTACATCGTCGAGATAATCAGTTGTGGTAATACGGTGAAGGATCTCAAAAGCGATATTGATCCTGTCATTGATTGCATATTTTACTCCGGCGCCGATCGGAAAGCAGATGCCCATGGTGCTGTACTGCTTCCGGCTGGGATATTGTGAGCTACCCTGTCCTTCTGTACCAAGTGGGCGCAGGAAGATCTTTTCTCCTTTGAGATAAGCATAAGGATCATAACTGAAAACGCCTAAGCCAATTGTAACGTAAGGAGTAAAATTATACTGAGGTTCGCCCGGAAGAAACCTGAAAAAATTAAAGTCGCCCTGCAGCGCAAGCTCCCAAACATTACTGTTGAAGCTCAGGTTGCGCCGGTACATATATTCGTTATGCGTATTGTAAATATCCGAGTAGCCAACCTGGGCAAAACTCGCTCCTACACGTGCCGAAATATAATTGCCAAAGGTCTTGCGAAAGAAAACTGTAGCTGCCGGCTTAATGCGGTTGATCCTGGCCCTGGTATTTAAATCGCCAAAATAATGAGCGCCGCCTATTCCAATGCCAAATTCGCCTTCCTGGACGATCGCATCCTGTGCAATTGCCTGGAAAGCTGAAAAAAATGTAATAGCTAAGATTGCAATAAACTTGATCCTCATATCCAGAAAATTGGTTCGGAAAAAATAGAACGGAAAAATAGCCATTTTCTTTCATTAGAGGGCTATTAAATTCGTTTAACATAGACATCCACAACCCGCCGGGGGCTGCTTTTCTGGAAGAAATGAGGCTGGATTCCAGATGTCAGCTTCCTATAGGATTGACAGCATCCGGCAACCAGCATCTAGTATCTAGCATCCTGTACTGCGCTCCTAATTTCTTTTATCCAGCCCCCACGTTAATTTATTATGAATGGTCTGAAGGAAATTGTTTTCACTCAGCCTGACAAGATTTACAGGAAAGCCTTCTTTGCGCACGGCGAGTTGCACATTTTTACCCACGATCTCCCTCCTTGAGTCGAGGGCGCAGATGATGTTGTCCGAGCGGCTTTCTACTTCAAATGAAATGATATTATCATCCGGAACGATGATCGACCGGACATTCAGGTTATGTGGAGCAACAGGAGTAATGACAAAACTTCCCGACTCGGGAAACACGATCGGGCCGCCGCAGCTTAAGGAATAACCTGTGGAACCAGTTGGCGTGGCTACTATCAATCCATCTGCCCAGTAGGTGTTCAGAAATTCCCCGTTGAGATAAGTGTGGATCTTTATCATCGGGTCAGTATCCCGTTTGTGCACGGAAAACTCATTCAGCGCATACGGAATATTTCCAAATAGCGGAAGATCGGCATCGAGATGTATCATTGTCCGCTTATCGGCGATATATGATCTATTGGCTATTGCCTTTATGGCCACTTTCATTTCATCACGGCCGATACTTGCCAGGAATCCCAATCTTCCGAAATTAATTCCCATGACGGAAATGTTCTTATCCCTTACCAGAGTGACGGTATCCAATAAGGTTCCATCTCCTCCCAGGCTGATGATAAATTCGATCTCGTCAATAAGATGTTCGGAGAGTGAAAATGTTTTTGTGTCGGGTGGAAGTTGGATCTTTTCCTTGATCTGCTCATAAAAATGAAGCCAGATAACAGGTTCGATGTTCTGTTTTATCAATTCATCAAAAAACACCTGTACTTCGTGCCGTTGTTCTTCTTCCATTACCCGGCTATAGATGGCTGCATACATACTAAAAGATGGACTTTCTATGTAAAAATAGGCCGTTTTGCCCTAACTGGTTGAAAGACCATTCTAGCTTAAGGGTAAAGTCGTAGAGGGTAAGAACGTCAATCCCTATTCCTGTGGAATAAAGCATCCTGTTGGTAAGATAATTTTCTCCGGGTTGTGGATTGTAAACATACCCTGTGTTACCATAGATCTTACCGTAAAAGTTAAAGGGAATGCGTTGGGCTGTCCATTTTTTACCTTGTGGCAGCTTGATGCTGAAATTAAAAAGTTTGCGCGTAATCGCTGTTTTTATATACCCGGCCAACACTCCATCGATGACATAATATTCATATCCCTGGAGAAATACATCGCTATAGCCAAGCATATGCTGCGTGACATAGGGTTGCTCAAACGGAAGTTTGATTGCCCCATACGCGATCAATGTGAAAAATGTTTTTTTACCGAGAGGCCATAAACCCGTGCCATTTAGGCTCAGTTGCCACAGGTTAATGTTCTTGTTAAATCCTTTTTTACCCACAAATACTTCGGCTGCATAGCCTTTGGTGGGATAAGGAATGTAATCGAGATCATAATAAGACACCCTGTAATAGATCTCAGGAAAACTTAAACTTTTTTGAGAAGAAGGAAAATAAACCGGGTTTAATTTAACTACGGTATCGCTCACTACCTCACGAGTAAACATAAGCCCAAACCTGTGCCGCGTCTTAATAGCGCG
>Ga0066652_100000291_pt1 | contig 25352 bp, 25 predicted proteins | sample GraSoiAngelo_101_FD_71413 | JGI IMG/M metagenome (GOLD analysis project Ga0066652, IMG submission 71413) | Grasslands soil microbial communities from the Angelo Coastal Reserve, California, USA - 14_0903_02_30cm | ecosystem: Environmental > Terrestrial > Soil > Grasslands | place: USA... | reverse complement strand
CGGACCAACGACGCGTCGATGTCGATCTCGTCGGCGTGCATCTTCGGCATGGGCTTGGCGTGGGACTCCGTCAACGCGCGAACCGTACCGTCAGCCATCATTGGGCGATGCTGTCCGAGATCGCCGCCTTCTCCGTCGCCGCGCTAGTGATCACGGTGACACCGGGAGCCGACATGGCGCTCGTTGCCAGGCGCGCGCTCGGCGACGGGCTCGGGATGGCCGCGCACCAGCTTCGGAGTCTGCAGCGGGCTCGTCGTGCACGCGACCGCGTCGGCCGCGGGCGTCTCGGCCGATCCTCGCGCAGTCGGCCACCGCGTTCACCGTGCCGAAGGTGTGCGGTGCGGTCTACCTCGTCCTGCTCGGGCTCGCCGGCTTTCGGCGCGCGCGCGGGGTCCGACATAAGCCGGCGCGGCCGGTGCCCTGCCGCCGACTCGGCGCGTGTACGTCCAGGGCCTCTTGAACAACCTCCCGAACCCGAAACCGGCGATCTTCTACCTCGCGTTTCTGCCGCAGTTCATCGGGCCCGGCGACCCGGTCGTCCTGACGGCGGTGATCCTCGTCTCGATCCACATCGCAATGGGTATCGCGTGGCTGCTGACCTGGGCCTGGCTCGTCTCCCGGGCGCGTGCGCAGTTCCTCCGACCTCGTTGGCGTGCCACCCTCGAGAGGGTGACCGGGGCGGTGCTGATCGGGCTCGGCGCGCGACTCGCGGCCGCGACGCGCTGACGGGCGCGGCAGGGCGCTACATTGCCTGCACGTGGAGCCGGACGAGGACACCTGGGAGCGCGAATGGAACCTCGGCGGAGCGGCCGAGCTCGAGCGTGACGAGGTCCTGCGGCTCGCGCGCCACCTGGCGACCCAGCGCAACCGCCTCCACGACGAGGAGCTCGCCGAGCTCGCCGACCTGAAGCGCGAGCTGCGCGAGCGCGCAGCCGACGTGGCCGGGAGAGAGCTCCAGGTCGAGCGCGCCCGGGCCGAGCTCGAGAAGCGCGAGGCCGACCTCCGGCTCGAACGCCGGCGGCTGCCACGGCTACGGCGCGAGCGCCCTGCCGCCGTCGACATCGATCAGGCATATGCCGACGAGCTGATCGTCCGCCGCGACGCCGAGTTGAAGGAGCGGGACATCCAGCTGGTCGCCAGGGAACGTGAGCTTCGGGAGCGCGAGGAGGAGCTGCGCGGCCGGGTGGCGGAGCTCGACGGCCGCGAGCGCACGCTCGCCACGGAGCGCGAAGCGCACAAGGCCGAGGCAGAGGCGGTGCTCGAGCGACAGCGGACGGAGACGGCGCACGCCGCCGACGACCTCGTCGCCCGCGCCGCCACGCTCGAGGCGGAGCAGCAGGAGCTGGACGCTGCGCGCACGCGTCTCGACGCAGAGGCAGCCGAGCTCGCCGAGCGCGAACAGCGCGTGTCCGCCACGGCCGAGCTGTCGCAGAACGAGGCGGCGCAGCGCGACGAGCAGCGACGGTCGGAGCTCAACGAGCTCGCGTCGACGCTGCGCGAACGCGAGGCGGAGCACGCGATGCAACGGGAGGGCTTTGAGGCTCGAGCCCGAGAGCTCGACCTGCTTCAGCAAGAGCTGGAGGAGCGCGCGGAGACGATCAGGGCGGAGGCAACGCAGGCGAGCGACGAGCGGCAGCGCGAGCTGGCGGCGCTGGCGGCGACGCTCGCAGCGCGCGAACGGAAGCTCGAGGACGAACGGCGCCAGCTCGAGTCACGACGGCAGAGGCTTGACGACCGCGAGCGCGAGCTGCCGGCGGCCCGCGCCGAGACGCCGGACGGGGACGCCGAGCGACGCGAGTCGCTCGTACGGGCTCGCGAGGCGCAGATCGCCGCGCGGGAGGCCGATCTCATCCGGATGCAGGGCGCACTCGCGGCGCGCGAGGAAGAGCTCCGCCGCCGCGAACGCCGCCTCGACGACGCCGAGCGACTGCGCGAGCGCGCGGCCGTTCGTCCGGTCGAGCCACACGTGAGCTTCAACGAAGGGCTCGACGCGCTCGCGGGCCGCGCCGCGCACGGGCCTCTGCGCTAGCCGCCCCTCAGCGTTCGGGCTTCAGTGCGCGCGCCCGAGTTCGGCGACGACGCGCCGTGCCACCGCGACGACGCCGGGATCGAACTGTGTGCCGGCCGCCTCGTCGAGCCGCCGCAATGCCTCCGCCTGCGACAACCGCTTCCGGTAGGGACGGTCGGTCGTCATCGCGTGATAGGCGTCGCAGACGAAGATGATGCGCGACTCGAGGGGGATCTCGTCGCCCGCCGTGCCGTCCGGATAGCCGGCGCCGTCCCAGCGCTCGTGACAATGACGCACGATCGGCCGCACCTCCTCGAGCCGGTCGATCGGCGCGATGATCCGCTCGCCAAGCTCCGGGTGCGTCTCGATCACACGGCGCTCCTCGTCGGTCAGCGGCCCCGGCTTCGACAGGATCGCCTCGGGGATCCCGATCTTGCCGATGTCGTGGAAGAGGGCGCCGAGCTCGAGGCGCTTCAGCTGGCGGCTGTCGAGCCCGAGACCGGCGCCGACCTTCAACGCGAGATCGGTGATCCAGCGCGCGTGCGAGGACGTGTACTCGTCGTTTGCCTCGAGGGCGTTGGCGAGCGCCTCCACCGTCTCGAGGAACGTCGTCTCGAGCGAGTGGAAGCTCGCCGCGTTCGTGAGCGCCAGCTTCGCCTGGTGCGCGACGCCGGCCAGCAGCCGAAGGTGGCGCTCGGTGAAGTCACCCTCCTCGGGGACCGAGACAGCGACGCAGCCGAGCCGTCCTCCGTCGAGCATCAGCGGCGCGACGGCGAAAGAGTTGCCGGGACCGACCTCTGCGGCACCTTGCATCCCCGCGTGCTGTTCCGGCGTGACCACGAACGGCTCCTTGTCCGCCAGGAACTCATGCGCGGCGTCGTGCGAGAACCGGGCCCGCGTGAGCCGCTCGCGGTCGAGCTCCGAATAGCCGTGTGTCGCCAGCGCGGCGATGTCTTCGCCGGGCGCACCCTGGAGCCACACCGAGGCGCGACCTGAGCCGAGCGTGCGTGCGGAGAGCTCCACGATCCGGTCGACGACCTCCTCGATGCCGTCCGCCGTCGCGAGCTCACGGCTGAACTCGAGGAGCGCAGTCGCCCGCTCGGCCTCGCGCCGCGCCGCCCCGTACAGCGAGGCGTTCTCGAGCGCGACGGCCGCATGGCCCCCCAGAACCTCGAGCAGACGCACGTCGTCCTCGTCGAACTGGTCGAGCCCGAGCTTCGACAGCACGATCACGCCGATCACGCGCGTGCCGAACGTGAGCGGGACCGCGATGACCGACTCGTCGATCGGATCCGTTCCGGGAAGCTGCTTGGAGTGCTCGTAATTCTTGGCGTCGCCGAGGAGGAGCGACTCTCCGGTCTTGGCGACGTGGCCGGTGAAGCCGTCGCCGACCTTCGTCGCGAGCACGTCGATCCGCTTCTGCTTGCCGCTGAACGCTCCGACGAATGCGATCGGCAGCACGTCCTCCCCCTCGACGACGAACACGCGGCAGTTGTGGTAATCGATCAGCGCGCGGAGCTCGTTCGCGATCACGTTGCCGATCTGGCCCACGTCGTTCAGCCGGTTGAGCTTGCCGGCGAGGCTCTGCAGCATCTTCATGTGCGCGATCGAGCGCACGTCGCGCGCGGTCGTCTCGACGGAGCCGTCCGGACGCTCGTGCGACGTCTCGTCGTAGAGGACGATCTGGTTCTTGCCGCGCGCCTTCGCCGTCATCATCGCGGCCTCGGCACAGGAGATCAGCTCGCGCGGGTTCATCGCATGCTCGGGGCCGCGCGCGAGCCCGACGGAGATCGTGATCCGGCCGGCGGGCTCGAACTCGACGTTGGCGACGTGCTCGACGAGCCGGTCGGCGAGCCGCTCCGCATGCGCGGCGTCGCGTGAGGTCATCACGATCGCGAACTCCTCGCCGCCGACCCGGCACACGATGTCGCTCGAGCGAACGGCCGACTTCAGCGTCTCGGCGAGCTCGCGCAGGACCTCGTCTCCGGAGCCATGGCCCCAGACATCGTTGACGCGCTTGAAGTCGTCGATGTCGAGCATGAGGACGGAGACCGCGTCGTGCGAGCGGCTCGCGTTCGTCAGCGCGGCACGCAGGCGCTCGTGGAAGGTCCGGTGGTTGTAGAGGCCCGTCAGCGGATCCGTCTGCGCCTGGTGCTCGAGCCGCGCGCGGATCTGCGCGTTGTCGAGAGCCAGCGCCGCGGCGTCGCCGAAGCGCTTCGCGAGCTCGAACTCGTCGTCGCCGAACGAGGCATCCTCGCCGAGGCGGTAGATGTTGAGCGCGCCCTTGATCGAGTCGCGCGCGATCAGCGGGATCGTGATCAGGGCCTCCGGCTCGTCCTCGGGCGTCCCGGCTACCGTTTCGACACGCGGATCGAGGTGCGCCTGGTTCACGAGGACCGGCTCGCGGTGCTCGACGCCCCAGCCGGTGAGGCCGACGCCGAAGGGGCACTCGTCCGCCAGGATCTTGTCCGCCCACTTGTCGCGCGCCCAGACCGGGATCAGGGTCCGCCGCGACTCGTCGGCCTCGTAGATCGTCAGCGAGTCGTGCGGGACGAGCTCCGCGAGCGCATCCGCGATCCGGTCGAGGAGCGCGTCGAGGCTCTGCTCCGCGAGCACGTCGTGGAAGACGTCGGCCAGACGCCGGTACGACTCGACGAGCGCGCCTTCCGGCGCGGAGTCGATTGAAGCGTCCTGGACGAGACGCAGGGGAAGAGCACTGTCGCTCATCGCGGTGAGTCCTGTCTTTGCCGCAGCCAGAGGGGCCTTTCCGGTCGAACCGCTTACAGCATCTCCGGCGTCTCCCTGTCTCGAATCCCCCGGTCGAGGGAATAGGCCGCGGGATGGCACGCGCGGCGGCGACCGGGTCGGCTGCGGACTTCCTTCCGGAGGAGCTGAGCCTGCCCGCGCTGCGGGAGGCCTCCGCCCGCTGTCAGGGCTGCCACCTGTGGCAGGTCGGCACCCAAACGGTGTTCGGGGAGGGGGCGGTGGACGCGGCCGCGATGTTCGTCGGCGAGCAGCCGGGCGACCAGGAGGACCGCGCGGGCAAGCCGTTCGTCGGCCCGGCGGGGCGCGTCTTCGACGAGGCGCTCGAGGCGGTCGGGATCGACCGCGGTGCGACCTACGTCACGAACGCGGTCAAGCACTTCAAGTGGCAGGCGCGCGGGAAACGCCGGATCCACCAGAAGCCGAACTGGACGGAGATGACGGCCTGCCGCCCGTGGCTCGAGGCCGAGCTCGCAGTGGTGCAGCCGCGCGTCCTCGTCCTGCTCGGCGCAACAGCGGCGCAGACGCTGCTCGGCCGCCAGTTCCGCGTCACGCAGCATCGCGGCGAGCTCGTGGAATCGGACGTCGCCGAGTTCGTGACGGCGACGGTCCATCCGTCGTCGATCCTCCGCGGCGAACCGTCCGAGCGGGAGGCCGCGTTCGCCGCGTTCGTCAGCGACCTGGGCGTGGTCGCCGACCTGATCGCGAGCTAGCTCGGCTCCGCCTCGTGCGTCCGCGAGCTGGGCGTCGGGGGCGGTTCCTCGAAGATCGTGTCGCGCGTCTCGCCCGGGTCACGCGTCCGCGCCATCAGATCGTCCTCGACCGACCCGACATCCTCGGGGTCGTTGTCGGTCCCGGTCCAGCTGGGCTGGGGCTCGCTCTCAGCACCAAGGAGCCGCTCCCATCCGTAGGCCAACCCGAGGCCGATCCCGAACCCAAGAACGAGCCGCTTCATCCCTCCCCCTCCCGGTCGCGTAGAGCGAGCCTACTCCGTCTACGCGCCTGCCGCCGCAGGGGCCACATTTTGGAGCCGTCAATCGCGGCCGCGGCCCACGAACGCCGGCCTTCAGACCGCTCGAAATCGTCATGGCCCGGGAACCGGGCCGGATTTCGAGCGGTTAATCGCCCCAGTCGAAGTCGCGCGATTTCGTCCAGAGACCGTCCTCGGCCTCGGCCTCGGCCGCAGGCGCGTGCTCCTGTGTCTCCTCGCCCGGCCACGCCAGAACCGTCGGCTCGGAGACGACCGCGGGCTCACCGTCCATCGTCTCCTCGAGGCGGGCCTGCTCCTCGGTCTTGAACAGCGGATGGTTGTTGAAGGGATCCTCGGCCTTGTAGTTCCCGAGGGGCATCGAGCCCTCGAGGCGGGCATTCCGCTCCTTCAGATCGAGATGATCCTGGATGACCTGCGCGAACATCGACGGGCTCTCAACCGGCATCTGACCTCCTGGTCGGGTTGGGGCGGGCTGGGCCGCGCGATTCTAGCCCCTGGGGCCCCTTTTCCACAGCCACCGTAGGAGACTCGACGGACGTTCAGGAGTTTGTCAGGTGGGCCGAAGCGCCGGCGACCCGGTTCTTGCCGCCCCGCTTGGCGTCGTAGAGCGCGCCGTCCGCTGCCGCGAGCAGGCCCTCGGCGGTCGCGGTCTCGGGGAAGCCGGCCACGCCGAAGCTCGCGGTGACGGCCATCGGCTGGCCGTCCGAGGCGATGATGATCCGATCGGCGAGGGCGGCACGTACGCGTTCGGCGACGTGGACGGCGCCGGAGAGGTCGGTCCCGGGCAGCACGAGGACGAACTCCTCGCCACCCCAGCGGGCCGCGAGGTCGACGTCACGGATGCCCTCCCCGAGCGTCTGGGCGAACTCACGGAGGACAACGTCGCCCGCCGGATGGCCGAACCGGTCGTTCACGTCCTTGAAGTTGTCGAGGTCGGCGATCACGACCGACAGCACCCCGCCGAAGCGCTCGAGGCGCGCGAGCTCCGTCGCGAGCTGGTCCTCGCACTGCCGCCGGTTTGCGAGCCCGGTGAGGTCGTCGACCCGCGCCTGCCGCTCGACGATCCGGTGCAGGCGGGCGTTGTCCAGCGCCACGACCGCCTGTGCCGCCAGCGACGCGGCCGTCATCCGGTCGTCTTCGTCGAACGAGTCGCCGAACAGCACGAGTGCGCCGTAGCTAATCCGCCCCGCGCGGAGCGGGACCTCGAGCCGCTCGCGCCCTTTCTGGGGCGAGCCGCACTGGACGAGATCACCGGCCTCGCCGACGAGCATTCCACCCGCCGCGCCGGTCGCCTCGACCGCCGTCTCGACGATCACGCGGCGGAGCTGGTCGAGGTCGTGCGTGGCGCCGAGGACGTCGCCGAAGCGGGAGATCGCGTCCCGTAGCCGGGCGCGTTCGGCATCCAGCTCCTCGAGGCGTGTCTGAAGCTGGCTCGCCATCTGGTTGAACGTCCGCCCGAGCAGTGCGAGCTCGTCGCGTCCGTGCACCGGGACGCGCTGCTCGAGATCGCCCCGGGCGATTGCGCGCGCCGCGTCGACGAGCTGCCGGATGATCCGGACGATTGAACGACCCTCGAAGTAGGCGACGACCGCGACGAGGATCAACGAGGCGATGAAGCCGATCAGGAGGCGCCGCTCTGCCGCCCAGCTGGCGGCGTCGATCTTCGACTGCGGGCTCGCGACGCCGAGAGTGGCGAACGGCTGCTCCTCGAGCGTACCGGCGACGAGAACGCGATAGCGGTGGCCCGCGATCGTCGCCGTCCTCGGGCTTCCCGGTGCGACCGCGACGGGTTGGTTCTCGGGCGGCAGACCCGCCACAACCGCGCGGCGCACGAGCAGGATCACGTGCTCGTCGGGATCGAGACCCGAACGAATCTGGAGGCGGTGCACGAGCGCCGCGTCGAGCGGCACGGATGCGATGACGGCACCCCGCGTGCCTCGTGGGCCGACGACCGAGACCTCACGGGTCGCCGCCCCCGGGATGCTCGGCCCGACGCGGAAGTAGTGGCCCATCACGATCGCGATGTTCGGCCGGTTCCGCAGGAGCCGCGTGAGCGCCTTTCGGTCGCGCTGGATCAGGGCGTGCTCGAACGCCGGACTTCGCGCCAGTACCTCTGCCGTCGCGTCCGCATTCCCGAGCTCCTCCTGGTAGGCGGCGACCGCGGCGCGAAGGCCGGCCTGGAGCCGTGCGTCGACACGCCGGGTCTCGGCCCGGCCGGCCACGGTCGAGAACCCCCAGAAGGCGGCTGCCAGCGGCAGGAGCGAGAGCAGCATGAAGTAGGCGACGAGCTTGACCTTGAAACTGCCCATCAGACCCTCCTTCAGTTCTGCGTCCCCAATGCCGATAGATCCCTCGAACGGGTTGTCGGCCAGTGAGGGGAGAAACATGAGGGCCTGCGCACGCGTCCTAGCCGCGGCGCTGATGACAGGAGCGATCGCCTCGGTGCTGTCGCTTCCAGCCGTACTCGACCGGGGGGCTGAGCCCCACCGGAAGCTCGTCGCACCCCCGCCGACGAAACGGCACGTTGTCCAGCTGCCGCCCCTGCCGGGGTCGCCTCACCGCCCGCGCGCTGCGCGCCGGCCCTCCGCTCCGCATCTGCGGCCGGCGGCCCTGGCCGCCGTCCGGATCTCCGGGCCGTCAGCGGCCGGAGCCACGCCGGCGTCGACGCCGAAGCCCACGTCCCCCTCGCCGCGCCCGAAGCCTCCGAGGCCGCAGCCGGAGCCCAGCCCAGCACCGGCGCCCGCTCCGGCGCCCACACCTCCCGCGGCCCCGCCCTCACCGCCCGCAGACGACGCGACCCGCGAAGTTGCAGCGGCTGCGCCAACGCAACCCGCGGCGCCGCAGCCTCCCGCGAGTCCGCCTGAGGAGTCGTGTGGCTCGGGCGGCGACGACGAGGACGATGACGGCGGCCACGGTCACGGCAAGGATCACGGGAACGGCGGCAAGCACGGCGACGATGGCAACGGCCAGGGTCAGGGCCACGACGACGGCGGCGACGGGCACGGGGACGGACACGGACACGGCCACGGCCACGACGGGTAGAGCCGCTGTGCGAGGATAAGCCCGTGCCACGGGCTCCCATCCTCGGCCGCCGCGCAGGGCCGATCGGAATCGCGCTGACCGCGTGGGACCTCTGGCGTCGCCTGCCGCCGCGGCAGCGCAAACAGATGATCGACCTCGCCCGAAGGCACGGCCCGAAGGTGGCCGCACGCGTCCTCAGGGCGCGCACGAGCTACAAGGGTCGGCGACCTCCTACCCGCTGAGAGCCGCGCGGACGATCCGATCCTGCTCCACGAGGTGGGCGGTCGGATAGCCCTCGCTCGGGCTGGCGCGCCAGGGCCGGCCGACGAAGCGGAGCGGGACTCCCGGCGCCTCCAGGCGGTGCCGGATCGTGCGCCAGGCGCCCATGTTCTGGGGCTCCTCCTGCACCCAGACGATCTCCTCGAGCGACGGATATCCGGCGACGACGCGTCCGTAGGCCTCGACCGGGAACGGATAGAGCTGCTCCAGCCGCGCGACGGCGACATGGCGCGCGTTCTGGCGTTCCTCGTGACCGACGACGTCGTAGTAGACCTTGCCCGAGCAGACGAGCAGCCGCGTCACCTCGTCGTGCGTTGCTGCGGGATCGTCGATCACCGGCAGGTAGGCACCGTCCGCGAGCTCGTCGAGCGTCGAGGCCGCCTGCTTCAGTCGCAGCAGACCCTTCGGCGTCATCACGATCAGAGGCCGGCCGACGGGGTCGAGCGCCTGCCGGCGGACGAGATGGAAGTACTGGCCCGACGTCGATGGGTTCGCCACACGGATGTTCTCCTGCGCGCCGAGCTGGAGAAATCGCTCCAGGCGCGCGCTCGAGTGCTCCGGCCCGTTGCCTTCGTAGCCGTGCGGCAGCAGGAGCGTCAGACGCGTCGACTCCCGCCATTTCGCGAGCCCGGCCACGATGAACTGGTCGATCACGACCTGCGCGCCGTTGACGAAGTCTCCAAACTGCGCCTCCCAGAGCACGAGCGCCTCCGACGCGGCGACCGAGTAGCCGTACTCGAAGCCGAGGCACGCGTATTCCGAGAGCGGCGAGTTGTAGATCTCCATCGACGCGGTCGCTTCCTCGAGATGCTGGAGCGGCGCGTACGTCTCGCCCGTGTGCGCGTCGTGGAGCACTGCGTGCCGGTGCGAGAACGTCCCGCGCTCGGTGTCCTGGCCGGTGAGCCGGATCGGGATGCCCTCCACCAGAAGCGACGCGAAGCCGAGCGCCTCTGCCTGCCCCCAGTCGATCCCGCCTTGCTCCACGGTTTGCAGCCGCCGCTGGAGCTGGCCCATGAGCTTCGGATGCACCTCGAACCCGTCTGGAACGCGCAGGAGCTCCTCGTTCAGATGCCGCAGACGCTCCCCGGGCACAGCCGTCACGATCTCGTCCTCGGTCGACGCCGGGATCCGCTCTTCCGCACTCGGCCGCCCAGCACCGAACGAGGCCTTGAGCGCATCGTGCGCCGCCCGCAGCTCGTCCGTCACGGTGCGAACGAGCGCATCGGCCTCCTCCTGCGTCACGACGCCGTCGGCGACGAGGTGCTGGGAGTAGAGCTCGCGCACCGTCGGATGCTCCGCGACCTGGACCGCCATCAGCGGCTGCGTGTACGCGGCTTCGTCCTGCTCGTTGTGGCCGTGGCGCCGGTAGCCGACGATGTCGACGACCACATCGCTCTCGAACCGTCGTCGGAACGCATGCGCGAGCCGAACCGCGGCGATCGCAGCTTCAGGATCGTCGGCGTTCACGTGGACGATCGGGATGTCGAATCCCTTGGCGAGGTCGCTCGAGTACCGCGTCGAACGTCCCTCCATCGGATCGGTGGTGAAGCCGACCTGGTTGTTCGCGATCAGATGCAGCGTGCCCCCGACGGAATAGCCGTCCAGACCGGCCAGGTTCAGCGTCTCGGCGACACCGCCCTGACCCGGGAACGAGGCGTCGCCGTGGATCAGGACCGGCAGCGCCACCGACGGATCGTGGAGCCCCATGCGCGTCGACCGATCGGTCTGCTCTGCGCGTGCGCGCCCGACGACGACCGGATCGACCGCCTCCAGGTGGCTCGGGTTCGCGGCCAGGGTCACGGTGATCTCGCCGGCGGGCGTCGTTCGCGACCCCTCGGCGCCGAGGTGGTACTTGACGTCGCCCGTGCCGCCCTCGTCGGTGGCGACGACTGCCTCGATCGTGCGCTCGCCCTCGAATTCGCGCAGGATCGCGTCGTAGCCGAGGCCGAGTGTGTGCGCGAGCACGTTCAGCCGGCCGCGGTGGGCCATGCCGATCACGACCTCGTGCGCTCCGGATTCCGCCGCGTGCTCGACCGTCTCGTCGAGCATCGGAACCATCACGTCGAGGCCCTCGATCGAGAACTGCTTCTGGCCCAGGAACGCGCGTCGCAGGTAGTGCTCGAACGCCTCGACACGCGACAGCGAGACGAGGAGCTGCTTCTTCTCGTCGGCCGACAGCGGGGCGCGATACTTGCCCGACTCGATCGCCTGCCGGAGCCAGAGGCGCTTCTCGTGGTCGGAGATGTGCTCGAGCTCGTAGGCGATCGTCCCCGAATAGGTCTCCTGCAGCCTCGGCAGCGCGTCGGCGAGCGTGTCGCCCGGGACGTAGAGCCGCAGGACGGACGCAGGAATGCGCGCCTGCAAGTCCGGCGTCAGCTTGGGGATGAGCCGCTCCGGTTCGAGGGCCGGGTCGCCGGGCGGCTCCGCCCCGAGCGGGTCGATCCGCGCGGCGAGATGGCCGTGCATCCTCTGCGCTTTGACCAGCGCCATGGCGGCCGCCACGCCGCCGAGGAGCTCGTCACTCGGAGCGGTCGCCTGCGCGGCCGGGGCCGTTGCTTCGGCGGGAGGCGCGGAGGGTGCCGGCGCGGACTGCCCGTTTCCCTGCCGCTCGAGCGTCTCAAGCAGCCGCGCGAGGCCGGGCAGCGTCGTGGCGACCTCCGAGGCCCCGCTCTCGAACACGTGGCGCCACTCCGACGGGACTGCATCGGGATCTTCGAGGTATTCCTCGAGCAGCGCGCGCGCGTAACCGGCGTTGACGCCGTCGACGTCCATCAACCCTGTTGTAGCAGCACGCCTACCAGAGGGGGTTGCTCGTGACCACGGCGAGCGCCATGCCGATCGCGAAGCAGGTCGCGCCAACGAACACGGCAACGGTCGCGAGCCGGACGCTCCGGCCGCCGATTCCGACCGCGATCAGCGCGAGGACGATCGCAAACGGAATCAGCCGCAACGGCCGGTAGGCGACGCCGGTCGCGCTGACGAAGATCGCCGCCGCCGCCAGGAAGCCGGCCAGCGTCTCCCCCGCACCAGCCGGTAGCCGCTCGGGCAGGAGTCCGAAGACCAGCATCCCCAGGCCGAGCGAGAGGTGGAGGACGTCGTCCGCACCATTGACCGGGATGAAGTTCGCGCCAGAGCTGTCCGACGTGAACAACCCGTACAGGAACAAGGTGAGGTAGATGAGCCCGCCGCCGATGAGAAACGCGCGGGACGTCTCACGCGTGCGCGAGAGGACCAGGGCGGCGACGCCGAGGAGCAGATGCACCAGGTTGTGCAGGATGCTCACCTGGAAGACGCCGAACAGCTTCGCGCCCGACCCGTGTCCGGCGAAGGAGAGGTCGCTGAAGTGCGTCGTGATCCCGGGGATGAAGCCTGCGACTCCGGTCAGCAGGAATCCGAGCCCGACCAGCAGCGCGAGCTCCTGGACGGGCGTGCGGAACGAGATCGCGCCCGGATCCGCATGAGCCTCCACGGTGACCGATTATCGCCGGGCGTACGAGCCGGCCGCGCGGTTGGTGCGCGCGTAGCGGCGGGCGGGGCCCCCGTGCGGTCGCGGCGGTCGTGCCGGGCCGTTGCGCCGAGGCGACCATGGCCGCGTCGGCGTCTCCGGCACAGACACACGGGCCGCGTCGCCCTCCTCGGGCTTCGGCTCCGCCTTGATCGCCCAGTAGACGACCCAGCAGAGATACACGATGGGGATCTTCAGGATCACCATCAGGAAGATCAGCTCCCACACGGTCCGGGGAGTGTAGCTCCTCCTCAGCCAGCCACTCTGGCAGCCAGGATCGTGCGCACAATGACGTGGCCGTCGCCCGCGTACTGCGTGATCGAGAACGTCGCCCGCGACCGTCGATAGTCCACGGTGCGCCGTGTCGCGACGCGGACGGGCAGACTCGCCGCTGCCGGATAGAGCTCCGTCACAGAGCCCTGGTCGACCCCGATCCACCGCGCGCCTTTCGCCGGATTGATCCACGCCGACGCGATGTGGCGGCGCCGGCGGTCGACGCACAGGATGTCGAGGCGCGGATCCGGCAGCCGTCCGCGACGAAGGATGCCGACGCTCAGTCCGCACCACTCGCGACGCTCGAGCGGGACGCCGGTCTTGTCGCACGCAACGAGCTGCGGATCACCGGGATGCAGCACGGTGACGCTGCGCGTAACCACGCCGATGCGCGAGACCACAACTACCTCGCCGCTTCGAAACGGCGTCTCGCGGAGGCAGCGACCGAGCGAACCGCCGGTAGCGACGGGAACGTGCGCCACGCGAACCGCGTCGACGTGTGCCCGCGGTTGCAGGTGCCGCAGCGCCGGTGGCAGTCCCGAGACGCCGACCGATCGTGCGGCCGACGGTTCGTCGCCGCCGCGCGTGCACGCGGCGGCGACGACGGCCACGGTCGCGATGAGCGCGACGATCAGCCGGTCCATCCGATTCTGCGGATCCCGCCGTATGCGGACTGTCCGCGGTACGTCTCGGAGAAGATGTTCGTCCCGCAGGCCTCGCACTTCGCCTCGATGATCTGATCCCAGCCGCCCGAGCCGCGGAAGAAGATCATCCCGACGTGCGAGCTGCTCGCGAACCCGTCCATCACTCCGGCATACGCCTTCGAGATCGTGCCGTTCGGGGCGCCGATGCCGTCGCGGAACCTCGCTGCGTCATAGGGCCCGTGCACGTTGCGCAGCCGATGCGAATAGTAGTGACCACCGTCGGCCGTGTTCAGTGCTTCCTGCCAGGTCTTGAACGTGAGCCCCGAGCAGTCGCCGCCTTCGCCTCCGGTGTAATGCTCAGGCGGATCGTTCGGGGCCTCGTCGACGTCGTTGTTGTTCCAGCAGCCGCCGCCCCACTGGTAGCCCTCCCATGCGGCGGCCAGCGAGTAGGTTTGCGACCAATCGCGCGTGAGGCTCGCAGTCGGCTGGCCGGTGGCCGTGTTGCAGTTCGCCGACTGGAATGTCTGCGACCGCGCTGCGGTCACTCCCGAGAGCAGCAACGCGGCGACGAACGCACCGAGGAACGCGATCAGCGGCTTCATGACACACCCTCCAGGTCGTACCGGTCGACGAACGCGCCCTCGGGAGTCGACCCGAGTTGGTAGAGAGCCGGGCCGACGAGGCGGAAGCGTGCGAGCGGCGCGGCGTCCGCCCATTCCGACGAGGCGACGCTGAACCGCTTCACGACTCCCCGCCCATCGAGCACGAGCAGCTCGAACTCGTCCTGCGTGTTCGTGTAGGCCTTGACGACGAGCACGACGCGCGCGCCCGTGCGATCTGCGACCTGCACCTCCCCGAGCGGTGTCTGGCTCGTGATCCGCCACGCCTGCCGGACCGCACCGTTGACGACGCGCGCGATGCGAACCTCGCCCATCCCGGCGCGCAGGACCACGAGCTGTGAGCCGTCGTCGAGCGGACGGCCTGGATCGCCGTGCCGGGCCTGCGCCGCCCGACTGAACGCCGTGGTTGCATCGCCGGTAGGCATCCATTGCTCGGACGGCGATTGCTGCACCACCGGGCCGGACGGCCCGAGCCTGAGCTGCGACCACGACCGTTCGGCGATGTGCCGCGCGGCGACGAGACGCCCGTCCGCGGCGAACGTGCGCAGCAGCGGCGTCGAGGCGGCGGAGGAACGGCCGTCGAGGACGTAGACGGAGCCGTCCGGTGCAGCGGCGAGATCATCCGCCGCCGCGGGGACGTCGACCGGAACCGACCTGACGACCGCGCCGCCGCGCCAACGCTGCACCCGGTGGTTGATCTCGTCGAGGAGCGTCACGGTTCCGTCGGGCGAGGCGTCGAAGCTCGACGGACCGATCCGCGCCGAAGTCTTCCCGCCAGACAGCCCCACGTCGCCGGCGCCGGTGCCCCACTGCGTCGACACGACGCGTGCCGACGCACGGCGCGGCGAGCCGAAGACGTGCGAACCGAGGTCGACCGTCACCGCATCACGGAGCGGAAAGCTGGCCTGGGGCGCGGCGGCGCCACCCGCGGGGAGCGTCATCTCCGTTCCGTGAGCGCGGTCGCGCAGGACCGCGTAGTAGGAGAAGCCCTCGGGTGAGGATGCGATCGCGGACGGCACGTCGGCGAAGAAGCGCCCATCGACGGAGCCGGCCGAGCGTTCGAGCGCAAGCGGCTCGAAGGGCCCGGAATGTCCCGAGCGGATGTAGACGATTCCTGCGCCGTCACACGGGCGCCCCGCGTCCGAGTCGCCGCCGGCCGGCGGGCAGACGATCGCGTAGCGGAGCGTCACGCGTTGACCGGGCACGGTGAGCAGCGGTGGCAGGTGCCCGGCGGTGATGAACGAATCGCCGGCCTCTCGCGCTCCCCCACTCGCCCCACCCGCGAGCAGCGCAACTGCGGCGATCCCGCCGGCGATCCCACAGGCGAGGCCCGAGGCCCCGCCAACGAGGATCCGCCGGCGCTGTGCGAACCATTTCATCAGCAGCCTCCTGGTGGACTGGTTCCGACGGTACGGAGGCTCTGCAGACGCGTGGGAAACGTCTCTGTGTCACAAGTGGAACGTTGACGCCCGCGGCTCGATCGCACCAGATGGCGTTTTGGGACAGTGGTGTTACCCTCGCGGGGAAGCCGGGGATACGACCGCCATGAGCGTCGACGAACGTCTACAAGTGCTGCTGGAGAAAGGCGAAGAGGCCGGTTGCCTGAACCTCTCCGCCGTCAACGAGTTCCTGCAGGAAGCCGATCTCGACCAGGAGCAGACCGAAGGCTTCTTCGAGCAGCTCGAGGAGCGCCATATCGCGCTGACCGACGACTGCGCGAGGCCCGAGGTCGACGACACGGTCTACGTCAACGGCGATCTCGCCGTCCAGACGACGGACGCCCTGCAGCTCTTCCTGAACGAAGCCGGTCGCTACAAGCTGCTGACGGCGCAGGAGGAGATCGAGCTCGCCAAGCGGATCGAGCGCGGCGACAAGGGCGCCAAGGACCTGATGATCAACTCGAACCTCCGCCTCGTCGTGTCGATCGCCAAGAAGTACCAGGGTCACGGCATCTCGCTCCTCGACCTGATCCAGGAAGGGATCATCGGGCTCATTCGCGCGGTCGAGAAGTTCGACTGGCGTCGCGGGTTCAAGTTCTCGACCTACGCGACGTGGTGGATCCGCCAGGCGGTGCAGCGCGGCGTCGCGAACAAGTCACGGACGATTCGCATTCCCGTGCACATCGTCGAGCGCGAGCAGAAGATCGCCCGCGCGGAGCGCGAGCTGACGCTGAGGTTGGCCCGGCTACCGACCGACGCAGAGATCGCCAAGCACGCGAAGCTGTCGCCCAAGCACGTCGCGGAGGTTCGGGCCGCCGCGAGAGCGGTCACGAGCCTCGACCGTCCGATCGGCGACGAGGGAGACACGACCTTCGGAGAGCTCTTCGCGGGCGATGTGCCGGAGCCGGCGGAGGAGGTGCACGTGAGCCTCGCCGAGAGCGCCGTGCGTCACGCGGTCGAGACGCTTCCCGATCGCGAGAAGGCGGTCGTGAAGCTCCGGTACGGGATGAACGGCGACACCGATCCGAAGTCGCTGGAGGAGATCGGACGGATGCTCGGGATCACGCGTGAACGCGTGCGCCAGATCGAGGCGCAGGCTCTGCAGCGTCTCGCCGAACGGCGCGAGATCGAGGCGCTCGAAGGCGTGGCCTAGTCCGGAAGAGCGTCTAGCGCGTCCGTGGACTCGCACGTACGGTCGACGGCGTGCGAAGGATGTTCGTCGTCGCCGCGATCGCGTTGGTGCTGGCCGTGCTGTTCGTGCATCGTCCCTCGGCGCACGTCTCGGTGCGCGCGAGCTCCGCGCTCACGCCCGGAGCACTCAATCCGGCCGTGACGCAGTCGAATATCCACGAGACAATCTGCGTCCGCGGTTGGACACGAACCGTTCGACCGCCCGTCGAGTACACGAACGCACTGAAAGTGCGACAGATGCGCGCCTACAGCGAGTCGGGCGACCCGTCCTCCTACCAGGAGGATCATCTGATCAGCCTCGAGCTCGGCGGCGATCCGCGCGACCAACGCAACCTTTGGCCGGAGCCGTATCCGCGTGCATCCGAGGTCGACCGGATCGAGAACGAGCTGAACGCGAAGGTGTGCTCCGGTGACCTGACGCTCACCGACGCTCAACGAAAGGAGTCCGAGCTCAAGCACCGCGACGGATGACGAGGGGCGCCCGAAGGCGCCCCTCTCTTCTCCGCTTTAGCGTGCCGTCAGCTGCGGATGATGTTGCTGAAGCCCGAGACATAGCCCGGCGCAGCCTGTCCGGTCGGCAGCCATGCCCGCAGGCGCAGCCTGTGACGGATGTGCAGGCGCACGACGCCGCTCGTCGTCACTGTCGGCGACACGCCGAAGACAGCCTGCGTCAGCCGCACGCGGCCGACGGTCACCCAGACCGAGCGACGGGCCCGCCAGTACTGCAAGAGGGCGTACTTGTGCGTGAAGCTCCGTGCCGCGGAGACACGCACGACCGCACGCCTGTGGCTGATGCGTCCGATCCTCACGCTCGGACGGACGCTGATCGCCAGCGGATCGGAGTGGCTCTTCGCCGTTCCGGCGACATAGACGGTGTTCACGAGCGGCCGGACGGTGACGCTGAACGAGCCGTCCGCGGCGACAGTCACCGTCTGCACCGACTTCACGAACTTGCCGGCCTGCGGATTCACGGTGACACTCGCCTTCTCGCCCGCGGTGCCGTTCGCAACGGTTCCGCGGAGGACGAGCGAACGCCCGTACGTCACGGCCCTCGCAACGCTCGACAGCGTGATGGCCTCGGCCGCGCCCCCCGCCGCCACGACGACGGTGCCGGTCAGCGACGGCTCGAGCGCGTCACGGTACGCGAAGCTCCCCGCGCCCGCAAACGTGTGCGAGTAGCTCTGTCCGGACGCGAGAACGGGCGAGACGAACGAAGCGTCGCTCGCCGTCACCTGCTGATTGGCGTTCGACTTGTTCACCCATCTGACCGACTGGCCCGCCTGGATCGAGATCGAGCTCGGCTCGAAACCAGCCCGCGTGATCCACACGGTCCGCGGCGGAATGACGGTCACAGTGCCGCGCAGTGAGGGATGGAGACCGTCGTGATAGGCGAACGTCCCGCCGGCCCTGAAGGCATGCGCGTAGCTCTGCCTCGAGGTGAGCACCGGCGAGCTGAACGACCCGTTGTTCGCAACCACCTGGTGCCTCGCGGCGTCGCCGTTCGTCCAGGTGGCCGTGGTCCCGGCCTGGACCGTCACAGTCTTCGGCTGGAAACCGGTGCTGCTGATCGTGATTCCGGTCGCGCTCGCGGCCGCAGGAGCGAGCACGAGCCCGGCTGCAAGTGTCAGCAGTAACAACAATCGTCGCATGGTGAAACCCCCTCTCGAGGTACACCAGGACGCGTTTCCGGGCGGAGCGCGATCCACACGCGCCCGGCCGCTGCCTGCGTGTAAGAAATCGCGATGGGTCTGGTAAGCGTCTCGTTAGTCGCGCGGCGTTCCGCCTTTACGAACGCTTAACGTCTTTCTCATCCGACTCTTAGCGTCGTCTTAGGTGGTGGTGAGACCGTCGGCTGACGGTGAAGGCGAAGACGGCCAAGTCGCCGTCGTTCACTCGACGGGCGGTCCTTGCCGGGGCAACGTCGATCCTCGGATCCGGAGCCGCGGCGAGGTTTCTCTCTGCCGAACGCGCCCGCGCGGCAACGTCCTCCAAGCACCCGCTCATGTCCGGGTCGATGCACAACGGCTTCGCCGAAGGGCGAACGACGGTCGATCCGGCCGTGAACGGCTTCGATCCGAGCATCCTGATCCGCGACTTCGACTGGGGAAAGGAGCAGAGACTCGCCGGCGGTCGAACGCTGCGGCGGTACGAGCTCGTCGCGTACGACAAGGCGATCGAGATCGTTCCCGGAGTCAAGTTCAGGGCCTGGACATACAACGGGCGCGTCCCGGGGCCGACGATCCGCTGCCGCGAGGGCGACGAGCTGCAGATCCACTTCATCAACGCGGGGTCCCATCCGCACACGATCCATTTCCACGGCGTTCATCGCGATGTCGTCGACGGCGTTCCGGGAATCGGCGGGGGCCTGATCGGCGTCGGCGAGGAGTTCACCTACTCCTTCACGGCGGAGCCCTTCGGGTTGCACCTGTACCACTGCCACTCGTCGCCGCTCGCCGAGCACATCTCGAAGGGCCTCTACGGCGCATTCATCGTCGACCCGATCCAGGGACGACCGCCCGCGGACGAGCTGCTGATGATGCAGAACGCGTTCGACCCGAACTTCAACGACGACAACGAGGTGTACGCGGTCAATACCGTCGCGTTCCACTACCTCTACAGGCCCGTGCGCGTCCGGCGGGACGACCTCGTACGGATCTACCTGCTGAACATCGTCGAGCTCGACCCGATCAACTCGTTCCACATCCACGGGAACTTCTTCCATCGCTTCCCAACCGGGACGTCGCTGCAACCGACCGAGTACACGGACACCGTCGTTCAGGGGCAGGGTCAGCGCGACGTGCTCGAGCTGCGGTTCCCGTACACGGGGCAGTACATGTTCCACGCGCACAAGACCGAGTTCGCCTCACTCGGCTGGATGGGGATGTTCGAGGTGGTCGAGTGAAGCTCGGGGTCGCGGCGCTCGTGCTCATCGTGCTCGGCTCGAGCTTCCTTCTCCTGCGCGGAGTGCCCGGCCGATCGAACAGTGGCGGCGACGTGAAGATCAGCCATGCAGCGCTCCAGCCGGGCCGGATCGTGCTGACGCTGGAGAGCCACGCCGACCACGTCGTCGCGATCTCGCAGGCAATCGTCAACGACGCCTACGTCGACTTCGACGCGGGCGCGCCGGGCGCCGCAGAGATCGCGATCGACTACCCCTGGATCGAAGGCGAGTCGTACGAGATCGAGCTGCTGACCTCGACCGGTGCATCCGTGGACTTCGAGATCGAGGACGCCGGCGAGGCGAGCTGAGACCGAGCGCCCGCGTGGCGCAACCGGACGATGGAGCCAGCCGGGCTCGAACCGGCGACCTTCGCGCTGCCAGCGCGACGCTCTCCCAACTGAGCTATGGCCCCTGGGTCGCGACAGTGTAGCCGGGCTTCCTGGCGCGAAAGCGGGGGGTCAAACCCCGCAAAAGGTGTCAGGCCGTCGCGGCCTCGACCTCGACGCTCGGGACGTCGCCCCAGAGATCCTCGAGCCGGTAGTACTCGCGCGCCTCCCGCGTGAACACATGCAGGACGACGTCGAGGTAGTCGGCGACGATCCACGTCGCCTCGCGCTGGCCGTCGACCGATGCCGGCAAGAGACGCGCGTCGTGTTTCAACTGCTGGTGGACCTCGTCGTAGATCGCGACCGTCTGCCGAGGGTTCTGGCCCGTGCAGATGACGAAGAAGTCGGTGTACGAGCAGGCCGGCCGCATGTCGAGAATCACCACGTCCTGTGCCAGCTTGTCCTGGGCGATGCCGGCGATCCGGCGTGCTTGTTCGAGTGGGGTCAGCGGCTCGTCAAATCCTCTCGTTGGCCCGCAGTGTAGCCACGGTACAGGCCGAGCCCGGAGATGAGGCCGGCGACGGCCGGAGGGACGAGCCCGGACACGTCCTCGCCTCGTTCCACGCGCTCGCGGACCTCGCGGGAGGAGATCGGCAGCGGCTCGATCTCGAAGAACAGCACGCGATCGTGCGCCCCGAGCTCGTCGACGACGGCGTCGAGGGGCTCGCGCGTATAGCCGGGCCGCGTGGCGACACCGAGCCGTGCGCGGGCGAGGACGCGCTGCGGGTCCTTCCACGTCGGAAAGGCGAAGAACTGGTCGGCTCCGATCAGGAACAACGGGTCCCCCCAGTCGTGCGCCCGCAGCGTGTCGATCGTGCGCTCGTGCGGGTCGAGCTCGACCTCGTCGCCCGGGAACGCGGCCTGTGCGAGCCGGAAGCGCGTCTCGGCGTCGAGGTCGACGTGCTTGTGCCCGGGACGTGCAGCGACGAGCACGACGAAACGGTCGAAAGGAAACCGGTCCTTCGCCGCGCGAGCGAGCGCCAGGTGCCCGTTGTGCGGCGGGTTGAAGGTGCCGCCGAGCAAGCCGACCATCCGCTCCTCCCCGTCGGTCACGCCCACTCCCGCTCCTCGCCCTCGATCTCCACGGTGTCGCCCCTGCGCACGCCCGCCGCAACGAGCGCAGCCTCCAGCTCGGTGACGTCCTCCGGCGCATCGCCCGCGACGCGAAAGCCGCGGTCCGTGCGGAGGACGCGGAAGCGGCGAGTCGTCGGCCGCGGGCGGTAGACGAGGAACTCGACGAGCCCGTCGCCCTCCTCGTCGCGCACCTCCGCCGGCGGGCAGAGCTCGAAGAGCACGCGCTTCAGCTCCTCGATGCCCGCGCCCGTCGCGCACGAGACGCGAAAGACGCGCACGATCCGCGGGTCGTCGACGTCGAACGCCGGATCCGGACGCAGGTCGGTCTTGTTGAGGACGACCGCCTGATCGCGCTCGTCGAGGCCCGCCCCGTACGCGCTCAACTCGCGGTCGATCACGCGCCAGCGCTCGGCGGCATTGTCCTCCGACGCATCGATCACGTGGAGCAACACGCGTGCGCGTTCCAGATGGGCGAGAAACTCGTGCCCGAGGCCGACGCCTTCGCTCGCGCCCTCGATCAGACCGGGCACGTCGGCGACGGTCAACTGGCGGCCGTCGGGGGAGTCGACGGTTCCGAGCACCGGCGCCAGCGTCGTGAACGGGTAGTCGGCGACCTTGGGACGCGCGTTGGAGATCCGCGCGAGCAGCGACGACTTCCCGGCGTTCGGGAGACCGACCAGCGCTGCGTCCGCGAGCAGCTTCAGTCGGAGCTCGAGCTCCGCGTCCTCGCCCGGCAACCCGGTCTCGGCGAACCGCGGAACCTGACGGGTCGACGACGCGAAGCGCTTGTTGCCGTGTCCGCCCGCGCCGCCGCGCGCAACGACGACGCGTGCGTGCGGCGTCGCGAGGTCCGCAATCAGCTGGCCGTCGACGTCGAGCACCTGGCTGCCGACGGGAACGCGAATCTCGGCATCCTCTCCCGCCGCCCCGTGCTTGAGGGCACCGCGGCCGGGACCGCCGTTCCCCGCCGCGAACCTCCGTTGCGGGCGGAACGCGGAGAGGTCGCGAAGGTCAGGATCCGCGACGAGGATCACGTCGCCGCCGTCGCCGCCGTCGCCGCCGTCCGGGCCGCCCTTCGGGACGTGCTTCTCCCGGCGAAAGTGCACGCTGCCGTCGCCGCCCCGCCCCGCCCGCACGTGAATGCGCGCGCGGTCCTGGAACATGCGTGTCTACTCCGTCGCGGCGGCTTCGGCTTCGGTGACCTCGACGAAGCGGCGCTCGCCGCTCTGCCGGAACGCGACCGTGCCGGGACGCGTCGCGAAGATCGTGTCGTCTCGGCCGATGCCCGTTCCCGGACCCGGCCGGAACCTCGTTCCGCGCTGGCGCACGAGGATCATCCCGGACTTGACGTCCTGGCCGGAGAAGATCTTGACGCCGAGCATCTTCGGGTTCGAGTCGCGCCCGTTCCGCGAGGAGCCAAGCCCTTTCTTGTGTGCCATCCCTACGTTCCCTTCTTCGCTTCGATCGCCGCCTCGAGCGCCGAGACGGCGCCCTTCCGGTCGGCATGTCCACGTTCGTATTCGAGAGCCGCCTCGAGCTGCTCGAGCTTCCAGCGCTTGGCCCTGTCGCCGATCTCGGCGACCGTGAGTTCTGCATAGCCCCTTGGCGGCTGCGCGGCCGTCTCCTGCGACGCGGGCTCCTTTGCGGCAGGCTCAGCCTCTGCGGAGCTCCGCTTCGCCGCCGCGCCGATCGATTCGATCTGGATCTGCGAGAGCGCAGCGCGGAAGCCCGTGTGGCGGCGGTACCCGTTCTTCGGCCGGTACTTGCCGATCCGGACCTTCTCGCCTCGGACGTGGCCCACGACGCGAGCCGTCACCGGGATCTTCGGCGCGAGCTGCCCCTTCCCCTCGCCCCCGACGAAGAGGACACCCGGATGGAACGTCTTGCCCTCGTCGGTGCCGACCCGGTCGACGAGCAGGCGCTCGCCCTCGCGGACGACGTACTGCTTGCCGCCGACGGCGATGATCGCGTAGCTCTCGGTCTTCGTAGCCATGACGTGGAAAACGCGGGCATCGGCCCGCGAGCCGGGCCAGTCTAGCGGAGATCCCGAGGCTGCCGCCCTAGCCGACGGGCCGTTTACCGCACGCCGAGCGCCGGCAGTACGAGGTCGTCCAGCACGTGCTGACGCCGGGAGTCGGCGCCCGTGAGCACGACCACAAGCCGGTCGCGCGGGAACACGGCGATCTGCTGGCCGCCGTAACCGAGCGCGCCGTAGCCCGGGGGACGGCTGAACGTCCACCAGCCGTAGCCGTATCCGTAGCCGCCGCCGACGGCGGCGACGGTGCGTGTCTGCAGGCGCAGATACCCCGCCGGCACGAGCTGACGACCGTGCCAGCGCCCGCCGTGGAGGTACAGCTCGCCGATCCGGAGCAACTCCCGTGAGCTGAGCCGCAGGCCGGTGTTGCCGAGGCTGTGCCCCTGGCCGTCCGACGGCCACTGCGGCGCAGGGATACCCAACGGTCCGAACAGGACCCGATCGGCGTACGCGCTCGCCGGCGAACGCGTCACCTTCGTCAGCACGGCGGAGAGGAGGTGGTACGACCCGTTGTCGTACCCCCAGCTCCGGCCGGGATCGGCGGCGAGCGGACGGTCGATCTGCGTCTTCAGCCAATCGTCCGAGCTCACGGCCGCGACGTCGCGATACCCCGACGTCATCGTCAGGAGCTCGCGCAGCGTGACCCGCCGGATGCGCGTGTCGCGTGCGTGCGCCACGTACGACGGGAAGAACTCGCCGAGGCGTGCGTCCAGCGACCGGATCCGGCCGTCGCGAAGGGCAATTCCGATCAGCGTGGAGGTGACGCTCTTCGTCACCGAGAAGACGTCGAGGCGGGCGCTGCGGGCGGAGCCGCGGTAGTACCGCTCGAAGAGCACGCGGCCGTCGCGCTCGACGAGGACGCTCAGCAGGCCGTGTTCGCCACGGAGCTTGCGGTCGAGAGCGGACGCGTCGAACGACGACCGTGCGCCCGCCGCCGGGACGACGGCCAGGAGCGCTACGGCCGCAGTGGTCCCTACTCGCCTGAGAGCTCGTCCGCCCACTCGGACATCGGCACGTACGTCCAGTCCTCGTCGGCGGGCTGCTGCTCGGCGCCGGCCTCGGCGGCGACGGCGGCAGCGGCAGGCGTCTTCTCGGTTCCGGCCGGCTTGCGCTTGCGGTTGCGTCCGCCCCTCGACCCACGGCGCGTCTTCTTCTTGGCGGCCTGCGTCGTCGGTTCGGCGCCGTCCTGAGCCTCGGCGACCTCCGCTTCCGGCTCAGCCTCCGCCTCCGCCTCCAGCTCGCGCGCGGGGACGTGGATCCTGGCGACCGGCGCGATCTCCACCGTTTCGCCTGCTCCGTTGTCGGCAGCGGTCGTCGCCGCGGCGGCGGTGGTCGCAGCGGCCGGCTTCTTCTTGCGACCGCGGCCGCCACGCGACCCACGGCGCGTCTTCTTCTTGGCCGGCGCCGCCTCGTCGCCGTCCGCGGAGGCCTTCACCTTCGCAGCCGCCGGCTTGGCTGCGGCCGGTTTTGCCCGCGTTCCCTTCGCCGCGGTCTTCGTCCCCGCGGTCTTCGTCCCCGCGGCTTTCGTCCCCGCGGCTTTCGTCCTCGTCGCCTTCGGGCGCCCGGCAGCGGGCTCCTCCTTCTCCTCGACCGCCGGCTCCGCCTCCTTCTTCGCGGCCGGCTTCCGGGTCGGCTTCTCGGCCTCGCGCTCGGCGGTGATCGGACCCTCCGTCTGGACCGCGTCTGCGAGCAGGGTCGCGTACATGTTTCCCTCGAGGACGCGCTCGACGCGCGCCTTCACCTTCTTGCCCACGAGCCTGGCCGCGTTCGCGACGCAGACGTCGTAGCCGTCGACCTTGCCGACGCCTGCCTGCGGGTCGTGCAGGCCCACCTCGCCGAGCTTCAGCTCGACCTGGGCTCCCTCCTCGACCGGCCCGTCGACGGCGAGCTCTTCTCGCTTGCCCTCGGCCAGCACGACGAGATGGTCGAGATGGACGTCCGGCTTGCCCACGAGATAGAAGCGACGTCGCGTCTGCGCTTCCAGCTCCTTGAGGCGCTCGGCGCCTGGGCCGACGAGGATCGACGCGACCTTCGCCGCCACCTCGACTCGGTACGCCTGCGACCGTGAGCCCGTCACGAGCGCACGCAGCCGACGCTCGACCTCGATCGCGGCCGTTCCCTCCGAGACGACGATGCCGTCGCCGCCGCACGTCGGGCACTTCTTCGTCATCACCTCGCGCGG
>Ga0066652_100000289_pt1 | contig 25568 bp, 24 predicted proteins | sample GraSoiAngelo_101_FD_71413 | JGI IMG/M metagenome (GOLD analysis project Ga0066652, IMG submission 71413) | Grasslands soil microbial communities from the Angelo Coastal Reserve, California, USA - 14_0903_02_30cm | ecosystem: Environmental > Terrestrial > Soil > Grasslands | place: USA... | reverse complement strand
GACGAGAACGGTCTGCTCCCGAAGGACCTCGAGCAGGGAGTCGATCTCGCCGGGGTCGCCGGGAACTTCTGGATCGGGCTCGGCGTCCTCCACACCCTCTTCACGCTCGAACACAACGCGATCTGCGATCGCCTTCAAGCGGAGTATCCGGCCTGGTCGGACGACGAGCTCCACGACCACGCGCGCCTCGTCAACGCGGCGCTGATGGCAAAGATCCACACGGTCGAGTGGACGCCCGCGATCATCGCCCACCCCACCACCCGTTACGCGATGCGCGCCAACTGGTGGGGGATCCTGGGAGAGGGTTTTCGCCGCCGCTTCGGCCGCCTCGGGAGCGGCGAGATCCTCAGCGGGATTCCCGGCTCCCCCACGGACCATCACGGCGTCCCCTACTCGCTGACCGAGGAGTTCGTCGGCGTCTATCGCATGCACCCCCTGCTGCCCGACGAATTCACCTTCCGCTCGGTCTCGGATGACGCCCTCCTCGAGGAGCGGACCTTCCGCGAGGTCGGCGCCCTCGACACGAGGAAGCGCCTCGAGGAGATGGGAGTCGCGAGCGCCGTCTACTCGCTCGGGATCGCACATCCCGGAGCGATCGTCCTGCACAACTACCCGCGGTTCCTCCAGTACTTCGAGAAGGCGGACGGAACCATCCTCGACCTCGCCGCGACCGACGTCCTGCGGGTCCGCGAGCGAGGGGTTCCCCGCTACAACGACTTCCGGCGCCTGCTCCGCCTGAGGCCGGCCGAGTCGTTCGAGGAGCTCACCGACGATCCGAAGCTGGCCGAGGAGATCCGAAGCGTCTACGGAGGGCAGATCGAGCGCGTGGACCTGCTGGTCGGCCTCTACGCCGAGCCGCGTCCCGAGGGGTTCGGCTTCAGCGACACCGCGTTTCGCATCTTCATCCTGATGGCCTCGCGGAGGCTGAAGAGCGACCGCTTCTTCACCCGGGACTACACGCCGGAGCTCTACTCGCAGACCGGGCTCGACTGGATCGACGAGAACAGCATGGTCACGGTGCTGCGCCGCCACTACCCGGAATTGGAGCCGGCGCTCCAGGGAGTGGAGAATGCGTTCACGCCCTGGCGGCGAGTCGGGGGATAGATCGTGGAGATCGCCCCCGGCATCCACAGCCTGGGACAGAAGCAGGGCGGGCGCGTCCACGCCTTCCTGCTCGACGACGGGACGAGCCTCACCCTGATCGACACGCTCTTCGACACCGACGGCCACCGGGTGCTGGAGGCGATCCGGGATCTGAATCGCGCCGCCGGCGATCTAAAGCGGATCGTCCTCACGCACGGGCATCGCTCTCACCTCGGTGGGGCGGCGGCCCTCAGGGAGGCAAGCGGCGCGGAGGTCTACGCGCACGAGTGGGAGCGGGACATCATCGAGGGACAGCGCAAGGCCCAACCGGTGAGCATCATTCCCCAGCGCCCGCTCCGCGCCTATTTTCCCCTCCAGGTCGGCCTCGCGCTGGGGCTCGGAAAGCACCCTCCCTGCCCCGTCGACCACCCCCTCGCGGAGGGGGATCGGATCGGGCCCCTCCACGTCATGCACGCGGCCGGGCACACCCCGGGCCACCTCGCCTTCTACTGGCCCGAGCGCCAAGCGCTCTTCTCCGGCGACGCGGTCGCGACCTGGCCCGAGTACAGCGCCGGCTGGCCGGCGTTCAACCTCAACCACGCCCAGCACCGCGCTTCGCTCGCGAAGATGGCTGAGCTCGACGCCGAGGTCGTCGCGGTCGGCCACGGGGAGCCGATCCGGGCGGGCGGCGCCGAGCGGGTGCGCTCGCTGGTCGACGAGCTCAATCGCTAAAGGCGCGGGCCGAGCTGCCGCGCGGCCTGGGCCGCCCTTGCTCCCGGTCGGTCAGAGGCCGAGCTTCTGGATCGTCTCGGCGGCCGCGTCGTCGGCCGCTGCCGCCTGATCGGGTGTCGCCCCCGCCAGATGGGCTGCCCGGATCTCGCTCCGCTGCGAAGCCTTGGTGCTCTCCTCTCGCGCCGTGTTGGCCGCCTTGATTCCGAAGTAGGCGCTGACCACGGCGGCGACGGCGCCGAATGCGGCGCTCGCGATCGCGACCGTGTTCTGGCTGGCGTTGTCGATCTCGTTCTTCGGCACGGGCCCGGGCAGAGTGGCGAGGGCCACGATGCCCCCGACCAGGATCACCGTGAGACCCGCGACGGCGACGATCACGGCGCGCCAATCCCGCTCGACCTTTTGACCGTCGTCGTTCGAGTTGGTCATCGCTCGCTCCCTTCGGATCGCTTTCCCATGACCCTAAGTCGGGGGATCGGCCGCCGTCAACCTCAGCGTGGACACACCGACCGACGCAGGGGACCGCTCGACTCCCGGCCCTTCCGGCGCCGCGGCGTCAAGGCCGCCGCGCGACGAGGGCGGGGACGGGCCGGGTGAGGACGGCTCGGAGCCGGCCGAGGGCATGTGGGGTCAGGCGCTGACGGCGAGCGCTGCGCCGTCGATGCGCGCGCTCGAGCACCGGTCGCTCGATCAGACGCCAGCTCGTCCAGGCGATGAGCACGGTCGGCGGCCACACCACCGCCAGCTCGAGCCACGGGTTGAGGGGCAGCAGGCCGTGGCCGCCCAGCAGGCACATGATCGGCTGGTGCCACAGGTAGGTGCCGTAGGAGATGACCCCCAGCCAGACCACCGCCCTGGCGCGCAGGATCCTCGGCATCCGCTCGCCGGCGGCGGCCACGGCGACCAGACACGCGAACCCCGTGGCGACGGGGATGTCCTCCAGGGCGTTCCCCACCGGTGGCGCCCAGGAGTCCAGGGCGAGGTTGACGAGGTAGCCGACGAGCGCCGCCGCCACCAGGATCCGGCATGCGCGGGGCGACAGGCTCCTTCCCTGGATCGAGACGGCGACCAGCATCCCGAGGCCGAAGAAGGGGAGCATCTGCGGCAGGATCACGCTGTGAAAGAACAGGCTCGTCGCCAGGTGGGCCCAGACGATCCCGATCGCCACCACGGCGACCGTGATCAGGGCCTCGGAGCGGCGGCTCTTCCCCGCGCGCAGCGCAAGCGCCCCGATCAGCGGCAGCGCCAGGTAGAAGGAGAGCTCGATCGGGAGCGTCCACATCGGTGTGTCGAGGGTTCTCAGGGAGTGGTCGGAGAAGTTCTGGCCGAACACCAAGAACAGCGACAGGCTGTCCTGGGTCGGCATGTGCATGGGCGGACTCGACCCGAGGACGCCGATCACGACGGCGCCGCCCAGCGCCAGGTAATAGGCCGGGCCGATGCGAGCCGCACGAAGGCGCAGATACCGCCCGAGGCGCGGCCGCTCGCGACCGCCGAGGGCCGCGCCCACCCACGGCCGATAGAGGAGAAACCCGGAGAGGACGAAGAACAGCAGGAGGCCCCAGCGGGCGCTCTCCCAGATGTGCTGGCCGATGGTCGTCGGCGTCGGGTCCCCATTCGCGGCCTCCCCATAGGCCCAGAAGTGGAAGAGCATGACCGAGAAGGCCGCGAGGGCCCGCAGGCCGTCGAGGCCACGCGCCCGCTGATCTCTCGCCGCGCCGCCCAACGCTTGCTCGACTACCCGGCGCGAGCGGCGAGCTAACCGGGCCGCACGCCTCAGCCCCGCCGAGGAAGCTTGGAGATGGCGCCCGCCTTGCGGAACGAGGGGTCGAAGAGCGAGAGCTGCGCCCGGACGATGAGCCACGGCACGAACGGCAGCGCCATCCACACGGTTCTGCTGACCGCCGCCTCGGGCAGCCGCATCAGGTCACGGAGCGGGGGAGAGGAGCGGAGGAGCCGCGGAAGCAGGACGGCCAGTGGAAGCCCGAGGATCGCGAGAAAGATCCACCCGAGCGCGACGTGCTGCGTGATCACCGGCTCCCAGAGCAACCAGACGATCGCCCCGAGCGCCGCCAGCGGCACCACGAACCACAGCCACAGCCGCGGATTCAGCATCGCTGCCTTGAAGAAACGGCTCCGCGCCACCTTCAGGTGCTTCTCGAGCTCGGGGCTGGGGTCGGAGAGCTGCGGTTCGAGCGCCTGGAAGCTCCAATCCGGCGGCGCTGCCCGCTCCTCGGGCGGAGTCATCAGGGCCGCGATCCCCCTGGCTCTCGGGAGCTCCTGCCCGCTGATCAGGTACGCGTCGCAGATCAGCGACCGCGCCTCGATCTCGCTGAAACAATCGAGATCGGTTCGTACCGCGGAGAGGAGCTCCTGGACGCCGCGGTGGACGCCGAAGGGGAGGTGGACCGGCTCCTCGGAGGGAGGCGGGGGAGCCGGGTTGCCGGCTGGGTCGAGGTGCGGCACGTCCCTGCCCACGAGGCCCGCCCGCAGGTGGACTACGGCGGCGCTCGGATCCAGATCGAGCTCGAGGAGCTGCGCGTCGCGTATCCGGTCCGCCTGAATCGAGGAGTCGCGTAGCAGCGCGGGGAGGATGGCTCCGGGCGCCTTCGGCTCGTCTCTCATCTGCCCGCCCCCGTCGCTCACGACGATGTGGGTGCAGGCGGTGTCGTGGAGCCCCTGCAGGCCCTGGTTGTCGTAGACGCCGCCGTCGACGAGCTGGACGCGGATCCCCTCCGGATAGAGATCGCTGATCGCGAGCGGCGGAAAGGCCGGAAAGCAGGCGGACGCCGCCACCGCGACGCCGAGGTGGAAGTCTCGCTGCCTCGCGGGCATCTCCTCATAGCGCGCCCGCCGGAGGACCAGGTTCGAGTCCATCCGGCCCGCCGCCTCAGGGCGGTCGGGCTCGCCCATGCGAACCGCCTCGAAGCGCCAGGCGTGCCCGTCGTTGAGCACCGTGGCGTTGAGGAGCAGGATCGGGATCTTCGCGGAGCGGCCGGGGTTGTCGCGCTCGGGGTCGAAATCACCCACCTTCAGGTCCCGCATCTTGATCCGCTCGGCGGGGTCGGTGCGGAAGCGGCGATAGAAGCACTCGTCATAGAGCTCTCCGATGCGGTCGCTCCGCGAGTAGTCGGGACGGGACATCCGGAAATTGGACTTGAGATCAGAGAAGGTTCGGGCCCTCAGGTTGCGCTCCACGCCCTCGAAGAAGTCCGCCTCGATCGCCTCGACGATCCGGACGTAGTCGCCGTCATCGATCTCGGAGTCGGCCTTCGTCTCGAGGAGCTCCTTGACGTGCAGGTAGTAGAGGGCGCCGATGATCGAGCCGCCCGAGACGGTCGAGAGGACCTCGACCCGGCGAAGCACTCCCAGCTCCGCCATCCGCGCCAGCACCCCGATGTGGAAGAACGCCGCCCGGAACCCGCCTCCGGACAGCGCGAGGCCGAGCTTGGCCCGACCCTCCCCGGAGGAATTGGCGACCTCGCCGCTCATCCCTTGCGCGAGACGATCCTGCTTTTGGCTCAGCGTGTCAAGCGTGCCGGCCGAAGGCTCGCCGCCGCAGTTTCGGGCTGAGGAAACGGGGCATACAGATCAGCGGAGGTGATGAGCGTGGCCAAGGACCACGGATCGAGCGTCAAGGACGACAAGCAGTACGAGGGGCTTCGCAAGAAGGGGATGAGCAAGGAGCGCGCGGCGAAGATCGCCAACACGCCCGGCGCCTCGAAGAAGGGCGGCAAGAAGTCCCAGGGCGGCAGCGGCGGCGGGAGCAAGGAGGGGCAGCGCAAGGGAGGCCGAAAGGGCGGCAAGAAGTCGTAGCGTCCCGAGATCCGGATGGACTTCGTCGTCGCACGTCACCGCGGAGATGAGAGCTGGGAGGAGCTCGGCGCGATCGCCGGGGCCAGCCCGGCGTCGGCGTTCAGCCGCTGGGTCGACACCCTGCACGGAGTCGATTCCGGCGAGTACGGGGTGAGGCAGAAGCCCACCGACGCCTGGCAGCGGTTCGTTGTCGACCGCGAGGGACTGCACCCGGTCGAGCACTTCTAGCCCCACCGGGCGACGCTACGTGGCGGCGGTCGCCTCCTTGACCGCCTCGGGGTGCTCGCGGTCCAGGGGGTGGTGGCACGCGGCCCAGTGGTTGTTTCCGTGGTGGACGAGCTCGGGCTCCTCCTGGGAGCAGATCTCGGTCGCGTAAGGACAGCGGGTGTGGAAACGGCACGCGGCCGGGGGGTTGGCCGGGCTCGGCACGTCGCCCTCGAGCACGATCGGCTCACGCTCGGCATTGGCCCTCGGGTCGGGGATCGGCAGCGCCGCCAGCAGCGACAGGGTGTAGGGGTGGATGGGGTTCGAGTAGACCTCGTCGGCCGGGCCCGTCTCGACGATCTTGCCGAGGTACATGACCGCGATCCGGTCGGAGACGTGGCGGATCACGCCGAGATCGTGGGCGACGAAGACGTAGGTGAGCTTGAACTCGTCCTGTAGGTCCTCGAGCAGGTTGATGATCTGAGCCTGGATCGAGACGTCGAGCGCGGAGACGGGCTCGTCCGCGACGATCAGCTTGGGGCGCAGGGCCAGGGCCCGCGCGATGCCGATCCGCTGGCGCTGGCCGCCGGAGAACTCGTGCGGATACCGGTTGTAGTGCTCGGAGCTCAGGCCGACTCGCTCAAGGAGCTCCTGAACCTGGCGCCGAAGCGCGCCGCCGGAGGCGATGTCGTGGAGCCTCAGCGGGTCCCCGACGATCTGGCCGACGCGCTTTCTGGGGTTCAGCGACGCGAACGGGTCCTGGAAGATCATCTGCATCTCCCGGCGCAGCGGTCGCAGCTCGCGGCGATTCATGCCGCTGATCTCGGTCCCGTCGAACCGGACCGAGCCCGAGGTCGGCTCCAGCAGCTTGATCGCGGTGCGGCAGAGCGTGGACTTGCCGCACCCCGACTCGCCGACCAGGCCGAGGGTCTCGCCCGGCGCGACGGAAAGACTGACCCCATCGACGGCGCGGACCGCGCCCACCTGGCGATCGATCAGGATCCCCGACTTGATCGGGAAGTGCTTGACGAGGTCGCGCACCTCGAGCAGCGCCCCGTTTCGGCTCGCGCCCGGGATCCGCTCGGCGCTCGGGCCGGCCTCGTTCACGCCGCCGGGACCTCCAGGCCGATGTCGCCGCTCTCCAGCACCCTCAGGTTTCGCTTCTGCTCGACCGAGAGCCAGCAGCGATCGGCGTGGCTGTCGCCCACCCGCGCCTCGAGTCGCGGCACCTCGGTGCAGCGATCGAACGCATGCGGGCAGCGGGGGCGGAAGTGGCAGCCCTGGGGAGGGGCGAGAAGCGACGGCGGCTGACCCTTGATCTGCGACAGGCGCCGCATCCGTGGCCGGTCGGGCCTCGCCAGCGAACCCAGCAGGCCCCACGTGTAGGGATGCTGGGGGTCATAGAAGATCTGGTCCAGGGTCCCGGACTCGACGATCCGGCCCCCGTACATCACCTGGACGCGGTCGGCGACCTCGGCGACCACGCCGAGGTCGTGGGTGATCAGGATGACCGCCAGGTCGCGCTCGCTGTTGAGCTCCTCGAGCAGGCGCAGGATCTGCGCCTGGATCGTCACGTCGAGCGCCGTCGACGGCTCGTCGGCGATCAGCACCTTCGGCTCGAGCGCGAGGGCCATCGCGATCATCGCCCGCTGGCGCATGCCGCCCGAGTACTCGTGCGGGTAGTCGTCCACCCGCCGCTTGGCGTCGGGGATCCCGACGGCGTCGAGGAGCTCGATCGTCCGCTCGCGGGCCCGCTCGTCGGGCTCGTCGCGGTGGGCGCGGATCGCCTCGACGATCTGCCGGCCGACCCGGTAGACCGGGTTCAGCGAGGTCATCGGGTCCTGGAAGATCATCGCGATCTCCTCGCCGCGGATGCCCTGAAGGTCCTCCTCGCTCGCGGTGACCAGATCGCGCCCCGAGTAGTCGATCGAGCCCTCGATCCGCGCGTTCGTCGAGCGGGTCAGGCCCATGATCGTCTGGGCGGTGACGCTCTTGCCAGAGCCCGACTCGCCGACGATCGCCAGAATCTCGCCCGCCCGGAGGTCGAATGACACGCCGTCGACGGCCCTGAGCACGCCGTCCTCGGTTACGAAGCTGACGTGCAGGTCCTCGACCGAGAGCAAGCTCCTTCTCGCTCCCGCCCCGGGGGTGCTCATGCCGCGGCGGTCCCGAGGCGGATCCGCGGGTCGAGCCACGCGTAGGCGATGTCGACGAGCGTGTTGAAGAAGACGATGAAGAAGGCCCCGAACAGGGTCACCGCCATGACCGGCGGGAGGTCGACGTTGACGATCGAGTCCGCGGTGTACTGGCCGACCCCGTTGAGGCTGAAGATCGACTCGGTGATGATGGCCCCGCCCCCGATCACCGCCCCGAAGTCGAGCCCGAACAGGGTGATCACCGGGATCATCGAGTTGCGGAGCACGTGGCGAACCCGGACCTGGCGCTCGCTCAGCCCCTTCGCCTTCGCGGTCCGCACGTAGTCCTCGTTCATCACGTCGAGCATGTTCGAGCGCAGGACGCGGCTGTAGAAGCCGATGAACAGGACCGCGAGCGTCAGCCAGGGCAGCAGCAGGTGTGTGAACCACTGCACCGGGTCCGTGGTGAATCCCACGTAGCCCCCGGTCGGGAAGATCTGCCACTTGAAGGTGAAGAAGTAGAGGAGCATCGCGCCCAGCCAGAAGACGGGCATCGAGATGCCCACCAACGAGAGTATGGTCAGCGCCCGGTCGGTGAACGCACCCGCCCTGACCGCCGACAGATAGCCGAATACCATCGCGAACGCCATCCAGATCACCGCGGCGCCGATCGCGAGCGAGAGGGTGATCGGCACCCCCTGCTTGATTCGGTCGATCACGTTCTCCTGGTTCTGGTAGGAGATCAGGCTGCCGGTGAAGATCTTCTTCATCATGTCGACGTACTGGACCGGCAGGGACTTGTCGAAGCCCCAGTCCTTGGTGATCTGCGCGCGCAGTGCGGGTGTCTGATTGCGCCCGCCGATCCGCTCGGCGGGATCCCCACCGGGGATCACGTTGAAGATCACGAACACGATCACCGAGATCGCAAACAGGACCGCGACCATGCCGACGAGCCGTCTGGCGATGAACCGGGCCATCTAGTGGCTCTCCTCCAGGGCAGCCGCCTCGAGCCGCACCTTCGCGCGAGGGTCGAGGGCGTCCCGCAGCCCGTCGCCGAAGACGTTCAGAGACAGCACGGTGAGGATGATCATGATCCCGGGAATGATCACGAGGTGCGGCGCGCTGTAGATCACGTCGTAGCCGTCCGAGATCAGGCTGCCCCACGACGAGTGTGGGGGCCGAACGCCGGCGCCCAGGAACGACAGTGCCGACTCGAGCAGCATGTTGTTGGCGATGTTGAGGGTGAAGAAGACGATGATCGTCGACCATAGGTTCGGGAGGAGCTCGGTGAACATGATCCGGGTAGCGCCCTTGCCCTGTGCGACCGCGGCCTCGATGAACTCCTTCTCGCGCAGGGAGAGCACCTCGCCGCGGATCGGGCGGGCCATGTAGGGCGTATAGACGAAGCCGATGATCAGGATCGGGATCCACAGCGAGTCGTCGGGGATCGAGATCGGCCCGATCTTGAGGCCCGAGCCCGAGGCCGACAGGGCGGTTCCCAGGGCGATCCCGAGCAGCAGCACCGGGAAGGCCCAGATCACGTCCAACCCTCGGGCGATCACCGCGTCGAGCCACCCTCGGTAGAAGCCCGCGATCAGGCCGAGGATCACCGCCAAGACCGTGGTCACGATGGCCGCCATCACGCCGATGAACAGCGACGTCCGCCCCCCGTACATCAGCCGCACCATCACGTCGCGACCGCTCTGGTCGGCGCCGAGCAGGAACTTCGAATGAAGCCCGGGGCCGATCGGGATGCCGGTCGGGTTGACCACGTCTGTCGGCTGGCCGTTGATCGAGATCTGCTCGGTCAGGTGCTCGTCGTCGGGGCCCGTGTGGGCGACCAAGTGCGACCACAGCGGGGCTGCGAGGCAGAAGATCACGATGACGACGAACAGCGCCCCGAAGGCCAGCGCGATCCGGTTGCGGCGCAGGCGGCGATAGGCCAGGTACCAGGGGCTCCGGCCCTCGATCGCGGCGCCCTCCGATGGCGGTATTCCGGCCTCGCGCGCGTAGTCGCCGGTGCCGGGGAGGACGGGCGGCTCGGCGTAGGGATCGGTGGCCATCTTGAGGCTTGCGTCCCTTGCCGTCCTCAAATCCCGACCCCGGGAATACTTCACATCCGGGAGGCTACCGCGCCGCGGACCTCGGGGTTACGGCTGCGGGCGGGCCACCGGCTCGCCGAGGGAGGGGCCTCTCGGCCCCCCCCTTCGACGACCCGTTCCTCCCAAGCTCACTGCGTGAACTGGAAGGTCGAATAGTCCTCCTGGAACACCGGGTGGAACTGGACCTTGCTGAAGTCCACCCGGTCGGAGACGAATGTCGTCCAGGTCCGGTTGCCGTACGGAGCCCACGGCGCCTGCTCCATGATCGTCTTGTCGAGCGCGCCGTACTGGGACTTCACCTGGTCGGTGAAGTCCGCGTGGCCGAGGTCGGTGATCTGCTTATTGATCGCGGGATCATCGAACAGGGCGTAGTTGTTGTTGTGCACCGTGGCGATGTTGTCCCCGTTCAGGAGGATGTCGAAGAAATCGTTCGGGTGCGGGTAGTCCTGGAACCAGTCCGACCAGCCCACATCGAGGTTGGCCGTCTTGTTGCTTCCGATGACGTCGAAGTACACGGACCCGTTGACGATCTTGAGCTTCGCGTTGAAGCCGATGTCCTTGAGCACCGACTGGAGGTACTCGCCCGCCTTGTCGTTCGGCGTCTCATCGTCCGTCCAGACGGTGATGTCGGTGTCCGACGGGTTCGCCTGCTGGAACAGCTGCTTGGCCTTCGCCAAGTCGTGCGGATACAGCGGCGGGTCGATCTTCGAATAACCCGGCATGTCCGGAGGCAGGATCTGCTGGGTCGGCGCCATCAGGCCGCCGTAGAGTCGCTCCAGGGCCGCCGGGTCGATCGCGTAGTTGACCGCCTGGCGAATCTTCACGTCGTTGAACGGCGGCGTTTGGGTGTTCATCCAGAAGTAGTAGGTGCTGACCGTCGGCCACGTCCTGTAGCGGTCGCTGTACCTGGACTGCACCTCCTGCAGCCGGTCGGTCGGCGGCGGGTCGGTCAGGTCGTCCGCCTTGTTCTGCTCGATTTCGGTGACCGCGCTCGAGAAGTTCTTGGTCACGGTCGAGGTGATCTTGTCGACGAACCCACTCGGCAGGTCGGGCATGATCTTGGCGTTGTTCTTCTCCCAGTACGGGTTGCGCTCCTCGGTCCACGACTGGCCCGGGGTCACGTGCGTGAAGTAGTAGGGGCCCGTGGCCGGCGGCGGGTTCGCCGTCTGGTCCTTGGGCGGGGTGTCGGGCGGAACCGGGGCCACGAACTGAAGCGCGAGCTCGTCGTTGAAGGTCCCCCGGATCGCGCCCTTCTCAAGCTGGACGACGATCTTGCCGGTCTGGTCGTCGCAGGTGATGCCGGAGATATCGTTCGCCTTTCCGGCCTGGTAGTCAGCCGCCCCGACGATGTCGGTGTAGAAGCCGGCGCCGCCGGAGTTGATGTCGAACATCCGCTCGACGGCGGACTTGAAGTCGCAGGCCTTGACGTCGGTGCCGTCTGAGTACTTGAGACCCTGGCGCATGAACATGGTGTGGGTCAGCCCGTCCTTGGAGACCGTGGGCAGGGCCTTGGCGAGGCCCGGGATCACCTGGGTGCCGGCGACGCCTGTCGCGTGAGCGTAGGTGAGCATCGGGATGTAGACGTTGTAGCGAGCCTCCCAACCGGTCGCCTCGTAACCGAGCTGGGGATCCTCGTAGTCGGTGAACGACGGCGTCAGGATGTTCAGGGTCCCGCCGGTGGTGGCACTGGTGCTGCTGCCGCCGCACGCGGCGATCCCGAGGCCGGCCAGCGCCAGCCCGATGCATCCCGCTGCCGCGCCGACGATCCGCCTGCGGCCCCAACACCTCAGCCTGCTCATGTCTTCTCGGTACCTCCCCCGGCGGACTGCCGGTATTGCCCCGTGTGCCAGGTAATGAAATGCATCACAAACTGACCCCGAATTCAAGTGCCGCATTGGACAATGCATCCGGCGGCGGTGTGCCTGGCGGACCCCACCGGCTTTGCCAGGGCGGCGCACTCTCCTCGCGAAGCGCGCGGCGCGGGCGCGGAGCCGCGGCCGAGGCGCTGACTCTATGCTGGCCGCCGTGCGTGCGGTCACCTTCCAAGCTCCCGGCGAGGTGCGGGTGGAGGAGCGGCCCGATCCGACGCCGGTCGCCGACGACGACGCGGTCGTCCGCGTGGAGGCCACCGGGATCTGTGGCTCTGACCTCCACATCTACCACGGGCGGGTGGCGATCGAGCCGGGCTTCGTGATCGGCCACGAGTACGTGGGCACCGTGGTCGCCGCCGGCGACGGGGTGAGCGACCTTGCGGTCGGCGAGCGGGTGCTGGGCACCTACTGCACCGCCTGCGGCGACTGCTTTCACTGCCGGCGCGGCGAGTACCACAAGTGCGACTCCGGACGCGTGTTCGGCCACGGCGCGACGCTCGGCTCGCTCCAGGGAGCCCAGGCCGAGCTCGTCCTGGTGCCGAAGGCGAATCTGACGCTGCGGAGGGTCCCGGACGGGATCTCGGACGAGGTCGCGCTGTTCGCGGGCGACGTGGCGGGGACCGGCTATCACGCGATCTGCGGCGACGCGGCGAAGCCGGACCCGCTCGAGCCGGGGGCCACCGTCGCCGTCCTCGGGCTCGGGCCGGTCGGCCTCTGCGCCGCGCAGGTCGCGAAGGCGTCAGGGGCCTCGACCGTCGTCGCCGTCGACTCCGTCGAGGAGCGGCTACGGATGGCCGAGTCGTTCGGCGCCGTTCCGGTCCACCTCACCGAGGACGACCCCAGGGGAAGGGTCAAGGAGCTCACCGAGGGCCGGGGGGTGGATCTGTCGGTGGACGCGGTGGGGGACCCCGCCGCGCTCGATCTCGCCTGTCGACTGGCGCGGAAGGCCGGAACGGTCTCGGTGATCGGCGTGTACGCCGAGCGTGCCGAGGTGCACATGGGGGTGGTGTGGATCAAGGCGCTCAACTGGCGCACCGGCCACGCCAACGTGATCGGGCACCTGGACCGCGTGCTGGCGATGCTGGCCTCGGGGGTCATCGACCCGGGCCCGCTGGTGACCCACCGGATGGCGCTCGACGAGGCGGCAGACGCCTACGCGATCTACGACCGCCGCGAGGCGCTGAAAATCGTCCTGCGGCCTTGACCGGGCATTCGAGGCCGGAGCTCAGGCGGCGCCCGTCAGCTCGGCGACCTCGTCCTCGGTGAGCCGCAGCGCGGCCGCGGCGACGTTCTCCTCGAGGTGGGCGACCGACGCCGTGCCCGGGATCGGCAGCATCGCCGGGGAGCACGCGAGAAGCCACGCAAGCGCGACCTGGAAGGGGGTCGCCTCGTGCTCGGCGGCGACCCTCGCCACCGCGTCTCCCCCGACCTCGCCGGCGGCCAGCGGGAACCACGGGATGAACGCCAGCCCGTCGCGCTCGCAGGCGTCGATCACGGGGTCGGCCCCGCGATCCTCGAGGCTGTAGCGGTTCTGGACGGAGACGATCGGCACGACGGACCGGGCGCGATCGAGCTGGGCGAGGTCGACGTTCGACAGCCCGACGTGGGCGATCTTCCCCTCTTCGCTGAGCTCGGCGAGCGCCCCCACGGACTCCTCGATGGGGACCATCGGGTCGACGGTGTGGAGCTGGTAGAGGTCGATCCGCTCGACGCGCAGGCGGCGAAGGCTTCCCTCGCACGCCTCGCGCAGGTGCTCTGGTCGGCCATTCCGTTCCCACCCGCCGGGACCGGAGCGGGTCATCCCTCCCTTGGTGGCGATCACCAGGCCCCCCGGATAGGGATGCAGGGCGTCGGCGATCAGCGCCTCGCTGACCTCGGGGCCATACGCGTCGGCGGTGTCGATGAAGTTGACGCCAAGATCGACCGCGCGCCGGAGGACCCGCCGGGCCTCGTCCGGGTCCGCGGGCGCGCCCCAGATGCCGTCGCCGGTGATCCGCATGGCCCCGAACCCGAGGCGCCGCACCTGAAGCTCGCCGCCCAAGGAGACGGTCCCGGCAGCCGCTGCATCGATCGCCTCGAGCGCCATCGCCTCTCGATACCCGTGGCCCGAAGCCGGGAAACGCGGCGCTACTCGTCGAGCTCGTAGGGGAAGGCGATCTGCACGTGGGTGCGCGCGACGGCGATGAACGAGCGCTTCGTTGGGGGCCCGCCGTCGAGCGGCGAGAGCTCCGCGTTGACGACCGGGATGAACTCGAGCTCCCCGAGGTTGAGGAAATCGGAGAGGCGGCTGCGATATCCCTCGCGCGGCAGCGTCACGTCGCCGACGATCCGGTGCCGGTCGGTCTCGAAAACGACGCGCTCCACCCGGGTCTCCATACGGTGAACTTATCGGCCCTGGGCCCCCGACCTTTGAACCTCCGGCGAAGCCGGTCCCAAGCTCATTTTTTTTCGACGGCGATCCGATAGTAGGACCATGGACAACGCCGAGACGAGGACGCTCGTCGCGCTTGCCGAACCGCACTTTCAGGGCTTCTCCGAGGCTGCGGAATCCGTTCTCGACGCGCTGGACGAGAGCCTGCCCGGGGCGGTGGTCCTTTGCCAGCGCGACCAGGACGCGGAGCACTTCCGAGTGGTCGACGCCCGCGGCCGCGGGAGCGAGCGGCTCCAGCGCGGGCTGGTGCTGCCCCTCGTCGCCGAGGAGTCGGATGACGGATCGAGCACCGAGCCGCGGTCTGTAGCCGAGGTCCTGCTCGACCCCGAATACCTGCGCGCGATGTCGTTCGAGCCCGGCCCCGCCCTTCCGCTCGAGCTGAGCGACGGTCAGATCGTCGGCGTGCTCTGCGCCCTCGCCGACGGCGACGGCGACGGCGACTATGGCGTCAATCACGTGGGCCTCCTCGCCATCGGCGCCCGGCTCCTGGGCCACGAGTGGGAGCGAGTCCAGAGCAGGGTCGAGCTCTCCCGCCTTCAGAATCGGCTTCGCGACGACGGGCACTGCGACCCCGAGACGGGGCTCCCGAACCGGACGAGGTTCGAGGCGCTCCTCGAGCGCGAATGGCGCCTCGACAAGCGAGGCACCGTCCGGTCCGTCGTCATCGCCTGCCACGTTCACGCCGAGGACGTCGGCAACGGCGCCGGGGGGAGCAACGGCGCCGGCGCAAGCAACGGCGCCGGCGCAAGCAACGGCGCCGGCGCGAGCAAGGGCCCCGGCCGAGCCGTCGCGAACCTCGCGCTCAAGGACGCCGCGGCGGCGCTCGCGGCCAACGCGAGGACGACGGACCACGTCGGGCGCGTCGCCGAGGCCAACCTCGCCGCGGTCCTGGTCGGATGCGAGACGACCGAGAACGCTCACCGGTTCATACAACGCCTTCAGTCGGCGCTCGCGCGAACGACCCAGGCCCGCCCGTTTCGGATCGACCTCTCCTTCGGCGTGGAGCTTCTTGCGGACGCGACCTCCTCGCAGGGGGCGCTGGAGAGCGCGGAGGCCGCCGCAGTGGATTCCGTCGACGACGCAGCCGCCGGCTCCGCGTCAGCCGAGCAGGGGGCGCATGAATGAGCCAGGCCTCCGTATCCGGGAGTTCTCGAACCGTCGCCGGATTTTCCGACGACGCGAGGGGAGTGACCCCGCCCAGCAGCAGCTCGGGAAGGCATGAGTTTCTCAGCGAGGTGATCGTCGAGTTGGGGTTCGCCGACCCTGGGACGGTCGAGGAGGCGGTTGAGGCAGCCCGGGAGCCTGGGATGACGGTCGAAAAGATCCTGCTCGAGCGCGGCGCCCTCGACGAGGACCAGCTCGCGCGGGCGATCGCCGAGCGCCATGGCCTCGACTTCGTCGACCTCGACGAGTTCGACGTCGACGCCGACGCGATGAAGCTCATCACGCGCTCCGCGGGGCTTCGTTACCGGGCGGCGCCGATCGCGTTCTCGGTCGACGGAGCGCTGATCGTCGCCCTCGAGGACCCGGTCGACGTGCTCGCGGTGAACGACATCAGCGTCATGACCAGGAGCGAAGTCCGGGTGGCGGTCGCGGGCGGCCGGGCGATCGAGGGGCTGATCGAGTGCCTCCCCGACCCACGCGGCCAGGAAGCCAAGAAGGGCCGGCGCCCGGCCGCGTTGGGAGCACTCATCGGTTCGGGAGCGGCGCCGTCGTGGTCGCCCGACGCCCTCGCCAAGTCCGCCCCGCCCAAGGCCGAGCCCGCCGTGGACCCGCCGAATGCCACCGCGGGCTCGCGGGATCAAGCCGAGCTCGGATCGAGTGAGCCCCCGTCGACGCGCGAGCGGGACGAGGCGCTCGAGCGCGCCGTGGCGGAACGCGAACGAGCGCGGCAGGAGGCGAAGCGGGCGCTGAGCGAGCGCGACCGCGCGCTGGAGGAGTTGAAGGGCACCGCCGCCGAGCGCGATCGACTCCGGGAGCGGGCCGCCGAGCGCGAGACCCTTGCCGCCGAGCGCGAGACGCTCACCGCCGAGCTGGAGGCCGCCCGGCAGCGGGCCGAGGACGCCGAGGGCTCAGCGCGCGAGGCCGCGGCGAGGATCGCCGCGCTCGAGGACGCCGACCGACGGGCGGAGACCGCGAGGGTGGCCCTGGGCGAGCTTCGCGGTGAGCTCGAGCGCGGGCGTCAGCAGAGCGCGCTCCGGGAGCAGAAGCTCCGCGCGGAGTTGAGGGCCGCGGCCCAACGGAAGGACGAGCTCGAGGACCAACTCGCCAAGTTCCTTCCCCTCGCGACCGAGATGCGCGACGCCCTCGAGAGGCTCGCCGCGCTTCAGCGTGAGGACGGGAGCGTCGATGCCGATGCGGACGAACCCGATGCCGAGGGCTCCCCGGACGGCGGGTCAGAGGGCGTCGAGGTCTTCGGCGAGGAGGTCCACGGCGCCTGGCGGCCGAGGGCCTCGTAGCGGACCTCGGTTCGAGCGATCCGATCCTGCAGCCCGCGCCGGCGCTCGGAGGTGACGATGCCAAGGAGGCCCAGGCCGAGCGGGATCAGCGCCACAGCGAGCCCCAGCAGGCGGCGAACCGACACCCCCAGCTCGACCCCGCCGCCCTCCGGGCCGACGATTCGGATGCCGAGGAACCTCATCCCCGGTGTCTGGTCGGCGAGGGTCCAAAAGACGATCAGGTAGAGCGCGCCTGCGATCAACCACGCAGCTGCCCCGAAGGCGAGCGCCGGGGCGGTCGCGTCGCCGGCGAACACCGCCGAAGCCACCAGCGCGACCAAGGCCGAGAGCGCGAAGAAGACCGCGTTCAGGATCCCCACGTCGAGCGCGAACGCAAGCCCGCGGCTGACGAGCCCTGCGCACTCGCTTGGCCGCTCTCGGCGACGCCGGAACAGGAGCCGGCGGGCGACGCGCTCGAGCGCGTCGTCCAGTCGTCGAGCGATCCGCGCGAGCTCGCGGCGGATGTCGTCCAGAAAGCCCACCCCCTGGGCGGCGATCGCGCTCCGAACCTCCGGCGCCTCGGCGATCCGCTCCACGAGCTGCTGGGCTTCGTCGCTGGCCAGGAGCTGCCGCCAGAGGCTGTCGACGAGCTCGCTGTCCAGGGCCTCGGTCAGCGCCCTCCCCACCGCCGGGCTGTCGACGGCCTGCTCGATCGCCTCCTCCACCGCGGGCCCGCGCATCACGCGGACGAGGGCGCGCTCCACCGCCGCGCTCTCGACCGCTCGCACGATCGCCTCCTCGGCGACGGCCTCGACCGCGCGGTCGATCCCCGTCGCCTGCGCCGCCCGGCGGACCCCCCTCGCGCCACCGCCGATGAGCCTCGCCGGGAACGGGGCCGGTGGCTCCGGATGCTCCGAGGGCCCCGGGCCGGCCGGCGGAGGATCCGCAAAATCCGCCATCGCCGGCGAGTCTAGGTCGGGCGCCGGTCGCCTAGAAACTGGCCCCGGGGGCAGGGTTTCGAGGGCGGGCCCGCCTTCGTCGACTGGGTAGGGGCCGCGCCTTCGTCCCGCTACGCGGTCTCTGAAGACTTTGGGGGTCCCCAGGCCCCAAAAGGCTTCAAAGGGTCTCGCGCAACGCCACCCCTGCCCAGCCCCTGAAGCCCCGGCGTGCTCAGCGGTGTCGAACCGCGCGGCGTGCTGTACGACGAGGCGAAGATCTATCTCAGGGCTTCGACGAGCTCTTCGGGACCTGCGGGTTCTGGATCTTGCCGAGCTGGGTGCTGAGCTTGGACCACTGGCGCGGGTCGAGGGACGCCGTGAACTGGTGCTTCATGTTCGTGGAGCCCCCGAGGCTGTGGAGGAAGGCCTTCATCCGCAGGCCCCACTTCGTGACCATGCCCTCGCTGTAGACGTTGTGGGCGAGGGCGTTGCCAGCCGAGTCGGCGAAGCCGATCTCGATCGAGCCGGGTGTGAAGCTCGCGATCTGCTGGCCCGCGAGCACCTGTTGACCGGGGTGGACCGTGGGGCGAACGCCCTCGTAGACGTAGATGACCTGCCCGGCGCGCGGACCGTCGAGCAGCCGGTAGAGGACGCCTCCGCCTTGGGGCCATCCGGGCGCGCCCGTCTGCAGGATCTGAGCGTTTCCGATCGCCAGGATGGGACCGGTGCCCGTGAAGTCGAGTCCCATGTCCACCCGTCCCTCGACGCAGTTCGGGAACGGGTACTGATAGCCGGCCCCGAACAGCGGGCGGAAGCCGATCTGGAGGGTGTCGAGGTGATTCTTGGAGGTGAAGCTGATCGGCCCCGGCAGGTTCTGATTCGAGATCACCTGCTCCGGCTGCATCACGCCCTGAAGCTTCAGCACGCTCTTCATCGCCGAGTTGGCCAGCGTCCCGGGTCCCTCGTGGCCCGCCACCGGGACCCCGTCGATCTTCGAGATGTCCATCACCTCACCGCCGCCCGGGTTGGCTGAGACGGCGAGCGTGCGGCCGGAGGAGCTGGGCTTGCCGCCGCGTCCGCACTTCAGCGTCGTGATCGTCAGCTTGTAGCCGTTGTCGGCGAGGTACTCCATCGTCGCGAGCACCCTGCGGTCGACTTGGTTCGTGCGGATGTCGTTTCGACCGCAGGCGTAGATCGAGAGGCGGGGGTCGGCGAGGACCTTGCGCTCGAGCTGGACCTTCGGGGTCAGGAGGTCCTGGATCACGCTGCTCGGGCTGGTGTCCGAGCTCTGCGCGCTCTTGGTGAACGGGCTCTGGCCGGCCGCCCGGTAGATCGCGGTGGCCTCGAGGAGCTTCCACCCGTCCAGGATCGGCTTCGGATCGATCTTCGGGGCGCCCTTGCCGGCCGGCTGGATCGAGAAGTTCAGGTGAGGGGCGAGGCTGTCGGTCTTGGCGATGTGGCCGAGGACGGTCCCGGCGGTGACGCTCGACCCCTTGCGGAGCGGCTGGTGCGCCGAAGAGCCTCCGTCGAGCCCATCCGACACCGCGGACTTGACGTTCGGGAAGCCGGGGAACCGCTTCGAGAGCATGTCCGAGAACTGGCCGGTGAGGTCGGAGAGCCCGGCGTTGTGTGGGCGGTTGGGGAACGCGAAGATGCGGGGCCGGAGGTTCTGCGTGTTGCGGGGACCCCGATGGGTGGAGGAGGAGTCGCGCTTCGACGACGGGGTGCGGCTCGCGTCGCGGGGCGCGTTCGGCGGCATGGGCGCCGGCTTCGCCGGCTTCGCCGCAGCCGGCTTGCCGCGGGTGGCGGGCTTGCTGGGAGCCTGGTCCTTGCTCGGGGTGACGAGCTTGAAGTCGGAGGCCGAGAGATTTCGCTGCGGGGCCGGGACGCGGTAGGTCTTCTGGATGTCGCCGAGCTGCGCGTAGGTGAACTTGTTGCCGTACCCGTCCTCGAGGACGATGAACTTGCCGAGCTTCGCGTTGTGGCCGACCTTCACGATCGTCCCGTCGTTCACCGCCACGACGGGGGCGCCGTCGTGGGAGTAGATGTTGATCCCTTGACGGGTGGGTGAGCCCGAGACGACGTCGGCGATGTTTCCGGTGCCGCCCTGTCCGGGCTTGGCCCGGCTCGCGACCTGGTGCTCGGAGATGTCATCGGCGTAGCGCGAGTTGGCCGCGACCGGGAAGCGGTCGCCGACCGTGAGCCCGGTGAGCGAGCCGACGACGCCGTCGGGGAGGTTTCCGTACTGGCGCGCGGCGAGCAGCACCTCGTCCACGTACCAGGTGGCGTGGTTGTAGGCGAAGATCCCCTTGCGGATGTTGGTGTCGCCGCCCGCGGCCTTGAGGTAGCGCGCCGCGGCGCAGATCGCGTCGACCGGGTTGTAGGGGTCGGCGTGGCCGTCGCCGTTCGCGTCGACGCCGTACGCCTTCCACGTCGACGGGATGAACTGCATCCACCCCACGGCCCCGGCCGTCGACACGTTGAGGTTGGTCCCGAACGCGGTCTCGATCTTGTTGATCCCCGCGAGCACCTCCCAGGGAATCCCGTACTGGCTGCCGCAGGCCTGGTAGATCGGCAGCAGGAATGGCGGGATCTCGAACTGGCCGATGATGAAGCTGGGGACGCCGAGCGGCGCAGGACCGACCTTGGCAACCGTCAAGCTGGGGTTGAACTTCGTCGGGACACCGTTGGGCTTGCGCGGGGGGCTGGGTGGAGGCTTCATGGGATTGAGGTTGCGGCGCGGGTGGGCCTGGGTCCCGCCGCCGTTCGAGCCGCCGCCACCACCGCCTCCGGAGGAACCACCAGACCCGGCCGGACCGCCCGGCCCGGTGGCGCCGGTTGAGCCGCCGTAGCTTCCACCGCCGTTACCGCCGCCACCCCCGCCGCCGGTCGGTGGTGGTGGGGCCGGAGTGGGGGAGGGGGTAGTGGGGACGTTGACGCTCCCACCGCCGCCCGGGAGGTTGACGCTGCCGCCTCCGCCTCCGCCGGGCAGGTTCACGCTGCCACCGCCCGGAAGGTTGACCCCGCCGCCACCACCACCACCGCCTCCGGTGAGGCCGCCTGTGGTGTCGTTGAGGTTCTGGGTGGTGTCGTTGAGCAGGTCGGCGCTGCTCACGGTCACCGCTCCGGCCGAAACGGTCAAAGCGGCGGTCGCAAGCGCCACACCAAATACGAGCTTCCTTCTCAACTCTCCTCCAACCCTCCGTGGTCTTGCAGCGTGAGGGCGTCGCTGGGTCGGGATTACCCGCGGCGGAGGTTAGGAAACGCACAAGCGAGGCGCAAGCGAGAACCATCGGCCAACCGGCCAAACGTCGGCGGCTCCGGACCGCATCTCCCGGCCCGGGTGGCCCCGTCAATCGCGAGCCGCCCTCGACGCGGACGCGCGGACCGCGGCCCATGCGCTGAACCTCAACCTGACGATGAGCCTTGATGGGCGCGTCGGCGCGTCGGCGCGAAGCCCTCGGCTCGGATAGATTCGACTCAGCCCGAAACGAGCGTGAGGGCGCGGACCTCGATCTGGCGCAGCCCCAAGTGCGCCTAGTCGCCCCGGGTCCTCGGAGAGGAGAAGCGATGGCGATCCTGACGACCTTCAAGGTGAGCGGCGACCCAGATGAGCTATTCCGGCGCGGGATGGACGAGATCGAGCCCCAGATCTCGGAGGTGGCGCCTCGAAACGGGTGCCTTGCCCGGGTGATCGTCAACGACGGCGACGGGCTTCGATTCTTCCACCTGTGGGAGAACGAGGAGGGGATGAACAAGACCGCCGAGGAGGTGGGCAGTCGGATTCGGGAGCTGGACTTCCCCGAGCAGCAGGAGTGGAAGCAGTACGAGGTCGTCCACCAGGTGACCGGCTAGGTCGAGCCGCTCCGGCTCGATCGCCGGCGCTGGCACAGCGCCGGCCTCGCCGGCTCTGACAAAGACAGCGCGGCTTCCCACGGCCCGGCTTGGGCGGGGGCCCTTGCGAGCCGCATCACGCGGTGAGGGCGACTTGAACCTTCCCGAGCCGTGGCCCGTATCGAGGGAGAAGCCACGTGGAGGCGGCACCACACAAGCGGGCTTGGCTGGCACTCGCCGCGACGGCGGCGGTCCTCGCGGTCGCGGGGTGCGCCCGGGCGATCCCGACCTCGCAGGGCGGGCCCGCGACGGTCAGCGCCGACCATTCCCAAGCCGGCACCTATCTGGTGGACGAGTCCGGTCACTCGCTCTACCTCTTCGAGGGCGACCAGAACCGGAGGAGCGCGTGCACCGACGCGTGCGCCTCGGTCTGGCCGCCGTACGAGACCGACGGCAAGCCGACCGCGGGATCGGGCGTCTCGCAGAAGAAGCTCGGGACGATCACCCGCTCGGGCGGCGGCACGCAGGTGACCTACGCGGGCATACCGCTCTACTACTACGCGGGCGACGGAGGCAAGCCCGACCAGACGACCGGCGAGGGGATCGAGCAGTTCGGGGCCGAGTGGTACCTCCTCTCTCCCAAGAACGGCGCGCCGGTCGAGCCCGGGGGCGCGGGAGGCGGAGGTTCCTGATGGGAGTCCGGCGGCGCTATCCGCCCTATGCCCTGCGCTTCCTCGGCGCACTCGCCCTGCTCGGCGTCGGCGCCGTCCACATCGACCAGTACTTCGCGGTGCATTACAGGGTCGTTCCCGTGATCGGCACCCTGTTCCTCCTCAACCTGATCGGCGCGGCGGCGATCGCGTTGCTCCTGATTGTGCCGGTCGAGCGCCTTCTCGACGACGCCGGTCCCGCCGTCGTCGGCTTGCTGGCCGTGGCCGGGATCGGGCTCGCCGTTACGTCCGGGGCCTTCCTCCTGATCAGCGAGCACACCACCCTGTTCGGGTTCATGGAGAACGGGTACCGGACGGCGATCGTCCTCTCGTTCGTCGCGGAGGGGGCAACCGTCGTCCTCCTCGGCGCCTACCTCATCGGCTTGGCCGGACGCCGCGAGGCCGGCCCCCAACCTCGCCTCGCGTAGACGCCGAAATCGCATAGCTTGCGCGGGGAACAGGTACCCGAAACGGGGAGAGGCATGGAGCCGAAGCAAGTCGATCCAGTCGAGTTTCGCGCCGGACAGCGCCAGCAGTGGAACCAGGGTGCTTCCGGCTGGCGCAAGTGGTCCGACCTGATCGACAGTGTCGCGGGCGCGGTCAGCGAGCGACTAGTCGAGCTGGCCGGCGTCGAGACCGGGAGCCGGGTGCTCGACGTGGCCGCCGGCTACGGCGAGCCGTCCCTCACCGCGGCGCGTGCGGCCGGGCCCGACGGCAGCGTTGTCGCGACCGACATCTCGGCCGAGATGCTCGCCTTCGGGCGGGAGCGCGCCGAGGCCGCCGGCCTGGAGAACGTCGAGTTCGTCGAGTCCGATGCGCTGAGCCTGGACTTCCCCGAGGGGAGCTTCGACGCCGCGCTCTCGCGCTGGGGAATCATCTTCGAGCCCGACGGCGAAGCCGCCGCGGCGCGAGTTCGGGGCTTCCTGAAGCCCGGCGCACGGATGGCGATCAGCTCCTGGGGCCCCCCGGAGCGGGTTCCCTTCCTCGCGATCCCGATGCGGACGGCGATGCAGCGGCTGGACGTTCCGCCGCCGCCTCCAGGAACGCCCGGCCCGCTCTCACGCCCGACGCAGGAGGCGCTCGCCGGCCTGCTCGAGGGCGGCGGGTTCTCTGACGTGGAGGTCGAGGAGATCACCGTCACCATCGAATGGCGGTCTCCCGAGGAATTCACGACCTTCGTCAGGGAGATCGCGCCGCCGATCCGCGCGATGATCGATCCCCATCCTCAGGAGGTGCAGGACGAGACGTGGGCGGCGATCACCGACGCGATCCGCCGGGAGGCCTCGGATGACGGCGCGGTGAGGCTCGCGAACCTGTCCCTCTTGGCCTCCGGGCGGGCCTAGGCCCGCGTCTTCCCTGGCAGCCTCGCGCGTTCGCGTCCGGCGCGACGGGTAGCCGCTGCGGGGATCCACGAAAGGAGTGACGATGGGTGAGCCCTCCGCCGACAAGCTGCTCTCGATCTACATGAACGACCACCTGGCGGGGTCGACCCTCGGGGTCGAGCTGGTCCAGCGCATCGCCGGCAGCAACCGGGGCACGCGACTGGGTGAGTTGCTCGAAAGGATGGCCGCCGAGATCAAGGAGGACCGCGCGACGCTCGAGCGTCTCATGGAGCACTTCGGAGCGCACCGCGACCGGGTGAAGGTGGCCGGGGCCTGGACGGCCGAGAAGGCAGGGCGCCTGAAGCTGAACGGCCGGTTGGTGGGCTATTCACCGCTCAGCCGGCTCGTCGAGCTCGAGAGCCTCCAGCTCGGCGTCACCGGCAAGCGCGACATGTGGAAGGCGTTCTCCCAAGCGCTCGGCGCCGTGCCCGGCTTCGACTTCGAGGAGCTCGCCGCTCGCGCCGACCGCCAGCTTCGAGACCTCGAGCCGCATCATCGGGAGGCCGCGGCCCAGGCCTTCTCGGGCGCCGCGACGCCCACCCGGGCGTAGTCGCCGTCTAGTCCCGAAGCCCGGCGGCTTGGAGGGCGGCGTCTCGCTCCAGATAGAAGCGCACGCCCACGATCTTCTTCTCCCGCACCGACCACACGGCAGCGGGACGGTGCTCGACGGGAACGCTGTCGCGCGCCGTCTGCGCGCGCACCCGCACGAGGCTGACGACCTCATCGCCTCCGTCGATGAACCCTTCGGCCTCGATGTAGTAGCTCTCCCACGGCTCAAGCCAGTCGCGCCAGGCTTGAGCGAGGCCCTGGGGCCCCCGGGCCGCCGGCCTGATCGAGCGCCGGGCCTCGATCGAGATGAATTCGACCTCGAAATCGCTCTCGAAGGCGCTCACGTCGATCCCGGCGGTCGCGGGAGCCGAGGCGCTCGAGTCTCGGAAGAGCTCCACCATGTCGACGCCACTGGGCTGAGCTCGCTTGACGATCTCGACGTTCTCCCGCGACATCGTCCGCTCAGTATCTCCGGTCGACCCGCCGAATCAAGCCGCACGACGCGTCGCTGGTCGAGTTGCGACGACAATGACAACGCAACTCGACCAGCGATGGTCCGCATGGGCGGCTCTTAACGCCGGCTCCGGCTACACCGACGCCGCAGAACCACCCAGGCGCCGATGAAGAAGGCGACCGTGAACGCCGTCAGGTAGGACCAATACACGGCGGTCGCCTGAGTCCCTGCCTTACTACCGTATGCCGCGATCAGCGGTGGGCCGAGTGGGGAGCCGCCGTCCGCGAGGATGTGGCGGACGCCGAGGTCATGCCCAAGCCCCTCGAAGGCCCAGCGGTCGGGAATGATCGTGCTGATCGCCGCGCCCGCGCCCGCCATCTCGTGCACCGGCAGAATCGCTCCCGAGAACAGCACGGCGGGAAAGCAGAGCATCGGGAGAGCGAGCGTCGCCTGAGCCGGATTGCTGACGGCGGCGGACGTCATCAGCCCGAGTGTCAGCGCGGCGGCCGCGAGCAGCGCGAGCGTGACGCCGATCGTGAGGTAGGTCGTCGTGCTCGCGGCAGGCAACCGATCGAGCGCGCGCAGAACGGCCAGCATGAGCACCACGACGAAGACCAGGAACGGGAGCAGCACGGCCATCTTCGAAAGTAGGTACGCACTGAGGCGCTGACCGACGAGCTGCTCGCGACGCAGGATCGCCTGCTCGGTGACGATCTGAAGCAGCCCGTAGGTGAGTCCGAAGAAGAACGCGCCGAACGTCACCCAGAACAGGATCATCGTGATGGCGCTCGGGCTGGGGCTGGCAAATTCGAATGCCCCCGGGCGGAACAGGACCGCGAACATCGCCACGACAAGTGCCGGTGAGCCGACCAGGATCGCCAGCGTCAGGCGG
>Ga0066652_100000287_pt1 | contig 25886 bp, 24 predicted proteins | sample GraSoiAngelo_101_FD_71413 | JGI IMG/M metagenome (GOLD analysis project Ga0066652, IMG submission 71413) | Grasslands soil microbial communities from the Angelo Coastal Reserve, California, USA - 14_0903_02_30cm | ecosystem: Environmental > Terrestrial > Soil > Grasslands | place: USA... | reverse complement strand
AGCTGGCTCAGCCAGAAAGTTAAACGTACGCTGCCGATCCGCAATAAACTCCCGGTCTATATCCGCTATTTCACCTGCGAAGGAAAAGATAATGGTATTGTGTTTTATGACGATATGTATGGGGAAGATAAACTGTTGCGTGAAAAATATTTTGCGAATAAATGATAATTGCCAGCCTTTTCACTGAGCCCGTCTTTAACTTCTTTGCCTGTGCATAAATAAGGAAAAAAACAGCTCTCAAACCAGTGAATATTAGGTAAATAATTTATTTTCGGATATAGAACTTACCTTTTATTTTTGTCAAGTTTAAACCAAACTATCTCTTTATGAAGAAAATCTTAGCCATATTTTTGGCGCTGTCTGCTTTTAGGCCTTCGGGTTTTGGACAGGACGATGAGATAAGGCCCGCAGCAATAGGCATAAGTTTTTTTCTCCAGGATTTTGCTACTGCTGAGCGTATCCGATCCACTTCTTTGTCTTCTGTAATGGCCAATAAAAAATGGGCAAAGCCCAAAGAAATGGCTCCCGGAATAGCTATTCATTATTTCAAGGGTCTTTCAAAACGTGTTGATTTTGCCGGCACACTTGCCGCATCATTTGTAAAGTATCCTTTTCCAAAACATACTCCTTTCACGGACGATAATTTTCTTTTGGCCGCCGATGCTTCAGCCCAGCTGAAACTGGTTCCTGAAAGCTTTTGGGTACAGCCCTACCTGAACATTGGGGTAGGTGGTCACATGTACAAAGGCAGCTATTTTGGTGCTTTTATTCCTGTAGGATTAGGGTTCAAGATCAACTTCTATGACGACGCGCATCTATTCTTCAACACACAATACCGGGTACCGGTAACCAACGAGACAGCCAATTATCATTTTATCTACCAGATTGGAGTTGCCGGCAGAATTGGTGAGAAAAAAGCCAAGGTTATTGTAGCTCCAAAACCAGATGACACAGATAAAGACGGCATACCGGATGCCACCGATAAATGCCCGACTGTTCCGGGATTGGCCAAATACGATGGCTGCCCGATTCCCGATACAGATAAGGATGGTATCAACGATGAAGAAGATAAATGTCCTACTGTCTTCGGTCTTGCTCGTTACCAGGGTTGCCCAATACCGGATACAGACAAGGATGGCATCAATGATGAAGACGATAAATGTCCAACAGTTGCCGGCTTGGCCCGCTACCAGGGTTGCCCGCTTGTTGATACAGACAATGACGGCGTTCCTGATGAAGAAGATAAATGCCCGACCGTTCCGGGTCCTAAAGAAAATAATGGATGTCCGGAAATCAAAGCCGATGTGATTAAGAAAGTAGATTATGCTGCCAACAATATTTTGTTTGCTACCAACAGGTTTGTATTACTTTCCGGATCATTCAAAGGATTGAACGAAGTAGCAAAAATAATGAAGGAGAATCCCGATACGAAATTGTCCATCGATGGTTACACAGATAATATGGGTGATGAAACCTTCAACCAGAAGTTAAGTGAAAACAGGGCCAATGCCGTGAAGAAATACCTGGTGAAACAGGGTATTGACGAAAGCAGGCTCACTTCTACCGGCCACGGAGAAAATAATCCTGTAGCCAGTAACAAAACATCATCGGGCCGCGAAAAGAACCGCCGCGTCGAAATGAAACTGGGTTATTAATAAATTAGCTTTGAAACAGTAAAGTCCCGCGACCTCGCGGGACTTTACTGTTAATCAATATCGTCGTAAAAGCGATCTAAAATTTTACATATTTTTCGAGGAGTTGCCGATCGATGCCCTTTTGCCTGGCTTTCTTTGCCTGCTTTCGCAAAATGAATTCAAAAATGCTCATCCACCCCGGCAGATTGCTCTCACTGATATCAAACAGCCAGGCCAGTGCTAATTTGTCTTTTGGAAAGCCATTCGGTTCGCAAAGCCCGTCTCCGGCAAGGCCATACCCCACCTGGAGGGATTGTTCAAATCCCCGGCTGGCAGGACGAAGTTCAACCCTGAACCTGCAAGGTTTACCACTCCTGTTACGAAATAAATGATGAATGTTTGGGGCAGCAATAGCTGATTGTCCCGGTTGCAGGGCATTGATTTTTTTTCCCAGCCTGACCTGTACTTCACCTTCGATGCATTCAAAGGCTTCTGAATAGGTTTTATGGTAATGTAAACCGACACCGCCGCCATTTGCCAATTCTACCTCCACCAGGGTATACTCGCCCTGTGTGTCTGCTGCTGTTTTAAGAAAAGTGACTGTATCCTTTTGTATCGGGTTATAGATTTTTCTTTCCATGCTCAAACATATACGAAATATTGATGGGAGAAGTTTCCTCAAACGAAAATTAACTACGCCGGATCTTGCGGACAACTTCTTTTCCGGTTACGAATGCCGCTTCAACAGTTCCCGGCGATTTGCCATCATATAAAGCCTCGCCAGCGAAAAAAAGAGTATTGCCAACCGGTGTGTTCAATAGTCGACGGGCGTCACTTGTTCTTACCGTGTCATAACTGTAACCATAGAGGCTCAAAACGTCATTTTGCCAATTGAATACAAATGTCTCAAGGGCGTTGTCTTTTAGCTCTTCGAGCCCACAATCGAAAATAGAAGAGAGGGACAGGTATGCTTTTTCTAAAATTTCTTCATCGCTATGATCAATCAATTGATCAGCTCTTGGACCACCCGCCCACCCGGTTAAAATTTTTTTCTTGTTGGGTAACTGTGTCCACCAGGTTGGAAAAATTTCATCACTAAAGACAAATCCCAGGTCCTCTTTCCAGAAACGTTGTTGGAAATGGATAATGACTTTTACAACGGCTCCCATCCCAATATCGTTAGCGGCCTGGATATATTCATCTAACGGGGGAGTAAAATTGAGGGAATAGCGATGGGCGGCTTTTTGCAAGATGGTCATTGGCACCGTTACGATGAGTTTGTTACCCTCGAAGACCTGGCTGTCCGTAGTTGCGACCGTTACCTCGTTTTTTCCCCAATCAACCTGTTTAACGGTTTGATTCATTACTATACGGCAGCCTTTTTTCTCACAATCTTCTTTCAGGAAATTTAGCAGGGCGCCATAGCCCGAAGGAATGCGGAAAACATCTTTCTCTTCATGCGACCATTCATTGTATAACGAACGCACACTTGCTTTGTGTACATTCACCAGGTCAAATCCAGTCGCATAATTCATGGCATGTCGCCGGAGATCTGCATATTCATTTCCGGGAAAATAAGAGTTTAGAAAATCATCGAGAGACATGTCCGGTTTCACTTTTTTCATCTTCTTCAACAGTTCGCCCCATTCTGGTATCATTTCACTTTGTCCCAACAACGCTCCTTTTTCTTTACGGTACATTTTTCCTTCGATGGCCACGTATTCGATGCCAGCCTCCTTAATCAGCTTTAGCGTTTCAGATTGGTGGCCATGAATGAATTCTGCGCCCGCTTCAACTATGGAAGCAGAATCGTGTAATGGTTTGCTCCATACCCTTCCGCCCGGTCGGGAAGATGCTTCCAATACGATGACATCATAGTCATTGATAAGTTCGCTGGCCGCCATTAAGCCAGCTGCGCCAGCGCCTACAATAATTACACTATCCTTTTTCATACTGAAAGTTCAGTAGAAACAATCTACACCAAAAAGCAGACTAAAAATTTTTAGAATGGGTCAGGGCCCGGTCCCGAATTGTTTTTCAATGCTCTTTCAATCCCTTTGCCGATAGCCAGGCTGAGCAGGGACTCCCTGTCAGAGTCTTTGTGTACCCACACGCAGGATGAACTGCGATTAACCTGCTTGATCTCCTGTGCAGGAAATACCGAGGGGTCATCTTTGTACGGCCTAATAGAGGCATTATGAAAATCTTCTACAACATAGTAAGGATCCGAATGGTGCAAGGTTGCTGTGGCCTTAAAGGAAATTATTAAGTCTGAACCGGCCAGGGGAAAATCAAACTGGATGTCGAACGGCTGTTTCATAGCTTAAATAGTTTTACCTTTTAAGCTTGCCTTTCGAATTTTATGCCAATCACCTCTCGCAACTTACTCCTGAAAAAAAATCAGGAAAAAAAGTCCTGGCAGAACAATAGCTGGTCAAATTTTCAGAAAATTTCATCCCTTTCTCTTCTTATTTCTTTTTTATTTTCCTCCGGCTTAACCAGCTTGCCATCCGAGGTGTCAAGGGCAGGATCAGCTTCCCGGTTCTCTATCGCAACATAATTGATATGCTTATCTCTATTCGCTTCGGCAGGTACATCCAGGTGCCGGTCTGTTTTTTTCTTTTTCATAATTACTTGTATGAGAATTAAAAATTGTTTGGAAAAAGAAGTTCCAGGAAACATATAGCGTTATTGAACTTTATGCTCCCGGAACTTTTGGACTTTTCAACCGTCTATTTCATTTTTGTTTTTTGCCTGAGTACGGTACCATCGCTATCAAGTAATAGCTTTACTTTGGTATCGTCTGAAGACCTGGTCAGCACTACTTCATAACAAGTCCTGTCTTTTTGAAATTCCCGATTTACTTTACTGATGCTGTAGGATGGGAATTGCGTGTTAAGAGTAGTTGAAACTGATGAAGGCAGGGTTTTATAGTCCCTGACAACGTAAGCGGTACCAATCCAGTTTCCGTCGGCGTCGTACCACGCATAATAGGGCTCATTGTTCATATCAAACTGTACAACATAATCGCTTTCATCCATTGTTCTCCAACCGGCCAGATCCCAATCTACCAAAGGTTCTAATGAAGCATCATAGCGAGCCCACACCACGTTGGCTGCATTTGGATATTGATCAGAGAAGCTTGTCAGTGTTGCATCGTTTACTACAACCACGCCTGTGTCAGTTGCCCTGTAACTTGTTTCGCAGGCAGCCAATCCAACGACTGCCAGGACGATTAAAATCTTTTTCATAATAACAGATTTTACAATTAAGTAATATATCAATGGAAGCTCTATAAAAAAATGCCACAACTATGCCAGCCCATACGTTGGCGATGCGGTCTTTTTTCCCTTCGATTTACATTAATTTAACAACTGACCATTAAATATCTACACATGTACTTGATTTTATCATTCCTTTTGAATATGTTGGGGTATTTTTACCCATCCGATAAACTGTGTAAATGAAACAAGCTATCCTTTCCGCAGCCTTCCTCCTGGCTGTTGTCCACCTGAGTTTTGCCAAAGCTCATTTTTCTAATCAAGCCATTGGCGATAAAGAAAAAGTTTTTGCTGATTCTTCGTTACTGCAAGGGGAAATAAATCCTGAAATGCTCACAGAGGTAATGAATGCAATTGGACTTCACCAGGACATTGAATTAAAGAAAGCAAACGTGCTTAATATTGAGGCCTCCGTTTCTCACGGCAAACGATATGTTCTATACAACCCCGAATTTATCGCATGGATCAGCAAGCTTACAAAAAGCAAGTGGGCCGCTATGGCATTGCTTGCGCATGAAGTGGGACATCATCTCAACGGTCATACGTTGAAAAAAGGCGGAAGTAAACCGGCCCTGGAGCTGGAAGCCGACGAGTTCGCCGGTTTCATCCTGCACCGGCTGGGTGCATCGCTGGAGGAATCGCAGGAAGTGATGAAATATATAGCTCGTCCCGAAATAACCAATACACATCCAGCAAGAGCTTCACGGATGCTTGCGATACAAAGCGGCTGGAATAGGGCTATTGATAATACGGCTACAATTGCCAAAGGAGAATCTTTGCCGCTTCACATAAATACAGGTAACTAAAAGTTGCATGGCATCTTACCTCGCGTGAAGGCAGTCGGCGGGATATTTATCAGCCTTAGAGATGAAGCACGTCCTTCATTGTGAAAATACCTTTTTTATCCCTGATGAATTCTGCAGCCAGTACTGCGCCGGCGGCGAAGCCAACCCGGTTATGAGCCGTGTGAACGATCTCTATATCGTCGATAGGAGAAACATATTTGACACTGTGTGTGCCTGCTGCAGGATCAATTCGCTGGCTGACGATGGACAGTTCATCCGCGCTGTTGCTTTCATGATTCACCCATTTTTTTTTATACGGTAGCAGTTCCATGACCTGTTCGGCCAGCGTGATAGCGGTACCGCTGGGTGCATCTTTTTTTGCCGTATGATGTGTCTCTTCCAACCGGACTTTATAGTCGGGATGGGATGACATCAATGAAGCCAGTCTTTTATTTATTTCAAAAAAAATATTGACGCCGATGCTGAAATTGCTGGTGTGAATAAAGCTCCCGTTCTTTTCCTTGCAATACTTTTTTATTTCATCCAGTCTTTCCGTCCAGCCGGTTGAACCACAAACAATGGGAGTATCCCATTCAATGGCTTTTTTTACATTATCATAAGCACTATGCGGGCCCGTGAACTCGATCGCAACATCAGCTTTTGAAAGATTTTCCCTGGTAAAATCGGGAAGATTGTTTTCATCTATTATTAAAACAATGGAGTGATTACGTTGCACAGCCACTTCTTCAATCGCTTTTCCCATTTTTCCGTAACCGATCAGTGCAATATTCATGTATTGGTGATTTTTATCCGGCCACAAATGTAATTATAAAGATGCTCAGAAATTGGCTGTTGGCAAAAGAGGCCGGGGGTTGATATTCTTGCCGATATTAAAAACAACACTTAATCCCGTAGTGCCGGCCATCCTGCTTTTGCCAGGTTTGAAACGCATGCTAAGATCGGGGCTTACATCAAAAGCCTTCAGGTGGGCATCTACCGCTGCATCGGCGACGTTAAGGCCCCAGAGTACAACAAAAACGAGAGCAGAATAGTCAATATCGCGGCGGAATGAGTCGCGGTAATATTTTAATGTTTGCAATGAATAACGTTCCAGTGGATGTTTTATCTTGAAATAATCAGCAGAATCGGCAAGAGTAGCATTTGGCTGCGATGCTTTGTACATGGCCTGGTAAGCAAAACGGGTATCCCTGTAATTAGTGAGGTTATAAAAAAATATCGCTCCCGACACGCCTAATGCACCATAAACAATGGGCAGCTTCCAGTATTTTTTGTTATAGATCTGTCCCAGGCCAGGCAATATCGCCGAACGGATGGCGGCAGTTTTTGGATTATATACCCTGACTTTTTTTTCAACGCCTTTACTGGTGGAGTCTACGGTTACCGTGGTAGTTTTCGAAGGTTCTATCGATACTATTTTTTCTTTTTCCTGCGAAAAAGCAATAGTTACGACCAGCAATGCGACGAGTGAAAGAAAAGATTTTTTTGATGCTCTCATTGTATAGATACTCCGCGAAATAGAACCTGCTTTAATCAACTTTTACATCCAATTGCCCGAGTATCTTGTTCAACTCCTCCTGGGAATAGTAGTCAATAATGATCTGGCCGCTTCCATTCCTGCTATTCTTCAATTTTACCCGGGTGCTGAAATGCGATGCTAAATTATCTTCTATTCGCTGGTACGCCGGGGGCAATATGCTTTTTGAAGTTTTTTTAACAGCACCGGTTTGTTTGTACAAATTCCGCACCAGCGCCTCGGTTTGTCGTACGGACAGTCCTTTGTCTTTTATCTCGCCAAAAATATAAAGCTGCTTGTCGATCGTATCTACATTGATCAGGGCACGGGCATGTCCCATGCTCAGTTCCCCGTTGCGGACGGCCAATTGAATATCAGGTGGCAGTTTGAGCAGGCGGATAAAATTGGCTACGGTACTGCGATCTTTACCCATTCTTTCAGCTACTTGTTCCTGGGTATAATCCAGTTCTTCCATCATTCGTTTGTAACTTAACGAGATCTCCATTGCATTGAGATCTTCTCTTTGCAGGTTTTCAAGCAATGCCAACTCGAGCAGTTGCGCATCATTGGCCTGGCGTATGTAAGCAGGAATATCTGTAAGTCCCGCCAGTTTCGCGGCTTTCCAGCGGCGTTCCCCGGCGATCAACCGGTACCTGCCCGATGCCAGTTTAGTGACAGTAACAGGTTGAATGATATCATGTATCCTGATGGATTCGGCCAGTTCATTTAACGCCTGTTCATCAAAATCCCGCCGGGGCTGCTTGGGATTTGTTTCAATTTCGTCAACCGGTATTCGATTGATGCCTGTCGCGTTTTCGACAACAGCCGATTTTAAATTACCAGTGGTTGTCTTCAGGTCGGTATCGATACTTTGTAACAAGGAGCGGATACCTTTGCCAAGAGCTTCTTTATTTTGTTTGGGGTTCTGCATGAAAGCAACGGGATTTTAGCGATAAGCTACCGGTATTAATTTATCCAATCCCGGCACTTTTGCTGATCGATATCTTTTAAATTTAAATCCTCGCAAAATTAACCTCATTTGTGTTTCCGAAGCTGTATTTTTCCTTTGATGGCATCAAACGCCGGCGAATTGATGACAATCAATCCTCCTGCAATTTCCGAAGCTCAAAGCTCGAGCACCCGTTCTTCGTTTTTGATCTTCGTCAGGTCGTTTTTCTGGAGTATTTCTTTGGCCAGATTAAGATAATTCATCGAACCCTTGCTATTGGCGTCATACAGGATTACTGGTTTGCCTACGCTGGGAGCTTCGGCCAGCCGCGCATTACGATGGACGATAGTGCTGAATACCATGTCTTCAAAATGCCGGCGAACTTCGCTGACCACCTGGTTGCAGAGTCTTAAGCGGCCATCATACATGGTCATCAAAATTCCTTCGATAAGCAAGGCGGTATTCAACCTGCTCTGGACGATCTTGATCGTGTTCAATAATTTTCCCAATCCTTCCAGGGCAAAGAACTCGCATTGAACAGGCACGACGACCGAATCGGCTGCAGTCAATGCGTTTACGGTTATCAGGCCCAGGGAAGGTGAACAATCGATGATGATGAAATCATAATCATCCCGCAAAGGCTCCAGGATATTCTTCAAAACCATTTCCCGGTTGGGATAGTTGATCATTTCTATTTCCGCACCCACCAGGTCAATATGCGAGGGGAGAAGGTCGAGGTGGGGTATTTCGCTTTTGAGCACCACATCTTTTGCCTTCACTTCGCTAACCATGCAATCATAAAGGCTTTGAGTAATATTATGAAGATCGAAACCGACGCCGGTCGTACTGTTGGCCTGCGGATCACCGTCTACCAGCAGCGTCTTGTATTCCAACACAGCAAAACTGGCTGCCAGGTTGATGGCTGTCGTGGTTTTGCCTACACCCCCTTTCTGATTTGCGACTCCGATGATTCTTGCCATTAGAAATTTATTTAAACTGAATTTATAGGTAACGGTAAAATTGTAACCTGTTGATAAAACGACAAAATTAAGTTTTGCCCATTTTACAGCCAGTTTTGGTAAAATAAGGAGTTGCTAAAAAAGCATTTATAACAGGCTGACATTTAATTTTGAGCTTTATTTATGAGAAACACTCCTTTTTGGTGGATATTGATCGGGCTTATGGTCCTGCTGGATTTTTACGTTTTCCAGGCAGTGAAAGTGATTGCTCATTCAGCCACCGGCAGAACACGAACCATCATCTTTGCCACCTACTGGACAATATCAGTTGTTGCGATACTGGTATTGCTTATCCTGCCTTACCTCCAGTTCCAGCACCAGTCCAAGTTTTTCCGGAGCACCATATTTGCCGTTATTATCGGGTTGTTTTTTGCCAAACTGATAGGAGCCATTTTTTTCCTGATAGATGATCTTCGACGATTGATACAGTGGGTGGCTGGCAAACTCTTTTTTTCGAATACCGACGGCGCCGAATTACAAAAGGGAGATAAGATCTCGCGGTCTGTATTTTTAAGCTGGGCAGGAATGATTGCCGGTGGCGGTTTGTTCGGTTCTCTCCTCTATGGCTTTGGCAACAAATACAGGTACCATATAAAAAGGATCCCGCTGGCCTTCGACAATTTGCCTGTCTCTTTTAAAGGACTTAAGATTGTTCAGATCTCGGACATTCATAGCGGAAGCTTTACTGATAAGAAAGCAGTGATGCACGGAGTAAATATGATCATGAACGAAAAGCCGGACCTCATCCTGTTTACCGGTGACCTGGTCAATAATACCTCCGAAGAAATGAATGACTACATGGATGTTTTCAGTAAACTCAATGCACCAATGGGGGTTTATTCCACCCTCGGCAATCATGACTACGGAGACTACACGCATTGGAACAGCCGCGAAGAAAAAGTAGCCAATCTTGAAAAGCTGAAACATATCCACAGCGAACTGGGATGGCGACTATTGATGAATGAACATGTCGCCCTGGAGAAAGGAGAAGATAAAATAGCATTGATAGGGGTGGAAAACTGGAGCGCTAAGGCCAGTTTTAAAAAATATGGCGATCTGAAAAAAGCGTACGATGGGTCGGCTCCTTATCCTTTCAAGATATTAATGAGTCACGATCCGTCTCACTGGGATGCGGAAGTCCGGCGGTCTTACGGGGATATTGACCTGATGTTGTCGGGACATACCCATGGCATGCAATTCGGAATTGAGATACCTGGTTTCAAATGGAGCCCGGTGCAATATGTTTACAAACAATGGGCAGGGTTGTACCAGGAAGGCGCACAAAAGCTCTATGTCAACAGGGGCTACGGCTTTATCGGCTACCCCGGCCGGGTAGGTATATTACCCGAAATAACGGTATTCGAACTCGCCTGAGCAAGATTTTCGCTGCGCCATCGTTATAATTAAACTTATTTTTCAAAAACCGGTCTCATTGTCTATGCCTGAAACCCGCAGCCCCAAACCGATATAAACTGCTAATGCTCAAAAGATTTCTCTTTATAACCTCCTTTGCCCTTTGTACCGGTTGTGCCTGGTCCCAGGAGCCTGCAACCCCTGATACCAGCCTTCGGGCGTCATTGGCTGATGTAGATATCGATAGCATGGAGTTGGATCAATTTCTAAATGAATTTGACCTTTTCCTGGACTCTATTCTAACGCCAAAAAGAAGCTACGTTCTCCTGAACCTGTCAGCCACCCAGGGATATTTTACTTTTTCCAATAAGAACAATACCCGGACACGGGAACTGAAGAAAACTGTCTGGTCGCCTACGTTCGGCTATTATGATAAAAACGGCCTGGGTATTACTCTGTCCAGTTTTATGATACGGGATAGTTCCAGGAGGTATTTTTATCAATTGTCTGTAACTCCATCTTACGATTATCTCAAGAACAGGAAATTTGCTACCGGAGTATCTTTCAACCGGTATTTTACCCGCAATAAGCTTCCTTTTTATACATCGCCGCTTCAAAGTGAACTGACCGGGTATTTTCTCTGGCGAAAGTCCTGGATCCAGCCCGGGATCGCAGTCAACTATGGGTGGGGTAGTAAAACTGAGTTTAAAAGAATAGAATATCAATATACCAGTTTAGTTGATGACGCGGCCAGTACCGGACTGATAAGACAAGTAGAAACGGTCACCATCCTTTCAAAAAACAGGGAATCCATCGTTGACTTTTCTCTCAATTTCTCTTTGCGTCATGATTTTTACTGGCTGGATATTTTTTCAAAAAAAGATCATATACGTCTTTCACCTCTTTTATCAGTAACCAGTGGTACGCAAAAGTTTGGTTTCAACCAGTCCAACACTGCATTTGGGAATGTGCGTGCGGTTACATTCAATAATACACGGGACGTAAGCCTAAGACAAAAATTCCAGTTACTTGCGGCCACGCTATACCTGCGCAGTGAATATTCATTCGGAAAATTCTTTGTACAACCCCAGGTCCTTTTTGATTGTTATTTGCCCGGAGAAAATAACCAGCTGACTACTCTCTTTTCCGTCAACACAGGATTTATATTTTAATGTTAATCCAGTTAATCTCTTCATCCGTGTACCCGTGGCATCCTCTTCTTCAATCCGTGATATCGGATTAGGAAAACCTTCACAACCTCCCGGCAATATAATTCTCGTAATTTTGTTTTACAATTCATAAATCATTAGCCTCGTTAATGGAAATTAACAGGTCGTTTGGGTGACTGGCATTATCATTGAAATTAATTTTTAATATTTCAATGAAACTTTTACCGAATCAAAATCTTTAAAATTTATGAAAACAAAACTATTCCTTCCTCTCATCGGCGCACTTGTTTTTTCACAAACTTTGATGGCCCAGTTTCATGTGGGTTTCAAAGGCGGCGCTAACATTGTGAAAATTGACGGAGTATCTTTTAAGGACGAATTCAAGTATGGCTACCACCTTGGGGGCTTTGCTGAAATTGGACTGGGAGATAAGTTCCAGCTCCAGCCCGAAGTTTTATGGAACCAGGTTTCCACCAGCTTGGACAGCAACTACAAACACGTTTACCAGAATGTGTTCAACTCCGACCAAAGCACAGTAAAGCTCAACTATCTTTCTATTCCTCTTTTACTGAATTACAAACTGATCGGTAATTTCCTGGTATTGCAGGCTGGTCCGCAGTTTGGCATTTTGCTCAACCAGGATAAGACCCTGTTGCAAAACGGTGGCGATGCATTCAAAAAAGGAGATTTCTCCATGGTGGGTGGCGCCCAGATAAGGATCAGCGCTATTCGATTAACAGGTCGCTATATAGTTGGCCTCAACAACATCAATGATATCGACAACCAGGATAAATGGAAAAGCCAGGGATTCCAGGTATCGCTTGGACTGGCCCTGTAATAAAATATTCAGCTATTTATAAAGAAAGATCTCCCGCCAAAACGGGGGATTTTTTTTTGGTTGTCTTTATCAGATATTGACATTCATGATCTCATAGCATAAATCTTGACGACAGTTTAATCCTTCTTATTTTTGCTGTTCGCAGCGATGGAATCTAACGAAGAACTAAATATGAACCTGGAAAAAATATTAGCACGCCCCGAAGACGATATGGATTTTTTGCCCATTATTCCTTTGAATGAAAATGAGCAGGAAGAGAGCAACGGCATAGAAATACCCTCCGAAATAGCGCTGCTTCCGTTACGTAATACCGTTCTGTTTCCGGGTGTTGTACTGCCTATTACCGTTGGACGCGATAAAAGTATTAAAGCTGTCAACGATGCTTACAAAGGCGATAAGCTAATTGGTGTGGTAGCCCAGAAAGACAGCAATGTAGAAGACCCGGGCGTCAAGGATCTTGAGCAGATCGGCACAGTAGCCAAGATCGTAAAACAAATAAAAATGCCTGATGGCGGTACGACCATCATCATTCAGGGGAAGAGCCGTTTTGCGATCGACGCTATCATTGGCGAAGACCCATACTTCAAAGCCAAAATACGACGAATTGAAGAAGAGGAATCGCCAAAGGATTCCGACTTCGACGCTTATGTCGCGAATATCAAAGACCTGGCGACTGAGATCATCCAGCTTTCACCGAATATTCCCGCAGAAGCTTCAATTATATTGCGCAATATCGAGAACCCTTCTTTTTTGATCCATTTTGTTTCCAGCAATCTTAATACAGATCTCAAAGAGAAGCAGCGTTTGCTGGAATTGAACCAGATCCGCCAGCGTGCAGACCTGCTGATGCAATTATTGCAAAAAGAATTGCAGTTCGCAGAACTAAAGAATAAAGTAACAACCAAGACAAGAACAGAGATCGATAAGCAGCAACGGGAGTATTTCCTGCAGCAGCAACTGAAAAGCATCAAGGAAGAGCTCGGCGGCGACTCCAATGTGCAGGAAGTAAAGGAAATGCTGAAGAAAGCGGAAACAAAAAAATGGCCCGCTGCAGCAAAAGAACTCTTTAAAAAAGGAATAGAAAAGCTCGAGAGGATGCATCCCAGTACACCTGACTATTCTGTAGTATACAATCATCTTGACCTGATGCTTGATCTTCCCTGGGAAGAATATACGGAGGACCATTATGACCTGAAAAAGGCGAAAAAGGTCCTCGACAACGATCATTATGGTATGAACAAGATCAAAGAGAGGATATTAGAATACCTGGCTGTATTAAAACTGAAAGGCGATATGAAGAGCCCGATCCTTTGTTTTGTCGGTCCTCCCGGTATAGGCAAAACATCGCTGGGCCGGAGCATTGCAAATGCTATCGGGAGAAAATATATCCGCCAAAGTTTGGGCGGCCTGCATGACGAGAGCGAAATACGCGGTCATCGCAAAACATACATCGGTGCCATGCCCGGAAGAATACTTCAATCTCTTCGCAAGGTAAAATCATCCAATCCCGTGATGATACTGGATGAGATTGATAAGATAGGTAGTGATTTCCGGGGTGATCCCAGCAGCGCGTTGCTGGAAGTGCTGGACCCGGAACAAAATCATACGTTCTACGACAATTACCTCGAAACCGAGTACGACCTGAGCAAAGTACTGTTCATCGCCACCGCAAATAATCTCCAGAATATTCAACCTGCATTAAGAGACCGCCTCGAGATCATCGACCTGAGCGGTTATGCAGTAGAAGAAAAAATAGAAATTGCAAAACGTCACCTGGTACCCAAACAGAGAAATCTCCATGGGCTGAACTCAACTACTTTTAAGATCAGCGATAAAGTACTTGAAAAGATCATCCAGGACTATACACGAGAAACTGGAGTTCGTGAATTAGACCGCCAGTTGGCATCCATCATGCGCTACCAGGCAAAGCAGCTGGCATTAAAAGGAAAAATAAAATCATTGTTGACAGCCCAGGATATTGAAAAGATCCTGGGAAAATCAAAATACAGCAACGAAATATATAGAACAGCCAACATGGCCGGAGTAGCTGTAGGTCTTGCCTGGACTTATGTGGGCGGTGATATTCTTTTTATTGAAACCAGTCTGAGTGATGGGAAAGGAGAACTGAAATTGACCGGTAACCTGGGCAATGTGATGAAAGAAAGCGCCAGCACTGCACTCACCTACCTGCAATCCAACGCATCTAAATATTCACTCGACCCGAAATTATTTGAAAAGAAGAACATTCATATCCATGTGCCCGAGGGAGCGGTTCCCAAAGACGGTCCAAGCGCCGGTGTGACCATGATGTCTGCCATTGCTTCTGCATTGACGGGAAAAAAAGTAAAACCATTCCTGGCCATGACCGGCGAGATCACTTTGCGGGGGCAGGTATTACCTGTCGGTGGCATCAAGGAAAAAGTACTGGCCGCAAAGAGGGCGGGACTAAAGGAGATCATTCTTTGCTGGCAGAATGAAAAAGATGTTCAGGAAATCGAGTCAGAATTTATTAAGGGAATAAAGTTTCATTACGTAAAGACTATGAACCAGGTGCTGGAATTAGCGCTGGGCTAGCGTAACGGGGCATCGGTCTGGCGGCTGGAAAACGCGCTGTGTTGTAAATGTCTATTTAGCCTTCTGACCGGTTTCCCCGGCCGCCAGACGCGTGAAGACGCGTTAAGAAATGATCTTATACACTTCAAATGCCTCAGCATAATCCGAATTCGCCTGCACGCCTCTTACTTTCGCCAATGACCTGATAAAATCTTCCTGCATATAATTGCGATGCGATTGAGAATGATATTCTTTTAATGCACCTGCTTTTTTCGAAAGATCGTTTGCGGATAAGTTGATAAAAAACGGGGAAGTGAATGGAGGATGATTCCAGGGAAGCTCATAACCCAGCAGTGAGCTGTTCTTAAATGCTCTTAATGCCTCGGCATGTATGACGCCATGGTCCTGGTGAATATCTGCTACCGAAGGAATAAAGACGAGATCAGGTTTTATTTTTTTTCCAATCGCTACCAGTTCTTCCAATATTTCCTGCCGGTGTTTTGGAAATATCCTTACCTCAAAATCAAATAATATCAGGTTGGCTGGAGATATACCCAGGAACGCTGTTGCTTTTTTACATTCATTTGCTAACGTATCCTCCGGAAGACCTGGTGGCAATGATTTGGAGCAAAGCGAAAATGCGGCATAGTACACTTCCTTTCCCTCGCTTGCGAATTTTGCAATGCTGCCCCCACAACCCAGTTCACCATCATCAGTATGAGGTGCGAGCACCAGTATTTTTCGGGGATTGAACATAAAAAGATTAAAGATATTACGGATTATCCATTATGATCGTGGTATCTTTTAAATAGGGCAGGCGTTGCCCAAACGAAGTGTTCAATACGGTCCTCAAAAGATTCACATTGGTCAGGCTGTCGGTAAACGCCGTGTAGTCATTACCGGGTAAATGAACAGACACCAGGTTACAGAAATAATATTTTGGATCGACCTTTTCATTGAAATGCCGGAACCCGTGATCACCCATCAAGATGATCAACGGTGGGTGAGGCGAAGATGCCAGCATGTGATCAATTAATGCCAACAGCCTTCCATTTGCATATTGCAGGTATTCCGTGTAATGCTCCCGGTTGGTTTGATTGCCTTCTGTCAATGATTCGAAAGGAAATTCCTTCCCGTTCCTGTCATAGTAATAAGGATAGTGTGGCATCATCAGGTGGGCCAGCACAAATTTGGGCTGATCGGTTCTTTGCTCAATAGCTGCCAGGGTGAGCTCATACAATTTCTCGTTGTTATCCCTGCTGAAATAAGCGTCTTTCCGCATCTCGGTTTTTGATTTGAATTTTGTGACCAGCAAAAAGCGCAGCTCTTTTCTCACCCGGCTAAGAAATGTCTGACCCGTGATCAACCTTGTTTTATTAGGTAAAAATGTTTCCCGCGTATAACTGGGCTGTCCCTTAAAGTCAAAATAAGAATAGTTATAAAACCGGTAGTTATGATATTGGAGGAAGGACAGGAACCTGTTGTCCCTTATTGTTTCGTAGGTATGACCTAACAGCGGCTGCCTGGCAGACATATCCAGGTAATCCATGTTCAATGTGGAAGCTACAGAATATGGTGTGAAATTGTAATTACTCGAACTATTGGGTATCGTATAAAAGCCGCGTTTCTTTAATTGATTCAGAAAGGCTGAATCATCAAAATGAAATACCTCTTTTAATTCGCTATTGCCAACATATTCGTCGGCGATGACAAGGTATACATCAGGCCTGGGGCAATTCCCGCAGGAGACAAACTCCTTTGATAAACCAGAAGCTTTTTTATGGATTGTTTTACTGGCCAACCACACGATATCAATGACAATGAAAAGCGTTAGCAGGATATTTAAATAAAATGCAAGCCTCACAATATTCCCTTTCCTTTTTTTTAAACCAATGACAAGAACAAGGAGCATGCAAAGGAACAAGGGAATCAAAAAAACATACCTGGAAAGAAAAGAGGCCGGGGAAAGCCGGCGCAACATGTCCTGCACACTGCCAAAGAAAAAATGAAAAGCCATTATAAAGGTGGCAATGATTGCCGCTTTCAACCAGTTCTTATAGAATAGCCACGACAACAGCAAAAATGCCAGCGCAAAGCCCATGTATACTATTACCAGCACAAGTGCATCTTTTGGGGGAACAAAATCATAATTCTCGGTAAACCCGTGCAGCACAAAAAAAACCGGCAGCAGATAAAGGAACAGCGGGTATTTTTTAAAGAATATGATCAGCTTATCCTTCATTTTTCGTTAATAAAAATAATATCCTGCCAGAGCCGGGGATTGATGCCTTGTCGATAATTATAAAATATCTTTCGAGTGCCTTCCTGAAATTTTCCTCCGTATAACCGGTATAGATGTCCTTTTTTTGACTTAGCATCAGCTGGATCTTTTCATCGTCCTTTGGAACAAATTCGATGACCAGGTTTTTGCAGGTTTGGCCAAATAATTCGGCAATCCTGTCAAAAGGTATATTCTTCCCGATAGCCAAATGATGTATCAGCGCAAGCGCCAGCACAAGATCGGTGTTGAGACGATTGATGAATGATGTTCTTTCCTCATTGTTGACTCCTGTGCCTGGGGAGGGATTGGCCAGATCGATGACCAGGGGCTGGATGTTTCGTTCTTTGGTTTCCTTTATTTTGTTGTAAAGCCTGTTGATACAATAAGGATCAAAATCAGCCGCGACGACTGAAACATTTTTTTCTGCCAACAGCTGTGAAAATTCACCTTCATTGGCGCCAAGATCGGCCGCCAGTTGCAAACCGGGCATTTTGTCAAGCCACGCTTTAATGATCTTCTTTTTTTGTTCTAAATAATCTTTACGCTGACCTGCTTCAGCATAGTACTCAGACCATGTCGACTTCTGTTCTGGTATTTTCAATTTGTTGACCAGGCTTTCCAGGCTGGAGATAAGATTCAGTAGTTTTTGCCTGGAAAGTGCTTGTGGTTGATGGCTGCCTTCATTTTTTTTTGCCGAGATCTTCGCATGGAGATGAATGTGTAGGTAGGTATATAGCGAGAAGCGACTTCGTTTTGGTAAAAGAGAACTTGCAATGTCGAGGGGGATCCCATCAGGCCAGGAAAGAAATAAACCAGGCATTTGTTTTTTACTGTGGTGCATGATGAGCAGGGGCGCCAGAAAATTTTCGCAGAACTGCCTGTAAGCTATCCATGGTGTTTCCGAATACTTTTCAAACGAGAGTGTATCGATAAACAGCAACCTTCCATCGTGCCACTGAACATTAAAAGCTGTAGCATCCTTGAGGATCATATCGAATACCAGCGCTTCTTTTACCAGTTGCAGGGTAAGCAGGGCAGCATCTTTCAGCCTGTCAAAACTCCATTCATACGGATATGAAATAAAATCCAGTCTTTGCGGCTGTACGGTTTTGTAATAATTATCATCTCCGGTAAGATTTTCTCCTACGTTCTCATGAGCTACGATCAATCCCTTTTTTACCAGGTTTTCATAGCAACCACTTTGAATGAAATGGTCAAAATGCTCCTTAAATGAAAGATTGATCTGCCTGTACAAGACACCATCCTTTTCGAAAATAAACCCTGACGGGTCACGGTAAGAAGAAGGATGAGCGATGATGTTTGGCCTCATGCAGGCGGGTTATCATTTGTTTTTTTAGAGGACCGGGTAAACAGCGACCGGATATAGATCTTTATGTTTTTAAAAAAGAAACCGATCCCTACGATCGCAGCCACTATCACCTGCACCAGGTAGCTTCCACTACCAGGATCGATATATAATAAATAATGGGCCATATCCGGTACTATAAATATATAATGAGTGCCTTGTCACGGGTAAGCCCGGTCACAGGTAACTCAGATTTGTTTTCGGACTTAAAGTTAATAAAGTTTCATACATAAGCCTGATAGTTCCCTCGATATCATCACGGTGCAGCATTTCCACAGTTGTATGCATATAGCGCAACGGAATGGAGATAAGCACCGATGGACAGCCGTCGTTTGAATATGCAAATGAATCCGTATCTGTGCCCGTGCTGCGGCTTAAAGCCCGCCATTGTACATCTATATTTTTATCCGTCGCTACTTTTTCTACCAAAGCCAGCAATTTGTTGTGTACTGCTGGTGCATACGCCAGCGAAGGTCCCTTGCCACAGGAGATATCACCCTCAATATTTTTATTGATCAATGGTGTAGTGGTGTCATGCGTGACGTCGGTAACGATCGCGATATCGGGTTTAATTCTTCTTGCGATCATCTCGGCGCCGCGCAAACCTATTTCCTCCTGCACCGCATTTACCACGTATAAGCCATAGGGCAATTTCTTTTTATTTTCTTTAAGCAGCCTGGCCACTTCAGCTATCATAAAACCACCGATACGGTTATCAAATGCACGGCCAACATAATTCCCGTTTGCCAGTTCGTCGAATCCGTCCTGGTATGTTACCACTGCCCCAATATGGATGCCGAGGGCTTGTACTTCCTTGCGGTTCCGGGCGCCACAATCGAGCCAGAGGTTTTCAGTTTTAGGGTGTTTTTCTTTTTCGTCCCCACCGATGCGTGTATGGATAGCCGGCCAGCCAAAAACACCTTTTACCGGTCCTTTTTTCCCGTGAATAAAAACCCGCGATGCAGGAGCGGTCTGGTGATCGACACCGCCATTTCTTTTCAGGTAAATCAAACCTTCCGGCGTCACATAATTTACAAACCAGCTTATCTCATCGGCATGCGCCTCGATCACCACCTTGAATTTATTTTCAGGATTGATAATGCCAACGGCGGTTCCGTAAGTATCGACAAAAGAATTATCTACGTAGGGCTTCAGGTATTCCAGCCAAAGCTTCTGTCCCCAGGTTTCAAAGCCCACGGGAGACGCATTGTTAATATAATTTTTCAGAAAAGTAAATGACTGATCAGTAAGGATCGATTTCTTCTTTTGCGGAGTTTTTGCCATGTGATATTTATTTTATAATTACCGGGAGTCGGTCAACGCGGCGCAAAAATACTTAAATCCACATCAACAATGTCAGTACGGACGACAAAGCCATTAGTCCATCCAGGGTAAAGTAATATAAAATATCTGAAGTATTCTTCCACGAATATGTATATAATAAAGCAGTAATAATTCCGGGAACTAATAAAGCCACGACCGTGATGATATTATATTGATAGAACCAGAGACCGGCTGTTGAAACAGCAAATACTGCCAGGGAGAACACGAATAAACTTTTTATACCTCGTTCATCCAAAAAAGTGATCAGGCTGCGGATACCTTTTGTCTTATCTTCTTCCCGGTCACGGCGGTCAAATAGAATACAGATTGCATAAATGAGAAAGAACCGGCCAGTAATAAACAGGTATGCGTCATTTTTCCAGGGAGTATTGTGTACAGCCAGTGGCAAAATGGTTGTAACATACATCCATACCGCGGCCAGGAAAATCGTTTTTCCAAGGGCAATTTTTCGCAGCAACCGGAAATGCTTATGCGGGATCTTGGGAGCTGTATATAAAAATGTCGGCACTGCAGAAAGGGCCAGCCAAAACCAGTGTTTGGATAAGATGAAAAAGAAGATCGCGGCCCCGCCCAACCCGATAAAAAAAAGTATTACGTGTACATAATGATTTCTTTTTTGCCACAGGGATCTTGAAGAACCCGGGGCGGTATCGGAACTGAGATACCAGTGAAAGCTATAGCTGCAAATCGTTGAGAAGAAAATAAAGCCGATCACATTCCAGTCTGGATCCATGTGTAGCAGCAATTGGTAGGTCTGGCTGACCATCAGGACTGCACATATCGCAATAAAAAGATTGCTGTAGACGAAGAACCGGAGCGAGGCCATTCGTTTGGCTTCCCGTTAGTTGATAATAATGATTGGTTCAGAACGGGCGGTATCACTGGTATGACCTGCCTGGTCGCGGGTCCAGAAGTTAAACACCGCAGTATCTGGCTTGGTAGAACCGGCGCCGGAGCCAGAACAGGCATTCGATCCACGCTTAAACCGGGTTATGGAAACAACGACTTCCCCCTCTGTTTGTTTTGTTTTGATAAATTCGTTAGGTATTGCGAAAGAAGCGGAATCATAAATTTCGCTGGCAGGACAGCCGGGTACCGATTTTCTCATACCCAGGAAAGAAGAGAAATCACCTTCCTGATCGGTCAGTCTAAACTTCAGCTCCAGGATCTGATCACCTGAGATCGTGGTCCTGTTGGCAGACTTATATTTTAACTGTGGAGTTGTAGTGAAGCTATCTTTGCCGCAACTTAAATACAGGACGGCTAAGAGTAAAAAAACCGGTATGAAACGCATTGGAATACTTTTATCAAATTTACGCTGAAAACCTGCATCTACCTAATGGATTTGCGCCAAGACAGTCATAAAATTTTTACCATACAGCCCGGTGAATTTGAGTCGATGGCTCTCGAGATTTTCCGATTCCAGTATTCGAATAACCCCGTTTATCATGACTATGTCAAGGCTCTTCTGATTAACGATGCCGGGGTGCGTTCAATTACACAGATCCCTTTTTTGCCGATCAGCTTTTTCAAATCACATTCAATTAAAACGGGCTCGTTTGATCCTGAAATTGTTTTTGAAAGTAGCGGTACTACCACATCTGTAAACAGCCGGCATTTGGTAAAGGATACGGATTTGTACAGGAGAAGTTTTATCACCGGTTTTGAACTGGCATATGGGCCTGTAAAAAACTGGTGTATCATCGGCCTGCTGCCATCCTACCTGGAGCGGGGCAATTCTTCGCTGGTATATATGGTAAATGAGCTGATCCGGTTGAGCGCACATCCGCAAAGTGGTTTTTACCTGGATGAATTTGACAAACTGTCTTCAACGTTGCAGCAACTGGAGCAGGTAAAACAAAGAACCCTGCTGGTAGGCGTCACATTTGCATTACTTGATTTTGCAGAAAAATATGCTTTGCCTTTAAAGCATACCATAGTCATGGAAACTGGTGGAATGAAAGGTAGAAGAGAAGAAATGGTCCGGGAAGAAGTGCATCTCATTTTGAAAAGATCATTTGGATTATCGACCATCCACTCGGAATATGGGATGACAGAATTATTATCACAGGCTTATTCGAAAGGAGATGGAATTTTTAACTGCCCACCGTGGATGAAAGTGTTGGTAAGGGATGAAGAAGACCCCCTATCAGTCTTGAGTTCCGAGTCGATAGTCGAGAGTCGGGAGCCGGCGTCATTGCGATCCGCCGAAATGCGGGGAAGCAAAGTCGAGAGTCAGAAATCGGATGTTACTAACCTCCCCATAGCTATCGGGACACCGCTCCCCACCCAGGGAGCTATCAATATCATCGACCTCGCCAATCTTTATTCCTGCAGCTTTATTGCAACCGACGACGCCGGCAGATTGCATCAGGATGGTAGCTTTGAGGTAATGGGAAGGATTGATAATAGTGATGTAAGGGGATGCAGTTTGATGTACGATGTGTAAAATTCGAAATTCGAAATTCGAAATCCGAAATCCGAAATCCGAAATCCGAAAAAGCTTTCTAAGGAACCTCTCTTTTATTTTGAGGAATCTCAGAAATCGGATTTTTTCGGATTTCGTAATTCTTTCTTCGAGCTTACATTCGTCAGGCATTATGCATCCACTCCCTGAACTGCGGCGCCATCTCCTGGCTCACAATGATACAGTGATTCAGTTCGGGTAAAGTAAGATCGACCATCAGTTTTACTTTTTCGTATGATTTAAAGCCCCTGACAAAATTTATATTGATGATGTATTGCCGGTTGGCCCGGAAAAAGACACTGGAATCCAGCTCTTCTTCCATTTCAGACAGGTTTTTATCGGCCAGGTATTTTTTTCCCCAACGATCAATGACATACACGATTTTGTTTTCTGTATAAAACAGCACAACATCTTCCAGGCGCAGTGATATGTTTTCCATTCCCTTCTTTACGATTATACGCTTTCTTTTATGATTGCCGAGATACTGGAGCAGGTTGGCAATCGAATGATGATCGGTAAAATGTTTCTCGAGCATCCTGTATTTTTTCAGTGCTTTGCTGAGACTTTCCTTTTCCACAGGTTTCAATAGGTAGTCGATACCGTTATACTCAAAGGCATTAAGCATAAATTCATCATACCCGGTGATAAAGATCACGGGAATGCGAATACCGGACTGGTTAAAAATTTCAAAGGATAGTCCATCTCCCAGTTGCACATCACTTAGAATAAGATCCGCTGCTGGTTGCTGCGATAGATAGTCGATGCTTTCTTTCACGCTGCCAAGGGTTGCGACCACCTGGATATCGTCGGCGATAGCTCCCAACGTATCGATAAGGTCTTCCAGGGCAGGTTTTTCATCTTCGATAATAATTGCTTTGATCATGGCGTAGGTTTTTTTATGGGTTATCTTATTAATGGTAGTTTAACGGTAAAATTGTCGCGTCCTTTCTCGATCTCGATATTCTTCTTTGAGATGATCCTGTACCGCGAACTCAGGTTCTTCAATCCAATACCTGTCGAGTTGATGGCATAGGGCTTCGGCTTGGCATTATTGCTTACCCGGATATAATGGCCATTCATCGATATTTTGATATGAAGGGGATTGTCTTCGGTAAATTCATTGTGCTTGATCGCATTTTCGATCAGGACCTGTAAAGCACAGGGCGGGATCATGGCCTTATTGTTCTCTTCGTTGAGGTCCACATGAAGGTGCAGTTTCCCGTCATGTCTTATCTGCAATAGGAAAAAATAGTCATCAATAAATTCCATCTCATCTTTCAACGATATCAACTCCCGTGTTTTGTTGATGAGAAAATATTTGTATACCTGCGCCAGTTTGTTATTGAATAAATGGGCTTGTTGCGGCCGGTTAACGATCAGGTGATTCAATGTATTTAATGAATTAAAAATAAAATGTGGATCCATTTCGTTGGTCAGCGCCTGCAATTCGGCCTGGGAACGTTCCTTGTCCAACTGGTCAACGATCTTGTTGTCGATTTCACGCTCCTTGCTCAGAAACAGGATCTCATATAATAAGGTAAAAAGGATAACCGCTGCAACGCATACCGCGATGAATTTGGAAATACCATTCCAGTTGAATGTTTCCCTGGACATTTTAATCCAGATAAAAGTGGAAAGGCCGCCGATGGAGCCGCCGTATAAAGCAGACGCAAAACACACCGTCGCAATTTTCAAATATAGTTTGGATACAGGGGAATACAGTGGCCGGAGGCTGACATGAATCCAGTTACACCCAGCCCAGATAGCAAATGAAGTAAGAATGAAAAAAAAATTAGCGGCAACCAGCTCGGGAACAGAATAAAGTTTATAGGTAACTATCCCGGAAATAATAGGAAGGCCTATTCCCAGTAAAGGAACAAATATGACTTTCAAAAGTGCATCCTTTATCATAGCAGCGGTTAGGGTTTACTAAGCCCGGTTTTGTCCAGTGATTTCTCATGTGTATAGTTTATAACGTAACCAGTTATAAAACTATAGTTATAGGCTGTTAAGCAATTACAAATTTTCCTTCATGGGCAATATTCAGTTACAAGTGGTAACTGAATATACCAATCTGCATAAGCCGGTAGTGCGGGCGATTGACATGTGAGTACTGCAATAGATATTCTGGTTAGCCATAACGCTGCTTTGTTCATCAAATTTCATATCCTGTCTTTTATAAATGGTTTATAACGCAATTTTCAGGCTTGAGATCAAAATACTAATAGCCATTATTAATGCCTGGGTCAATCTAATTCATGCTTTGGCAAGTAATGCCTGTTGAACCGGAGCAGTTGTTGTGAAATTGTTGCCTTGTTCATGCAATTTCACTTTCACCAAACACACGAGGCTTATGAAAAAATTATTGCTACTTGTCACATGTATGTTCTTATGTATGGCTCTGTTTGCCCAGCGAAAGCTCTCCGGCATCGTCAAAGACGATAAAGGCAACCCGGTGATTGGGGCCACAGTCCAGGTAAAAGGAACAAAAACGGGAACTTCAACCCGTCCCGACGGCACATTCAGCCTGGACGTCCCCGCTAATGCCAAAACCATAGTTATTTCTTATGTTGGCTTTAACGACCGGGAAATCGCGATCGGTAATCAACAAACTATCGACGTATCTCTTGCAGCCGGCAACACCGGTGATCTCGGCGAGGTCGTAGTAACCGGGTATGGCATCGGTCAACGAAGAAAAAACGTGGTCGCATCTATTGCTTCCGTTAACGGCAAAGATTTGGAGAACAAACCGTTTACATCGGTAGACCAGATGTTTGCCGGTAAAGTTGCCGGCCTCATCGCTCCTTCATTCAGCGGTCAGCCAGGAGCTGCCCAGCAGGTACGTATTCGCGGTATCGGTTCCATTGCTGCAGGAGCCGGTCCATTATATGTTGTTGATGGCGTGATACTGAATTCAGGGGATGTATCGAGACTTGCAACCACAGCCAATACGCTGGCAGGTATCAATGCAAACGACATAGAAGATGTGACCTTTCTTAAAGATGCCCAGGCTACCTCTTTATATGGTTCGCGAGCCGCCAATGGCGTCATTTATATTACTACCAAGAAAGGAAAAGCAGGTAAAACGAAATTCAGGGCCGATATGGAAATAGGGTTTACCGGTGTTTCGCAGATACCCGAAGCAGCAAGACCTCTGAATGCTGACGAATGGCTTTCCCTCTTTGAAGAAGGCATGCGTAATGCGGGTTTGCCACAGGCAACAATCGATGCCCAGATGCTCAGCTATGGAAAAGGGAGCGGGATCAACACAGACTGGATGGATATCATTACCCGTCAGGGCCAGCAGCAACAA
>Ga0066652_100000284_pt1 | contig 25943 bp, 31 predicted proteins | sample GraSoiAngelo_101_FD_71413 | JGI IMG/M metagenome (GOLD analysis project Ga0066652, IMG submission 71413) | Grasslands soil microbial communities from the Angelo Coastal Reserve, California, USA - 14_0903_02_30cm | ecosystem: Environmental > Terrestrial > Soil > Grasslands | place: USA... | reverse complement strand
TGCGGCGCCGCGGGCGGCCCGCGCCCGCCGATGTCAGCTGAGCGGCGCCCGGCGCCGGCGCGGTGAGCTCCGACGACCGCCCCAGCCCCAGCAGGCGGTACTCGACCTTCGTCGGGCTGGCGTTCCTGATCCTGATCGTCGTCGCGACTCTGAACACGATTCGCACCGAGGGCGGGGGCATCCTGGGCGTCACCAAGGGCAACCGGGGGATGCCGCTGCCCGAGTTCGCGGTCCCCAGCGCGGTCACCGGGCCGCTCAACAAGGACGCGAACGTCGCCCAGGACGACTGCTCCACCGCCCAGAACCCGTGCCCCTCCGACGCCCAGCGGACCCCGGCGTGCGAGATCGAGGTGAAGGGCGCGATTCGCGTCTGCGATCTCTTCAACCGCCCCCTCGTGCTCTCGTTCTGGTTCACGCGGGGCGCCAGCTGCCTGCCCACCCAAGACGCCGTCAACCGGCTCGCAACGCGCTACAGGGGCCGGGTCAACTTTCTCTCGATCGACGTTCGCGACGACCCGACCGGCGTGCGCAAGATCGTCGCCGAGCGCGGCTGGACGATGCCGGTCGGCTATGACCGCGACGGGGCGGTGAGCGACCTGTACCGGGTCGGGGGGTGCCCAACCGTGGCCTTCGCCTATCCCGGCGGCATCCTCGCATTCGCGAAGATCAACACGGACGGCGAGCTCTCCCCGCCCAGGCTTGCCGCAGACGTCGGAACGCTCTTGCGCCAGTCGCGACGGCGCGCGGCCCAGGCCCGTTGATGAGCGACGAGGCAATCCCTGAGGCGGGTTGGATCGCGCCGCTTCTTCGCGAGGAGCTGCCGGGCCTCGGGCTGCGTTACCTCCTGGTCGACCGCGGCTCGGGGCGCACCCCTCGCTCGGTCAAGGAGCGAATGGCGCAGATGTCGAACCGGTTCTCCGGGCCTCAGGCGATCAACCTCCGCCACCGGCCGATCCCGGCCGCGTACCGGGTCTTCTACCGCCATATCGGCCTCGATCCGGACGAGCAGCCGACCCCGGTCGAGGGGGTGGCGCTCGAGCGCATCAAGCGCGGCGGGTTCGTCAGCCAGAACCTGCTCGACGACGCGCTCACGATCGCGATCATCGAGTCCGGGGTGGCCCTGCGGGCGTTCGACGCCGACCGGGCCGAGGGTCGCCTGGGAATCCGCCCGACGACCGGCGGTGAGGGCCTGGAGGGGCGGCCGGGAGGATTGCCGGAGGGCACCCTCGTGATCGCCGACGAGAGCAGGCCGCTTGCGCTCCTGTTCGGGGCCACCTCGGCTGGTCGCGGGGTCAGTCCCGAGACGACGCGGACCATCCTCTGCGCCGTGCAGGTGAAGGGGGTTCCGGACATCGCGGTGGAGGAGGCGATCTGGCTCGCTGCGAGCGTCCTGCGAGGCCACGGGGGCAGCTAGACGGTCTAGCCGGCTCGCGCGTGGCGGTCTAGAATACGGGCGTCTGCGATTCCCGGGAAGGAGTGTCTCGTGCCCCAGGAGCTGATGGAGATCGAGGCGGTCGACGGCGCGGCGCGATCGACCGGCTCCCTCGACGTCGCGACGGTCGATCGCGGCGCGGTGGTCGAGCGCCGGGCGCGCGACGACCTTCGCGGTCAGATCGCGACGCTCGAGAGGCGGCTCGGCGAGCTCTTCGCCTCGGCGTTTCCGCGCAAGGGGATCGAGTGGCGCGTCGGGGCGGTCGGCGGGCCGCGCGTGCTGGGGACCGGCGAGCTCGAGCGCGTGCGCGATGCGCTGGCGGTGAGGCTTCGCGAGGCCCAGGCCGAGCTCGAGCGGCGGGGGCGCGTGGAGGAGGACTTCCGGGGCCTGCTCGAGTCGGTGATCGCCGAGCCGGAGCGGCACCGCTGGGTGCGGATCTCGAACGAGGACGTCGGCGAGCCCGGCTGCCGGCACTGGCATTCCCGTCCGCGCTGGGGCATCCTGGGGATGCTGATGGGGTGGTGGCGGGTAAGGCTCTCCTCGGGCTGTCCGTTAGCCCTGGGGCGGGCGGCCCCTGCAAACCGTCACCTTGAGTAAGCGACGCCGCAAGCGCCGTCCCCGCCCCGCCCCGGCCAAGCCAAGCCCGGCGAGACCGCCTCAACCCCAGCGACGGCGAGCGGTGGCCGATCCCGAGGGGCGGCCGCCGGCACCCTGGGGCTCGTTTCCCCTGGTCGAGCTGGTGATCTTCGTGGGCCTCGTCTCGGTGATCGCCGGCTTCGTGATCGCCGGCTCCCGTGGCCCCACCCTGGTGCTCGTCGGCATCACCCTCGGTGCGCTGGGAGGACTCGAGCTCTCCATTCGAGAGCATTTCGGCGGCTACCGCTCCCACACCTCCGTGCTCTCGGGCGCCTGCGGCGTCGTGGTGCTCGCCACCCTCGCGTTCCTCGTGCCCTCGCTCTGGCTGCCGATCGCGTTCGGTATCGCCCTCGCGGTGTTCGGGGTCGCTGCCTGGGCCCTGACCCGGACGTTTCAACGGCGCTCCGGTCGCGCCTTCAAGGTCCGCTAGCGCTCCGGCGCCCCCGCCTCGACACGGATGTCGAGCCGGGTGCCGAGGAACCCGATCAGCGCCGGCGGCTTGACTTCACCTCGAGCTCTGCCGCGAGGACGTCGCGCTGGCGCTCAGTGAGGCGTCCGAGCTCACGGTTTTCGTTCAGGGCGAGGGACGAGAGGAACTTGCGGACCCGGGTGCGGCCCCAGCGGCGCTGGCTTCGCAGGAGCTCGCCGATCGTCATCGTCTCGACCTCCCACGGGCAGGTGCGGATCACGCGGATGACGTCGAGCTGACCAGCGAGCACCGCTCGCTTCAAGGACGCGCGGGCAAGCCGGACGCGATTCGCGTGTGCAAGGGCCTGCATGTGCTGGGGGGCGGGAATTGCGGTCGAGGCAGCGGCCATTGTCACTCCTCCTCCGAGTGTGAGTAGAGGCTTTTGTGGGGGTCTGGACACTCCCCTTCCTTCGCGGGCCCAGGGTTGCTCCGGAACGAGTCGCTGTTGTCTTCCCCGTTCCGGCCGCTCCCTGCCCCGGGGGCGTCCGGCGTTGGCGGAAGCTATGGGAGGCGGGCGGTGGCCGTCAACCGGTTCGCCCCCCGGGGGGCGGCAACTCGTTCGCTAAGAGCAAGCTTTTCCTGCCGCGCCAGCCCTTGTTCGGAAGTGGACAAGAAGAAATTACCCATGCCGGGGGAGCAAAACGAGTTGGGCCGCCCACTCCGGCTCACTCCGCGCGCAACAAGTGTGCCCTCCGCCCGCACACCCCCGGGCCCCCGACCGGGGGTGGGGCGATCCATTCCGCCACAAGTGGGCCCTCCCCCCATCCCCGGCCCCGACGAGGGTGGGGAGCTTTCTGCCCCGCTATGCGGGCAAAACCCTGACCATCCCCGCCTGGGCGGGGCCGGCTCGACCGCGGGGGGCCGGGAAGTCACCATCCCCGCTTGGGCGGGGCTAGCTCGAGCGGGGGAGGTCGGGGAAGTCCGCGATGACTCGCGCGAAGATCTCGAGCGCGCGGTCGAGGTGGTCGCGCTCGTGGGTCGCCATCAGGCTGGTGCGCAGGAGGGCGCCGCCGGGCGGGACCGCCGGATGCAGCGCCACGTTCGTGTAGACCCCGGCGTCGAAGAGCGCCTTCCAGAGCAGGACCGCCTGCCAATCCTCGCCGACCACGACCGGGACGATGGGGGTGTTCGCCTGGGACCCGTCCGGGAGCAGGCCCGGCTCGACCACGCGCAGCCCGAGCTCGGCGAATCCGCTGCGCAGATAGGAGGCGTTGTCGAGGAGCTTCGCGAACAGCGGCGCACCCTCCCTACGGCAGACGCGGACCGCCTCGAGCGCCGCGCCGACCGCGGCCGGCACGGCCGCCGCGGTGAACATGAAGGCCCGCGCGGCGATCTTCAGGTACTCGATCACCTCCCCGGAGCCGGCGATGAAACCCCCGCACGAGGCGAGGCTCTTGGAGAAGGTCCCCATCCGGAGGTCGACCTGGTCCTCAACCCCGAGCAGCTCGCACGCCCCCGCGCCGCGCTCCCCGAGGACCCCGACCGCGTGGGCCTCGTCGACCATCAGGCGGGCGCCGTAGCGCCGGCAGCGCTCCGCGACCTCGGGCACCGGGCAGATGTCACCCTCCATCGAGAAGACGCCGTCGACAACGACCAGCACCCCGCCGCCGTCGGCCCCCCCGCGCTCGAGCATCTTCTCGAGCTTCTCCATCTGGTTGTGGCGGAACGGCCTGAGCTTGGCTCCCGAGAGCCGGCACCCGTCGAGGATCGAGGCGTGATCTCCCGAGTCGCAGATCACGGTGTCGCCGGGCTCGAGGATGGTGCCGATCGTCCCCAGGTTGGCCTGATAGCCCGTGGTGAACACGAGCGCGTCCTCGGTCCCCATCCACGAGGCGATCTCGCGCTCGAGCTCGACGTGGAGGGGGATCGTGCCGTTCATGAACCGCGAGCCCGTGAGGGCCGTCCCGTAGCGCTCGAGCGCCTCCCGTGCCGCCGCCTTCACCCGTGGATCGCCGGTCAGGCCGAGGTAGTTGTTGGACCCGAGCATGATCGCCTCGCGTCCCTCGATCTCGACCACGGGGCCCGCCTCGGACTCGATCAGCCGGAAGTAGGGGAGGAGGTCGGCCTCCTTGGCGGCTTCGAGCTGTTCCCGGCGATCGTGGCTTCGCGCCTTCTCGAACACGTCGAGGGGAGCGCGAGTCGTCTCGGAGCTCAAGACGGCCGCGGTCCGCGGCAGCGAACCACCTCGCCTGGGCTGCGAAGTCACGGCCGAAAGTCTCCCACGGTCTTGCCATAGAGTGCGGCCCAGTGGCAAGCGTGACTGTCCGCCGGGTGGCCGGGCGCCGCGACCTGGACGCGTTCATCAAGCTCCCGTTCCGCCTCCACCGCGGCACGCCATGGGTGCCGCCGCTGATCGTGGAGCGACGCCAGTTCATGGACCGGCGGAAGAACCCGTTCTTCGAGCACGCCGAGGCCGAGTACTTCCTCTGCGAGCGGGACGGCGAGGTGGTCGGCCGAATCACGGCGCAGGTCGACGAGCTGTGGACGCGGCACAACGGCGGGAACGACGGCATGTTCGGGTTCTTCGAATGCGAGAACGACCCCGAGGTCGCGCGGGCGCTGGTCGAGGCCGGCTCCGGTTGGCTTCGCGAGCGGGGACGGGAGCGGGCGCTCGGCCCGATGGACTTCACCACGAACGACGAGTGCGGGCTCCTGGTCGAGGGGTACGAGCTCGACCCCCTCGTGCTCGAGCCCTGGCATCCCCCCTACTACAGGGAGCTGCTCGAAGGGCTCGGGATGACCAAGGCCATGGACCTCTGGATGTGGCAGCTGTACCTGGGTGAGTTGAAGCAGGGCGACCGCCTCCACGAGCTGATCCACCAGGCTGCAGAGGCGGCGGTCAACGAGCACGGGGTGCTGGTGCGGCAGATGCGGAAACGGGACCTCGACGCGGAGGTGAAGCGCTTCATGGAGGTCTACAACGAAGCGTGGGACCGGAACTGGGGCTTCGTCCCGATCACCGAGGACGAGGTCCGCTTCCAAGCCAAGAACCTGAAGCCGATCCTGGACGAGAACTGGGCGATGATCGCCGAGCGCGACGGCGAGGTGGTGGGCGCCGCTCTGACCCTGCCGGACATCAACCAGGTGCTGGCGAAGATGAACGGACGGCTGCTGCCGTTCGGCTGGTGGCACTTCCTGCGCCGCTCCAGCGTCATGGACCGGGTTCGGGTGTTCGCGCTCGGGGTCAAGCCCTCCTACCAGCATCTGGGCGTCGCGGCGGCGCTCTACGTCCGCCACGTCGAGGCGGCCGCGCGCACCCCTCAGAAGGGCGGCGAGATGGGATGGATCCTGGAGGTCAACGAGGCGATGAACCGAGCGATGGAGGGGATGGGCGGCCGGGTCGTGAAGCGCTACCGGCTCTACGAGCTCCCGCTGTCGCCGGCCTGAGGACCGCAAAGAGCGGAAATGGCCGGCGATCCACCGCTGGACCCGGCTATACACTGGCCACGATGCGGGAGGAGATCGTCCTGGAGGCGCAGGCGGTCGAGGAAGCCGACCTCGATGACGACCAGCAGCTGAGCGTGCCCTCGAGGCTGCCGGAGCCGCGTCGGCGCGCGGATGTCGATACCTGGCGCGGCGAGGTGAGGGCCGCGGCGATGGCCGCGGCGGGCGGCCTCGTCGCCGGGGCAGCCACCGTCGCGGCGGTCCGCGCCGTCCGATCGGCCGCCGTTCCCCGCCGCCAGCGCGGTGGCCTCCTCAGTCGCCGCAAGCCCGAGCAGCAGGTGATCGCCAGCAGGTCGTTCCTGGTCGACGTCCACATCCTCGGCAACCGCTAGGGGCCGATGACCGCGCCGGGCTCGAGGCGGGCGACACCGCGCGAGGGCCTCGAGATCGACGTCCGCCCGCGCTGGCCGTACCGGCTGCCGCGGAGCGGTGGAGGCGACGCGGTGATGCGAGTTCGGCGAGGCGTGGTCTCCCGGCTCTTGCACGTCGACGGCGCCCCCGTGCTCGTCCACGCCTGGCAGCGGCGTGACGGCGACCTCGTCCTGCGCGCCGTTCCGGCGGCAGGACACACCGGATCCGCCGTTCCGGCGGCAGACCACACCGGCGCCGGCTGCTTGACGTTGGCGATCGAGCGGATGAGGTTCGCGCTGGGGGTGGACGACGACTACCGCGAGCTCTACGACGAGTTTCGCCGCGACCGGCTCCTGGGTTCCGCGATCCGACGGCTCCGCTGGCACCGGCCTCGGCGTCGGCCGTGGGCCTGGGAGGCGCTCGCCTGGTCCGTCACCAAGCAGCTGATCGAGTCATCGCGGGCGGCGCAGATCCAGCGCCGGATGGTGTTTCGCTGGGGACGGCGGTGGAGCGCGGCGGACGGCGCCACCCTTCGCGACGTTCCCACGGCGGAGTTGATCGCGGCCCGAGCGCCCGCGGAGCTGGCGGCGACCGATCTCGCGCCCGCTCGGGCCCTGGCGCTGATCCGCGCGGCGCGCGAGGTGGCCGCCGGGCGAGTGGATCCGTCCCAGGCCGCCGACGACCGGCGGCTCCTCGCGATCCGCGAGATCGGGCCGTGGACCGTCCAGTGTCTGGGCCTCTACGGGCGCGGCGAGCCGGACTCGCTGCCCGCCGGAGACCTCGGCTTCATCAAGCTGGTCGGCCGCCTCGCCGGCCTCGGACGCCGAGCGACGGTCGAGGAGGTCGAGGAGTTCTTCCAGCCGTACGCGCCGTACCGCGGCATCGCCGGCTCCTTCGTGCTCGCCGCCCACCACAAGGCGGTGGCGGCGGGCCCGCCGCTGCGCCTCGCGGCGTAGCCGGCGCCGGGCCCAGCCGCGTCCGGCTCGGTAGGGGTTGTCGGCGCTCCGCGTGCGGCCAACGCCTCGCGCGCCCAGGCACAGTGGGGCGCCCTTGTCTCGGTAGGCGCGACAAATGTCGCCCGGTGGGCGTGGGATTGGCGGGTTGGCCCGCCCGCGAATCGCGGCTGAAGCGCGAACTTCGGCGCCTCGCGTCCACCCCCCGGACGCCAAGCGCGAAAGTTCGGAGATACCCAGCGTCCTCCTGCCCTAGGGGATCTTTCCCGGCAGGTAGTCGTTGGTCAGGACGTCGCCGGGCGAGGGCAGGGCCTTGATCAGGCCGTGGTCGGCGAAGAAGTGTGCGAAGGCGTCCCACTGCTTCGGGTCCATGTAGCCGTAGGCGTGGCCGGTGTTCGTCGGAAAGAGCAGCGGCAGCGTCTTTCGCACCTCGGCGGCGGTGACCTTCGGGTCGAGGCCCTTGCCGGCGTCGAGGATCGCCTTGGTCGCCCCGGCCGGGTCGTCGACCGCCGCACGGGTGCCGCGTTGGAGCGCGGCGAGGAACAGGCGGATGTTCTGCGCCTCGTCACCGAGCCGATCGGAGTTGGCGACCAGGACGAGCTCGTCGTAGATCGGGATGCCCAGCCTGTCGACCGGGATCACGGTGGGGTTCTTGCCGCGGAGCTTCAGATCCACCCCCTCGACGTTCAGGAAGCCACCGAGCATCGCCTGAGCGCGGCCGGAGAGGATCGCCGGGAGGAGCCCCTGCTGGACGTCGACGGTGTCAACGTCGCCGGTGGCCAGGCCGGCGCGCTCGAGGATCGTCTTCAGGAACGCCCCCTGGTACGGGATGCCGGCGGTGGCGATCGTCTTTCCACGCAGGTCCTTGACCCGCTTGATTCCCGACCCGGCGAGCCAGATCAACGACGTCAGGGGCCTCGGCACGAGGGCGCCGACGGCCTTGACGGGCAGGCCCTGATCGTGCGCCAAGAGCACCTCGGGCTCGTACGAGATCGCCAAATCGGCGCGGCCGGTGGCGACCTCCTTGATGGGCGCCGACGGGTCCGAGGGGACCTGCGGGCGAACGTCGAGCCCGGCGTCGCGGAAGTAGCCGCGGTCAAGCGCCTCGTACAGGCCCGCGTGGTCCGGGTTGACGTAGAAGTCGAGCGCGACGTCGAACGGCTGCGGGCTGCCCGGGGTGGTTTCCTCGGACTTCTCCCCGCAACCGGCCGCGATCGCCCCGAGGGCGACGAACAGCGCGATCGCCGGGGTGGTGAGCCACCTCGCGCGGAATCGCGTCACCGAGCGACCTCGGAGCACCCGGGCATTCGATCAGATCCGCCCGCGGGTCGGACCCCACCACGCGACCCGTCGCTCGAGCGCAGCCAGCAGCGCGAACAGGACGATCGCAAGCGTCGAGAGCACCACGACGGCGGCGAACGTTCGCGCCGTCTGGAGTTGTGCCGACGCTTCCTGGATCAGGTGACCCAGCCCCGCGCTCGAGCCTGCCCACTCGCCGAACACCGCCCCGATCACGGCGACGGCGACGGCGATCTTCGCGCCGCTGAAGAAGTAGGGGAGCGCGGTCGGCGCCTCGACCCGGCGAAACGTCTGCCAGCGGCCGGCGTCGAGGGACCGCATCATCTTCACCAGGTCGGGATCGACCGACCCCAGCCCGTCGAGGGTGTTCACGGTGATCGGGAAGAAGCAGATCAGAGCGATGATCGCGAGCTTCGGGCCGATCCCGAACCCCAGCCAGACGACGAGGATCGGCGCGACGACGACGATCGGGACCGTCTGCGAGGCGACGAGCAGGGGATAGACGGCGCGGCGAAGCGTCGGCGACAGGTGAAGGAGGACCGCGAACCCGGTCCCCGCGGCGATCGACAGGGCGAACCCCGCGAGCACCTCCTTCAGGGTCACCCAGCCGTTGTCGGCGAGGAGCGCGTGGTCCCGCCACAGCGACTGGGCGATGTCGCTTGGAGCGGGAACGAGGAACGGCTCGATGTTGAGCGCGCTCGCGAGCACGTCGAGGCGCGCCGCGAGCTCCCAGAGCCCGATCAGCGCGGCGACGATGAGCAGCGGCGGAAGCCAGATCCGCAGCCGACTGGGAGACGGACGGCTCACCGCGGTCCCCGGGCGAGGGCCGTGAGCGCCCGCTCGCGCGCTGCCGTGAAGGCCGACGCGGTGACCGCGTCGCGGCGTGGAAGCGCGCGAGGCGTCGGTGCGGCGAGCTCGACGACCGTCGTGGCCGGGCGCGCCGAGAGCACCGCCACGCGGTCGGAGAGATAGAGCGCCTCCTCGACGTCGTGGCTGACCAGGATCGCCGTCCGCGACTCGGCGGCGAGCGCCCCGGCCAACCACTCCTGCATCTCCGCGCGGGTGATCGCGTCGAGCGATGCGAATGGCTCGTCGAGGAGCACCACCGGCTTTCCGGCAAGCAGCGTGCGGAGGAAGGCGATCCGCTGTCGCATCCCGCCGGAGAGCTCCGGCGGCCGCGCTCGCTCGAACCCCGCCAGCCCGAAGCGCTCGAACAGCGGATGAGCGGCCCGTCGCGCCTCCGCGCGTCTCGCCCCGCGGTTTCGGAGCGCGAGGCCGGCGTTGTCGATCGCGGTGAGCCACGGAAGGAGGAGATCGCGCTGGGGCATGTAGGCGCAGCCGGCCAGCCGCGCCTTCGGCCCCCGCTGCCCGCCGACCGTGATCGTCCCGGACCGCGGCTCGCGCAGGCCCCCGACCAGCTCGAGCAGGGTCGATTTGCCGCAGCCGGAGGGCCCGACGAGACCGAGCACCTCGCCGGGCCTCACAGACAGCTCCAGGCGCTCGATCACCCGCAGCTCGCCGAACGAGTGCGCGAGCGCCGCGATCTCGACTCCCGCCGCGGCGCGCGGCGGAGAGGCCGCAGCCCGCCGGTCGGCGCCGCCCGGGCGTCCGGCAGGTCCTGAAACCGGCTGAGGCTCCGCTACGGGAGCCTCGGAAGTCGTTCGCATGCTCCCTCCGCGCGAATTACCGCGACAGGTTCTAAGGGTCGGCGCCGGGTGGTCTCCCAGAGGCGCTATCTCAGCCCGCTAGCCCGCGAGCACCCCCGTCTTGACTCGAGTCGAAGTGTACCCCTCACCCTCGGCGGGGCCCCGCGGCGCCGATCACTGGAAGCTCCGGCAACGCGGCGCGGAGCTCGCCGAGGCTCTCGAACACCGCCACCGCGCCGGCATCGCGAAGCTCGCGCTCCGAGAAGCCCCCGGTCATCACCGCGACCGCGGGCAGGCCCGCCCGGCCCGCGGCCTCGCAGTCCCAGGTCGTGTCGCCGATCATCAGCCCCGAGTCGGCCTCGACCGCCTCGAGCGCCGCTCGCACGAGGTCGGGCTCCGGCTTCGTCGACTCGACGTCGGCCGAGGTCGTCCACGCGTCGGCGAGCTCGCGGGCGTCGAGCAGGTCGAGATAGTGGTCGACCTCGTCCTGCTTGGCCGAGCTCGCGAGCACGACTCGGTCCGCGTGCTCTCCGAGCTCGGCGATCAGCTCGCGCGCGCCCTCGAGCGGCTGGACCTCGTCGATCAAGTCCATGTAGAGCCCGCCCTCGGACTCGCGCACCGCGTCCCCCAGCCGCGTCTCGACCTCGTCGCCACAGAGGGCGGCGACCAGCTGGTCGCCGCCCATGCCGATGTGGCGGTGGATGCGCCACACGGGAAGCGTCACCCCGTGGCGCCGGAACGCGCGGTACCAGGCGATCGCGTGGTGGTAGTTGGTGTCGACCAGCGTCCCGTCGACGTCGAGGACCGCGGCCGTTGCCATCTAGCGCCGCTCGCCCAGCTGGCTGCCGCCTGCGACAACGTTGACGAAGCCCTCCAGATGGCGAGTGGTCCAGCACTCGAAGGCGGCGGTGCAGTGGCGCTCATAGGCCGCCATCACCGAGTCGCCGTAGTTCCAGTAGAGCCGCGGCTCGGGGTTGAGCCAGAAGGTGCGTCCGGCCCGCTCGGTGATCCGCGCGAACACATCGGCGCGCGGCTCGCGTCCGTTGGTCCTCGCGTCGCCGAGGACGATCACGGTGGAGCGCGGGCCGAGGTCGTCGACGATGCGCTCGAGGAACTCGAGCCACACCCGCCCGTAGTCGGTGTAGCCGGACACGTCCGCCACCCCGCCCTCCCGGCTGATCCGCTGAGACATCGCTCGAAAGTCGCGCTCTCGCTCGAAGATCTCGGTGACCTCCGAGATCCGCTCGATGAACACGAAGCTGCGCAGCTTGCGGAACGAGTCGTGAAGCGCGTGCAGGACCGAGAGGAAGAAGACGCTCGCCGAGGTCACCGACGTCGAGACGTCGCAGAGCACGTAGATCTCCGGCCTTCGAGGGTGCTTGGGCCGGTACTTGAGGCGCAGCGGCACGCCGCCCGTGTCGAGCGACGCGCGCATCGTCCGCCGCACGTCGACCGCCGCGCCGCGGCGGCGTCCGCGGCGTTCGTGGCCGAGCGTCGCGAGGCGCCGCCGGAGATGGACCACCGCTCGGTGGACCGCCGCCAGGTCCTGGGCAGGGCTGGTGGGGAGAGCGCGGTCGAGCTCCGCGAGCGGCCGCGACGGAGGCAACCTCTCGGTGCGCTCGATCAGCGCCCGCTCGAGCTCGCGGCGCAGGTGGCGCTCGAAGCGGTTGATCTGCTCGCGGTCGAGGGACGGCTCCTGGCCCTCCGCCCCGCGCCCCTGCGCCTGGAGGCCCAGGGTGCGACGGATCCGCTGCACGTCGACCCCGATCACGCCGGAGCCCTCGCCGCGACGCCCGAAGGCGGCGATCGCAAGCCGCGCCAGGTCGCGCATCTCACCGTCGCGACCCGCTGCGATCGCGCGACGGACCGACTCGCGGAGCTCGTCGAGGTCGAGGCGCTCGCCTCCGTCGTAGCGCTCGCCCTCGCCGATGCCCCGCTCAAGCGCCTCGGTCTCCGCGGTGCGAAAGAAGAAGCGGTCGAAGAGGAGCTCGAACACTCGCCGGTCCTCCTGGGACTTCGCGATCGTCGCCGCGAGCGCCTCGCGAAAATCGTCCTCCCTCGTCCACGGGACGGTCTCCAGGGCAGCGAAGGCGTCGAGGATCTCCGAGGTCCCGATCGCCACTCCCTCGGTGCGAAGCTCCTCGCAGAACGAGACGAGGCGTGCCGCCAAGCCGGCGGGCAGCGCGGCGTCCTGCGTGGCCACCCTCCCGGCCCGTCAGTCGCCGCCGCCGGAGAGCGGGAGCGCTCGACTCATCCGGCGGCCTCGGCCTCGAGTCCGGGCGCGGTTCCCAGCTTCATCCCCACCCGCTCGGCGACGAGATCCATGTCGGTGCGGTGCTTGACGATGATGCTCATCGTTCGCTGGAAGACCGAGGCGTCGAGGTCGTCGGCGCCCAGTAGCATTAGCGCCCTCGCCCAGTCGATCGATTCGGCGATCGAGGGAGGCTTCTTGAGGTCGAGCTGGCGCACCATGTGGACCACCTCGACCAGTCGCCTGGCCAGGTGCTGGTCGAGCTCGGGCGAGTGCAGGCGAACGATCTCCATCTCCCGCTCGACCTCGGGATAGTCGAGCCACAGGTAGAGGCAGCGTCGCTTCAGCGCCTCGGTGAGCTCGCGCGAGTTGTTCGAGGTGAGCACCACGATCGGGTGGGTGCGGGCCTCGATCACGCCGAGCTCGGGGATCGAGATCTGAAAGTCGGAGAGGACCTCCAGCAGCATCGCCTCGAACTCCTGGTCAGTCTTGTCGATCTCGTCGATCAGGAGGACGACCGGGTCGGTGGCCGCGATCGCCTGGAGCAGGGGACGGGTGAGCAGGAACTCCTCGCTGAAGATGTCCGCCCACGCGTCGGGTCCCGGCGACTCGCCGCCGGCCGGTGCCTGGGCGGGCGCCGCCGGCCCCGGCGGCGACGTGGGGGAGTCCGACGACGCCTCGGCCTGGATCCGCAGGAGCTGCTTGCGGTAGTTCCACTCATAGAGCGCCTTGGACTCGTCGAGGCCCTCGTAGCACTGAAGGCGGATCAGCTTGCGCTCCGTCGCGCGGGCGATCGCCTTCGCCAGCTCGGTCTTGCCGACCCCGGCCGGGCCCTCGACGAGGACCGGCTTGCCGAGCCGCTGGGCCAGGTAGGCGACGAGCGCCGCGGGCTCGTCCGAGAGGTATCCGACCCGCGCCAGGGCGTCCTTGACCTCGGCCACAGACGCCGGGTTTGCCGTACCGGCCATGCCGCCGATGATAATGAGGGCATGGCGATCGCCGGGATCCTCCCCCAGACGACCGGCCCGTACGTCGCCCTGATGATCGTCGGCTTCTTCGTGGGCGTCCTCGGACACCTGAGCCGGTCGAGGTGGCTGGTGACGATCGGGATCGTGATCATCTTCCTCGCCGCGCTCGCCTTGCCGCTGATCCTCAACATCCAGAGCAACAGGCCGGACCCTCCCGGCCCGCTGCCGCGGCCCTACTGACGTGAGAGGATCGCCGGCGTGGCGCGTCTCGACGAGGTGGACCTCTCGAAGTCGTTGTCCCGCGAGGAGGAGGAGGAAGGCCTCGAACGCGCCTGGGAGCGGCTCACCCAGCTCCGCCTGACGCTCGGGGGCCAGATCGGAGATCGCGAGGTCGGGCCGCCGGTGTGCGTGCTCTTCGAGGGCTGGGACGCATCGGGCAAGGGAGGCGCGATCAAGCGCCTCGTCGCGAAGATGGATCCCCGCCACGTCCGCGTCGTCCAGTTCGCGGCGCCAACCCCGGACGAGCAGCGCCATCACTTCCTGTGGCGCTTCTGGCCGATGCTGCCCGGGTGGGGAGGGATGGCGGTCTTCGACCGCTCCTGGTACGGGCGGGTCCTGGTCGAACGGGTGGAGGGATTCGCGACTCGAGACCAATGGGGGCGCGCGTACGACGAGATCAACGGGTTCGAGCGCACGCTCACGGACGAGGGAATGATCCTGATCAAGCTCTGGCTCCAGATCTCCGACGAGGAGCAGCTGAAGCGATTCCGAAAGCGCGAGAAGAACGAGCTGAAGAGCTGGAAGCTGAGCGACGAGGACTGGCGAAACCGGGACCGGCGTGCGGACTACGAGCGCGCGGTGGAGGACATGCTGGCGCGCACCGACGAGCCCAATGCCCCCTGGCATCTCATCGAGGGGGAATCGAAGCGGTACGCGCGCGTCAGGGTGATCGAGACGGTGATCGAGCGGATCGAGCAGGGGATGATCGAGCGCGGGATCGAGCCGCCGGCGCCACTCGACGACGGGTGACCGGGATCGCCTCGGCAGCGAGCCCGCACGCCACGTGAGGGCCGATCAGGCGGGAGCCGTCACCCCGGCGTGGGCGGGCGGGACCTCGAGCTCGGCGCCCTCGATCCCCATCTCGACCGCGGTGGGATCGCCGCCGAGCTCTCCCCAGCGGCGCCGGGCCGCGGCGTGGAGGCCGTCGAGAAAGCGATCGGCGTGGAGCGGGTCGTGGTGGAACAGGAGCAGCCTTCGCGCGCGCACGCGCGAGGCGAACGCGAGCGTGTCGCTCATCGCGGAATGCCCCCAGCCGACGTGGGCGGGGTACTCCTCGTCGGTGTACTGGCAGTCGTGGATGAGGATGTCGGCGTCGAGCGCGAGCTCGTGTCCCGAGATCCACTCGGGCTCGACCTCGTCGAGGACCGTGCCCAGGGCCGGCTCGTGGTCGGGTATGTAGCAGACCGTCGTCTCGCCGTCGGTGATCCTGAAGCCGAGCGTCGGCCCACGGTGGTTGATCGCCTCGCAGCGAATCGTCACCGAGCCGAGCTGCCACTCGATCGGCGGCGTCTCGCGGAAGGAGACCGAACAGGGAAGCTCCCGGACCTCGACCGGCGACAGGGGGGCCGAGATGTAACGAGCGATCCGGTCCTCAAGCGACGCCTCCGGCGAGGCCGGTCCCCACACGGTGATCTCGGCGTCGGCGCGGAAGCACGGCGGGAAGAACATCAGGCCCTGGATGTGGTCGAGGTGGAGGTGGGTGAGGAGGATGTTGACGCGCGGCGAGCTGACCAGGTCCAGGCCCAGGGTCCTGATCCCCGTGCCCGCGTCGAGAATCAGCTCCTCGCCGTTTCCGAAGTTGAGCTGGACGCACGAGGTGTTGCCCCCGTAGCGGTTCATCTCCGGTCCCGGCGCGGGTACCGAGCCCCGGGCGCCCCAGACCTTGAGCCTCATCCGTCGGCTCCGGAGCCGTTGTTCTCGAGCGGCCAGAAGAAGATCATCGCTCCGGAGGACCCCTCCTCGGACGCGACGATCGGGAAGGCGCTCGACTCGATCACGTGCTCGGCTCCGCGCGACGACCGGATCCGGAAGACGGCGTGGGCGGCGCGGCCCTTGCGAATCGCCTCGGTGGTCGTGAGCTCGTCCAGCCCGAATGGCCTGCCGTCCTCGCCGAACGGCCCGTAGGTCGCCGTCCATTGCTCGGGCGTCATCCTGCCCACGTCCTCGAACGGACGGCCCAGCAGCGCGCCGGCGGCCTCGTTGTAGAACACGAGCGAGCCGGTCTCGTCCACCAGGAAGGCGGGGGTCGAGATGCTCGTCAGCAGGTTGCGGGCGAGGATCAGCTCGAGGGGTCGTTGGGCCGGCATTCACCCATTCTTCCACCCCTTGATCCGATCGGCACACGTTCAGCGACGTGCCGCTAGCCTGATTTCGTGATGAGGAGAGGGGGCATCCTCGCGCTCGCGGGTGCCGCGACGCTGGTCGCCACGGGGGCGGCATCCGCCCAGACGCCGGGCGTGACCCCGACGCCGATCCCTCAGGGCCCGATGGCGGCGAGCATCAAGCCGTTTACGGGCTCGGCCGCCCGGCTCGATCCCTTCTTCCTCCCTCGGGTGCCGCGCAACCCGTTCATGGCCCCCAACGGGGTCTCCAACATCCACGACGACGGCTACCAGACCGACACCTACCGGTGGCGAGGCCCCCTCGGCAGGGGGACCTCGTCCAAGTCGGCCTTCTATTCGCGGGAGTGCGCCTCGATCACCTTCGACTCGCGCGGCCGCCTGGTGACGATCTGCGTCGGCCTCGATCGCCCGGTGCTCGCGATCATCGACCCGAACACCCTCGAGCCGCTTGCGAGCTTCGACCTGCCCCCGCGCCAGCCGGGGGGCGGCGGAAACCCCTTCACGGACTTCAGCGGCGGGGGCTACTTCTTCCTCGACCGACATGACCGCGCGGTGGCCCCGACCACCACGCGGCACGTCTACGTCGTCGGCGAGACGCCCGGGCCGGGGCTTTCCCTCCGCCGCGACTACGACCTGACCGCCGCCGTTCCCTCGGGCGACAAGGTGATCTCGGCTCTGCCCGACTGGAGTGGGCGGATCTGGTTCGCCTCTACCGATGGGGTCGTGGGGTGGGTGGCACGGCGCAGCGGGAAGGTCCACTCCCGCCCGCTCCACTCGCCGATCGGCAACTCCTTCGCGGTCGACGAGCGCGGCGGGGTGTACGTCGTCACCGACCGCGCCCTGTACCGGCTCCGAGCGCGGCACGGCAAGGTGCGGATCGTGTGGCGCCACCGCTATCCGAACGACGGCACCGTGAAGCCCGGACAGACGCAGGCTGGCTCGGGGACGACGCCGACGCTGATCGACGGCGGACGAGACGTGGCGATCACGGACAACGCCGACCCGGTCCACGTCGTGGTCTTCAAGCGCCGCGCCCATGCCGGAGGATCGCGCGTCGTCTGCCGCCGTGCCCTGTTCCACAAGGGCGCCTCGTCGACCGACCAGTCGCTGATCGGGGCGGGGCGATCCATGATCGCCGAGAACAACTTCGGCTACTCGATCGCCGCGACCCAGAACGGTGGCGTGACGGCGCGCGGGCTGCAGCGTGTGGACCTCGACCGCGACGGTCGTGGGTGCCGGACCGTGTGGCGGAGTCGGGTTCGCGCCCCGTCCGTCGTTCCGAAGGTCTCCGGGCGAGCGGGCCTCGTCTACACGTACACGAAGCCGCAGCGCGCCGACGGCCAGGACGCCTGGTTCCTCACGGCGCTCGACTTCGACAACGGGCGCACGGTGTGGAGCCGGCTCGCGGGCGAGGGACTCGGCTACAACAACAACTACGCGCCGGTGACCGTCTCTCCGCGCGGAATCGCCTACCTGGGGGCGCTCGGGGGCATCACCCGATTCCGCGACACCCGCTAGCCGGGCGCCGAGCGACTCAACAGAGCGCGATCAGCTCCGCGAGTGAGTCGTCGAGGCCGCCGGCGAGCTTCCCAACCCCCGGGACGGCGCCAGGATCGGTGCAGAAGCCGAAGCCCATCCGATCGGCGAGCGAGATCGCCGAGGCCCTCAGCGCGTGCCGATCCGCGGGCTCGGCGACGGAATAGAGCTCGGAGACTGTTGCCCCGAGCACGGTGACGGGCTCACGCGGGCCGGGCACGTTCGAGACCGAGAGCGCGAACTCCCGCGGGCCAGAGGCGAGGCCGGAGGCGAACCGGTAGAGCGGCCGGACGTGCGAGAGGCTGTGGAAGAACGAGTACAGCTCGGCTGGGTCGTGGTGCTCCTTGCGGCTGCGCGTCTCGGAGTTGATCGCCAGCAGCCGGGCTCGGGGGTTCGGCTCGGAGATCGGCAGGTCGCAGAACAGGAACGAGTCGCGGTTTCCGAGCTCTCCCGGATGCTCGCTTCGGTGGTGCATGGAGACGGGCACCTGGACCCGGATCGCGCTCATCGGCTCGCGGTGCGCGCCGAGCCAGCGCCGAATCGCCCCCGCCACCAGGGCGAGCACGACGTCGTTCACCGTCACCCCGGCGCCGGCGGCGTGCTCGATCCGCTTGAGGTCGTCGAGTCCGCAGCCGGTGAACGCGACCTCGCGGTCGCCGCCGATTCGGCGATCGAACGCCGTGTCCGCGCCCAGCGGCCAGAGCTCGCGACGGAGCGTCTCAGGCAACGCGGCGATGCCCCGCCCGGCGGCGCGCCAGCGGCGAGGCGAGACGGCGGCCCGCCCGGCGCGGGCGAGGCCCGATCCGATCCCTCGGGTCCTCGCGGCGGCCCCCGCCGCCAGGAGCCTCCCGCTTCGCGGCACAGGCTCCGGGCGCCAGCGGGAGGCCGACCCGGGCTCCACGGATCCGTCCGCGTCCCAGAGCAGCGCCGAGAGCATCCGCAGGGCGGTCACCCCATCGGCGAGGCAATGGTGGACGCGGACGACGAGGGCCACGCGTCCCTCGGGGAGCTGCCCGGCGACGTCGACGCACCACAGAGGGTGGGCGTGGTCGAGCCGCTCGCCCATTAGGCTGCCGCAGAGCCGCCAAAGCGATGCCTCGTCGGCGATCGGCTCGGACGCGGCGCGCACATGCCTGCGGACGTCGAAGTACGGGTCGTCGATCCAGGTCGGCGGAGCGATCCCGAGCGGGGTCGGTGCCAGCCGTCGGCGGGCGCGCGGGAGCCCGTCGAGGCGGGAGGCGACGCGCGCTCGAAGCCGGTCGAGGTCGAGGGGGCGCCCACCCGGGCCAGGCTCGACGACGGCGAGCTTCAGGGTGTGCCCCGCGACCGACTCGGACTCGAGGCGCAGGATCCGGTTGTCGTCGGGGCTGAGACGCTCCACCGACGGCCGGTTATCGCAGATCAAGGCGCAACTGCGAGGACCGGCCGCGCCCGCCGCGGCGCGGCCGATCCTCGAGCCCGGCTACTGGACGGTGATCTCGCCCTTCATGCCGAGGTCCTTGTGGCCGTCGATCGGGCAGTAGAACTCGTACTTGCCCGGCTTCAGGTTCACGGTGAGCGTTCCGCTCTGACCCGGCTGGAGCTCGGACTGCAGCTCCTGGTCGCCGCTGGACGTGCCCTCCACCTCGAGGCTGTGGGTGACCGTGCCGTCGTTTGTGGCGTTCAACGTGACCTGGCCCGCCTTCACGGTCGGGTCCGACGGATTGAGCTTGTACTCGGTCTCCGAGACGTTGACGGACGAGCCGCCGCCCGACGCGCCTCCTCCGCCCGCGGCGGCCGACGTGGTGGTCGAGCTCGCGGCCGTCGTGCTCGAGCTGCTGCTGCTGCTGCCGCAGCCGACGACGCCGAACCCGAGCGCCGCAACGGCGATCCCGCTCAGCGCCACAGTGCGAATCACGATTCTCCTCTCATTCAGGTGCCCTCCTCAGGGGTCGATTGCTGGTCCACCGCGGCGCTTGCTCCCCGGGAGCGGGGATGCAATGGCGCCACGAAGGTCTTGGAGCCGGCTTGGAGCCCGACCGCGACTGCGTCGGCCGGCGTCACTCCCGAGCTCAGGTTGGCCTCGTCGCTCTCGCCCGCGTAGACGTAGCGGAACGATCCGGCCGGCACCTTCGTGCCGTCGGAGCGGCGCAGCCAGACGGTGCACAGCGTGCCGGGGCGAAAGCCGCGAACCTGCATCCTGACGTCGCTTCCCCACGGCCGAGGGGCGAGGCTCGCCTCGACGGATGCGCCCCTCGGGAGCGAATGGAACGCCACGCGTTCCGCTGGGGCGGTCCCGGACGAGCCGATCAGGCTGACCGCGAGCGCCACCATCGCCGCGGCGGCGGCGGCCGCGGCGGTGGCTGCGAGCCCAAGCCGAACGCGCCTGCGGCGTGCCGACCGGCGCTCAGCGGCGATCCGCCGTGCGATGCGATCCGCGAGCCGCGCGGGCGGCGCCGGGGTGGGGGAGAGGAGATCCGGATTGGCGCGAGAGAGGAGCCCGGCCACCGGCCTCAGCGACTCGGCCTCCTCGCGACAGCGTGGGCAGCCGTCGAGGTGGGCCTCGGTGGCGGCGGTCTCGGCGGGATCGAGGTGCCCGAGCACCAGGGCGCCGATCCGCTCGCGCCAGACCCTGCATTCCTCAGCCGTCATAGCCCATCTCCTCCATCGCGTTGCGGAGCGCGCGCAGTCCGTAATAGACCCGGCTCTTGATCGTTCCCTCGGGGACGCCCAGCTCGGCTGCCACCTCGGCGTACGGCCGCTCGCGCAGGTAGGTCTCGACGAGGACCCGGCGATGCTGCTCGCCGATCCGCCGCAGGGCTTCCTCCACCTGCCAGCTCAGCAGCATCTCCTCGAACGGCTCGTGCCCGCTCTCGGGCACCTCGGTGCCGACGGTCGGCCTGGACGCCCGGGCGCGGCCGAGGTCGATCACCACGTTGCGCAGGATCGCGAACAGCCAGGTGCGCAGGGAGCCGATCTCGGGGTCGAATCGATCCGCCGCGCGCCACGCACGGAGGAAGGTGTCCTGGACGGCCTCCTCCGCCAACCCCTGATCCTCGAGCGAGCGGAGCGCGAAGCCGTAGAGCTCGCCCGCGTGGGCCGCATAGGCCTCGCGGACCCCGGACTCCTGGGCCAGGAAGGTGTCAGCCATGGGGCTGGGATGGCGAATGCATTCGTGCCGTAATACTCCTCCCAGCCGCGCCGAGTTCAACCGCGACGGCCCGGATCGCCAGTCACGCACGCCGTGGCCTCCACGCCGCTCCGCTGGGCTGCGCCCGGCGTCAGCTCGCGGCGTGCCCGGCGGAGATCCGCGAGCGCGTGCCGCCGGTCGCGCCGAAGCGCTGCCCCGGCGCCTGAACGGCCACGACGGCCCCGGGCGAGCCCGGGTGCCGACGGCGGCCGCTAGTCGGTTTCCGAAAGGCCGTCTAGAGCTTGCCGATCTTGAAGATCTTCGTGCCGCAGTCGGGGCACGTGCCCTGGATCGCCGGGCGACCGTTCTTCATGGTCACCTGCTGGGGATCCTTGATCTCCACCTTCTTGCGCTCTTTCACGCAGTAGCCGGTTGGCATCTGAGGGTCTCCTTTCAGGAACCGCGTGTGTGTGCGTGCGCCGCATGACGGTTGCAAGAACAGCCAGCCAGGCGACGCGCAAGCGACGGTAGAGCAATGGTCGGACGCGTGCACGCACGCGTGGTGCCGATCGTCACAAGGGGCCCGGCCCCGTGCCGGGTGCGAGCGGGCCGTGCGGGCGCGACGTGCGGGCTCGCTACGGGGTGGTGCCGCCGGAGCCTGCGGCGCCCCCGGCGCCCGTGCCCGACGGGGTGCCGGCGCCCGTCGAGGCGCCCCCGGCGCCGCCAGGGGGCGCCGTGCCCGCCTGCCCACCTGAGCTCGCCACCTCGCTGCGAAGCTCCTTGATGTCGTCCTGGACGACCTGAAGCTCGCGCTTGGACGTCGTCTGCTGGGTCGAGAGTCGTCCGACCTCGCTCTCCAGGTCCCCCAGGCGTCGGTTGAGCGACTGGACGCCCTGCTGCGCGGCCTGGCTCGCCGACTGCCGGACGCCTGAGAGATCGTTGCGAAGCGACTGCACGTCGCTGTCGGTCGCAGAGTCGCGTTTCAGCTGCAGGACGAGCACCAGGGCGACCAGGGCGGCGGCCAGCGCGAGCACGGCGATCGCGCCGAACAGGTACGTGCGCAGGCCGATCTTGCGGTCGATCTGGGCGAGCCAGGCTCGCAGCCCGTCGATCCGCTCGTGGGGGTCCGGCCGCGCGCCCGGCGGCGCGGCCTTGCCCGCCGGCGCTCCGGTGGGCGGCGCGGCCTTCCGGGCGGAGCCCTCGGCCACCCCCGGCTTCGCCGGGGTCGCCTGGGGCGCCCCTGCGCCGGCGCCTGGCTGAGCCTGCGGGGCCACCGCGGTGGGGGGCTCGGCCTCGGGGGCGGCGGGCCGCCTTCGAAATCGCATCCGGGGGCGCGGCATTCGCTCGTCCTAGGAGCCGGGGCGCGGCCCGGCCACCTCGCCGTCCGGGGGGTCGAGCCCCCGACCGCTCTTCGCCCACACCTCGATCCCGCCCTCGAGGTTGTAGGCCTCCCAGCCCGACTCCCTGAACGCGGCCGCGGCCAGCGAGGAGCGGCTTCCGGTGCGGCAGTAGAAGATGACGGGGCGCTCGCGAGGGATCGACTCGGCCTCGTCCGCGAGCTGGTTGAGCTCGAGGTGGCGAGCCCCCTCGATTCGGCCCGCGTCCCACTCGTAGGGCCGGCGGACGTCGATCAGCTCGGCCCCGGCCTCGAGGAGCTCGGCCGCCCGCTCGGGCTCGACCTCGCTCGTGGTGGTCGTCTCGTCGGCCATGCCATGAGCTTATTCTCTGCGTTTCCAATCCCGACCGAAGGGAGCCTCGCCGATGCCCGAAGCCGTGATCGTCGATGCCGTTCGAACCCCGATCGGGCGCGCGTTCAAGGGCTCGCTCGCCCAGCAGCGCCCGGACGAGATGGGCGCCTACGTCATCGACAGGCTGCTCGAGCGAAACCCCGACGTCAGCCCCGAATCGATCGAGGACGTCTTCTGCGGCTGCGGCCTGCCGCAGGGGCTCCAGGCCTTCAACATCGCCCGGATCATCGTCCTGCTCTCCGAGCGCCTGCCGCAGTCGGTGAACGGCGTCACCGTGTCCCGGTACTGCTCCTCGAGCCTCGACGCGATCCGCCACGCGGCGAACGCGATCAAGGCGGGCGAGGGCGACGTGTACATCGGGGCGGGCGTCGAGTGGGTGAGCCGCTACAACGAGCGCCAGGAGGCCGCCGGCGAGGCCGACCAGCATCCCCGGCTCCAGGGCCGAGACGGCGACCCCGACGCCTACATCACGATGGGGCTGACCGCCGAGAACGTCGCGGACCGCTACGAGGTCAGCCGTGCGGACATGGACAAGTACGCGCAGCGCTCGCAGGAGCTCGCCGTGGCCTCGCAGGAGTCCGGGTTCTACGACCGCGAGATCGTCCCCGTGCGGCTCGAGGACGGGACCGAGGTCGCCAAGGACGACGGCCCGCGGGCCAGCTCCACGCTCGAGAAGCTGGCCGAGCTGAAGCCGGCCTTCCGGGAGGACGGCAAGGTGACCGCGGGGAACTCCTGCCCGCTCAACGACGGGGCCGCCGCAGTGCTCCTCATGTCGGACGCCAAGGCGGAGGAGCTCGGCCTCTCACCGCGCGCCCGGATCGTCACGGCGGCCACGTTCGGCAACGAGCCCGAGTACATGGGCGTGGCGCCGATCGGAGCGATCAAGAAGGTGCTCGACCGCGCCCGGATGACGATCGACGACGTGGACGTGGTCGAGCTGAACGAGGCGTTCGCCGCCCAGGTGATCCCGATCATGGACGAGTGCGACATCCCGCTCGAAAAGCTCAACACCCACGGCGGCGCGATCGCCCTGGGCCACCCGTTCGGGATGACCGGTGCCCGGATCATGACCACGCTTCTGAACGCGATGGAGACCGACGACCACCAGGTCGGCCTGGAGACGATGTGCGTGGCCGGTGGCCAGGGCAAGGCCATGGTCCTCGAGCGGCTCTAGCTCGGTCAGGGCAGCGCTCAGGCCGCCGCACCCCGCGATCATTGAGCTGTTTGGGGGCCCATAGACACCAAAAGGCTTCAAACCCTCCATTTAGGGCCGGGGGGCGCGGTCCTGGCGGTCTCGGTCTCGTCCTGGCGGGCGCGCTGGCGTGCCTCCTTGCGGTTGGGGCGCCGGGGGCGGAGGGTGCCGGCCGAGCGCGCCTGGACATCCGGGTCTTCGCGCGAGTGCCGGCGCCCGGCCAACCGGAGCCGGTCGCGATCGGTCCCCACCGGAGGGTCTTCGTGGGCACCAACCAGCAGGGGAAGGGCGACGCGGATGCCCCATCGAAGATCTTCGCGTACTCGCGCCGGGGGCGCCTGCGCCGCGGATTCGAGCTTCGGGGACAGGACCTCGACGAGGATCACGGAATCCAGGGCCTCGCCTTCGATGGACGATGGCGCCTGTATGCGCTCGACCGCTCGGCCGACCCCCGCGTGGTCCGGATCAACCTCCGGACCGGCGTTCAGCGACGCTACGCGAGCTTCCGCGACGTCCCGAGTTGCACGGCGTCCGGGCGCGAGCGCAATTGCTCGGCGACTGTCGGCGACGCGGCGGCCGCCCCCGACTACGCCACCTTCGCTCCCGACGGCCGGCTCTACGTCACGGACATTCAGCAGGCGCTGATCTGGCGAGTTCCGCGGCACGGCGGTCGCGCCCATGTCTGGTTCACGGACCCCCGGCTCGAGAACCTCTTCGGGCCGAACGGGATCCAGTTCATGAAGGGCGGCCGAAGGCTCCTGTTCGCGGTCACCGCCGGCTCGCCGAGCGCCGGCGATCCCACCTCGGGCGCTTTGTACAAGCTTCGCGTTCGCCGGGACGGGAGGCCGGGCGAGCTCCACCTGTTCTGGCGCAGCCGCCCGTTCGACGGCCCGGACGGCTTCGCGATCGCCCGGTCGGGCCGCGTCTACCTCGCTCTCGCCGCAGCGAACCAGCTCGCGGTCATCTCTCGCACCGGCCGCGAGCTGACGCGCGTGCCGGCAAACCCGATCGAGAACGAGATGCTGGAGGTTCCGATGGACGGGCCGGCGAGCGTCGCCTTCCTCGGGCGCCGGGCGCTGGTCACGAACCAGACGTCGGCCGCCGGCGGCACGGGCACCCCCGAGCACTGGGCCGTCCTGGACGTCTTCGCCGGGGAGCGCGGGCTGCCGCTGTTTCGACCGTAGCCGGGCGGCTGCACGCCCTCGCGCGCTCGTACGGAAGCCGGGATTCTTCGCTGGTCGAGTTGCGTTGTCATAGTCGTCGAAACTCGACCAGCGACGGCCGAGATCAGCTCCGCGTGCGTGGGCGGCGCTCGGCGGCGGCGGCAGCGCGGTCGTAGGCGACCCGGAAGAGCTCGATGGTCGCTTCGAGGTCCTCGGGGTCGATCGGAGCGGTCACCCACCCCGAGTCGGGAAGGACGTGGTGGGGCCTCGCCCGGCCGGCGGCGATCAGCTCGTCGCGGATGCGGCGGGGGAACGGGAGGTCGGCGAACCGGTCGCCGTGCAGGTGGCCGAGCTCGCGCCGTTCGAGGCGGAGCTCGACCCCGCCGAACCGGTGGGGTCCCGAGGTGACGCCCGGCCAGCTCTGGACCTCGGCGGCGATCCGCTGCCCCGGGCGCATCGCGCTCGTGGGAGTCGCGTCGGCGGCGATCCGCTCGCCGGGGCTCGGCGCGCTCATCCCGCCGCCTCGGCCCGCCGCATCCCGCGCGCCGCCCAGGTGGCGAAGGCGGCCGCCAGCGCGAGCGCGGCGGCGAAGGCGCCGGCGATCACGGTCGGCTCGCCCGAGATGAACCCCCGGCCCGTCTCCAGCAGAAGGGTGAGCGGGTTGATCGTCGCGACGGCGTGTATCCACCCCGACAGCAGGGCGAGCGGGACGTAGACCGGGGCCATGAACAGGATCAGGAAGACCGGGATCTGCATCAGCGGTCCGGCCTGGATCGTCCGCAGCCGCATCGCCACCCCCGCCGCCCACAACCCGGCGGCGACGTTGACGAGCATCGCGAGGACGATCAGCCCGAAGAGGTCGACCCCGCTGCCGTCCACCTGCATCCCGGCCACCAGCGCGACACTGAAGAGGATCGCCGTGGTGATCAGCATCCGGGCGAGCGCCGCCAGCGCGTAGCCGGCCACGATCGCCAGCCGGTTCGGCGCCGCCAGCAAGAGCCGGCGGGCGAACCCGGACTCGAAGTCGGCGGCGATCCCGAAGCCGGTGAAGACGCCGCCGAAGGCGGACGCCTGGAGGAGCACGAAGACGAACTGAAACGCCGTATAGCCACTCGGGAAGTCGAACCCGGGCACGTTCGAGATCGCCGAGAGGCCGCCGGCGAAGGCGGTGAAGAAGAAGAGCGGGAAGATCAGGGACGGCAGGAGGAGCGCCGGGTTCGTGTACATGCGGTGAAGCGTCCGCCAGGCGACGGCCCCGACGACCGAGCGAGATCGCCTCATGTCCGCGCCATCCTCGTTCGCAGGGCGACGCTTGCGGCAGCAAGGCCGACGACGACGACGCCT
>Ga0066652_100000282_pt1 | contig 25973 bp, 11 predicted proteins | sample GraSoiAngelo_101_FD_71413 | JGI IMG/M metagenome (GOLD analysis project Ga0066652, IMG submission 71413) | Grasslands soil microbial communities from the Angelo Coastal Reserve, California, USA - 14_0903_02_30cm | ecosystem: Environmental > Terrestrial > Soil > Grasslands | place: USA... | reverse complement strand
CCGTCGCACCATCGCCCGTGAATGCGGCGACGATCTGGGTGGGCACCGACGACGGGCTCGTCCACCTCACGCTGGACGACGGCGGGCGCTGGCGGAACGTGACTCCCGACGCGCTCACGCCGTGGAGCCGGGTCACGATGATCAGTGCATCGCACCACGATGCGAACGTGGCGTATGCCAGTGTCGACCGGCACCAGCTGCAGGACTACGAGCCGTATGTCTACCGAACGCGCGATCAGGGCACGAGCTGGCAGCGTATCACGTCCGGACTACCAGCTGGCGTGTACGTGCACGTCGTGAAGGCCGATCCGGTTCGACGCGGGCTGCTGTTCGCGGGCACCGAGCGCGGGGCATTCGTAGCGCTGCACGACGGCGACTCGTGGAGATCGCTGCAGATGAACCTGTCGGTGACGTCCGTGCGCGATTTCGAGATCCACGACAACGATCTCATTGTCGGGACGCATGGCCGCGGGATCTGGGTGATCGACGACATCGCGTCGCTGCGCCAGATGAGCCAGGATGTACTGGCGGCGGACGCGCATCTGTTTCGGCCGTCCGACCGCGTCGTGTATTACCCCACGAGCGACAACGGGACGCCGATGCAGAAGGATGAGCCGTGGACATCCCAGGGTCCCGATGGAATCCCCATCGACTACTACCTCAAATCCGCCGCGACCGGACCGGTGACGTTGGAGATTCTCGACGCTGCCGGAGCCGTGCTCCACGCCGTCTCGAGCGTCGACAAACCCGCGCCCGCGCGTGGTCGCCGCGCAACACCAGGCGCTCTCTCGCGCGTCTCGCCGCTGTGGCAGGACGGTGCGCAGGCGATCGGTGCCGATGCCGGAATGCACCGCGCGATCTGGGTGCCGATCAAGGCGACTGAACGCTTGCCCGACGGCTTCGGTGGCTTACCCACGCTCCTAAACGGCACCTTCACCGCGCGACTCACCGTCAACGGTGCATCGCAGACTCAATCCTTCATCGTGAAACCAGATCCCCGCCCGCTACCAACATAACAGCCGCTCGGGCTGGCTCATACGCAGTTGACTGCTGAACACGGATGCGACGGATGCCACGGATACCGCGAGAGTGGCGGAGATTCCTAACGTCGCAAAGGAACAACAATTATTTGGTTGTTGTGTTTCTGCTCTTTCCGCGATGTCCGCGTCTGTCCGCGACTTCCGCGTTAGCCGTCAACTGCGTATGAGCCAGCCCGAGCGGCAGTAAGGGATGCGGACCCTCACTCGGCGCGCGCTGAGGGATCCTCCAGCGGCCGTCGCCGAGTGCCGTAGAAAGTGAAGATGCCACCGAATACGAGCAGTGCGAGACCCCACCACAGGTTCACGTTCAGCCCGAGCGACTTCGCGTAAATGCTCGTGTCGGCGAACATCCCGTACGCGACGAGCATGATGCCGATGACGATGAACAGCGCTCCGATTGGCAGACGGATGTCGAGGCGCATCAGAAGAACACCACGTTGAGGACGAGCGTGAGCGCGAGCACGATCACGCTGAGCATCGCGGGCCGAGCGTACCAGCTGCGCCCCTCGTCCCGCGGCCGCTCCGTCAGGGAATAGACGAGGCCACGAAGCTCCTCGTCGCCGCGCGCTCGCGTTGCGAGGCTCACGAGGATCGTGACGGCGAAGCACGTGCTCCACGCGAAGATCGCGGTCCAGAAGTTCTGCGCCATCTCGCTCGGATAGTGGTGCGCCACGCTGCCGAGCCAGCCGCCCTTGATGCCCACGCTCGCCGTGCCGGGGAGCGTGAGGCCGTGATGCACTGCGGCTGCCAGCGTGCCGGCGAGCAGCCCGGTGAACGCGCCGTGTCCGGTCGCGCGCTTCCAGAACATGCCAAGCAGGAAGGTCGCGAATAGCGGCGCGTTCACGAATGCGAACACGAGCTGCAGCATGTCCATGATGTTGTTGAATCGCGTCGTCGCGTACGCCGTGGCAATCGACAGCGCCACGCCGACGACCGTCGCCATGCGTCCCATCCAGACGAGATGCCGGTCTGTTGCATCACGCCGCAGGTAAGCCTGGTAGATGTCGTAGGTCCAGACGGTATTAAAGGCGGTCACGTTGCCCGCCATCCCCGACATGAACGACGCCATCAGCGCGGTGAGCCCGAGACCAAGCAGGCCGGGAGGGAAGTAGTGCCCCAGCATCATCGGGATGGACATGTCGTAGTTGTACGAGCCGTCGGCGAGCTTCGGCAACGCGAATCCCGTCTGTCCCGCGCTCGTGGTGAGCGCGATCGCGATCATCCCCGGCAGGATCACCAGGACGGGAAAGAGCATCTTCGGGAAAGCGGCGATGAGCGGCGTACGCCGCGCGGCCGACATGGACTCAGCCGCCATCGCCCGCTGCACCACCAGGAAGTCCGTCGTCCAGTAGCCGAAGGAGAGCACGAACCCCAGTCCCATCGCGAGCCCGAACCACTCGATGCCCATGGGATTCGCCGCCGCGTCGTTCATGTGCCGCCAGGAGTGCGTCCATGCGCCGGGGGCGAAGCCGTGCTGTGTCGCGGTCACCGTCAGCCGCTCCGTCAGGCCGCTCCACCCGCCCACGTCCCGCAGCCCGAGAAAGACCAGCGGGAGCAGACCGGCCACGATGAGGAAGAACTGCAGCACCTCGTTGTAGATCGCGGACGTGAGTCCGCCGAGGAGGATGTACGCGAGCACGATCACCGCGGACATCAGGACGCTGAAGTCGAAGCTCCACCCGAGCAGCGCCGTCATCAGCAGGCCCATCGCGTACATGGAGATGCCGGACGAGAACACGGTCATGACCGCGAAGGAGATGGCGTTCAGCCCCCGCGTCTTCTCGTCGAATCGCAGGCGCAGGTACTCGGGCACGGAGCGCGCGCGCGAGCCGTAGTAGAACGGCATCATGAACACGCCGACGAACGCCATCGCCGGGATGGCGCCGATCCAGTAGAAGTGGCTCGTCGCAATGCCGTACTTCGCACCCGACGCGGCCATCCCGATCACTTCCTGTGCGCCGAGGTTCGCCGACAGGAACGCGAGTCCGGCCACCCACGCGGGGATCGATCGGCCGGAGAGGAAAAAGTCGGTCGACGTATGGGTGTAACGCCGAAGCAGGACGCCGATCCCGAGCACGAAGACGAAGTACGTGCCCAGGATGACGTAGTCGATCGCCGCGAGGTGGAGTTGATTCACGGCGCAACCCCGAAGGCGAAGACGGTCTTGGTCTGGTACGTCTCGCCCGGGCGCAGCACCGTGGACGGAAATGCCGGATGGTTGGGTGAATCAGGGAAATGCTGCGTCTCGAGACACAGCCCGAACCGATGCCGGTATACGTGACCCGACTTCCCAGTGATCGAACCGTCCAGGAAGTTGCCCGAGTAGAACTGCAGCCCCGGCTGATCGGTAAAGATGTCCAGGGTTCGTCCCGATGTCGGCTCGCTCAGCCGCGCGGCGTGGCGCATGCCCGCGCCCTTCAGCACCCAGTTGTGGTCATACCCACCGCCGAAGCGCAGCTGCTCGTTCGATTGCCCGATCCGCCCGCCGATCGCCTGCGATGTGCGGAAGTCGAACGGAGTGCCATTGACGGGCGCGAGCTCGCCCGTGGGGATGAGCGTGGAGTCCACCGGCGTGTAACGGTCGGCGTCGATCCACAGCTGGTGATCCAGAATGTCGCGCGTGGCTCCAGCCAGGTTGAAATACGAATGCTGTGACAGGTTGATCACCGTGGCCTTGTCGGTCGTCGCGCGGTAGTCGACGCTCAGCCGATTCCGCTCGTCGAGCGTGTAGGTGACGGTTGCGTCCACGCGACCAGGATAACCCTGATCGCCGTCAGGACTGACGTAGGTGAGCGTCACACCACCTGAACTATCCGTCTCGAACGGCTTCGCATCCCAGACGACTTTGTCGAAACCGCGCGTGCCGCCGTGAAGCGAGTTCGGTCCATTGTTGACCGGCAGCTGAAACGTCGCGCCGTCCAGGGTGAAGCGGCCCTTCGCGATCCGGTTTGCGTAGCGCCCGACGATCGCGCCGAAGTACGGCGAATCCTTGAGGTATCCGTCCAGGCCGTCGTAGCCGAGCACGATGTCACCGGGATTGCCGCTTCGATCCGCGGCGATGATGGACGTGATGATGGCGCCATACGTGATCACGTTCACCGTCGTCCCGCGCCCATTCGAGATGGTGATGGCGTCCACCTGCGTGCCGTCCGGCAGTTTTCCGAAGGCGGAGCGCGTCACTCCGCGCGCGGGTTCCGGCTGTCCAGCGGCATGTGGCGTCATGGAGCGCACGACTTTCGTCGAGACGTAGCCATCTGCGTTGACATGGGTATCCGGAAAGATGAGCCGGCTCGTGCTTCGACTCGCCGGCGCCCGCGCCTCGAGCGTCGCGGGGCGCCGCGGCAGCCCCTCGAATGACAGCACGCGCTCGTGATCCACGATCCGATCACTCACGAGCCGCGCCGCCTGCGAGCGCTCGCCGATCGAGGCGCGCTGACTGCGCACGTCGAATGTGGGCAGCCCGTAATACGGCACTGTAAGGGTCAATGGCGCGCCGCCCGTCACTCTCCCGCGCGCTGTGGCGTGTACATCACCTGCCGTGGACGTCACCGGGAGTGGAGAGGTACTGCCGAGCGCGAGTGCCGGCGAGAATGCCACGTCCAGCGGTGGCACGAGACCGCTGGCCTGGATGTTCGCGGTCCATGTGGCTGAGGTTCGGTTCACACGCACGTCTATGGTGCCTGCGCCAACCGGGATGTTCTCGACGCGCACGGAATCCCAGTCGGCCGGGAGGTGCGGCGCGAGCGTGAACGTGCCCGCGGGCGCGTCGACGTCGATGCCGAGCAGTCCGCGGATCAGCGGCGTCAGGATCATCGACGTCGCGAAGAACTGCTGCGGCACCGCCGTGTCGAGCGGCTTGTACAACCGGCCGGAGATCACCTCCGGATTCCTTCCGCGTGATTCGTCGAACGTGGTGCGCGCGATGGCGTCGAGCGCGAACTTGCCGGCCGCGGCGTTGTGGTAGCGATACTGCGCGAGCGCCACCCACCCGGTCACGAACGGCCACACCGCGCCGTTGTTGTAGTGCAGCGGATCGAACAGCGGACTCGATGACGCGAGTGGGCGCGCGCCCCAGTCGGTCATGATCTCGCTGGATGCCAGGAGAGCCGCCATGTCCGCCCCGCGAGCGGCGTCGAAGACGTCGAACGACATCGCGGTCGCCGGCCATGCGGTGAGGCTCCGATTCACGCTGCCGTCCTCGAGCAGGGCAAAGGCGTACTGCTTCTGCTCCGGCAGCCACAGCCTGGTTTCCAGCGTGCGCATCGCGGTGGCGCGGAGCGAGCGCGCGCTCGCGGCCAGCGCCTTCTCTCCCATCGCGTCCGCCATGCGCGCGAAGCGGTCGAGCGCGGCGATCCACACGCCGCTCATGTACACGTCGGAGAGGATGCCGATCTGGAGATCGCCGACCTCGAGCGCACCGGCGCCGGCGCTCGGATTCTCCATCAGGCCGTCGCCATTCCTGTCCGTCGCGCGGCTCCACTGGAACGCGCGCCGCAGGTTCGGGAACAGCTCGCGCACGAGCGCGGTGTCCGCGGTCTGCTTCCAGTATTCTCCGAACGCCAGGATCCAGAACGGTGTGGTGTCGCCGTGATAGAAGGCGTACGGATACTGGCCGAACCAGTCCACCTTGCCCGCGCCCTGCGAGATCTCATGCGTGATCTTGCCGTCGGCACGCTGGTACTTCGCGAAGAAGCGCAGCGTCCCCTGACGCACGAGATCGCCCAGTCCCGAACCCGTCATCGCCAGCGCGTTGATCGATGCGTCCCCACCGAAGAACCATCCGAATCCGGGCCGGTCGGAGGCGGCCCCCGACGGGCCGTACCCGGCGACGAGGCCGCAGCCGAGATCCGGGTTGCACACATACGATTCGTCGAGGTTGATCTTCGCGTATTCGACGGCGCGATTCAGCAGCGAGTCCGGCGAATGCAGCGAGAACATCGTGTGGCGCAGTGAGTCCGCGTGCGCCACACGCTTGCGCCATTCCTGTTCGGCCGCACCGGGCTCGATCAGACGCCGATACAGCGCGAGCGCCGAGTCGCGCGGCATCTCGCCGCCGGCAAGCACGATTGGGATGTACGCCACGTGCAGGTTGACGTTCTTCCCCGGCGGCTCGCCGAGCTTCGGCGCGGTGTATCGATCGGCTGCGGAGCCGACGCCCAGCACCAACTGTGGCCGCTCGGCCGAAAGCATGTGGGCCGGGACGTCGGACGCCTGCGTCACCGCCGGCGAGCCAAGGAAGGCGTTGATCTTCCGGCGGCTCTCCGAGAAGAGGAACGCCTTCGCGTCCTCGTTCCACACGAGATACTGGCCACCGAGCGAGGCAGGCCACGCAAAATGGATGTCGGGAGTGAACCGGGCGATGATGTCGAGGGGACGCACCGCGTCGACCTCGAGCAGCATGATCACCGCGGGCACGTTCAGCGGAACGAAGACATGCTGGCGCACCGTGAACGTCTCGTACGCGTAGTCGATCGTGACCGCTTCAGGGCGTTCGGTCATGCGTCGCGCGACGGACGGTCCGGCGATGGGCTCGACGTATTTCGGTACGCGGAACGCGAGCTCGAAGTCGTGCAGCCACTTGATGGGCCACGACCAGAGCTCGAAGCGACCGTCTTCGGTGCCCATCGCGATCGATCGCCGGCCGACAGCGGAGAGGTACACGCCGGGCCGCACGTCGCCGGTCAGCCTCAGCGACGAGTCACCGAGATCGAACGCGGGAATGGTACCGGAATCCTGTGCGCGAGCGGCGTGTGCCAGCGCAGTCAGAGCGATCAGTGCTGCAGCAGCTCTCACTCGACTCCCCCTTTGATGGCGGCGGACAATGTGTGCCGGGATTCCACTGGTCGCCATCCGCGATCGCCGCGCCGGCCCCTCTCACCACAGAGGACTCAGAGGACTCAGAGCTCTCATTCACAACGTTCGGAGCCGGGATCGCCGTAACAACAACAACCAGTTTTGTTTTCTCTGAGTACTCTGAGTTCTCTGTGGTGAGTCTCTTCCTCGAGGTACGACGCGTGAACTACAGGCTTCTCCCCGCGGCGCTGCTCATGTGGGCGGCAACGGCGTTTGCCCAGGGTCAGCGCCGCCGCTCCGTCCCGATCACCGATACCGCGCGCGCGCACGAGCTCTACGTCAGCAAGGATCCAAAGGACCTGCCTGGCTGCGAGAGCCGCTGCGCGGCGCAGCTCGGCGACAAGAAACGCAGCGACAGCGTGTACGCCGCGCGCAGTCGCGGCGTGATGGATTTCCGCAAAGTGACGTACAAGAGCCGCGTGGATGGCCTCGAGGTCCCCGCGTACCTCTTCTCGCCCCTCAACGTCAGCGGCGGGCCCCGGCCCGCGCTCGTCTGGATTCACGGCGGCGTGCACGGGGACTGGAACACGATGATGTTCCCTTTCGTGCGCGAAGCCGTACAGCGCGGGTACACCGTGATCACGCCGGACTACCGCGGGAGCACAGGCTACGGCGACGCGTACTACAGGATGATCGATTACGGCGGCAAGGAGGTCGACGACGCCCTCTCAGCCGTCGACTTTCTCCGGACGCTTCCGTACGTGGACATGAGCCGGCTCGGTGTCATGGGCTGGAGTCACGGTGGGTTCATCACGGCGCACATCCTCTTCCGCGACGACAACCCGTTCAAGGCCGGCGCGGCCATCGTGCCCGTCACGAACCTGTTCTTCCGTCTGGCGGACCACGGTCCCGGATATCAGGAGGACTTCGCGGCCCAGACCGGGATCCAGGGACTGCCGTACGAGAAGGTGGACGAATACCTCAAGCGCTCGCCCGTCTTCCACGTCGACAATCTCAAGGTGCCCATCCTCGTGCACGTGGCCACCAACGACTGCGACGTGTACTTCCGCGAGAATCAGCAGATGGTGTACACGTTGCGCGCGCTGAAGCCGGACCTGGCCGAGACGAAGATCTACGTCGATCCGCCGCCGGGCCGCGGCGGGTGCGGGCACACGTTCAGCCGGCGCGTGAATCCCGAGACGCTCGAGCGTGAAGACACGCCGGAACAGATCGATTCGTGGAACCGGACGTGGGCATTCTTCGAGTGGAATCTCAGAGCGCCACGATCGAAATAGTGTTCTCGGCGATCGGCGCGCAGCGCCGATCGGTCGGTTCTCGGCGGCGCCTGCGGCGCCGGTCGGCTTGCACACCATTGTGAATGTCTTGGTGTGCACGCCGAGAACCGACCGGCAGCCGCATGAACTCTTCGCGGCTGCCGCCGACCAGCGCGCGAAGCGCGCTGCCGAGAACGGTTTTCTAGCGAACGCCGAGCTTCGACAGCGCGTACTGGACCGCGAGATCGGTCGTGCTCCATAACTGCACGTCGGACCCCGTACTGTACCGGACGGGCTCCGGCCGCCCGTTCCGGAACTCGTAGCTCCACAGTTCGCTCTTGAAGCCTGAGCCCTCGACGGCCGTGAGGACGCGGGTGAGTGCACCGCGAAGCTCACGCACGTACATGTCGCGGCCGCGATCGTCGGGTGCGACCGGCGCGGCGCCCGCGACGCCGGCAACGTGGACGGCGTCGTCGATCGCATCCGAGAGACCCAGCAGGAACAGGTTCACCTCGCGGCCCCACACGACGCGCGGTCCGTGGTACAGATCCTGGTCGAACGCGCGCCACACGTCCGGTGTCGCGTAGGCGTCGTTCACCACCAGGGGCCCGACGCGGTCGACGAAAAGTCCCACCGGGTAGTTGAGCATGAACAGGCGCACGTCGCGCATCACGCGAGCGCGCGCTGCGGCGTCGACGGTCGCGACCCGGCGGTCGTGTCCCAGGAAGAGCGCCGTTGCGGGATCGGTGTTCGCGACACCGATCGGCCGACCCGCGCCGTCGAGCGACAGCGCCAGGAACTCCAGCGTGTCGTCCGCCGCGAGCGAAGCGGCCATGACGCCGTTCCAGTACGTCCGCTCCGAGGCGTCGACCGTGGCCAGGCGCGCCGCGACGCGCGACGTGACCTCCGCCGGCGCGAGGCGCACGACAAAGTGATTCCACGCCCCCCACCATGTGCTGACGGCACGCTGCAATGACGCGCTGTCCCGCGCGTACGCTCCCAGCGGCGTGCCAGGCGCCAGCTCCGGCAGCACGCGCGCGAGCGAGTCCGGAGCCAACCCGATGCCCCGCAGCGAGCGGAAGATGGTGGCGATCGCATCGAGTGCGTTCGGCGCCCAGATCGCGTTCACGTCCATGGCGAAACGGCCGGCCGCGTAGCCCGCGCCGCTGTCACGCCAGCTCGCCGACTGCCAATGCGTGGAGTCGCGGGCGGGGAAGGAGACGAGGTGCATCGCATCCGGCTGCGCCACGTACGGCGCGGTCATTCGCGAGACCAGCGCGAGCTCCCGCATCAGACGCGCGAGGCGCGTTTCGCCAAAATCGCTGGTGTCGAGGAGGAACGCGCGCTTGCGCTGGGCAGATACTCCGGAATCGGCGATCCAGCGCGCGGCGAGCACTGGCAGCTGGAACTCGTCGTCGATCATATGGTAGTTCTCGCGCGTGCGACGCATGCTGCTCACGACGTCGCGTGCGCGTCGCAGCAGGCTGTCAGCCGTCGCTCGTCGGCTGCCCCCCATCCGACGGAGGGAGAGCGACGTCCCGACGAGCTGCGCATACTCGGCGGCGCTCTCCCGCACCGCCTGCCCGCCGAGTGCCTCTTCATGGCTCACGTCGCCCTGCGGCCCGAGCTTCCGGAGCGCGCTCGCGACTGCGAACTCGCTCATCTCGCTGCGCCAGATGCTGCGCATCATGAGCGCGGACATGAGCATGTCGCGGCCGAAGTACGTGGCGTAGTTGGGCAGGCCCGCCATCAGCTTCTCGCGCGACGACAGCAGCTCCACGCCGCGGACCTGCCGCTCGAGCCAGCGCGCCCGTGTGCTGCCCGGTTCAGCGCGCGCGAGAAATGCCAGAAAGTCGGGGCTGAAGATCTCCGCTCGCGTGAGTCGCGTAAGCGGCTTCCCGGTGGTCAGGATACGGACGGTGAAGGGAACCGTCGTGCCGGTTCGCGCCCGCAGGATGATGGAGTCGCCACCGATGGAGCCCGCGACCAGTCGCGTATCGACGCTGATGCTCACGCGCATCGTGTCGCGGCCGTCGAGGGAAGGCTGCGTCATGCTCGCGGTCCAGAGACTGCCGTCGCGCTCGACATCCAGCTCCGGTGTCGTGCGCGCGCGCAGCGTGCGCAGATCCTGGGCGCCAAGCAGCGCGAGGTGGGCGCGTCGCGTCCCGGAATCGACCCGGGTGAGCGCGGCCAGCATGCGTTCGACCTCCGCGACCGGGGGAGTGGCGGCGAACGGCGCGCGATGCTTTGCCCCATACTGGAAGTCGCGCTCGACGCGCATGGAGCCGAGGACGAACCAGCCGAGGTGCACGACCGACGCACGCGCGCGCAGCGCGTATTGCAGCGTCCGCACGCGTCCGCCCGCCTGGGCGTCGGCCTGCGCCTCGGATGCCCCCCAGTCCAGGCCCACGGGTTGTCCCCGTGACCGGGCGGTGAAGCCGACGCTCTCGTCGTCAGCATCGGCCCATAAATGAACGACCCGCCCTTCCTTCTCGTTCAGGTAGATCTGGATCGTGTTGCCGGCCGCGTCTCTATAGAAGCGAGTCTTGTAGCCGCGATAGGCGACGGTGTCGTCGAGGCCAGCCTCCGGAAACTCCAGAACCGGGGCAACCGCGGTAACCGGGGATCCCGGAGACCCGGCGGAGCCGGAGTAAACCTGCTGCTTTCGTAAGCCGCGCCGGGCTTTGCACTTGGGTGTGACCCTCTCGGAGATCGAGGGGTTGCTACAGTCAAACGCGGTACCTTCCCCCGCGTTCAGGGCAGGAGACGTATCCTGACCCGCCAATGCCAAGCGCGAAACCAGCAGGTAAGTCACGAGAATCATCAGGCCTCCAAAGTCGGCCAAAGCGACAAATCTTGCGCGGTTACGTGATTGGAGTTATTTCGGTTCCGAGTTGTTGCGAGATGCGAAAACTCGCAAGAGCACCAACCCAGGCTAAACCACGTTAAGTCGTCGCTCCTGATCGCTGGCGAGACGCCAGAGTCGGGAGCAACCGACATGTTAACGTGACAATCGTAGTTTCTCGCCCCCGGTTTCTGGTTCCACAGCAGGCGAAGTCCTCTCCCCGGCCTCTGGAGGAAAGTCGAATGGCAGTTGCTCGTAAGCTGTTCCCCGTGATCATTGGTGCGCTCATCAGCGCCACCCAGGCAGGTGCCCAGCAAGGCGGCACGATCACGGGTAAGGTGGTGGATTCCGCGAGCGCACAGCCGCTCGTTGGCGTGCAGATCACGGTGGATGGCACCGATCGGCGCGCGCTCACCACGACCGATGGCACGTACCGCCTCGGATCGGTTCCCGGCGGCTCGCGGATCGTCCGCGCGCGTCGGATCGGCTACGCGGGACGGTCGATGACCATCACGGTCCCTGAAAACTCGACGATCAGCGCGGACTTCTCGCTGACGCAGCAGGTGGCCGCGTTGAGCGAAGTCGTCGTCACCGGTTACGGCACGCAGAAGCGCGAGGCGATCTCGGGGTCGGTATCGACCATCGACGCCGATGCCGCGAATGTGGGAGTCATCACGAATGCCACGCAGATGCTTCAGGGTCGCGTCGCCGGCGTCCAGATGACGGCCAACAGCGGCGAGCCCGGAGCAGGATCTCAGATCCGCATCCGTGGCGGCACGTCCATCAGCGCCAGCAACGATCCGCTGTACGTCATCGACGGTGTTCCACTGCAGAACCAGGCGACCACGCCTGACGCACCGGGCATCGGCAGCATCAATCCCGCGCTGTCACGCAGCCCGCTGAATTCGATCAACCCCGACGACATCGAGAGCATCACGGTGCTCAAGGATGCATCGGCGACGGCGATCTACGGCAGCCGTGGCGCGAACGGCGTCGTGCTCATCCAGACCAAGCACACGTCCGGCATCACGGGTCAGATGGAGTACTCGACGTACATCGCGGCCTCGAACGTCAACAAGACGCTCGGCTTGATGAACGGCACCGACTATCGCGCGTTCGTGCACGACCAGGTGCTCGCGGGCAAGATGACCCCGGCGGCCGAGGCTGCACTGGGCACCGCGAACACGGATTGGGAAGGTGAGGTCGAGCGCACCGGAGTATCGACGAACCACGACCTGTCCTTCTCGGGCGGCTCGGCGACGACGCAATACCGCGCTTCGCTGAACTACTTCAAGCAGCAAGGCGTCATCCTCTCGAACGGTCTCGAGCGCTACCAGGGCCGTATCAATGGAACGCATGACGCGTTCACCGGCCGTCTCCGCATGAACCTGAACCTCATGGCGGCGCGCGTCGTGAACGACTACGCCCCCTACGAGAACACGGGCGGATTCCTCGGCGGCCTGTTCACGAACATGGTGATCATGAACCCGACGCGTCCGGTGACGTGCGCGGGTGCCTCCTCGGATCCGTTCTGCGTCGGCAAGTCCGCCAACGATTACTTCCAGACGGGCAGTGGAGCGGTCGACGTGAAGAACCCCGTCGCGATGGCGAATCAGTGGGACGACATCGCTCCGGAGAACCGCATCCTCGGCAACCTGACCGGAACGATCGGCATTCGTGAGAACCTCACGGCGCAGACGACCCTCGGCATCGACTACACCAACGCGGTCCGCCGCACCTTCGCGCCGCGCCTGGGCCCGGTCGGTGCGCAATACAATGGCTATGCGCGTCAGGCCGAGCGCGATCTGCAGAATGCGAATTTCCAGCAGCTGCTCACGTACACGCCCCGCTTCGGCGACTCCGAGCTCGAAGTGGTCGGCGGCTATGAGTACACCGCGATCAACAACCGCGGGTTCGATGCCCAGATGCAGGGTTTCATCACCGACGTGTTCGGGGTGAACAACCTCGCGGCTGGCACGCAGGCATCGTCGCCGGCGCCCACCTCGTATCAGGTCGAGAGCCAGCTCGCGTCGTTCTTCTCGCGCGCGAACTACGGCTTCAAGGGCAAGTACTTCCTCACCGGTGTCGTCCGGTACGACGGCTCGTCCCGTCTTGCCAAGGGTCACCAGTGGGCGACGTTCCCCGCGCTCGGCGCTACCTGGCGCGTGAGCGAGGAGGACTTCTTCAAGAACAGCATGCCGATGTTCTCCACGCTGGGCATTCGCGCCGGCTGGGGTAAACAGGGCAACCAGTCGATCGACCCATACCAGACAAAGCTGCTGCTGCGCGCCGATCCAGGCGCCGTCTATCCGATCGGTAACGTCCTGACGACGGGTCTCCGCGCGGCGCAGGTCGGCAACGACTCGCTCAAGTGGGAGACGGCCGAGCAGGTGAACGTGGGTCTCGACTACGGCATCTCCAACGAGCGTTTCACGGGCGTCATCGACTTCTACCAGAAGACGACACACGACCTCCTGCTCGAGGTCGACGTTCCGCAGCCCGCGGTCGTGAACACGCGGCTCGAGAACATCGGCAGCCTGCAGAACCGTGGCATCGAAGCGACGTTCAACACGCCGATCATCAGCCGCGGCAATCGCTCCTTGAACCTCGAGATCGTGGCGACGGCGGAGCGCAACAAGGTGACGAGCCTCGGCGGGCGTCCCTTCATCAACACCGGCTTCGTGAGCGGCCAGGGCCAGTCCGGCCAGTTCTCGCAGCGCATCGTCGTCGGCCAGCCGATCGGTTCCTTCTACACTCCGATCTTCGCGCGCGTTTCCGGTGCGTCGGAGTACAACATCGTTGGCATCGACACCCTCTGGAAGCCGGGTCAGCAGCTGTTCAAGTGCAGCTCCACGGCGTCCGAGTGCTCGAACGGCGAGACGCGTGATCCGAGTGACTCCGATCGCGAGTTCATCGGCAGCGCGAATCCCGATTTCACGCTCGGTGTCAGCAACCGCGGCAACTGGGGCAAGATCGACTTCAGCTGGCTGTGGCGCGGCGAGTTCGGCGGGAAGACCTTCAACAACACGGCGCTCGTCTATCAGACGAAGTCGGCGGTGCTGCAGGGTCGCAACTTCCTCGCTGCGGCGAAGGACGGTTCCGAGGCGCTCGACGAGCCGGCGAAGTATTCGGATCGCTGGGTCGAAGACCGCACGTTCGTCCGTCTGCAGAACCTGACGGTCGGATATACCGTGCCGCCGTCGTACACGAAGGGTCATCAGACCCGGGTGTTCCTCTCGGGTGACAACCTGCTCGTCCTGACCGGCTACAAGGGTTATGACCCCGAAGTGTTCGTTCCGAACGGCCTCGCGTCGCGCGGTATGGACTACCTCTCGTACCCACGCGCCAGGACGTTCACCCTCGGCGCTCGCGCGCAGTTCTGATTCCGATAACTCACCAGACAGGATTACTCATGAAGAACTCTCATATGCAGACGGCTCGTCGTTTCGCGACGTCGATGCTGCTCGTGCCCCTGTTCATGGTCGGTCAGAGCTGTACCGATCTGACGGAGACGCCGCACGACGCGTTGACGCCTGACAACGCGTTCAAGACGGACGCGGAGCTCCTGGCGGGCGTAGCGGGCGTATATGCCCAGATGCGTTCGTTCGGCGGCAACACCTCGTACATGTCCATGGAAGATCTCACGACGGACGTGTCGATCGTGCCGACGCGCGGAAGCGACTGGTTCGACAACGGTCAGTGGCTGGACATGCATCGACAGACGTTCAAGCCGGGCAGCAATGGCACGGGCGGCTATCTGGTCGGCCACTGGAATGATCCGTTTGCCGGAATCGCGAAGGCGAACCTGATGATCGACGTGCTGGAGAAGTCCACCAGCGCCTCGAAAGCGTCGACCATCGCCGAGCTCCGGACCTTGCGGGCGTTCTACTACTACATGCTCATGAACGAGTTCGGCGGAGTGCCGCTCGTGACGACGACGGAGCTGAAGCGCGTCGCGCGCTCCACGCGCGCCGAGGTCTTCAGCTTCATCGAGACCGAGCTGAAGGCGGCGATCCCGGATCTTCCGGCCACCCGGCCGGCCGATGGCTATGGTCGCGTAACCAAGTCCGTGGCGAATTCGATCCTGGCATCGATCTACCTGAACGCCGGTGTCTTCTCGAAGGAGTGCGCGACCGGCTCCGGCTGCACGGGCGGCTTCAGCGCCACGTCCTACAACAGCTGCAACATCACGGTGAACGGCGCGAACGCGTGTGACGCGGCGATCGCCGCGGCGAATGCGGTCATCAACTCGGGCAACTACTCGCTCGAGCCCGCCGGCTCCTGGAACAAGAACTTCTCGCTCGACAACGAGAAGTCGACGGAGAACATCTTCGTCATCGTGTATACGGCCGAAGGCACCTCTGGCCTGGGCAGCGACTGGCCGATGCGCACGCTGCACTACAACCAGCTGAACAGCGGCTGGGGAAGCCCCTGGAACGGCTTCGCGACGCTCGCCGAGACGTACAACAAGTTCGACGCAGGCGACGAGCGAAAGGCGATGTGGCTGCAGGGTCAGGCGTACAGCTTCGAAACGGGCGCTGCGGTCAACGATCGTACCGGCAATCCACTGATCTTCACGGTCAGCATCCCGGATGCGACGCAGGCGAACGAAGGCACCGGCGTCCGCTTCAACAAGTATCCGCCCAAGCCCAGCGCAGCGACCGGCAGCGGCCATCCGAACGACCTGGTGCTGTTCCGGTTGTCCGAGATGTACCTGATCCGGGCCGAAGCGCAGAACGAGAAGGGCAACCTCGCTGCCGCGCTCGCGGATCTGCAGGCGATCCACAACCTGCGTGATCCCGGCAACCCGGTCGTCGCGGGCTCGCAGGGTGCGATGCGCGACGCGATCATGAAGGAGCGCGTGCTCGAGTTTGCCGGTGAGGGCAAGCGGCGCACCGACATGATTCGCGCAGGTACGTACACGTCTTGGACAGAAGCCACCGCGAACGGCGTGTCCTCGGTGCAGCGTCTTCCTCGCATCACGCTGTATCCGATTCCGAACGCCGTCATCGGCGCCAACTCTCTGCTCACGCAGAACGCGGGGTACGACCAGTAGTTTTCGACCGATAGATTGGTTCGATAGCCTGCCCCTCATCGGGGCAGGCTATCGTTTTTTTCCGGCCTGTCATCCCGAGCGCAGCGCCCCTGAGCGCAGCGAACGGGAGGGGATCCGCACCTCCCAGCGTGATGAAGACGCTTCGCGCGCCGCTGCTGGCGCTGCTCGGTATCGTTTCCGCCTGTTCGGGCCGCGACGGTGGGTCAGCGCGGCTTGGCGAGGCATCCGCGGACGCGAGCCACCTTTTTACGCTGCTTCCGCCTGAAGTGACGGGCATCGCGTTCGAGAACCGTCTCCACGAGACGAACGAGCGCAACGTCTTCACCTACCGCAATTACTACAACGGCGGGGGGGTCGGCATCGGGGACCTCAACGGCGACGGCATGCCCGATGTCGTCCTCACCGGCAACGAGACTGGCCCGCGCCTGTACCTCAATCGCGGCGACTTCCATTTCCGCGACGTCACACGACAGGCGGGGCTCGGTCAGGACGGGGACCGTTGGACGACGGGGGTCGCCATCGCTGACGTGGATGGCGACGGGAAGCTCGACGTGTACATCTCCCGCGCGGGGCCGCTGCCTCCTGAGCGCCGCGGTAACGCGCTCTGGATCAACCAGGGCAGCGGACATGACAGCGTGCCCACCTTCCGCGACATGGCGAAGGAGTACGGGATCGCGGACGATGGATACTCGACGCAGGCGGCGTTTCTCGATTTCGATCGCGACGGCGACCTGGATCTCCTTGTGGTCAACAACTCGCCGCGGCCTGTCACGAGCTTCGGCGTGCAGAACACTCGCGACGTTCGGAGCCGGTTCGGCGGCGCCAGGCTGTTTCGCAACGATCCCGCGCCCGGCGGCTCAGGCCATCGCCACTTCACCGACGTCAGCGCGGCTGCGGGAATACACAGCCCGGACATCGCGTTCGGCCTCGGGCTCGTGGTCTCGGATGTGAATCGCGACGGGTGGCCCGACGTCTACGTGTCGAACGATTTCTTCGAGCGCGACTACCTGTACGTCAACCAGCGGAACGGGACGTTCCGTGATGACGCCGACGCCGCCTTCGCGGTCATGAGCTATGCGTCCATGGGCGTCGATATCGCCGATGTGGACGGTGATGGCTGGCCCGACGTCTACACCACGGAGATGCTGCCGGGCGACGAGCAGCGCCTCAAGTTGACCAGCACGTTCGAGCGCTGGGACGAGTACCAGGCGAAGGTGCGAGCGGGTTTCGGGCACCAGCTGGGCCGCAACATGCTGCAGCGCAACGACGGGGACGGAACGTTCACCGACGTCGGTCAGATGTCCGGCGTCGCGCGCACCGACTGGACGTGGAGCGCGCTCATCGCGGATCTGGACCTCGACGGCGCGAGCGACATTTACGTCACCAACGGGATGGCGAAGGACATCACGTCGCAGGATTATCTGGCGTTCCTGGCGAACGATCGAACTATGCGCGACGTGACCGCGGGGCTGACGAAGCGCGCCGACTTCGTGCGTCTCACCGCGGCCATGCCGTCGACTCCAATCGCCAACTACGCGTTCCAGCGCCAGCGCGACGCGCAGGGCCCGCACGCCCCGCTGTCATTCGCGAACCGCGCCGACGCGTGGGGTCTCGGGACGCCGAGCTTCTCGAGCGGCGCCGCATACGCCGACCTCGATGGCGACGGCGCGCTCGATCTCGTGGTCAACAACACCAATATGCCGGCGTTCGTCTATCGCAACAACGCGCGACGCCTGTACCCCAATCGCCACTTCCTTCGCGTTGCGCTGCGCGGTGACGGCGACAATCGCTTTGCCATCGGCGCCCGCGTCTCGGTGATCACGACGCGCGACACGCTGGTGCATGAGCTCGAGCCGACACGCGGATTCCAGTCGAGTGTGGACTACGTGCTCGGGTTCGGCCTCGGCGACATGGGCGACAGCGTCGTCGTTCGCGTCGAATGGCCGGATGCCCGCGTGAGCGCCATGCGAAGCGCCCCCGACCGACTCGTCGTGTTGCAACAGCGCGACGCGAAGGCAGCGCCAGCGGTCGCCCCCGTGAGCCACCGTGCGCGGCTGCTCGCGGACGTGACGACGGAGGCGCGACTCACGTTCGCGCATCACGAGAACGAGTTTGTCGATTTCGATCGCGAGACGCTGATCCCGAAGATGCTGTCCATCGAGGGGCCGGCGCTCGCGGTCGCCGACGTGAACGGAGATGGTCTCGACGATGTATACCTCGGCGGTGCGAAGGAACAGGGAGGTCGGCTGTTCGTGCAGCACCAGGACGGCTCGTTCACGAGCGTCAACGACGGGATGTTCGATGCGGACGCGATCTGCGAGGACGTGGGCGCGCTGTTCTTCGACGCCAACGGTGACGGCCGCCCGGACCTGTATGTGGTGAGTGGCGGGAACGAGTACTCGGAGGGGGCGTCCGGATTGCAGGATCGTCTGTACCTGAACGACGGCGGCGGGCGCTTTCACAAGGCGGAAGGGTTCATTCCCGGTGAGAGCAACAGCGGCTCACGCGTCGTCGCGGCCGACTACGACGGGGACGGCGACCTCGATCTGTTCGTCGGCGGACGCGTGATTCCCTGGAAGTACGGCCTGGATCCGGAGAGCATGCTCCTGCGGAACGACGGCACGGGGCATTTCACCAACGCGACGGCCGCGCTCGCGCCCGAGCTGCGGCACGCGGGGATGGTCACTGACGCGGTGTGGCGCGATGTCGACGGGGACGGCCGCGTGGATCTGGTCGTGGTCGGCGAGTGGATGCCGATTCGGATCTTCCGCAACGCGGGAGGCGGCCGGCTGCAGCCCCTCGCCGCACGAGGGCTGGAGCGCAGCGATGGGTGGTGGAATCGCATCATCGCCGGAGACTTCACGGGCGACGGCCGCGTCGACTTCCTCATCGCCAATCTCGGTCTCAATTCGCGATTCGCCGCGTCCGACAGCGAGCCGGCCACGATGTACGTCAAGGATTTCGACGGGAATGGTTCCGTCGAACAGGTGGTGGCTCTGTTCAACCACGGCGGCAGCTACCCCATCGCCCTGCGCGACGAGCTCGCGGCTGCCATTCCTCAGCTTCGGGGACGCTTTCCTACCTACCGGGACTTTGCGACGAAGACGGTAGAGCAGGTGTTCAGCGGCGGTGAGCTGCGCGATGCCACGGTGAAGCGGGCGTACACCTTCGCCACATCACTCCTGCGGAACGACGGCAACGGGTCATTCACGCTCGTACCGCTGCCCGCCGAGGCCCAGACGTCGCCTGTCTACGCGATGCGCGCAGCGGACCTCGACGGCGATGGAAAGCAGGACATCATGCTGGCGGGAAACTTCGACGGCTTCCGTCCCCAGATCGGGCCGCTGCAGGGCAATCGGGGGCTTGTGCTGCGCGGGGACGGCAGCGGTCAGTTCAGAGCGGTTCCGTCCGCGCAGAGCGGGTTCGTCGTCCCCGGCCAGGCGCGCGATGTCCAGGTGGTCCGGACGCGACGCGGCGCGGAGTACGTGGTGGCGCGCAACAGTGACACGCCACTCGTCTTCCGCGCCGCGAGGAGTGCGACCCGATGACTATTTTTTCGGCCGCTTTGTCTTGATGACGATGACGCCGTTCGCGCCGCGCGAGCCATACATGGCGGTTTCCGCCGCGCCCTTGAGCACCTTGATCGAATCGATGTCGCGCGGATTGATACCGGCGAGCGCGCCACTCGGCCCGGGCTGTACCGCGATGCCGTCGACGACGTACAGCGGCTCCTCATTGTATCCGGACGTAGCTCCGCGGATGCGCACGGCGAGGCTGCCATCGGGCGCCCGTGAAACGTTGACCCCGGCCACCTTTCCCGCGAGCATCTGTTCGATGCTCTCCTCCGGGTGGTTATCCAGCGCGGCACCCTGTACGGTCGACTCGTCTCTACGTTCCGGCCGCGGCGCGGTCTGCGCGCTCTTGCTGCCGCCGCACGCGTTCATCGCGAGCAGGGAGGCGACGGCCAGAGGCGCGAGCGGGCTGCGATTTGACATAGGCACGACCTCACCCTCCCCTGCACGTTGAAAAAAACCCAGCGGATCTGTGTGTGAACAGTATGTGCTGTCGCACACCGTCCCGCAACAAACTCACCCTCCCATGAACGCGTCACACGCTGGTCCAGTGTTCCGCATGCTCTCCATGCTTGCCGTCGCGCAGGCGGTGCTTGCGCAGGAGCCGCTCCGCGTCACCTCGCCGAACGGCAGAAACGAGGTCCAGGTCGGCGTCGTCGAGGGGCGTCTCGTGTACTCCGTCAAACGCGATGGCCGGACGCTCATCTCCCCGTCCACGCTCGGATTCGTCTTCAAGGGACAGCCGGTGCTGCGCGACAGCATGCGCATCACCGCGTCCTCCCGTTCCGCGCACGACGAGACGTGGACGCAGCCGTGGGGCGAGGTCGCGCGCGTCCGGGACCACCACAACGAGCTGCGCGTCTCGGCGGCGGAGACATCGTCTTCAGGTCGCCGCTTCGACCTGGTCGTACGCGCGTTCGACGACGGTGTGGCCTTCCGGTACGAATTCCCGGAGCAGCCGAACCTCACGTCCTTCGAAATCATGGACGAGCTCACCGAGTTCGCGTTCGCCGACAACGCGCGCACGTGGTGGCTCGCGTCGAACCGCCCGCGGCTGGATCGCTCCGAGCAGCTGTATTCCGTCGGGCCGGTCAGCACCATCGATAGCGTGCAGACGCCGCTGACGATGAAGACGACCTGGGGGACGTACATGGTCCTGCACGAGGCCAACCTCGTCGACTACGCCCGGATGAACCTCGCGGGGCACCGCATGGAAAATCGCACTCTCACAGCGGCACTGGCCGAGTGGGCGGACGGTTCCAAAGTGAAGGGCAGGACGCCGTTCGTGACGCCGTGGCGCACGCTGCAGCTCGCGGATCGCGCGATCGATCTCGCGCCGTCGGTCCTGGGACTCAACCTGAACCCGCCCAACGTCCTGCCGAGCACCGACTGGATCAAGCCGATGAAGTACGTCGGCATCTGGTGGGGGATGCACATGAACAAGTACACGTGGTCGTCGGGGCCGCAGCACGGCGCGACCACGGAAAACACGAAGCGGTACATCGATTTTGCCGCGGCCAATGGCCTGGGCGGCGTGCTGGTGGAAGGGTGGAACGTCGGGTGGGACGGCAACTGGATCGCGAACCGCAACGCCTTCTCGTTCACGCAGCCGTATCCCGACTATGACCTCAAGGGTCTCGCCGCGTACGCGAAGTCGAAGGGCGTGAAGCTCATTGCGCACAACGAGACGTCAGGCGGCATCACGAACTACGAGCGGCAGCTCGACACCGCCTTCTCGCTGTATCACTCCCTCGGCATCGACGCGATCAAGACCGGCTACGTGACCGACACCGTGGACGGTGGCCACGACCACTGGAGTCAGTTCATGGTGCGCCATTATCGTCACGTGATCGAGGAGGCGGCGAAGTACGGCATCATGGTGGATGCACACGAGCCCATCCACGATACCGGTGAGCGGCGCACGTATCCGAACATGATGTCGCGCGAGGGCGCGCGCGGACAGGAGTACAACGCGTGGAGCGGCGACGGTGGCAACCCGCCGGAACACGAGACGAACCTGTTCTTCACGCGTATGCTCGCGGGCCCCATGGATTTCACGCCGGGCATCTTCGACATCATGATCGCGAAGCAGCCCGGCGGACCGCGTCCGCTGGAGGCGCCGCGCATCCGAACGACCCTGGCGAAGCAGCTGGCGTTGTACGTGGTGCTTTACTCGCCGGTGCAGATGGCGGCGGATCTGCCGGAAAACTACGAGCGGCAGCCCGCCTTTCAGTTCATCCGCGACGTCGCCGTGGACTGGGACACGACGCGCGTGATTGCTGGCGAGATCGGCGACTACGTCGCGGTCGCGCGCAAGCAGAAGGGAAAGGCCAACTGGTTCATCGGCGCGATCACGGACGAGAACGCGCGAAGCGTGGCGGTGCCGCTGACGTTCTTGACGAAGGGGCGCTCGTACGTCGCGGAGATCTACGCCGACGGCCCGGGCGCGAACTGGATGACGAATCCGCTGCCGGTCACGATCTCGAAGCGCACGGTCACCTCGGCATCCGTCCTCTCGTTGAGGCTCGCAGCCGGTGGCGGACAGGCGATCTACATCCATCCCTCACGCTGAGACAACCTCCAGCGCGAGGGCCACACACTGCGAGTTCCGAATCACACGAATTGCGCGAATGACCTCGAATAATGCATGCGTCAATCACCGTTCTTCTCGCCGGGGCGAGAGGAGTTGTGTTTGGTAAGGCGGTATTCGAGAGTGTTCGGGCAATTCGTGCCGATTCGTAACAAGCGGTACTTGGCCCTGGCGATAGGATCTCTCCTGGCGGCAGCCTGCCGGGAAACGAAACCAGCGACTCCGCCACTCTTCGAGCTGCTCGACTCCGCGCGCACAGGGATCGCGTTCGTGAACGCGGTACCCGAGACGCCGCAGTTCAACATCGTGAACTACCTCTACTACTACAACGGCGGTGGCGTCGCGGTTGGTGATGTGAACGGCGACGGCCTGATGGACCTGTACTTCTCCTCGAACCTGGGGTCCAACAGGCTCTATCTCAACAGGGGTGACTACCGCTTCGAGGACGTCACGGACCGCGCGGGAGTCTCCGGGCCGCCGGGTTGGAAGACGGGTGTCACGATGGCCGATGTGAACGGGGACGGCCACGTGGACATCTATGTGTGCGCCGTGAACTACCTCACGATGCACGGCCGCAACGTGCTGTATGTCAACAATGCCGACGGCACCTTCACCGACCGCACCGCGCAATACGGTCTCCAGTTCGAGGGATACGCGACGCAGGCGCTCTTCTTCGACTACGACCGCGACGGCGATCTGGACATGTACCTGCTCAACAACTCAACGCACGGCGAAAGAACCGCCGTGGTCGATACGCAGCCGTCCGGCCGCAACGCGCGCGTATCCGACCGCCTGTATCGCAACGACCACAATCACTTCGTGGACGTCAGCGCCGCGGCGGGTTTGCACGGCGGTATCGACTATGGCCTCGGCGTCGTGGCGAGCGACTTCAATGACGACGGCTGTCCCGATCTGTATGTGGCGAACGACTTCCAGGAGAACGACTACCTCTACGTCAACAACTGCAACGGCACCTTCCGCGATTCCATCACCACAGCGACGGGGCACACGAGTCAGTTTTCGATGGGCGTCGATGCGGCGGATTTCAACAACGACCTCAGGTCCGACATTATCGTCGCGGACATGCTTCCCGACCGCGAAGACATCGCGAAGACGTCCACGACGGCGGAGTCCTGGGATCTCTACTCGCTGCGGCTCCGCTCCGGCTTTCACCCGCAGTTCTCCCGCAACACGCTGCAGCTCAATCGCGGCAGCGTGGATCGACGGTCGCTCCGCTTCAGCGACATGGCGCCCATGGCCGGTGTCGCCGCGACCGACTGGAGCTGGGCTCCGCTCTTCGCCGATCTTGACAACGACGGGCGGAAGGACGTGTTCATCACGAGCGGCATCTACCGCCGTCCGAATGACCTCGACTACATCGCGTATGTCGGCAATCCGGCCGTGCAGCAGATGCTCGCGCGTGGCGATTCGTCGGCGATGCTCGCGTTGCTGCAGCGCATGCCGCACGTCGCCGCCCCGAACCGCGCGTTCCGGAATGAGGGCGGGCTGAGCTTTCGGGATGTCGGTGGGGTGTGGGGACTGGCGCAGCGCGGCTTTTCCAACGGGGCCGCGTACGTCGATCTCACCAACAGCGGACGTTTCGACCTGGTGGTCAACCGACTCGACGCTCCGGCTGCGATCTACCGGAACACAGGCGCCGGGACCGGGCATTTCCTCGAGCTGCGGCTCAGGGGCGCGCGCGCCAACACCGACGGCATCGGTGCGCGCGTCACCCTGAGCGCGGGCGGACAGCGACAGATGCTCGAGCAGATGCCCACGCGCGGTTTCCAATCCTCGGTCGATCCTCGCCTGCATTTCGGGCTCGGCGCTGTCTTCGCCGTGGACACGCTCGCGATCACGTGGCCAGGCGGCGCCTCGCAAACCTTCACCTTTGTGCCGGGCGATCGCCTGTTCACGCTCTACGAGGACAGCGCGCGTTTTCACACAGCGCCGCCGCGGGTGGCTCCGGTTCCGCTGTTCGTCGACGTGACCGCGAGGTCGGGGCTGACGTTCGTTCATCGTGAAAACGGCCTGGTGGATTTCGTGCGCGAGCCGCTCATCCCGCGCGCGCTGTCAGCCGAGGGACCGGCGCTCGCGGTGGGCGACGTAGATGGCGACGGTCTCGACGACGTCTACATCGGGGGTGCGAAGTGGCAGCGCGGCGCTCTGTATCTGCAGCAGCCGGGCGGCACGTTTCGCGAATCCGCGGTCGCGTCCGCTGCGTTCGCGGCCGACAGCCTCGTCGAAGACGTCGATGCCGCGTTTTTCGATGCCAACGGAGACGGGCGTCCCGACCTGTACGTGGTGAGCGGCGGCAACGAGTTCACGGGCACGGACGCGCCATTGCAGGACCGATTGTATGTGAATGAGGGCGGCGGCCGGTTTCGCCGCGACACCACGGCGCTTCCCGTGATGCGCGAGAGCGGCGCGTGCGTGGTCGTCGGCGACTTCACAGGCGACGGCCGCCCGGATCTCTTCGTGGGACGGCGCGCGGTCGCGCTGCGGTACGGCGAGAGCCCGCGATCCTATCTCCTCGAAAACGACGGGCGCGGCCATTTCCGCGACATCACCGACGCGGAGGCGCCGCAGCTGGCCAGCGCCGGGATGGTCACGGGTGCGGCCTGGATGGACTACGACGGTGATGGCAAGCTCGATCTCGTGGTCGTTGGCGACTGGATGCCGGTACGTGCCTTCCACCAGGAGGGGGGAAAGCTCATCGACCGCGGTGCCAGCGCCGGCTTCACGGATTCAGAAGGATGGTGGAGCAGCGTGTCCGTCGCGGATGTAAATGGAGACGGCCTACCCGATCTGGTGCTGGGTAATGCGGGACTCAACTTCGTGCAGCGCGCCACCCACGAACGCCCGTTGCGGCTGTATGTCGGGCCATTCGCGGGCGACAGCACATCCATCCCGGTGATTGCGGCGCAATCGGGCGACGGCAGCTATCCGATCGAGTCGCGCGACGAGCTGCTCGCCGCAGTTCCGGCGCTGCAATCGCGTTTTCCGACGTTCCACTCGTTTGGAGCAGCTCGCATCGAGGACGTTCTGTCACGGAAAGATCGTCGACGCGCCAGCGTGAGGAACACGGAGAACCTGGCGACGGTCGTAGCGCTCAACATTCACGGCGGCTTCGAGCTCCGACCACTGCCCGGGGAAGTGAATCTGGCGCCCGTGAACGCCGCGCTGGCCGGCGACTTCGATGGCGATGGCGTGCAGGACCTGATCCTTGCCGGCAACAACTTCGGGGTAGCGCCTGTGCTGGGGCGGCAGGACGGCAGCTATGGCCTGTTGCTCCGGGGCGTCCGAAGCGGCAACTTCGCCCCCGTGGAAATGGCCCAGAGTGGCATCCTCATCGACGGCCAGGTCCGGCACATGGCCCGTGTGCGTACCCGCAACGGATATCTGATCGTCGTCGCGCGAAACAACGACACTGTGAAGGTGCTTCGACCGACCCGCTAGCTCCTCCCGGCTCCCGCCCTCCGGCTCAGGACTCCCCTCTCCCTTAGGTCAATGAGCAACCTGCACCTGTTTGATCTGCTGGTCATCGCGGGCTACTTCCTCATTCTGCTCGGCATCGGTTACTGGGCGGCGGTCCGGGAGAAGAAGGTCAGCTCGGATTACTTCCTGGCCGGGAGAGATGTGGGTTGGTTCGCCGTGGGAGCCAGCCTGTTCGCGTCGAACATCGGGAGCGAGCACCTGGTAGGCCTCGCCGGCACCGGCGCGGCGAGCGGACTCGCCGTCGGTCACTTCGAGTGGCTCGCGTGCTTCATGTTGCTGCTGCTCGGCTGGCTGTTCGTGCCGTT
>Ga0066652_100000281_pt1 | contig 26049 bp, 22 predicted proteins | sample GraSoiAngelo_101_FD_71413 | JGI IMG/M metagenome (GOLD analysis project Ga0066652, IMG submission 71413) | Grasslands soil microbial communities from the Angelo Coastal Reserve, California, USA - 14_0903_02_30cm | ecosystem: Environmental > Terrestrial > Soil > Grasslands | place: USA... | reverse complement strand
CCCGTGGAACGTCGGCGCCGCGCCGATCGGAACACTGAGCGAGACGCACCGCGCTCCCGCATGCAGCAGCGCAGGCGAGAGCACGCCGTTGTCCGGCCCGACGAGATAGCGTCCCTCGCTCGACGTCGCCAACGCGCCGCGCGCACTGCCGACCCCCGGATCGACGACGACGAGATGCACCGTCCCCTCCGGGAATCGTCGCCAGTAGCGCGCGAGGGCGAGTCGCGCGCCGTCCACGTCGTGCGGGCTCACGTCGTGGGCGACGTCCACGATCGTCGCACTCGGCGCCAGCGTCGCGAGCACGGCTTTCACCTCGCCCACGTAGCCGTCCGCGGTCCCGAAATCGGTCAGCAGGGTGATCAGGCGTGACATGGATCCTCGAGGCCGATGCGGTTCGGCACGACGACGTGCGGCCGCGGCAGAGCCGGGCGTTACGCGATCAAGCTCCGCTTCCAGCGCCCCGCGCGCCAGATGGCGAGCATCCCGACGGCGCGCAGCAGCGCCGTGATGCAGATCGTCCACCACAGCCCCTCGATCCCCCACCGCGCCGTGGCCCAGATCGCGAGCGGGATGCGGCTCGCCGTGATCACGGTCGACGTGAGCATCGGCGGGAGTGTCGCCCCAGCGCCGCCGAGCGCGCCCTCCAGCACGATCTCGGCGCAGATGCCGACCTGGGAGAGCGCGGCGATGCGCAGGTAGCGCGTCCCTTCGGCGATCACCGCGGGATCGTGGCTGAACACCGCGGCGAAGCGCTCGGGCACCATCAGCTCGACGACGCACGCAAGCACGCCGAACACGGAGCAGAACGCGACGGAGATCCACCCCGCACGCTCCGCGCGGTCGGTCCTTCCCGCTCCCATGTTCTGGCCGACGATCGCCGCCGTCGCCGCGCCGAACCCGACACCCACCATGTACAGCCAGCTTTCCACACGATGCCCGATGCCGAGCGCGGCGAGCGCCGGCGTGCCGAACGGCGTCGCCGTGCGCGTCACGACTCCATAGATCAGCGAGAACACGACACCGGTCACCGCGGTCGGCAGTCCGATGCGCACCACCGACGCCAGTGTGCGGAGGTCCGGTCGTCCGAATCGCACCACGCCACGGCGGCCGATGATCGCGAGTCCCAGCACGAACGCGACCGCTCGCGTGCAGATCGTCGCGATCGCGGCGCCGGCCACACCGAGTGGGGGCACCGGTCCCCACCCGACGATGAGCAGCGGATCGAGCACGAGCGTGACGGCCACCGACGAGAGCAGCAGCACGAATGGCGTGCGCGTGTCGCCGCCGGCGCGGAATGCGGCGTCCACGGCGAAGAAGCCGAAGATGAGCGGTGCGCCCAGCAGATAGGTCCCGAGGTACCGCGCGCCGAGCGTCGCGACGTCGGGAGGCGCGTGCATGAGCGCGAAGATCCGCGACACGAGGGGAAATCCGATCGCGGCGCACAGCACGCCGAGCACCAGCGAGAGCAGGAGCGCGTCACCCGCCGCACGCGCCGCGGCGTCCGGACGTCCCTCGCCATGCCGCCGCGATGCCACCGCCGTCACGCCGACGTTCACCATCTCGGCGACGGACACGATGAGCCAGATCCAGAAGACGGCGATCGATGCGGCGGCCAGTCCGCTCGCGCCGACGCGCGTGCCGATCCAGTACGTGTCGACGGAGAAGAAGAGCGTCATCAGCAGCGACGACGCGACGGCGGGAAGCGCGACGCGCGCGATCGTGCGCGGGAGCGGATCGGAGACGAGGTGAATGGCCTCCCATTCGCTCGTGATCGCGACGGGAGTCAGGCCGTCGTGTGGCTCGAGCGGAAGGGACGCCGGGCCGGCTTCCCGTACCGGCTCAGGCGCGAGCGGCTCCGGCGAGCGACGCGACTTTGTCGGCGATCGCACTCAGCGCTCGCGCTGCGGAGGAGCCCGCGTCGGCGCTGACGATCGGCGCGCCCGTGTCGCCGCCTTCCATCACGCGCGGATACAACGGCACCTGGCCGAGCAGCGGAAGATCCAGCGCCTTCGCCAGCCGCTCTCCGCCACCCGAGCCGAATAGCGCCGTCGGCTTGCCGCAGTGCGGGCACTCGAACCAGCTCATGTTCTCGACGATGCCGAGCACGGGCACGCCGACGCGCTGGAACATCTTGGCGCCACGCAGCGCGTCGCCCACGCTGACCTCCTGCGGCGTCGTGACGATGATCGCCCCGTCCACTTGCGTCGCCTGCACGAGTGAGAGCTGCGCGTCGCCGGTGCCCGGCGGCATGTCGACGAGGAGATAGTCGAGCTGTCCCCACGCGACGTCCTGCAGGAACTGGTTGATGATCTTCATCACGATCGGGCCACGCCAGATCGCCGGCTGATCGGGCTCGATCATCATGCCGAGCGAGATGAGCTTCACCCCGTGCGCCTCGAGCGGCACGATCTTCTCGCGCACCACCGGCGGCGCGCCACTGACCCCCATCATTCGAGGGATGTTGGGCCCATAGATGTCGGCATCCATCAGCCCGACTCTGGCGCCGCTCTTCGCGAGCGCGACGGCGAGGTTCACCGCCACGGTGGACTTCCCGACCCCGCCCTTCCCCGACGAGACCGCGATCACGCGACCGAGGTTGGGAAAGTGCTTCGGTGTCGGGGCGGCGGGACGCGTCGGCGCGGCCGGGGCCTGGTCGACCACGGGGAGCGAGCGGCCTCCTCCTCCGCGCACCGGCGATCGTGCTCCCGCCGCGCCCTGTACGTCGAGCTCGACGTCGGTCACGCCCTGCACGCGCGTCACAGCTTCGCGCACCGCTCGCGCGAGCGCAGGATCGTCGCCCTCGTCGAGCAGCAGCGTGAGTCGCACCCGCCCGGACGTCGACGTCGCGATGTCGCGCACCTGCTGCGTGCTGAACAGGTCCGCGCCGGTGCGCGGATTTCTCAGGCGGGAGAGCAACTCGGCGAGGCGTTCCTGAAGCGTGGAGGGCATCGTGGAAAGATAACGGGTCACGAGCGGTTGTTCGGTCGAACCGTGAAACCGGAGTCCCGCTACGCGAGACCGCCCTGCAACATGACCCGCGCCGCCTCGACTACGAGATCACGTACCTGGTCCAGTGTGCCAGGCAGCATGGCTCCCGACGCCTTCGCGTGACCACCGCCGCCGAAGCGCTTCGCGAATGCGTTCACGTCGGTCCCTCCCACGCTACGAAACGAGACCTTCACCTTGCCGTGGCCGAGATCGCGGAACAGCAGCGCCATCCGCGTTCCGGCGATCGACCGCGCGTGCTCGACGATCCCGTCGAGATCCTCCGCCTTCACCCCATGCCGCTCCAGTGCGTCCGGTCCCATCGTCAGCCACGACAGCCCGAGCGACTCGTCCACCTGGAGTGTCCCGAGGACCTCGGCCATCAGCCGCACTCGGCCCGCCGGCGCCGACGCATAGATGAGGGTGTACATCTCCTCCGGATCGACGCCGCACGCGAGAAGCTGCCCCGCGACGCTCAGGCAACGTGGCGACGTGTTGCTGAACCGGAACCCACCGGTGTCGGTGAGCATCCCCGTGTACAGCGAGCGCGCGACGGCGGGGCGGATCTCCCAGCCCAACACGGTCGCGAGGTCATACACCAGCTCCGCCGTGGCGCACGCCGCCGTATCGGAGACGCTGAGCGTTCCGGCCGGGTCGTCGGATGGCTGGTGGTGATCGATCACGAGCTTCGGCACCGTCAGGCCGCGCACGGTCTCCGTGAGGTTGCCGAGGCGCTTCACGTCGCTGATGTCGAGCACGATCAGGAGATCGACGTCCCGCAGTGCCTTCGAGCCGCGCGACGTCTGATCGTCGACGTCGTCGCCGAGGAGAAAATCGAACATGTCCGGCCACGGCGTCGGGTTCACGATGCGTGGCACCAGTCCCTGCGCGGCGAGCAGGCGCGCGAGCCCACTCTCCGAGCCACACCCGTCGCCGTCGGCGTTCAGGTGCGTGCTGATCGCGACGCGCCGGCCAGCGATCAGCTCGGGTGCCAGCCGCTCGATCGCGGCGCGACGTGTGGGAGGAACGGAGGTCAGATCAGTGGGCATGGATTGAAATGGAGCAGCGTCGATCGACGACGGAACGCGGAGCTTGAAACGACGGAACGTGGGGTTCGATTGGCGCCCCGAACGACGGAACGCGGATCTTGATCGGCGATGACGCGGAAACGGCCGGATCCCACGCGCACAGATCCATGCGCCGCAGCAAAAAAAGAATTTGGGGCCGTGGATGGAGAGGAGTGGTGCGCGGGAGTACGCGGCTCGACTTGGAGAGCAGTAGATCCGGCCTTTTCCGCGTCATCCGTTGTTTCCGCGTTCCGTCATTCGAGCCCCACCGCGAAATCTCGGCCGAAAAACCGAGCGGCGCCCTCACGGACGCCGCTCGGAAGTTATCGGATCGTCGCGTCGCGATCAGGTCGGCGACGTCCCGATCCCGCGGCCCAGGTGCGAGTGGCTCTTGCCGTAGGCGAAGTACACGACGAGCCCGATGACCAGCCACACGATCAGCCGGATCCACGTGTCCCCCGGAAGTCCCGCCATCAGACCGAAGCAGCTGATGATACCGAGGAGCGGCACGAGCGGGACGAGCGGTGTCTTGAACGCCCGCGGGATCTCGGGCGACCGCACGCGCAGGATCCACACGCCGCCGCAGACGATCACGAAGGCGAGCAACGTCCCGATGCTCACGAGCTGACCCAGCAGGCCGATCGGGAACAGTCCGGCGACGACCGCGGCGACGCTGCCGGTGAGGATCGTCGTGATGTACGGCGTCTTGAACTTCGGATGGACCTTCGCGAACGTCGGCGGGAGCAGTCCGTCGCGCGCCATCGAGAAGAACACGCGCGGCTGTCCCATGAGCATCACGAGCACCACCGACGCGAGACCCGCCAGCGACCCGAGCTCCACCGCGTACCGGAGCCACGCGAGCGACGACCCCGCGGCCTGCACGGCGACGAGGATCGGTGCGGGATCGTTGAGCTTCGAGTAGTGCACCATCCCGGTCATCACGAGCGCCATCAGGATGTAGAGGATCGTGCAGACGAACAGCGAGCCGAGGATGCCGATCGGCATGTCGCGCTGCGGATTTCGCGCTTCCTGCGCCGCGGTGCTCACCGCGTCGAAGCCGATATAAGCGAAGAAGATCACGCCGGCGCCGCGCAGTACCCCGCTCCAGCCGAACTCGCCGAACTTCCCCGTATTGGCCGGGATGAACGGGTGCCAGTTGGCGGTGTTCACGTACATGAACCCGACGCCGATCACCAGGAAGATGATCGCGAGCTTGATGAAGACGATGATGTTGTTGAACCGCGCCGACTCCCTGATCCCGATCACGAGGATGATCGTCATGAGGATCGTCAGCACCACCGCCGGCACGTTCAGCGTCGCGCCCGTTCGGCTGAAGTTGTTCGCCGCGTCCACCGCAAAGGGCGCGTTCGTCAGCGCCGGCGGGATCACGAGCCCGAACTCCTTGAGGAAGGCGACGAAGTTGCCGCCCCACCCGACCGCGACCGTTGCCGCGCCGAACAGATACTCGAGCATCAGATCCCAGCCGATGATCCACGCGATCAGCTCGCCGAGGGTGGCGTAGCCGTACGTGTACGCCGATCCGGCGATCGGGATCATGCTGGCGAACTCCGCGTAGCAGAGGCCGGCGAACCCGCAGGCCACGCCCGCCAGTACCATCGACCAGACGACGCCTGGCCCCGCGTACTGTGCCGCCGCATTCCCTGTCAGGACGAAGATCCCGGCGCCGATGATCGCGCCGATCCCGAGCAGGGTGAGGTTCGTGGCGGTGAGGGTCCGGCGCAGCCCGCCTTCACCCTCCGCCGCAGCCTCACGCTGAATCTCGGTGATGCTCTTTCGTGACCACAAGCCCATGCGATGATCTCCTGAGCGCGCTAGCGAGGGAAAAAGTCCTGCGAAGAAACTATTGTATACAGAAGGGGCAAAACTTCGTCGTGGATGTCGAGCTTGTCAAGCGCACGACACCCAGCTGAAGCGCATCCTAACTTCGATCAGAGACTGTAGTTGGGTGCTTCGCGCGTGATCTGCACGTCGTGCGGGTGCGACTCGCGCAGTCCCGCTGCCGTAATCCGGACGAACTCGGTGTTCGTGCGCAGCGCCTCGACCGTCCCGCAGCCCACGTAGCCCATTCCGCTGCGGAGTCCGCCGACCATCTGGAACAGGACATCACCGACGGGACCCTTGTACGGCACCCGCCCTTCGATCCCTTCCGGAACGAGCTTCTTCGGTGACAGCTCCCCCTCCTGGAAGTATCGGTCGGCACTGCCGTCCTGCATAGCGGACAGCGAGCCCATCCCTCGCACCATCTTGAACCGGCGCCCTTCCAGCAGGAACGCCTCCCCCGGGCTCTCCTCCGTACCGGCGAGCATGGAGCCCATCATCACGCTCGAGGCACCAGCCGCCAGCGCCTTCACCGCGTCGCCCGAGTACTTGATGCCGCCGTCGGCGATGACGGGGACATCGCCGGCACCTTCCAGTGCGTCGAACACCGCGGTGAGCTGCGGCACACCGACGCCGGTGACCACGCGTGTCGTGCAGATCGAGCCCGGCCCAACGCCGACCTTCACCGCGTCGACCCCGCGCGCGACCAGTGCGCGCGCACCGTCGCGGGTCGCCACGTTCCCCGCCACGAGCTGAACGTCGGGGAACGCCTCGCGCACTCGGCCCGTGGCCTCGAGCACTTGTTCGGCATGTCCGTGCGCGGTGTCGACGACGAGCGCATCGACTCCCGCGTCGATCAGCGCCTTCGCGCGCGTCAGGAAGTCGCCTCCGGCGCCGATGGCCGCCGCCACACGAAGGCGCCCGATCTCGTCCTTGTTCGCCCCAGGGAACTGCCGCCGCTTATGGATGTCCTTCACGGTGATCAGCCCCCTCAGGCGGTGCTCCTCGTCGATCACGGGCAGCTTCTCGACGCGGTGCTTGGCGAGGATGCGCTCGGCTTCGTCGAGTGTCGTGCCTTGCGGCGCCGTGACGAGGTTCTTCGTCATCGCCTCGGCGACGGGACGATCCAGGCTCCGCTCGAATTGCAGGTCGCGGTTGGTGAGAATGCCGACGAGCCGCCCATCGTGGTCGACGATCGGCACGCCGGAGACGCGGAACCGATTCATCAGGTTCGTCGCTTCGCGGAGCGTCGCCGTGTCCGGCAGCGTGTACGGATTGCTGATCACGCCGCTCTCGCTGCGCTTCACGATGTCGACCTGCATCGCCTGGCGGTCGATCGACATGTTCTTGTGCAGCACACCGATTCCGCCAGCTCTCGCCATGGCGATCGCCATCTCGGATTCGGTCACGGTATCCATCGCCGCGGAGATGAACGGGATGTTCAGCTCGATCCGCCGGGAAAACCAGGACTTGGTCGAGACGTCCTTCGGATGCGTGATCGAGTGCCGCGGCTGCAACAGGACATCGTCGAAGGTGAGCGCGACGTCGGCTCGCACGCGCGACGCGCCGTTCGCGGGCATCTCCCCGGAACGCGAAGGCCCGCTCTCAGCCGAAGGCTGGGTCGCGGGCCGCGTGTTGGAACGGATTGTGGTCGCCATGGCGAAACGTAGGCGGCGCGTTCCTCGAAGTCCAGTGTTGCGAAGCGCTTAGCGCGTGCGCTCAGCCGCGTCCGATCATCTTCAGCTTGCGCCGGATGTTGCGCGGGAGAAAGAATGCCGCCGCCGCGAGCGCCTCCTTGAGATTCAGATCGGCCAGATCCTCCATGGCGCCCGTCCAGTGCGCGAGCAGAACCGGCCGTCCCGCGTTCGCGACGAGCCGCTGCAGGGCGATCACGAGGAGGAAGACGTCGTCCACCTCGCCGAGGAAGGGGATGAAGTCGGGGATGAAGTCGATCGGCATCGCGATGTACGCGATGGCGCCAGCGACGAGCAGCTTGTCGATCGCGTTGACCCGACGATCCATCAGCAATCCGCCGAGCAGACGCATGTACGCCGGCAGCTGTTTGATGTAGTACATCACCGTGCGCTTGGCGCCAGTGCGCGGCGTCACGGACTCGCGACTGCGCGCGGCGCTCGCGTTCGCACCGCTCCGCTTGCGTCGGGCCTCTGCTCCGGTGGATCGCGTCACGCTGAACTCTCTAGGTCGAGGTGGATCCGTCGGTCGAGCCGGCGGCCGGGGGCGTGGCACCCGTGGTCCCCGCCGGCGGCGTCCCGGGGGCACCAGTCGCAGCAGTCGTGCCGCTCGCCGGGGCCGCGGCGCTCGAGGCGGCAGCCGTCGCCGCATCGACGACACGCGACGTGGCACTCATCAGGTCGGACGCAACCGATTTCCCGGCGGCGGCCGCGCCGTTCAGCACGCCGACGGCCTTGTTCATCAGGTTCATCGTCTCGGCGATCGTCGACGCGCTGACGCGCCCCGCGCGCAGCTTCTCCTCCACCGCGTCGGCGAAGCGACTGAGGGGATTTCCCGCCGCCGCAGCCGCGGCGGGCGACTGCCGCTCGGCGTACTTCGATTCGAGGAACTCCACGTAGTCGAGCACCTGATAGCCGCGCTCATCGGCCATCGTCTCGAGCTTCTGGAGCAGCTTGTCGCGCAGATAGGCATTCATCGTCCGGACTCCATGAGCTGGCGGCGCCGGAAACACGTCGGGCGCACCACTGAGAGTATGTGCGCCCGTGCCTTCGCTGGGTAGTCCGCTGCGGTCACCCCTGCCAGCGTGTCCGCTTCCCTCGTGCGTCGATGTGCACGTACGGCGTGCGGAACCTTCGGCTGGTGTACATCCCGAGCCCTCCCACGAGATCGGGATGTTGCGCCTCGACGCGCTCGACGGCGAGCATCACGAGCAGCTCGTCGGTCATGGTGATTCGACCGTCACCGTCGGCGTCCACGGCCAGATCTGCCGCGTCACCGTACTGGTGCCTGCTGTCGCGTGCCGCGTTCTCCACCTGCGAGTTGTGCGACGGCGAGCGAAAGCCGGAGTGCACGTCCACGACGAGCCCCGGGCGCATGCGCGAGCCGAGGTCGGCGAAGATCAGCTCGAGCTTGTCGAGCAGGCGGGGATTGAGCGCAACGTACTTCGGCCACACCTCGCGCTGATCGTCGTGCGTGACGAAGTCGGCGAGCTTGAGATGCTTCGTGATCGCGAGGTCGAGCATCTCCGGGCGCACCTCGACGAACCCGGCGGGATGGTCGTAGCCGGCGCCCAGGCGCTCGGCGAGATACCACCCGATGCGATAGCCGTTCACCTGATCGCCCAGCTTGCGCGAGAACGGCACCATGACGACGAGCGACGGCTCGGCGAGGAGCTCGCGCGTGGCGCCGCGGATGACCACGAGATGGTAGAATCCGGGCCGCGCCGGCGCGATCGTCGGTGCCGCGGTGAGCACGCGCGCCGGTCCGGCCGCCGTCGAGTCCAGTGCCGACACCCACTGATAGGAAAGCGAGTCGCCGCCGCCGGCGATGGAGATCGGGAACTCTACCTGCTCGAGCGGCAGCGCCACCCGGACGTTCACGGCGCCGCTCCGACCGAACGCGTCGAGCGTCGGCGACGCCGACGGCGGCAGAGCACGCGCCGGACCGATCGCCGCGCTGAGGTGCGAGAGCGGATCGGTGGCGAGGACTCCCTCGGGACGGAGGAACTGCGCGGCGCCGATCGTCGCGAGCCCGAAGAAGAGCGCCGCGCCGATGACGCCAAAGCGGTGGCCTGGCGAAAGGTCCGTGCTCACAGTCGGCCCCAACGCGCGCGGCTGCCGCGCACGTCCACGTGCGCGAACGGACCGTGAGAGCGCGTGGCACGGTAGACGCCGACGCCACCCACGAGGTCGCCGTACGTCCGCTCCACCTGCTCCACCGCGTCCAGGATCACCTGCGCGTCGCGATAGTCGATGCGACCATCGCGATTCAGATCGTCCATCCGTCCGTCCCCATCGTTGTCGATGAATACGTCCGCGGCGTCGCCGTACATGTGTCGGCTCACCTTGGACCGGCCGCCGCGTTCGCCGCTCCGCGCGTTGTATTGCGGCGTGCGGAACCCGCTCATCACGCTCATGTGGCGCACCGGAGTGCCCCGCGCCTCGAGTTGAGATATCACGAGTTCGAGCTTGTCCACAAGGGGCGCCCGCAGAACGAGGTACTTGGGCCAGACGCCCTCCTGATCGTGCGTCAGGAAATCACTAAGGCGGAAGTGCTCCGAAACGTGGGTCTCGGCGTTCTCGGGAGTGACCTCGATGAATCCCTCGGGATTCGCGTACGCGGTCGCGAGCAGCTTCTTGCGCTCACCGGGCCAGAAGCCCATCCGATAGGCGCCGATCTTCCCGCCCAGCTTCTCGGCGAAGGCGCGCATCGTGATGAGGGCGACGCTCATCCCCGCACTGCTGTCCATGACGGAGTAGACCCCGGGCGTCCGGAGCAGCGAGTCGCCGAACAGCCGCTCGAGGATGCCGACCCGTCGCTCCGACGGAGGCACGAGGACCGCCCGCAGCTTGCCACTTCGACCTCGCAGGGAATCGTCTTCGGCCTTCGGCAGCGCGCTCGATGCCCGAACGGAGTCCGGGATTCCGGCGTGAGCGACGCGCGCGGGAACGGCCGCCAGCAAACCAGCGCTGGCGACCATTACGCACAAGACCCTGGCGCGACCGAGCAGACGGTCGCGCAGCAGTCGCGCATCCCTCACGAGTTTCCCCTTTCTGAAGTCGGTCTAGCCGGCAGTGCGTCAGACACTACAGAGTGGCCAAAAGTGCCCCCGAAAGCGGTGAGCCGACCCACCAAAGTTCAGCTGGCGGCATCACCGCGGACCCACAACCCTCCATGAGGCCAACGAGCGGGGCGTCCACGGCGCAACATCTGTCGGCAAGCGAGACTGACTGGACGGTCAGTCGATCCGGCCGATTCTCAATATATGAAGACCGGGGTCCCGACGGGAACCATCTGGTAGAGGGTTTCGATGTCCTCGTTTCGGAGACGGACGCACCCATGACTGACCGAGCGGCCAATGCTCTCCGGCTGGTCGGTGCCGTGCAGCGCGTAGCCGTCGCCCATGTTGAGGCGATGCGTACCGAGTACGCCCTTGTACTTCCGTTGGTTCGTGCCGAACGGCGGAATCACGATGTTGCCCCCCGCGACGACTTCACGCCCCTCGACGCCCGGCTCGATCGGCACCACCCGTCCGTCCTTGTACTTGCGGACCATGTCCGTGCCTTCGACGGTGATGGTCGACCCGTCGCTCGCCGGCACCGACTGCCCGCGGTTCAGCCGAATGATGCCCAGTCCACGCTTCCTCGCCTGCTCCACGAAGTGCCAATCGGGAGGGATCCATGCCGGGTCCTCCTCCTTCGACTGGATGACCAGCCGGCCACGCGGGGTCTCGAACTTCCAGTGCGACTGGCCGCCGGTGGCCTCCAGCACCTTGCCGCTTCCCGTTGCCACCTGGGTGGTGAACAGCACGCTGTCGCCCTGCTTGTACCAGAGGCGGTGGTCCTCGATGCTGACCACGAGGTAGGGTCGATTGGTCGGGATGGCGTCGCTCGTCGAGGACGTCGAAACCTTCGCCAGACTGTCGCCGAGGGCGCCGGTGCTCTTCCGCACCTCGTCGAGGAGTTGGACGTTGTCGTTGAACACCATGCGGCTCACGTCACGCTCGTGGCGCACGAGCGCCGTGCGCGCGAAGAGTGCCGTGCTCGCGAGCATGAGCAGCAGGATCGCCCCGATCAGACCCCAGGCGATCTTTCCTCCGCTGCGAAAAAAATTCAGCATCCCCATCGGTGCGTCGGCCGGTGATCAGTAGAAGTAGACCGCCACGCCAGGGCGGAGGTTCGGCGCGATTGCCTTGAGGTCATTCGCTCGAACGCGGATGGCGCCAGGGAGCACGTAGTTCGAATCGTTGAGCGGACCGACCGACGGGAGCGAGTAGATGACCGTGCCTCCATCGAGACGGATCGCGGCCGGACCCAGCGCGCCGGCGAGGCGAGTCTGACCGACCGGGATCCCGCGATCGGCGTACACCCATGCCGGCACCTCCCACGCGTCCTGCTCGCCGAGGAGCGCTTCGACCGTGCGCCTTCCTCGCGGTGCGGCGATGTGGACGGTGTCGGGAGCCGTGCCGACGCGGCGCTCGGGCCCCACGGTGATCGGCATCTCGCGCAGGAGCGCACCCTCGCGCTCGAGGTACATCACGCTGCTGTCCAGCGAGACGCTGAGGTGCAACGAGGGATCCACCTTCGCCTGCCGCTTGAACAGCTCCACCATGACCTTCAGACGATTCTCGTTCTGGGCGAGAATCTCGTCGGTTCGCTTTCGCTCGACGTCGCTCATCGAGGCGCGAAGCTCTCGCGTCTCCCGCTGGTAGCGCTGATAGCGCGTGAAGAGCCAAGCGTCGAGCGCGAGGAAGAGCGCCACGGCGAGCGTGAGCGTGGTGACGAAGCCGCGATAGTTGTGACGGAACTCCCGCCAGCCGAGCCGGCGGCGGTCGGTGCGTGGACGCGACGCATCGCTGCGGCGCCCGCGATCCCATTCATCCTGCCTGAAGGCGTCGGTCATGGTGTGTGGGGAGAGGTGCGCGAGCGTGATACCCCGGCAGGGCGGCGCGGTGCCGAGCACGTCACTCCCTTGGTCGCGGCGATGCCGCTCGGGTTACATTTCGCGGGCTGGACGAAGCTCGTCCCGGCGCTGTCACTCGGCAAGCACCTTCCCCTCGCTCTGCATCGATGGCCACCACGTCTCGCCCTGCACCTGTTGTTCTCCTCGTCCTCGACGGCTGGGGCCATCGCCCCGAGCGCGAGGGCAACGCGATCGCGATGGCGAACGTACCGACCTGGGACAAGCTCTGGTCGCGCGCGCCGCGCACGCTGCTCGCGGCGTCGGAGGAGGCGGTCGGGCTGCCGTGCGGTCAGATGGGTAACAGCGAAGTCGGTCACCTGAACCTCGGCGCCGGACGCGTGGTGAAGCAGGACCTCGTTCGCATCAACGATGCGATCAAGGAGGGGAACTTCTTCGAGAACCCGGTCTTCGTCGACGCGTGCCGTCACGTGAAGGCAACCGGTGGCACACTGCATCTCGTCGGGCTGATCGGTGCGGGCGGCGTGCACGCGATCGACACCCATCTGCTCGCGCTGCTCGATCTCGCCGAGCGCCAGCAGGTGCCGCGAGTCGCGATCCAGGTCATGCTCGACGGGCGCGACACGATGCCCCGCTCGGGCCTCGGTTATCTCGAGGAGTTGATCGCGGCGGCGAAGGGACGCGCGACGATCGGGAGCGTGGGCGGCCGCTATTACGGGATGGACCGCGACCGCCGCTGGGATCGCACCGAGAAATGGTTCGACAGCGCGGTGCGCGGCGTCGGGCCGAGCGCGACGGAACCGTTGCAGGTCGTGCGTGACGCCTACGCCAGGGACGTGACCGACGAGTTCGTGGTCCCGACGGCGATCGTCGATGCCAGCGGTCAGCCCGTCGCGCCGATGCGCGATGGCGACGCCGTCATCTGCTTCAACTATCGCTCCGACCGGATGCGGCAGATCGTGCGCTCGCTCACGGTGGAGGGGTTCGACGGGTTCGACGTCGCGGATCGTCCCGATGTGACCGTCGTGACGATGACCGTGTACGATCAGACCTTCGGCGTTCGCGTCGCGTTCCCACCGCAATCGATGGCAAGGATCGTCGGCGAGGTCGTGTCGGACGCGGGATTCACGATGCTGCGAACGGCGGAAACCGAGAAGTACGCGCACGTGACCTACTTCTTCAACGGGGGTATCGAGACACCGTTCAAGGGGGAGGACCGCCGGCTCGTGCCCAGCCAGAAAGTGGCGACGTACGATCTGGCGCCCGAGATGAGCGCTCCCGGAATCACCGACGTGCTCTGCTCGGCGATCACGTCGAGAGAGCACGACTTTCTTCTCTGCAATTATGCGAACGCGGACATGGTCGGTCACACGGGAAACATCCCCGCCGTGATCAAGGCGGTGGAGACGGTCGATCAGTGTCTGGCGCGGGTCATCGCGGCGGCCGAGCAGACGGGAACGCGGCTGCTCATCACGGCGGATCACGGCAACTGCGAGATGATGGTCGATCCTGCGACGGGCGGTCCTCACACCGCGCACACGACGAACCCTGTCCCCTTCCTCGTCGTGGACGGCGGCGAGACGCAGCGCCTGCGCGATGGCGGCGCGCTCCGGGACGTCGGACCGACCCTCCTTCGGATGCTGGGCCTCGAGCGCCCCGCCGAGATGGATGGGCGCGACCTGCGGCTCGCGTGACCGGGCACCTCTTTGCACACCTCTGGAGCTTCCGCGTGAAGGCACTCTCGTTCGCAGCGCTCGCGCTGATCGTCGCTTCCCCCGCTCTGGCCCAGGTGGGGCACGATCCCGCGTCGAGCCCGTTCCAGGACCTCGAGTACCGGCAGGAGCTCACGCCGTACGGCGGTTACGGCTACACGCGACTGGATCCAGCGGGCGTCACCCCGCAGGGCGGCTCACTCGTGGGTCTGCGCTACGAGCTGTACCTCGGCGGTCCCGTGTCGCTGACGAGCGACTTCTCGGAGCTCTTCTCCGATCGCACCGTGCTCGATCCGACGAAGCCGCGAGCGCAGCGCGTCGTCGGCACCGAGAGCACACCGGTGTACTCGCTCGACGTCGGCCTCGCGCTGGGACTCACCGGTCGGCGGAGCTGGCACCGACTGGTCCCGCAACTGCGCGCCGGAGCCGGCGTCGCCACGAGCAAGGCGGCCGACGAACCCGAGGGGTACAAATTCGGCACCCCCTTTGCAATCAGCTTCGGCGCCGGACTGAAGTTCGTGACCGGGGGCCGACTGCAACTGCGCGCCGACGCCGGAGAGCGGCTGTTCAAGCAGAAGTACCCCGATTCGTACTACAAGACGGCCAGCGACAACACGGCGGTACTCACGGACACGCCCAAATCGTACTGGACGAATCACGGCCTCCTCACGCTGGGCGTCTCGTTCCTCTTCGATCGCTGAGCCGGAGCCGCCGGACACCTTCAGCCGGCGGTGAGCGATGGCGCGCGACTACGAAGATCTTCAGAACCTGGACCAGCTCGACGATCGCGAGATTCGCGACCTCGTGCGCGAGCGCCTCGCCGCGCACAATGGCCTCGACATCGACGACATCGTCGTGAACGTCGAGAACGGTGCGATCGCGCTGTCGGGGCGGGTGGGCACGGAGGGGGAGCGCCGTATCGCCGACCACATCCTGACCGACGTGCTCGGCGTGCAGCAATTCACGAACGACCTCGTCGTGGATCCGATCCGGCGCGCCGAGAGCCCGTTGGACATCGATGAGCATCTCGAGGAGGAGGATCGTACCTCCGGCCTCCTGCTCGGCGACCGGGCGGTTCCATTGAGCCCGGAGGCCGAGCACCTCGCCGACGACGCGGACGCCGACCTCGCCGGCACCAGCGACGTGCAGGACGCGATCGAGGGCGCCGCGTCATGGAACCCGCCCGAGAGCCCGACGCAGGAGGGCATGTCGGGCACGGATGCCGCGCCGGAGGATTTCGGGGAGCAGCATTAGCGCGCCGAAGGCGCGCCGGTACCCCTATCTTCCTCGTCATGCCCTCCTTCCTGACCCGCCGCGTCTCCTTCGCTGCGGCGCACCGATACCGCATCGCCGAGTGGAGTGACGAGCGGAATGCGGCCGTGTTCGGTGCGTGTGCGCGACCGAACTTCCACGGTCACAGTTACGTGTGCGACGTGACGGTCACCGGTGCGATCGATCCGGTCACCGGTTTCATCGTCGATCTCGGCGTGCTCGACGAGGTACTGCAACGCGAGGTTCGCGCTCGATTCGATCACGCGAACATCAACCTCGACGTCCCCGAGTTCGGGGATGGCGGGCTCATGCCGACCGGCGAGGAGTTGGCGCGGTTCATCTGTCAGAACGTGCAGCACGCACTCGGAGAGCTGACGCGCGTCACGCGCGTGGCCGTGTCGGAAGATGCCACGCTCACCGCGGTGTACGAGCCAGACTGAGCCAAGTGACGTTCACGGCGCTCGGTCGTGCTACGAGCGGAGCGTCGGAGTGCGGGCATGATGCCCACCGGCGACACCGACGTCACCCCCGCCGTGCCGACACTCGATACCCCTCGCCCGACCACCGTCCGTAGCACGCTCGCCGAACAGTATGCCCCCGTGCTGCGCGCACACGCCGACATCCGCGCGGAGTGCATGCCGCTCGTCGACGTCGAGCACGCGCAATCGCGCATTCGGAACGGGCAGGTCGGCTACGACGCGCTGCGCGTCCTGCGCTCGTGCGGTGATCCGATGCCGCGCTATGCGCGCGTGCTGGACGCGTTCGAGGTCGCTGGATTCCTCTCGAACGAGGATCGACGCGAGCTTCTCCAGAGTGAGCTCGACGTCGACGATCTCGTGAGCGGCTGGTTCACGGGCGACCGCACGCCGCGCGACGCCACACGACGCATGGCGCGTCTCGCCGCGATCGTCGTCGGCAACGCGCTGTTGCGCGCCGCGAGCGCGCAGATCGAGCCGTCGTCAGTCTGGCGCGAGTGGCCGCGCATCGTGTGTCCGTGCTGCGGCGGCTTTCCGGACATTGCGCTCCGCGAGCGCGGCACCGGCCGCACGCTCGTCTGCGCCCGCTGCGATTCGCAGTGGCGCACCGCGCACCAGGGCTGCCTGAGCTGCCGGGTGGCCGAGGCGCCGACGATCGCGCGCATCGCGAACACCGACGTCGGCTACGATCTGGTGATGTGCAACGGGTGCGGGCGCTTCCTCAAGGAGCGGCCGCGTCGCGGGATCGAGAGCTTCATCGTCGAGCGGGCGCTCACGACGGAGCTGGATCTCGCGGCCGAGCACCGCGGCCTCCGCATCTAAACGTGTCATGACCCCGTCGCGGTGCGTCGGCGTGCTGCTCGCTGGCGGCGCCGCGCGGCGGTTCCGCGGCATGCCGAAAGGCCTGGCGCTCGTGGACGGCCTGCGCATCGCCGACCGTGCGCTCGCCGCGCTGCGTGGTGCCACCGAGCGGCAGATCGTCGTCGCCAACGATCCGCGCGCCGCGCGTTGGTTTCCCGGACTGCGAACCATCCCGGATGCGGAGGCAGGACTCGGTCCCCTGTACGGTCTGCATACCGCGCTCGAAGCCGCCGAGGGGGCGCCGGTGCTGGTCGTCGCGTGGGACATGCCATTCGTCACCACGGCGCTCCTGTCGTTGCTGCGCGCGGTGGGCGAGCGTGGCGCGGAGGCGGTCGTGCCCGTCTCGGGCAGGCCGCCGCGCCCCGAGCCGCTCTGCGCATACTATGGCGCGGACGCGCTCGTGGCGTGTGCGTTGCTGCTCGAGCGCGGCGAACGGCGCGCCGCCGCTCTGTACGAGGCGCTCCCTCGCGCGACCACGCTTGGCGAGCAGGCGCTCGCAACCCTCGGCGAGCCGGCCCGTCTGCTCCTCAGCGTCGACACGCTCGAGAGTCTCACGGCGCTCGGAGGCCGACTTCCGGACGGCGAGGACACCGCTCGACGCTGAGGGCGCGCGCGGCCATCTTTCGGCCCTTCCTCGCGTGCGCACGCACGCGGCCGACCCCTCTTCCCGACGCATGCGCGCTCTCCGACCGACGGTCGCCCTCATCCTCGCCGCCTGCGGCGGCGCGCGCGTCGCACCGCCGGCCGCGCCCGCCGTCTTCCCCGATGCACGAACGGCGCTTCGCGCGTTCATCGACTCCAACGTCGGCACGGCGGAGTTTCGCAACGCACACTGGGGAGTGCTGATCGTCGATCCCGCACGGGGCGAGACGCTCTACACGCGCAACGCCGACAAGCTGTTCATGCCCGCCTCGAACCAGAAGATCGTGACTGGGGCGGTGGCCATCGCTCAGCTTGGCCCCGACTTCCGATGGACCACGACCCTGCTCGCGCGCGGACCGATTCGAAAGGGCGTGCTCGACGGGGACCTCGTGGCGCGCGGCGACGGCGACCCCTCGATCAGCACGAGCATGCGTGGCGACGCACTCTCGCCGCTGCGCGATCTGGCGGATTCGCTTCGCGGTCGAGGGATCACGCGCATCCGCGGCCGCGTCGTCGCCGCGCCATCTCCGTTCACCGACGCGCCGCTCGGACTCGGGTGGGCGTGGGACGATCTCGACGAGCCCTACTCGGCAGGCGTCGACGCATTGTACTTCAACGAGGGGTTCACACAGATCCTCGTGCGGGGGGGCGCACGGCCCGGTGATCCCGTGCGCGCGACGACGCGTCCAGCATCGACCTATCCGCAGCTCCTGGTGCACGCGACGACGATCGCACGACCCATCACGGCCGCCGACAGCGCGCAGCGCCGACCACGCCTGACGGCCGGGTACGACTCGTCGCACACCGGCGTTCGGGTGGGTGGGACCATCGCCGCGGGCGACACCGCCGTGCTCGAGCTGGCGTTCCGCGATCAATCGGCGGCGTACGTCGCCGCGCTGCGAGAGGCGTTGCGGTCGCGCGGCATCGCGGTCGACGAGACACCTCGCGACAGCACGTCATCGCTCGATTCACTGGTGGCGTTGCGCTCTCCGCCGCTGCGCGACGTGATGCGGGCGTTCGAGAAGCCCTCGCAGAACCAGATCGGCGAGTTGCTCTTCAAGACGATCGCGCGGCGTGCGACCGGGGTGGGGCGCGCGGATACGGCACAGCGCGTCGTGGAGTCGCAGCTCGTCGCCTGGGGCGCCGCGCCCGACGGATTCGCCGTCCGCGACGGAAGCGGGCTCTCGCGCCACGACTACGTGAGTCCGCGCACGCTCGTGATGGCACTCGACGCCATGCGCAGACATCCGGAGTTTCGCGTCTTCTACGACGCGCTGCCTATCGCCGGCGTCGACGGCACGATCGACAAGCGCATGCGCGGCACGCCGGCGCAGGGAAACGTGCACGCGAAGACTGGCTTCATCGACAAGGCGCGCTCGCTGTCGGGGTACGTCACCACGGCCGACGGACAGATGCTCCTCTTCAGCATGCTGTGCAACAACTACAGCGTGCCGACGGCGACGGTGAATCGCGTGCAGGACTCGGTCGCGGCGCGGCTCGCCTCGCTGCGACTGACGTCTCCGTGAGCTTGACGCGACTGAGCGTCGGCGAGGCGAGCGCGCACATGCTCGCGGACGTTCCTGCGCTCGGAGAGGAGACGGTCGAGCTCCGTGACTCGCTCGGTCGCGTGCTGGCGCGCGACGTCGCGTCACCAGTCTCGCTCCCGCTCTGGGACAACGCGAGCATGGACGGCTTCGCCGTGCGCGCGACCGACGTCCGTGGTGCGTCGACGGATGCACCGGTGTCACTTCGCGTCGTCGAGACGATCGCCGCGGGACGCCGCTCGACTCGTGCCGTCGGTCCGGGCGAGGCGGCGCGCATCATGACGGGCGCACCGCTGCCGCCGGGCGCGGACAGTGTGGTACGCGTCGAGGACACTACCGTCACGGAAGACGTGGTCCGGATTCGGGACGACCGCGACGCCGGCACGAACGTGCGCGCCGTCGGGGAGGACGTGCGCACGGGCACGGTCGTCGTGCGGGCCGGCACGACGCTCCGCGCCGCACACATCGGCGTGCTGTCTTCCATCGGCTGTGCGCGGCCCGCCGTGCATCGTCGCCCGCGCGTCGCCATCCTCGCCACGGGCGACGAGCTCGTGCCGCTCGAGGGGTTCGACGAGGTTCTCGCCGGACGGCGCATCGTCTCGTCGAACTCCTACTCGCTCGAGGCCGCGGTGCGTGCGGCAGGAGGCGAGCCGGTCGTCGTCGGCATCGCGCCGGACGACCCCGCCGCGCTCGCCGCTCGCCTGCGCGCCGCCGACGGGTGCGATCTGATCGTGACATCGGGCGGTGTGTCGGTCGGCGACTTCGACTACACGCGCACCGTCATCGCGGCGCTTGGGGGATCGCTCTCCCTGTGGCGTGTGCGGATGCGACCCGGCGCACCCCTCGGTTTCGGACGGCTGTTCGGCGTCCCCTGGATCGGCCTTCCCGGGAATCCGGTGTCCGCGCTCGTCACGTTCGAACTGTTCGGCCGTCCGCTGCTGCGCACACTCGGCGGCGCCGCGCAGCCCCATCGGCGCACGGTGCCTGTCGTTCTCGAGGAGGACGTGGTTCTGCGCGCGCCGCTCACGCACTTCCTCCGCTGCCTGCTCGTCGACGGCGACGACGGCTCGTTGCGCGCACGGCTCACCGGCGGACAGAGCTCCGGCATGCTGACGTCGATGTCGTCCGCGGACGCATTGCTCGTCGTCCCGCCGGAGCCCGCGACCGTCCGCGCCGGGTCGACTCTGCGAGCGATCCCGCTCGACGGCGATCTTGGCGGCAGCGCCCTCTTTCCCGCGTGACCGAGCGCGCCGACCTCTCATCGCTCCGCGCGGATCTCGTGCGCCGTTTTCGGACGGCGACCCGCGAGCTGGAGCTCGCCGGCCGCACGATCCGGCTCCTGATGCCCGCCAACGCGGACGATCTGATCAGCGAAGCCGATTTCGACCGCGACGAGCGGCTGCCCTATTGGGCCGACCTCTGGCCGTCGGCACGCATACTGGCCGAGGAGTTGGCCGTGATGCGGCTGCGCGGCCAGCGTGTGCTCGAGCTGGGCTGCGGGCTGGGTTTCGTATCGATGGGTGCGGTGCTCGGCGGCGCGGAGGTCACGGCGACCGACTATTACGAGGACGCGACCCGGTTCGCGCTCGTGAACGTGGCCGATGCGACGGGGGCTCGCATCGCGACACGCATGGTCAACTGGGTGGACATGCCGGCCGATCTCGGAAAGTTCGACGTCGTCATCGCCTCCGACGTCCTCTACGAGCACCGGTATGCATCACTGGTGGCGAACGCGATCGCGTCGACGCTCGTCCGTGGCGGAGAGGCGATCGTCGCCGACCCGGGGCGCATCGCCCTGCAAGAGTTCCTCGACGAGTGCACCAGGCTCGGTCTGGAGCACGAGAGCGACCCGCGTCCGTTTCGCGACGGCGAGATCAGGCAGACGGTGACGCTGTGGAAACTGCGGTGGGGAGTGGGGAGTTCGGGGTGAGCCGCGTCCCGAGCGGCGTTTTCAGTCACTCCCCACGCTCCACTCCCACTGAAGTTCACCTCATCTGCCCCGCCACCACCTCCGAGATGTCCACCACCGGCACGTCGGAGCCGCTCGCCTTCACGCCGTCCGAGACCATCGTCATGCAGAAGGGGCACGCCACGGCGATCGTTTCGGCGCCGGTCGCGAGAAGCTCCTCCGTACGCTCGACGTTGATGCGCTTGCCGGTGCGCTCTTCCATCCACATCCGTCCGCCGCCGGCGCCGCAGCACAGTCCGCGGTCGCGGCTGCGAGGAGGCTCGACCAGGTTCACGACGGGCAAGGCCCGCCTGAGCGTCTCGCGGGGGGCGTCGTACACGTCGTTGTAGCGGCCGAGGTAGCACGAGTCGTGATAGGCGACCGTGAGCTTGCGGCCATCTTCGCCGCGCAACGGCACGCGGTTCTCCTGGAGCAGCCGCTCGATGAACGTCGAGTGGTGGATCACCTCGTAATGTCCGCCGAACTGCGGGAGCTCGTTGCCGAGCTGGTGGAAGCAGTGCGGGCAATGGGTGACGATCGTCCGCACGGCATAGCGGTCGAGCGTCTCGATCGTTCCCTTGGCCAGCATTTGATAGAGATATTCGTTGCCCATGCGCCGCGCGGGGTCGCCGTGACAGCTCTCCTCCTGGCCGAGGATGGCGAACCGGATGTCGCACGCCTGAAGGATTCGCGCGAAGGCAACGGTGATCTTCTTCGCGCGGTCGTCGAACGACCCCATGCAGCCGACCCAGAACAGGATGTCCGGCTGCTCGCCACGCTCCGCGAGGTCGGCCATCGTCGGGATGTTCATCCCGTCGGCCCACGCGGCTCGGTCGGCCGCCTGGAATGCCCATGGTGATCCGCTACGCTCGAGCGATTCGAAGACCGGTTGCAGCTCCTCCGGGAATCGCGACTCCGTGAGGACGAGGTTGCGCCGCATCTGGTTGATCACGTCGAGCTGATCGATCGACACGGGGCATTCGGTCACACACGCGCGGCAGCTCGTGCAGGCCCAGAGCTCGTCTTCCGTGATGTAGGTATCCAGCAGTCGGTGCTCGAGCACTTGCGCCGGCGTGATCGCGCCGGCGTCGCCACCTTCGCCGTGGAGGAGCGCGGGACGGAGAAACTCCATGCGGTCGCCCGTGACGACGGGACCCTTCTCCATCAGCCGCTGTCGAGTATTGACGATGATCTTCCGCGGGCTGAGCGGCTTCCCGGTGATGTTCGCCGGACAGGCGGCGGTGCAGCGGCCGCACTCGGTGCACGAGTACCCATCGAGCAGGTTCTTCCACGACAGGTGCTCGACGTCGCTCGCGCCGAACTGCTCGACGTCCGCCTCGAGGTCCATGTACCGCATGGCGCCCTTCTGCCCCGGGCCGCTCGTGTTGGAGAAGTACACGTTGATGAGCGACGAGACGACGTGCAGGTGCTTCGAGTATGGCAGGTAGTTGAGGAAGACGAGGATGAGCAGTGCGTGCGCCCACCAGAAGACGCGCGCCGCTTCGTGCGCTGCGCCAGGCGAGACAGCGATGCCGAACACGCTCGCGAGCGGGCGCGACACGACCTTCTCGGCGCCGAACGCCGCCGGATTCGCCACGAGCTCGAACGCCGTGAACAGCAACAGCGTGACCATGAGCCCCATGATCATGCTGAGGATGATCAGCGCGTCCGTGTGCTCGAGGGCGTCGCCCTCGAGGCGCTTCGGATGGACGACGAGCCGGCGGTAGAGCGCGAAGCCCACGGCGGCGATCACGAGCAGCGCGAAGGTGTCCTGCGAGAGCGAGTAGGCTCGATAGAGTGCGGTCGGAAGGAGGAGAGTGAACGAGAAGCGCGGGAAGACTCCGGCGATGACGATCTCGATCGTGCCTGCGGTGAGGACCATGAATCCCCAGAAGATCAGGGCGTGCATGGGACCGGCGATCGGATCGCGAAAGATTTTCTTCTGGGCGATCCCGATCACGAGGACGTTCTTGAGCCGCGTGAGCGGATGATCCGTGCGCCCCTCGGCGTAGCCCAGCCGGAGGTAGCTCACGAGTCGCTGCACGTTCAGCGCGAAGAAGGCCGTGGCGAGGATGACGACTGTGAGAAATACGGCGCTTCCTGCGGTCATCGACGGGCGCTCCGGGCAGTGGTCGCACGCGCGGTGGCGCGCGCGAGCGGAAGGTATCCGGACGGCCAGAACACAACAACCGAAGCCGCGTCGGCCCACGCCGAGGCGCAGCGGGGTCAGGCCCTGGCGTCGGCGAGGGGAAGGAAGCAGCGGAACGTCGCGCCGCGGTCCGCATTGTTCTCGGCCTGAATCCGTCCTCGGTGGGCGAGCACGATCGAGCGGCTGATCGCGAGACCGAGCCCCAGTCCCTGGGGCCGATGTGTCACGAATGGGTCGAAGACGGAGTCGAGCTCACCATCGGGAATACCCACACCGCGATCGGCGATCGCGAGCTGCACGCACTCCGCGTCGGCCGCGGTGGTGAGGGTGAGCTCGCGCTTGGCCGGCTCGACCGTGCTCATGGCATCGCACGCGTTGAGCACGAGATTGAGGATGACCTGCTGGAGCTGAATGCGGTCCCCCAGCACGGGCGGAATTCCCGGCGACAGCGCCGTCCTGATCGGCATGCGTCGCAGGAGGAGGTCGCTGTGCGTCAGGTCGAGGACCTCGCGGGTGACCTCGTTCAGATCGAGCGGCTGGAGATCGACGTTACTCTTCTTCAGGAGCTCGCGCAGTCGGTGAATGACGGCGCCCGCCCGCTTGTCGCTCTTGATCACGTCGTCCAGCGTCGCGCGCAACTCCTCCACGTCCAGGGGACTACGGTCGAGGAGGCGGCGCGCCGCCTGTGCGTTGGACAGAATCGCGGCCAGCGGCTGGCTCAGCTCGTGCGCCAGTGCGCCCGACTGCTCGTTCAGAATCAACACGCGGTTCAGATGCGCGAGCGCCTCGCGCTGCGTGGCCGCATCCAGCTCGGCGCGTTTGCGGTCGGTGGTGTCCCGCACGATGCTGAGCAGCGTGTCGCCTTCAGAACGCACGATGCACGCTTCGTAGAAGCGCGGCTCGTGCCCGATCTCGAGACTGTACTCGATCCGCTCCGGCTCGTTGGTCGCCAGCGCGCGCTCGAACGCCCGGCAGAATCTGTCAGCAAGCGCCGCTGGCATGACGTCGTGAATCGACTTGCCGAGAAATACCTCGGGCGGCACCAGCAGGCCTTCAGGGTTGTTGATGTGACAGTCGAGATATACGCCCTCCCTGCTGAGCACGAACATCCAGTCGGGAATCGCGCGGAGAATGGCGCGGTTGCGTTCCTCGCTCTGGCGCAGCGCCTCCTGCGACCGGTGGTGGTCGATGGCGGCACCGGCGAGATCCGCGGCGGTCTCGACGACGCGAAGCTCCTCGCGGCTGGGGCCGCGCCCCATCGAGCAGTACATCGTGAACGAACCGAGCACCTTCTTGTGCACGGATGAAGAGAAGATCGGTGCCGACCAGCAGGCCCGCAGCCCGCTCGCCGCGGCCGCATTGCGCAGGATCTCCCAGTGCGGATCCTGCGTGATGTCCGTGACAATGACCGATCGTCCGACCTGCATCGCGGTGCCGCACGATCCGACGCGCGGACCGAGCGGCTGCCCGTCGATGCCAGCGTAATATGCGTCGGGCAGGCTGGGGGCAGCGCCCACGCGCACGTGAACGCCGTCCGCATCGAGCAGGAGGACCGAGCAGATCATCCCCTCGTACTGATCCTCGACGACGTGTGAGAGAAGCGTGAGGACCTCGTGGAGCGGCGCTCCGGTCGCGATCATCTCGAGCACCTGGTGCTGACCGGCCTGGAACGCTTCCGCCTGCCACGGCTTGGAAACGTCGCGCGAGACCGCCAGGAGCTGCACGGTGGCACCGCTGGCGTCCACGATCGGCATGATCATCATGTCCCACCACTTCATCACGCCGGCCGGTGTCCGGCACGCTCCCTGAAATCGGGCGATTGCACCGCTCTTCGCCCGCGCGATGGCATTCCCGAGTGCTTCTCGTTCCGACTCCTGCCACAGGTCGATCAAGGGGCGGCGCAGCAGCTCGCGCGGGTCTTCGACACCAAGCCGCTCGAGTCCTGCCTGGTTGATGTAGATCAGGCGGCCGTCGAGGTCGAGAATCTTCAGGCAGTCGTGACTACTCGCGACGCTGCACTGTCTCAACTGGCGCAGCGTTCGGGAAGGAAGGGCGTCGACAGGGTCGCCGGCGTCGACGCCGGAGGAAACGTCCCATTCCCATTTGCCCGTTGCGGCATTGGGCTCGAACACGGGCGAGACGTCGGCCTCTCGAACAATGTCCTCCATTCGGCCACGCTCTACGGCAAACGCGACGGCGCCGGCGATAATCGCCGCGAGCTGGACTTCCTCGTCGTCGAACGTGTGCGGCGTGTCGTAGTAGAGCATGAACTTGCCGATCACGCGACCGAGACTGACCAGAGGAATGAACCCCAGCGCCGCGATCCGTTCCTGCGCGAAGACCGGCAGATACCCCTCGAGCGATGGATCGCGCGTCACGTCCGGCACGAGGAGTGGCACCGCGTCCACCGAATCAGGCGTCCAGGGAGAATGCCCCTGCACCGCCGAGCGATACTCGCTGGACAAGCCGCGATACGCCTTGAACCGCATGACGCCATCGGGATCGAACAGCAGGACGGACGCGCGGGACACGTCCAGGACCTCGGCGAGCGTATTCAGCGCAGCGCTGTAGACGTCGTCGAGATCTCGCGATCGACCGAGCGCGCGGGCAACGGCCAGACGCACGGCGAGCTGTCGATTGGTCGCGGCGGGTGTGCGCCGATTCATTGTATGCCCGGGCCGGCGGCCACCGCGCGCGCGATCGCCGCTATGAGGTCCATGTCGTTGAACGGCTTGGCGAGGGACGGCATGTCCGCGTGAGCCGCGGAATCGCCGGGCGAGGGGCCGCCGTCCCCCGTGATGAAGACGATCGGAATCGAGGAGCCGCGCAGCCGAAGACGTTCCCGCAGCTCGAATCCGTTCAGACCCGGGAGCCGGAGGTCGACGATGAGGCAGTCCGCCAGCGCGGGGCGCTCCTCATAATCCTCCGCCGACGCGAAAACG
>Ga0066652_100000279_pt1 | contig 26086 bp, 21 predicted proteins | sample GraSoiAngelo_101_FD_71413 | JGI IMG/M metagenome (GOLD analysis project Ga0066652, IMG submission 71413) | Grasslands soil microbial communities from the Angelo Coastal Reserve, California, USA - 14_0903_02_30cm | ecosystem: Environmental > Terrestrial > Soil > Grasslands | place: USA... | reverse complement strand
CTGTATCGCGAGACCCTGGCCGTCCTCTATCCGCCCTACGACGAGGACTTCGGTTATGTCACGCTGGAGGCGTTCCTGTCGCGCAAGCCGGTGGTCACCGCGATCGACTCCGGCGGGCCGAACGAATTCATCGTCGACGGGGTCAACGGGTTCGTGCGCGCCCCGGAGACGGAGGCCTTCGCCGAGGCCATCAACGCGCTCGCGAGGGATCGGCGGCGCGCGGCGTCGCTCGGCGAGGCGGGATTCGACCGGGCGCGAACCATTACCTGGGACGGCGTAATCGAAAAACTGGTGTCGTGAAAAAAGTCATCATCCAGATTCCGTGCCTGAACGAGGCGCAGACGCTGCCGTCGACGCTCGCGGATCTTCCGAAGAGCCTCCCCGGCGTCGACGTGATCGAGATCCTGGTCATCGACGACGGCTCGCGCGACGGCACGGCCGACGTCGCCCGCGCCTGCGGCGTCGATCACATCGTCCGGCTGCGCCGGAACAAGGGGCTGGCGGCGGCGTTCCAGGCGGGCATCGACGCCTGCCTGAAGCAGGGGGCCGACTTCATCGTCAACACCGACGCCGACAACCAGTACGCCGGCGCCGATATCGCCAAGCTGCTGACGCCGCTCCTGCGCGGTGAGGCGGACATCTGCATCGGCGATCGCAACATCCAGGGACTCAGCCACATGTCGTGGCGCAAGCGGCAGCTCCAGGCCCTGGGCAGCTGGGTCGTGCGCCAGGTGTCGAACACCAGCGTGCCCGACACCACGAGCGGCTTCCGCGCCTATACCCGCGAAGCGGCGCTGCGGATGACCATCGTCTCGGAGTTCTCGTACACGCTCGAATCGATCATCCAGGCGGGCAAGAAGCGGATGGCGATCGCGCACGTGCCGATCGCGGTCAACCCGCGCACGCGCGAGTCGCGGCTCTTCGGCAGCGTGTTCTCGTACATCAAGCGATCGGGCGCCACCATCGTGCGCATCTACGTGATGTACGAGCCGCTGAAAGTGTTCACCTACCTGGGCCTGACCATCGCCGGCGCCGGCCTGGTGCTGTCGCTGCGATTCGGCTACTACGTGCTCCGCTACGAAGGCTTCCGCCACACCAACTCGCTCATCGCCGCCGCGGTCCTGATCATTCTCGGGTTCATGGTCATCCTCATGGGCCTGATTGCCGACGTCAACGCCGCCAACCGCAAGCTGCTGGAGGACTTGATCTACCGGGTGCGATCGCAGGAGCTGCCGGCGCGCGAGCCGGAGCGCGAGCGGCCGGCGCTCACCCGCGCCACCGACCGCATCGATCGGTGGGAACACTGATTGGCTGATCCCGCCGCCGTCTCCATCGTCATTCCCGCGTTCAACGAGAGCGAATCGATCGCCGAGGTGGTCGCCGTGCTGCGCGCGGCGGCGCCATGGCGCGAGATCATCGTCGTCGACGACGGCTCGAGCGACGGAACGGGCGAGCGCGCCGCCGCCGCCGGCGCCACGGTGGTGCGGCACCCGTACAACATCGGCAACGGCGCGGCGGTGAAGAACGGCATCCGCCGCGCGGCGGGCGACTACATCCTGATCGTCGACGCCGACGGCCAGCACCCGCCCGAGGAAGCGCTGCGCATCGCGGCGCGGCTCGGCGAGTACGACCTGGTGATCGGCGCGCGCTCGACCGAGACGCAGGCGACGCAGGCGCGCCGCGCCGGCAACGGCGCACTCAACTGGCTGGCGAGCTATCTCACCGGGCGGGACATCCCGGACCTGACCTCGGGCTTCCGCGGCGCGCGCGCCTCGGGGCTGCGCGAGTTCCTGCACCTGCTGCCGAACGGCTTCTCGACGCCGACGACGACAACGCTGGCGTTCATCAAGGGGGGCTACGCGGTCACCTTCGAGCCGATCCACGCGCGGCAGCGCAGCGGCCAGTCGAAGATCCGGCTGGCCCGCGACGGCGCCAAGTTCCTGATGATCATTTTCAAGATCGTCACGCTGTTCAGCCCGCTGCGCATCTTCCTGCCGATCAGCGCGGCGTCGTTCCTGCTCGGCGCAGCGTACGGCATCTGGAACGTCGTGATGCACGCGCGCATCCCCAACGGATCGGTCCTGCTGATCCTGTTCGCGGTCGTCGTCTTTCTCGTCGGGCTGGTGTCCGAACAGATTTCCGCGCTGCGATTCGAAGGCCGCCGGTGACGGAGCCGCGGCCGCGGATGGCGCGGACCGGACAGCGGTGGGTCATGGCCTGCGTCCTGCTGGGGCTTGCGCTGAGGCTGGCGTTCGCGCTGCTCTACTGGGTCGATCAGCCGCTCACCCACGACGAGCGCGAGTACCTCGCCCTCGGGCGCAGCGTGGCGCGCGGCGACGGGTTCCAATACCCGGCCGATGAACCCTCGCCAGGCACGGGGCAGCAGTTCGGCCGCGCCCCGGGCTATCCGCTGTTCCTCGCCGCACTCGGCGTGACCGCGCCGTCGGGGCACGCGCCGCGGCGCGTGCAGATCGCGCAGGCGTGCGTCGGCGCGCTCGGGATCTGGCTGATGGCGGCGATTGCCGGGCGCGTCGCGGGCGATCGCGCGGCCGTGGCCGCCGCCGCCATCGCCGCGGTGTATCCGGCCCTCGTGTGGATGCCGTCCTACGTGTTGAGCGAAACGCTGTACTCGACCGTCGCGCTCGCGGCCGCTCTCGTATTGACGCCCGTCGATCGAGTTCAGCCCCGGTCTCCAATCCCGACATTGGCCGCAGCCGTCCTGACCGGCGCGGCCATCCTGATCCGCCCGGCGATGATCTTCTTCGTGCCGCTCGCCGCGGCCTTGTTGCTCTGGCGCCGCCGGGCGCTCGACGCGGCCCTGTTCGCCGTCATCGCGGCTCTCTGCGTGCTGCCCTGGACGATCCGCAACCACCGCGTTTACGGACGGTGGATCGCCGTCGCCTCCGAGGGTGGCGTCACCTTCTGGACCGGCAACCACCCGCTGGCGCGCGGCGACGGCGACCTGGCGGCCAACGTCGAGATCAAGCGCGCCGAGCTCGAGTTCCGCGCCGCGCATCCCGGCCTCACGCCCGAACAGATGGAGCCGCTCTACTACCAGGACGCCCTCGCCTGGGTCCGCCGCGAGCCGGTCGCGTGGCTCGCGCTGGTCGCGCGCAAGGCGTTCTATACCGTCGTCCCGCTCGGTCCGTCGTATGCGGTACACTCGACCAGATATCGCGTCGCGTCCGTCGTGCCGTACCTGTTGCTCCTGCCCGCGGCGATCGCGGGCGCGTGGCGCTGGGGACGACAGGGTCCCGCGGCACTCTGGCTGATGGCCGCCGCGACGGTGGCCGCGGGGCTGGTGTTCTTTCCTCAGGAACGGTTCCGGATTCCCGTCATCGACCCGGCCTTGATCGTCACCGCCGCGCTGCTGGCAGGTCTGCAACGAAACGATGAACGTACTCGTCGTCACGCCCACGTATAACGAGCGCGAGAACCTGCCGCTGCTGGCGGCGGGCGTCCTCGCCCACGACGGCTTCCGCCTGCTCGTCGTCGACGACGGCTCGCCCGACGGGACGGGAGAGGTCGCCGACCGCCTCGCGGCGGAACACCCGGGCCGCGTCGAGGTCATGCACCGCACCGGCGCGCGCGGCCTCGGCCGCTCCTACGTGGACGGCCTGCTGCACGGGATCGCGGAAGGGCGCGCCGATTTCATCTGCCAGATGGACTGCGACCTGTCCCACGATCCCACCTACCTGCCGTCGCTGGTGAATGCCGCCGCGGCCGGCCAGGACCTGGTGATCGGCTCGCGCTACATGAACGGCGGGGTCAGCGTGGTGAACTGGCCGATCCACCGGATCCTGCTGAGCGCCTTCGGCAACCGATACATCCGGCTGGTCACCAGCCTCGCCGCCAGCGACTGCACCAGCGGCTACCGCTGCTGGCGCCGCGAGGCGCTCGCCCGCCTGCCGATTGCGGCGATGGTCTCCGACGGTTATGCCTTTCTCGTCGAGATGCTCTACGAAGCGAAGCAGCGCGGCTATCGCATCGGCGAAGTGCCGATCATCTTCGTCGAGCGGCGCCTCGGACAGTCGAAGCTCTCGTCGAACGTGCTGATCGAGTCGCTGATCATGCCGTGGCGTCTCGTCTTCCGCGGCCGCTCGTAAGATGCGCCACGTCGTGGTGATGGTGACGACGTCCTATCCCCGGTTTCCCGGGGATTCCGTCGGCACGTTCATGGAGCCGATCGCGAAGCACGTCGCCGCGCGCGGCCACGAAGTACACATCGTGGCGCCGTGGCACCCGCTCATCACGCGAGGCAAGGTCGAGGACGGCGTCTTCTTTCATTTCTTCAAGTACGCGCCGGTGCCGGCGCTGAACGTGTTCGGCTACGCCGCGGGACTGCGCGCCGACGTGCAGCTCAAGAGCGCGGCGTGGCTGGCCGCGCCGCTGGCGATGAGCGCCGGCTGGTTCAAGGCGCTGCGCGTGGCGCAGAAAAAGCGCGCGACCGTGATGCACGGCCACTGGGTGGTGCCGGGCGGCGTCATCGCCGCCGCCGCGCGGCCGGCGCTGCCGCTGGTCGTCAGCCTCCACGGCTCCGACGTCTTCGTCGCCGAGCGCACGCCGGTGGCCGGCGCGCTGGCGAGGCGGGTGTTCGGGCGCGCCGGGTTCGTCACCGCGTGCAGCGAGGATCTCGGACGCCGGGCCATCACGCTCGGCGCCGCCGCCGATCGACTCGAGGTCGTGCCCTACGGCGTGGACGTGTCGCGCTTCAAGCCGGAAGCGGCAGCACGCGCGGCCGCGCGTGCCCGCCTCGGCATTCCGCCGGACGCGCCGCTGCTCTTCACCGCGGGACGGCTGGTGCGAAAAAAGGGGTTCGAGTACCTGATCGACGCGCTGCCGCTCATCGACAGCAGTGCGCCGGTGCACCTGGCGATCGGCGGCGAAGGGGACCTCGCGGAGGAGCTGCGCGCGCGCGCGGCCGGCGCGGCCGGGCGGATCCACTTCCTCGGCAACCTGCGGCAGGACGACGTGGCCGGCTGGTTCGCGGCGGCCGACATCGCGGTGGTGCCGTCGGTGCGCGACGACAGCGGCAACGTCGATGGTCTGCCCAATACGGTGCTCGAGGCCCTGGCGTCGGGGACGCCGCTCGTCGCGACGCCGGCCGGCGGCATCGGCAGCGTGATCGAGGACGGCCGCAGCGGCGTGATCGTGCCCGAGCGGGATCCCCGCGCGCTCGCGGTGGCGCTGACCGGCCTGCTGCGCGATGCGACCCGCCGCGCCGCGCTCGGACAGGCCGGACGCACGCTCGTCGCGACGCGGTTCGGGTGGGAAGCCGCCGCGGCCCGATTCGAAGCGGCCTATACCCGGGCTCTTGCCTTCAACTCACTCACTCGATAAGATTTAGCGTCATTCCATGTCCACCCATGGGCCCGCGACGGGCCTGAGTATTTTCTTTCCCGCATATAACGACAGCGGAACAATCGCGAGCCTTGTGATCACCGCGCTCCGCACCGCGCGGAAGCTCACGCCCGACCATGAAGTGATCGTCGTGAACGACGGCAGCGCGGACAACACGGCGGAGATTCTCGACGAGCTGGCGCGGACGTATCCCGAGGTGCGGATCGTGCACCATGACCAGAACCGCGGCTACGGCGGCGCGCTGCGAACGGGATTCGCCACCGCCCGCCGCGAGCTCGTCTTCTACACCGACGGCGACGCCCAGTACGATCCGGCGGAGATGGAAGTGCTGTGGAAGCGGTTCGGCGCCGACGTCGATCTCGTCAACGGCTACAAGATCAGCCGCTCCGATCCGATGCACCGCATCGTCATCGGCCGGATTTACCATCACACCGTCAAGCTGCTCTTCGGCCTCAAGGTGCGGGACGTCGACTGCGATTTCCGGATGATGCGGCGGTCGATTTTCGAGACGGTGCACCTCGAGAAGAACAGCGGCGTCATCTGCCTCGAGATGATGAAGAAGATCACCGACGGCGGATTCCGGATCGCGGAAGTGCCGGTCCACCACTATCACCGGGCCTACGGCAAGTCGCAGTTCTTCAACTTCAAGCGGCTCTTCCGCACCGCCATCGACGTGTTCAGGCTGTGGTTCGCGCTGGTGGTCCGGCGCGATCACCTCAAACCGGGGCGCGCGGCGCGGACCGACGATGGCCGCTGAGTACCGCGAGTTCTATCGCGGCCGCCGCGTGCTGGTCACCGGCGGCGTCGGCTTCATCGGCAGCAACCTCGCGCGCCAGCTCGTCGGCCTGGGCGCCGACGTCCTGCTCGTCGATTCGATGATCCCCGACTACGGCGGCAACCTCTTCAACATCGACGGCATCGAGGATCGGATCCGCGTGAACTTCGGCGACATCCGCAACGAAAGCGTGATGGATGTGCTGGTGCGCGATCGCGAGATCATCTTCAATCTCGCCGGGCAGGTCAGCCACATCGACAGCATGCGCGACCCGTATACCGACCTCGACATCAACTGCCGCGCCCAGCTGTCGATGCTCGAGGCCTGCCGCCGCTTCAATCCCGCGGTGAAGGTCGTCTTCGCCGGCACGCGCCAGGTGTACGGAAAACCGGACCGGCTGCCCGTCGACGAAAGTCACCTCGTCCGCCCGATCGACGTCAACGGCGTGAACAAGGCGGCGGGTGAGTACTACCACCTGCTCTACAACAATGCGTTCGGCGTGCGCGCGTGCTCGCTGCGGCTGACCAACGTCTATGGACCGCGCCAGTTGATCCGCCACAACCGGCAGGGCTTCATCGGCTGGTTCATCCGCCTGGCCATCGAGGACGCCGAGATCCAGGTGTTCGGCGACGGCTCGCAGATGCGCGACTTCGTCTACGTGGAAGACGCGGCCGACGCGTTTCTCCGGGCCGGCGCCAGCGCGGCGTGCGACGGCGAGGTGTTCAACGTCGGCGGCCTCGAGCCGATCGCCCATCGCGATCTCGTCGACCTGCTGCTCAGCGTCGCCGGCACCGGCCGGGTGAAGTACGTGCCGTGGCCGGCCGACAAGAAGGCGATCGACATCGGCAGCTTCTACTCGGATTCGTCGAAGGTCGCGGCGGCGACGGGCTGGACGCCGCGGGTGTCCCTGCGTGAGGGGTTCCAGCGGACGATCGAGTTCTACCGCGCGAACCTCTCGCGCTACGTGGAGGCGGCATGATCGCGTTTCTCGACCTCCGCCCGGGCGTCGATGCGGCCGATGTACGGGCCGCGATCGAGCGCGTCGTGACCCGCGGCTGGTTCGTGCTGGGGCCCGAGCTCGAGGCCTTCGAGCAGGAGTTCGCCGGCGCCTGCGGCGCGGCGCACGCGGCCGGCGTCGGCACCGGCACGGATGCGCTGTCGCTCGCGCTGCGCGCGCTCGGCATCGGCGCGGGCGACGAAGTGATCACCTCGCCGCTCTCGGCCGCCTACTCGGCGTTGGCGATCATGAGCGTCGGCGCGCGGCCGGTCTTCGCCGATATCGATCCGGATCGCCTGACGCTCGATCCGCGCACCGCGGCGGCGGCCGTCACGCCGCGGACCCGCGCGATCATGCCCGTCCATCTCTACGGCCAGCCCGCCGACATGCCGGCCCTGATGCAGGTGGCGTCGCGGCACAACCTCGCGGTGGTCGAGGACTGCTGCCAGGCGCACCTGGCCACGTGCGCCGGACGGCCGGTGGGATCGTTCGGCGCGGCGGCGGCCTATAGCTTCTACCCGACCAAGAATCTCGGCGCGCTCGGTGACGGCGGCGCCCTGACGACGGCGGATCCGGCGATCGCCGCGCGCGTGAAACGCCTGCGCAACGGCGGCCAGACCGACCGGTACCACCACGGCGAATTCGGCGTCAACTCGCGGCTCGACGAAATGCAGGCGGCGATCCTGCGCGCGCGACTGGGCTGGCTGCCGCGCTGGACCGGCGAGCGGCGCGCGCTGGCCGTCGAATACCGCCGCCGTTTGCCCGGTGCGGCGATCACCGTGCCGCCCGAGCGCGACCCGGGCCACGTGTATCACCTCTTTCCGATTCTCAGCCGCAATCGCGACGCGCTGCAGGCGGGACTGAAGGCGCGCGGCGTCGAGACGCTGATCCACTACCCGGTGCCAATCCCGCGCCAGCCGGCGCTGGCCGCGGAACGGCCCGCCCCGTGTCCGGTGACCGATCGCGTGTGCGACGAGGTGCTCTCGCTGCCGCTGCATCCGGCGATGACGCGCGAGGCGATCGAGGAAGTCGCGGCCGCGGTTCACGCGGTGTCCGCCGGGTGACGGCCGCGGAGTACGCGGAATTCGCGGAGTGGTCTGCGGCGTGATGCGGCGCACGCTGCTGCTGCTCGCGATGGCCGCCGCGCAGTTCGCGGCGTTCGAGACGGCGCTGCGCCTGTGGGGCCACTCCGAAGCGTCGCCGGCGTTCCAGACGCTGTTCACGCCCGATCCGGTGCTCGGCTATCGCCTGCGGCCCAACTCGCGCACCCGTTTCGTCACCGCCGAATTCGACACCGAGATCGCGATCAACGCGCAAGGCGTGCGCGACGACGCCGACATCGGTCCGAAGCCCGCCAACGAACGGCGCATCGTTATCATCGGCGATTCACTGGTGCTGTCGGTGCAGGTCAACCAGCAGCAGACCTTCTGCACCCTTCTCGAGCGGTCGCTCAATCGCGGTCCTCTCGAGTTGGCGCGCGCACGGGGCGGGGTCTATTACCGGGTCATCAACGCCGGCGTGCAGGGCTACGGACCGGTCGAGGAGCTGTTGTTCTTCCGCCAGGTCGCGCGGGCGTTTCAACCCGACCTGGTGATCCACGCCATCTTCGTCGGCAACGATGCGGAAGAAGCCGTGACCTCCGAGCCGCGGCTGCATCGCACCGATCCTGGCGCCGCCGGCCCGCCGGTCCAAGAGGTGTGGCAGTCGGCGCCCAATGACCTGCGCCGGCTGGCGCGCAGGAGCATGGTGCTGCAGGTGGCGCGCCTGCGCCTGCTCGGCGTGACCGATCGTCTGCCCAGCTTCGGCGCGCGGCCCGAGCCGCCGCTGCAGTCGTATGCGGCGCATCCGGCGCCGCGGATCGACGCGGGGCTGCGCATCTCCCGCGACTGCGTGCAGGCGCTTGCCGCGGACGCGGCCGCGACCGGCGCGCGGACCATGGTCATGCTGATGCCGGCGCGGTTCCAGGTCGATGACGCCGATTACGGACGGCTGAAGGACGTCGTCAAGGGAGCCGGCGGCGAGCTGGTGAGGGACGCCGCGACCGCGCGCTTCGACGAAGCGCTGAGACCCCTGGCGCTGCCGCAGTTCGATGCGCTGCCCTCGCTTCGCGCGGCGCTGCCTGGCCCCGACGTGTTCTTTCAGCAGACCGTGCACCTGACGCCGCGAGGACACGAGATCGTGGCGCGCGCCCTCGAGGCCTTTCTCCGCGGGCAGGGGCTGTAGCGCCGTGGTCTTCAACTCCCTGCACTTCGTCTGGTTCTTTCTCGTCGTCTATGCGCTCTACCGGCTGCTGCCCGTGCTGTGCGCCGTCGAACGCGCCCACCGCGGCCAGAACTGGCTGCTGCTCATCGGCAGCTACTACTTCTACGCGGCCTGGGATTACCGCTTCCTCGCGCTGCTCGCGGCGTCCACGCTCGTCGATTACTCGTGCGGACTGGTGCTTGGCCGGCTCACCGATCAGCGCCGGCGCCGGTGGGTCATGGGGCTGAGCATCGGCTTCAACCTCGCGATGCTCGGCTTCTTCAAGTACTTCAACTTCTTCGCCGACAACCTGCACGCGCTCTTCGCCGCAATCGGCTGGCAGATGGACTTCGTCACGCTGCGCGTGCTGCTGCCGATCGGGATCTCGTTCTATACGTTCGTCACGATGAGCTACGTGATCGACGTCTACCGCCGCGAGATCGAGCCGACGCGGAACCTGGTCGACTTCGCGGTGTTCGTCGCCTACTTCCCGCACCTCGTGGCGGGCCCGATCCTGCGCGCGACGGCGCTCCTGCCGCAGATCCAAAGGCCGCGCGGCATCAGCCACGCGCAGATGCGCGAAGGGTTGTGGCTGATCGCCTGGGGCTTCTTCCAGAAGATCTTCGTCGCCGACAACCTCGCGCCGATCGCGTCGCGCGTGTTCGCGCCGGACGCGCATCTCACCGGCATCAACGTCCTGCTCGGCACCTACGCCTTCGCCTTCCAGATCTACGGCGATTTCGCCGGCTACTCGAACATCGCCCGCGGGACGTCGAAGCTGATGGGGATCGAGCTCGTCGAGAACTTCCGCTTCCCCTACCTGGTGCTGACGCCGCAGGCGTTCTGGCGCCACTGGCACATCAGCCTGTCGACCTGGTTACGCGACTATCTCTACAAGCCGCTCGGCGGCAGCCGCGGCTCTGCGTGGCAGACCCGCCGCAACCTGCTCATCACGATGCTGCTCGGCGGACTCTGGCACGGCGCCGCGTGGACGTTCGTCCTCTGGGGGCTGTACCACGGGCTGCTGTTGATTCTTTACAGGCCGTTCGAGTCCGCCTTCGCTGCGCTCGATCGGAAGGGCCGCTTCGGCGCCTGGTTGGTGATGTTCCACCTGACCTGTTTCGGCTGGCTGATCTTCAGGGCGCCGTCGTTTGCAAGGCTGCGCGACATGACGCAGGGTCTCTTCGCCGAATTCCGCCCGTCGACGGTGGATGTGACAGGTATCCTGATACCGTTGCTGCTCTACACCACGCCGCTCCTGGCCGTTCATGCCATGGAGGCCCGGGCGGACGATGTGCTGATCGTGCCGCGGCTGCGGCTCGGCGTGCGCTACGCCGTTTACGTGGCCACGCTCTACCTGATCCTGCTGTTCGGTAATTTCGGCGGATCCGACTTCATCTACTTCCAGTTCTGATGGCCGCCCTCCTCGAGCTCCTCGTCGTCGCGTGGCTGCCCGGGGCGGTGCTGTTCCGGCTGCCCATCGCCGATCGCGATCGGCGCGCGGCGCTGCCGGCCGAGGAGCGCGGCTACTGGGCGATCGTCCTCAGCATCGCGCTGTCGCTGTCACTCGTCCTCGCGCTCGCCGCCCTCCACCGCTACAGCTTCACCAGGCTGCTCATCGCCGATGTGGTGATCGCCGGAGGGCTGGCCGCCGCAGCCCGGTTCAACCTGCGCCTTGGCGCGCAGGCACGGCGCCCGGGACTCGCCGCGGCGATCCCGATTGCGCTCGCGCTGCTCGGGGCGTGGCGATTCCTGCCGCCATCCGAATACATCATCGGCGGCAAGGATCCGGGGGTCTACGTGAGCTCCGGCGTGCAGATCGCGCAGCGCGGCGCGCTGGTCGTCCGCGATCCGGTCGTCGCGGCGGTGCCGGCGTTCGCGCGCGACCTGTTCTTTCCCCGGGACCTGAACCGCACGCGTTACATCGCGCCGCGGTTCATGGGGTTCTACGTCCTCGATCCCGACGAAGGCGCGGTCGTCAGCCAGTTTCCGCACGTGTTCCCCGCGTCGATTGCCATCGGCCACGCGCTGCACGGCCTCACCGGCGCGCGGTGGGTCTTTGCGTTCTGGGGCGTCCTGGGCCTGCTGTCGGTGTACTTCGCCGGCGCGCGCCTGCTCGGCCGCCCCGCCGCCGCCGCCGCGGCGATGCTGCTCGCGCTGAACGTCGTCCAGGTCTGGTTCTCGCGCTATCCGAACGCCGATATCGTCATGCAGGCGATCCTCTTCGCCGCGCTTCTCGCGAACGCGCGGGCGCACGTGGACGACGACGGGTTTTTCGCGCCGGTGGCGGGCTCGCTGCTGGCGCTGCTCCTGTTTCTCCGGTTCGACGCCGTCGTCGCGGTCGCGGCCACCGTGGCGGCGGTCGCGCTCGGGTTCGTCGCCGGCCAGCGACTGAGGTGGACGTTCTGGGCGCCGCTCGCCGCCGGCTGCGGCTTGTGCCTGTGGTATCTGAACGGACCGATGCGGGAGTACTTCGAGCTCCCCGTCGTCTTCCTCTCGCACCTGCCGTGGTGGGAGTACGCGGCGATCGCCGCGGGGGCCGCAGCGCTGGTGGTCCTTCTAATCACGGGACGCCGCTCGACCGCGGTCTCGCAACGGTTCGTCGCGATTTTTCCGGTAGTGCTCGCGGGTCTCGCGCTGGCGCTCGCGCTCTATGCCTTCACCTTCCGCCACCCCGTCGGGAAGCTGACCGACTACGACGCGTACGCGCTGCGGACGTTTGCCAACTTCTATTTCACGGTGCCGGCGCTGGTCGCCGCGCTGCTCGGCTACGTCCTGGTCGCGCGCGGACTGTTCTGGCGCGATCCCGCCTTCGTCCTCACGCTGACCGCGTTCTCGGCGTTCTTCTTCTACAAGATCCGCATCGCGCCCGACCACTTCTGGGCGGCGCGGCGGTTCATTCCGATGATCCTGCCGGGCGGACTGCTGCTGGTCGCCGCCGCGGCGCTGACCGGCGTCCGCGGCCGGCTGTTGTTCACGCGGGCGATCCGTGGACCGATCGGCGTCATCTTCCTCGCGCTCCTCGCCGTCCACTACGCTCGCGCGGCGAAGCCGGTCGTGAACCATGTCGAGTACGCGGGCATCATCCCGCGCCTCGAGAGCCTGGCCGCCCGGATCGGCGACGACGACCTGCTCGTCGTCGAATCGAAGGATGCCGGCTCGGACGTTCACGTGCTCGCGCTGCCGCTGGCCTACATCTATACCCGGAACGTGCTCGTCCTCTCGAATGCCGCGCCGGACAAGGCGATGTTCGCCGCGTTCCTCGAGCGCGCGCGGGCGAAGTACCGCCGGGTGCTGTTCCTCGGCGGCGGCGGCACGGACCTGCTGTCGTCGCGCTGGACCGTGCAGCCGATCGCCAGCGATCGCTTCCAGGTTCCCGAGTACGACTCGCCGCGGAACCAGTACCCGCGATACGTGAAGCAGAAGGAATTCGACTACAGCGTCTATGCCTTCGGACCGTCCGCGGCCGGCAACGGTCCGGTGGATCTCGACATCGGCATCAACGACGACCTCAACGTGATCCGCTTCCACGCCAAGGAGTCGTCGGCAGGACGCACCATGCGGTGGTCGCAGCGCCAGTCGTTCGTGGTCGTCGATCGGATCGCCGCCACTGACCGCACGGTCGCTCTGTGGATGAACGACGGCGGCCGCCCGCCGGCGGCCCCCCCCGCCGACGTCACCGTGCTCATCGGCGATCGCGCGCTCGGCACCGTTCACGTGACGGGCGGCTTCAACGAGTACGACCTCGCGATTCCGCCGGACGTCGCCGCCGCGGCGGCGGCGACCGGGGAGCCGGTCCGCCTCACGCTGCGTACGCGCACCTGGAATCCGCTCGCGGTGCTCGGCACGAACGACGACCGCGAGCTCGGGGTGATGGTCGATCGCGTGGCGATACGATGACGGCAGCGGGACAATGTCGAATGTCGAATGTCGAATGTCGAGTCGGCCAGACGTTGGCTATTGGGCATTTGTCATTTGGCATTGACGCGGCGCTTTTCAGTGGGCTGGGAGCGCCATGGCCCGTCTGACCATCTACGATCGGCGCGAGCGGGCGCTCGTGGCCGCGGCAGATGCGCTCCTCTGGCCGGCGGCGATGCGCCGGCTGTTTCGCCGCCCCGGCGCGGCGCCGCCGAAGAAGATTCTCTGCTTCCGCCTCGAACGGATCGGCGACCTGCTGATGACCGGCCCGGCGCTCGCCGAACTGCGGGCGCTCGCGCCCGGGGGAGCCACGATCGATCTCGTCGTCGGCAGCTGGAACCGCGAGATCGCCGCGGCCCTCCCGGGGATCGATCGTGTGGAAACGCTCGATGCCGGCTGGCTGGCGAGGGCCGGCAGCGGCCGCACGCCGCTCGGCCTGGCGCTGCACGCGGCGCGGTGGCGCTCACGGCGCTACGACCTCGCGATCAATTTCGAGCCCGACATTCGCACCAACATCGCGCTCGCGGCCGCCGGGGCGCGGCGCACCGTCGGCTTCGCGAGCGGCGGCGGCGGACCGCTCCTCGACGTCGCGGTCGAGTACGACCCGACGATGCATACGGTGGACAACGCGCGGGCGCTGGTGCACGTGGCCTTTGGCGGCGCGCCGGACACCCCCGTCGCATGGGCGCTGCGCGTCCCCGAGGCGCAACGCGACGCGGCTCGACAAATCCTGGCGCCGTTGGCCGGCCGGTTGAAAGCGGGACTGCACGTGAGCGGCGGCCGCGCCATCAAGCAATGGCCCGAAGCGCGGTTTCGCGAGGTCGCCGAGCGTCTCGTTCGCGATCGTGCGGCCGGCATCGTCCTGACCGGGGCGCCCGCGGATCGCGCCCAGATCGAGATCGTGCGCACGGCATTGCCGGCCGATCGCGTGATCGACCTGTCCGCCGGCACCGATCTCCTGACGACTGCGGCGGTGATCGCCGAGCTGGATCTGTTCGTGACGGGAGACACCGGCCCCATGCACCTCGCGAACGCCGTCGGCACGCCGGTCGTCGCGGTGTTCGGTCCGTCGGATCCGCGCCGCTACGCGCCGCGCGGCGTCCGCGACACCGTCGTCCGGATCGATCTGCCGTGCAGTCCGTGCAACCGGATCCGGCTGCCGCCGGCGCGCTGCACGGGACACACGCCCGACTGCCTGGCCGGAGTCGAGGTGGCGCAGGTCATGTCGGCGATCGACGAGACGCTGCGGCCGGGAGACCGGCGATGATCGCACTCGACGTCGAGACGAGCGCGGGATCGCGACGCCTCGATCTGCTGTCGCTGCTCGATCGCGACGCCGCCGAACGCGCCCACGAGGAGGCCTACGCCTGGATCAAGGCGGTCCGACACCTGCGCGTCGACGGCGTGCCCTTCCGCCGCCGGTTCACCCTGCGCGGCGATTCGCTCTGGTGGTTCGCCGAGCTGTACCTGCACAAGGAACAGGCGATCCTGCAGGTGTTCCGCGCGATCGCGGCGTTCGACGCGCTGGTCGCGCGCGATCGCCCGGCTGCGGTGCGCTACGTGTCGGGGCGCCATCCCGGTGTCGTGGCCGCGGCGGCAGCGGCACACCGGGTCCCTTACACCGGGCCCGTGTGGCCGGGGGACGCGTCCGCGAATCTCGTGAAGATGGACATGCGCGCGCGGGCGCTGGCCGCGGGCGCACGGTTGTCGCGGCTGCGCGGCGGCCGGGCGGCGGCGGGGCGCGCGCGCGTCGCGGCGTTCGTGCACACCGCGTTCTGGCGATCGGACGTGCCGGACGGGAGTGCGGAGTCGTACATCGGACCGGTGCTCCGGGCGATCGAACAGCGCGTGCCGCCGGCGGACATCCGCTACGTCGGCATCGGCGCGCGCACGAATTTCCGCGCCCGGCGGTGGTGGGATCCGCTGATCGGCCGGAGCGACGGCGCCGTCGTCCCGATCGAGCAGTACGCGCCGGCGGCCGCGCTGACCGCATCGCGACAGGTCTACCGCGATCGCCAGGCCGCGCGGACGAGCCTGTGGAGCAGCGAGGACCTGCGTGAGCACGCGGTCATCCGCGGCGTCGACTGCTGGCCGCTCGTGCGCGAACAACTGGCCGGCGTGGCGCTGCTGCAGTTCCCGTGGTCGGCGCGCTCGATGGACGAAGCGGCCGCGGCGCTGGCCGCGCTCGATCCGGACGTCGCCGTCACCTACGCCGAAGCCGGTGGATGGGGGCGCGCGCTCGCGCTCGAGTGCCGCCGCCGCAGGGTGCCGCTCGCCGGACTGCAGCACGGATTCATCTATCGGCACTGGCTGAACTACCGCCACGAAGCAGACGAGACCGCGCCCGAGCCCGGCAACCCGTCGGATCCGGGCTTCCCTTTTCCGGCCGCGACGCTGTTGTTCGACGAGTACGCGGCACGCCATCTCTCGACGGCCGGCCGGTTTCCGCCGGAAGCGCTGGCCATCACCGGCAGCGCCCGGCTGGACGAGCTGTCGGCCGCGGTGCGGGCCTTGACCGACGCCGATGTCGCGCGCGTGCGCCACGACGCCGGCGCCGAATCGCGCGCGCTGGTCGTGTTCGCCGCGAAGGAGCGCGAGGCACGGCCGTTCCTGCCGGCGCTCGTGGACGCCGTCCGGGAGATGACCGGCGTCCAGCTCGTGATCAAGCCCCATCCCGCCGAGACGCCGGACGTGTATGCCGAGGCCGCCGGACGCGCCGCCAACGTCCGCGTGTTGTCCGCGGGCGCGGGGTTGCCGGGGCTGCTGGCGGCGGCGGGCGCGATCGTGACCGTCAACTCGACCGTGGCGATCGACGCGCTGGCGCTCGGCGTGCCCGCGCTCGTCATCGGGCTGCCCAACAATCTCTCGCCGTTCGTCGACGCCGGCGTGATGGCCGGGGCGGGCACGGCGGAGGAGATCCGCGCGGCACTCGCCAAAGTGTTGTATAATCAGGAGTTCCGCAGCAAGATCGGTACGGGCGCCGGGTCCCACGGCCACGCGGATGGCCAGGCGGCGGCCCGATCCGCCGACGCGATTCTCGCCTTGGCGCCGAAAGCTATTTAGAGGACGACCGAACGATGCGTGTGTTGATTACCGGTGGCGCGGGTTTCGTCGGGTCGCACCTTGCCGAGGCGCTGCTCGGGCGCGGCGACGAGGTCTACGTGCTCGACGACCTGTCGACGGGCTCGATCGACAACATCGCCCAGCTCAAGTCGAACCCGAAGTTCCACTACACGATCGACACCGTCACCAACGAGCCGCTGCTCGCGGAGATGATCGACCGCTGCGACACGGTCGTCCACCTGGCGGCCGCGGTCGGCGTGAAGCTGATCGTCGAGTCCCCGGTGCGCACCATCGAGACCAACGTGCACGGCACGGAGGTCGTGCTGAAGGTCGCCAACAAGAAAAAGAAGCTCGTGCTGATCGCCTCGACCTCCGAGGTCTACGGCAAGAGCGCGAAGGTGCCCTTCAGCGAACAGGACGACCTGGTGCTCGGCCCCACCTCGAAGCACCGCTGGGCCTACGCCTGCAGCAAGATGATCGACGAGTTTCTCGCGCTCGCCTATTGGAAGGAGCGCAAGCTGCCGGTGATCGTCGTCCGGCTGTTCAACACCGTCGGGCCGCGGCAGACCGGCCAATACGGGATGGTGGTGCCGAACTTCGTGCGCCAGGCGCTGGCCGGCGAGCCGATCACCGTGTTCGGGGACGGCACCCAGTCGCGCAGCTTCACCTACGTCGGGGACGTCGTGCGCGCCATGGTAGCCTTGATCGACGAGCCGCGCGCCGTCGGCCAGGTGTTCAATATCGGCAACGGCAACGAGATCTCGATGCGGGCGCTCGCCCTCCGCATCAAGGAGCTCACCGGCAGCCGTTCGGAGATCGTCTTCATCCCGTACGACCAGGCGTACGAGGCCGGCTTCGAGGACATGCCGCGCCGCGTCCCCGACATCGCGAAAATCCGCGCGCTGATCGGCTACGAGCCGACGGTCGAGCTCGACGAGATCCTGACGCGCGTGGTCGCGTCGATGCAGCCTTCATGAAGATCAAAGCCACCGCGCGGCACGCCGCCGAATCGATGCTTCGCAGCCAGGCGAAGCCGATCCGCAAGCTGCTGCTCGCGACCGGCCGCGATCGCTCGCCGATCCTGCCGGAGATCGTCCAGATCGAGAGCACCAACATCTGCAACGCCAAGTGCGTGTTCTGTCCGCGCGACGACATGCACCGGCGGCAGGGGGTGATGAGCCTCGAGCTCTTCAAGAAGGTCGTCGACGAGTGCGCCGAGCTCGGGATCACGCACGTGCGCGTCCACAACTACGGCGAGCCCTTCCTCGATCGCCACCTCACCGCGAAAGTGCGCTACGCGAAAGAGAAGGGCATCAAGGAAGTCGGCATGATCAGCAACGGCTCGCTGATCACCGAGAAGATCGCCCGCGGCGTGATCGAGGCGGGGCTCGACGCGATCAACATCAGCGTCGACGCCGGCGGCAAGGACGTCTTCGAGCAGACGCGCATCGGGCTCAATTACGACAAGGTGATCGCCAACGTCGAGCGGCTCGTGCGCATCCGCGCCGAGCTCGGCAGGAAGCGGCCGAAGCTGATCCTGTCGTTCGTCCGCCAGAACAACTCGGTCGACGAGCAGGCGTTCATCGAGCACTGGCGCCACATCGCGGACAAGATCCACATCACCGAGCTGCACAACTGGGCCGGCACGCTGAACCACGAGTCCGACGTCAACTACCCGTGCTATCGCCCGTGGCTGACGTTCACGGTCCTCTGGGACGGGCGGGTCTCCCTGTGCTGCGCCGATTTCGACGGCAAGACCATCCTGGGGGACCTCAACCGCCAGACCATCGCCGAGGTCTGGAATTCGGAGCCCTACCGGGCCGTCCGCCGCGAGCACCTGGAGAGCGGCGGGCCCGACGTGTGCCGCGCCTGCGACCTGCCGCGCAAGGACTCCCCGCTCTGGATCACCAAGCTGGCCTAAAGGCCGGGCTGCTCGCCGCGACGTCCTAAGAGGCGTATACTTTGAAGCGAGCCATTCCCATGAAAAACCACCTCCTGCGGTGCGCGTTCGTTGCGGCCCTCGCCTTCGGCGTGTCGGGTCCCGCCGCGGCCGGCGAGCTGAAGCTGTCGATGCAGAACGGGCGGGTGACCATCGTCGCCGACAACGTCCCGCTGCGGCAGATCCTGCAGGAATGGGCGCGCGTCGGCCAGACGAAGATCATCAACGCCGACAAGATGAACGGCCCCAACATCACGCTGCAGCTGACCGACGCCTCGGAGAAGGACGCGCTCGACATCCTCCTCCGCTCGGCCAGCGGCTATATTGCCGCGCCGCGCCCGGTGCCGGTCGCCAACGCCGCGTACTACGACCGCGTCACGATCATGGCGACGAGCCGCGCGCCGGCGGTGACCGCGAGCCAGATGACGCCGCCGACCTTCCAGCGGCCGCCGCCGCAGACGATCGACGACAACGACGAGCCGATCAACATCAACATGCCGCCGCCGCAGCAGCCAGGGAACCCCGTCACCGGGCAGTTCCCGGGGATGCCGCCCCAGCCGGCCCAGATGCCGGGCCAGATGCCGGTTCAGACGCAGCCGGGCGCCCCGGTCGCGCCCATCACGTCGCCGCGTCCGGGCGCGGTGCAGCAGCCGCAGCAGATGCCCATTGGTGGGCCGAATCCCTACCAGCAGCCGGTCGTCCGCCAACCCGGCGTGGTGCCCGGCCCGAACGGCCGCGGCGGCGGACCGGGCGGCGTTTAGGCTTTGGGCTTTAGGCTTTAGGCTTTGGGAAGGCACGGAGTAAAATTCACTCCGATGCCTCCCCCCGAACTGGTTCGCAGTGGTGAGTACGCTGCGCGCGGGGATTATCACCGCACTCCCGATCCCTCCTGGGACTACTACCCCACTTACATCGCCAAGCTCGACGCCGTCCGGCGCTATCTGAACGCGCTGGCGCCGGCCACCCGGGTGCTCGATGCCGGGTGCGGGGAGGGCGTGCTCGTGGAGGAATACGCCGGACGCCTCGACATCATCGGCGTCGACGCGAATTATTCATCGGCGCGCGTCTCGCCGGGATCGGTCACCGCCCTGCCGTTCGCCGACGCGTCGTTCGATCGGGCGCTGTGCCTCGACGTCCTCGAACACCTGGCCTACGAGGATCAGCCGCGCGCCCTGGCCGAGCTCTACCGCGTGCTCCGTCCCGGAGGCGAGCTGCTGGTGTCGGTGCCGAACCTCGCGCACCTGCAGTCGCGCATCCACTTCCTGCTGCGCGGACGCCTGATCCGGACGGCGTCGGAATACAAGCATCCCGGCGATCGACCGGCGGCCGAATACCTCCAGCTCGGACGCCGCGCCGGCTTCACGCTGACCGCCCGCCGCGGTATCTTTCCCACCGTGCCCGTGCTCACGCACCTCGTGCGCCGCCATCCGCGCGCGCTCGCGCCGCTGCACCGCGCGCTCACCCGGCTGCTGCCGATTCCCGGGTGGTGCTTCCTGAACCTGCTCACCTTCCGCAAGGCGTAGTGTTCCCGAAGATCCGCGAGCTTTCGAAGAACGTCACCGTCTACGGCCTCGGCGACGTCGCCGTCTCGATCGTCAACTTCCTGCTCCTCGGCATCTACGTCAAGTACTTCAGCGCCACCGACTACGGCGTCATCGGCATTCTCGGCGCCCTCGAAGTGATTGCGAAGATCGTCTTCCGCTTCGGTCTCGACGGTGCGTTCATGCGGTTCTTCTACGACTGCAAGGACCAGGCGAGCCGGCAGCGGATGGCCAGCACGATCTTCTTCTTCCTGCTCGGGCTCAACGGCATCGTCGTCACGCTGCTGCTGCTGGCGGCGCCATGGCTGGCGGACGCGCTCGTCGGCAGCCGCGCCTCGACCGCGGCGCTGCGGCTGATGCTGGTGAACACGTTCGCGATCGGCTTCACCTTCATCCCGTTCCACGTGCTCCGGATGGAGCGCAAGACGATGACGTTCAGCCTGATGACGCTGGTGCGCGCGGTGCTGACCATCTTCGTCCGGCTGATCCTGGTCATGCAGCTGGGACTCGGCGTCACCGGTCTCTACCTCGCGGACGTCCTCGTCACGGTCGCGATCCTGGCGGCGCTGGTCCGCTGGTTCGCGCCGCTCATCCGTCCGATGTTCTCCGCGGCGGTGCTCCGCGATGCGCTGGCCTTCGGCCTGCCGCGGGTGCCGCATGCCGCCGCGCAGCAGGTGATCGCCGCCGGCGACAAGTTCATCCTCCCGTTGTACCAGACGATGGAGACCGTCGGCGTGTACTCGATGGCGGTGTCGTTCGGGCTGACGCAGAAGCTGTTCCTCAGCGCGTTCGAGTCGGCGTGGGCGCCCTTCTATTACGCGACGATCCGGGAACCGGACGCGCCGCGCGTGTTTCGCACCGTCACGACCTATGGCATTGCGGTGCTGGCGCTGCTCACGGCCGGACTCTCGTCGGTCGGGCGCTACGCGGCGCAGGCGATGACCCACGGGCGCCTGCTCGCGCCCGACGATCCGCGCTGGGGAGACGTCGGCACGGTCATCACGTGGACGGCGATCGGCGTCTTCCTGCAGGGGTTCTACCTGCTGACCTCGATCGGGCTCAACATCACCAAGCGCACGCAGTACTATCCGGTCGCCACGATGAGCGCGGCGGCCACCAACATTGCCCTCAACTTCCTGCTGATCCCGGCGCACGGGATCGTCGGCGCCGCGTGGGCGAACGGCGCCGCTTACGCGGTCCAGGCAGGACTCGGCTACGCGTTCTCGCAGCGCTTCTATCCGATCGGCTACGAGTGGGGACGAATCGCCAGGGTCTGCCTGGCGGCGATCGCCGCCTACGCGGTCGCCGGCGCGCTGCCGTCGATCCATCTGCCGGTGGATCCACGATCGACGCTCGCGCCGATGCCCGACCTGCTCGTCCGCGGCGTCACGGTGATCGCGGTGTTCGGCGGTCTCCTCGCCGTCACCCGGTTCTTCCACGCCGACGAGTTGCGGCGGCTGGGCGCCATCCGGCGCGGCAGCGCGCCGGTGGCGGCGACCAACCCCGCGCCGGACAGCACGGAGATGGCCGGGGAGATCGTCGCCACCGACATCGGGGTACCCGAGTGAGCTCCGCGACGGGCAACAGCAGGAACGGCCTCGCGGCCGGCCTGGCACTGGCGTGTGTGGTCGCCCTGGCCCTGCGGCTCTACGGCCTGCGCTACGGGCTGCCGGCCGTCTACAATCCCGACGAAGTCGCGATCATGTCGCGCGCGCTCGCCTTCGGGAAGTGGGACTTCAACCCGCACAACTTTCTCTATCCCACGTTCTACTTCTACGCGCTCTTCGGGTGGGAGGGCCTGACCGCCGCGGCGGCGGTGCTGACGCGATCGGTCGCGTCGTTCGGCGCGTTCCAGCGCGAGTTCTTCGTCGATCCGACGCGGGTGTTCGTCGCGGGACGGGTGCTGACGGCGCTCCTTGGCGCCGCGACGGTCGTCGCCACCGGCGTGCTCGGCGCGCGGATGACGACGCTCGGCGGGTGGGCGGCGGGAGTCGTCGCGGCGCTGCTGCTCGCCGTCGCCCCGCTGCACGTGCTCAACTCGCACTACGTGAAGCACGACGTGCCGGTGACGTTGCTGATCGTGCTCGCGTATCTCGCGTACGACCGGCTGTGGAATCTTCCGCCGAACGAGGCGGAAGGACCGCTGCTCGTCGCCGCGGCGGTCACCGGCGTGGCGTTCTCGACCCACTACTACACGATCTTCCTGGCCATCCCGCTGGCCTGGTCGGCGGCGCGCGGCGCGCGTGATGCGGCCGACGCGATCCGCCGCGTCGCGATCGCCGCCGCGGTCAGCGGCGCGGTCTTCTTCCTGCTGTCGCCGTTCATCCTGTTGGAGCCGGGCACCGCGCTTCGCGATATCCGCGCCAATCGCCAGATCGTCGTCGATCGCGCCGTCGAGAGCCTGGGTTACATCGCCACGGCAGCGCGGTATGGATCGCTGCTGCTGTTCGACACCGCCGGAGCGATCGCCCCGTGGCTCGCGCTCGCGGGCATCGGGCTCGCCGCGGCCCGCGACGTGAAGCGGACGATCTGGCTGCTGGCGTTTCCGATTCCGTTTTTCCTGTTCATCGCCGGCACCTTCCCGGCCAGCCGCTACCTGGTCCCGCTGGTCCCGTTCCTCGCCATCTTCGCCGGCGTAACGGTGTGGGAGATCTGGCGCCGGCAGCGTCTCGTCGCGCAGTTCGTGCTGACCGCGGCCCTCGCGATGGCCGGACGCGAGAGCCTGACGACCGATGCGTTCATCCGTCAGACAGACACCCGGACGCTGGCGCTCCGCTATATCGAGCAGCACCTGCCGGCCGGCGCGACCATCCTGACTCAACCGTATTTGGTCCCGTTGGAGCCGACCGCGGGCGTCCTCGAGGAAGCGGTGACCCGCTCGGGCAAGGAGATGCCGACCAAGACGCGGTTGCAACTGGCGCGGCAGCCCTACCCTTCCCCCGCCTACCGGCTGGTCTACCTGGGCCGCGGAATGGACGTCGACAAGCTCTACCTGCCTTACGAAGCGCTGACGGCCGACGCCCTGCGGCGGGAAAACGTGGCGTTCATCGTGCTGAAACGGTACAATGACGGGGCCCCAGCAACGATGTCGCTCCTTGCGGCCCTGGCCGGAAAGGGCCGCCGTATCGCCGTGTTTTCACCGTATTCACACGCCGCCGGCGCCGACGGAACGCCTCAGGCTGAGCCTTTCCTGCATAACAGTGATGCCCGGATCACGGCGGCGCTCGAGCGCCCCGGTCCGGTTGTGGAGATCTGGCAGATCGATGGTTCTGGTTCGTAAACTGCGTGAGCGTCTGAAGACGACGGCCCGTTCGCTGCCGGTGGCCCGGCACGCGTGGGCGCGTTATCGCCGCCACAAGTACGAAGGCCGGATCCAGCGATTCCTCGACGAAGGCACCGGCCGCGCCGACCGGCTGCCGATGGGCGCGGTCTACGAGGCGACGATGCGGTGCAACCTGCACTGCGAGTTCTGCTATGTCGGCGATCTGCTGAACCTCGAAGGGGAGTGGCGGCAGGAGCTCACCCTCGAGGAGCTGTCGAAGGCATTCCCGGCACAGAAAGACTTCCAGATCAGCCTCACCGGTGGCGAGATCTTCATGCGCAAGGACATCATGTCCGTGCTGGATCTCTTCCGGGAGAAGGGCTACGCGGCCGGCTATCTGACGACGAACGGGACGATCATCAGCGAGGAGCGCGCCGAGGCGCTGGCGGAGCTGGCGGCCAAGGGGTTCCTGAAACACATCAGCGTGTCGGTGGACGGCCCGAAAGAGCTGCACGATGCCGCGCGCGGCCTCAAGGGCACGTTCGAACGCACCACCGAAGGGCTGCGCCGTCTCCAGGACGCGGCGCGCCGCAAGGGAGCGCCGCTCCGCGTCAGCATCAACACGACGGTGGCGCACGAAAGTCTCGCCGCGCTCGACCGCATGGTCGACGTCGCGGACCAGCTCGGCGTCGATGCCATCGGCCTCAACCACCTGATGTTCAGCACCCCCGAGGAAGTCGCCGAAACGGTGAGGATGATCGGCGCGTCCGACCCGTCGGTGATCGCGACCTTCGTGACCCGCGATCCCGGGCTCGACGTCGCCCAGGTGCGCAAGCAGGTCCTGGCGCTCGAAGCGAAGTGCAAGGAACGGAACATCCTGTTCGACTACCGGCCGAAGGTGCACACGCAGCTGATGGACAGCTACTACACGCCCGGCACGAAGCTCGAGGGGCGGTGTCTCTATCCGTTCCTCCACGCGCGCGTGTCATTCTCGGGCAAGGTCTTCTTCTGCCCGTTCATCCGCGTCGAGGTCGGCGACCTGACCCAGTCGTCGCTGGAAGAGGTCTGGAACGGCGAGCGCTACGTCGACATGCGCAAGCGCCTGCTGGACAACGGCATCTTCCCGGTCTGCCGCCGCTGCTGCAAGGTGGAACTGTCGCCCGTGCCGGCCGTCGCGACGGCCGACATTCCCCGGCGCCGCGCGATTCCGGTCACGGTGGTGCACCCGTGATCGGACGGAAGACGCTGCTCGTGAACCCGCCGCTCGTGAACGGCGTCGCCTTCACCCGCCAGGGGCGCTGCCAGGAGCGCGAAGAAGTCCTCGGCACGACCAAGCCCCCCTACACGCTGGCGCTGCTCGCCTCGATGCTGCGCGACGCCGGCTGCGAGGTCCGGCTCGTCGATCTCACCGCGGAGCGGCGCACGGTCGAGGACCTGATCGCGCGGCTCGACGGCGAGTCGTTCAAGCCGACGCTGATTCTCTTCCCGAGCACGACCCCGACGCTCGACCCGGACGTCGCCGAGATCGCGAAGCTCAAGGCGCGTTACGGCGCGCCGATGTTCTGCTTCGGGCCGCACGCCTCGACCACCCCGCGGGCGTCGATGCTGCGGGCCGCGGACGTCGACGGCATGTTCGTCGGCGAGCCTGAAGACGCCGCGCTGGCGCTCGCGCGCCTCGAGAGCCTCGACCAGCGCGCCTCGATCCCCAGCCTGACCTGGCGGAAGGGGGACGCGATCGTGCCGCACACCGCGCAGGGCTCGTACAGCGGCTTCGCGACGATGCCCTACCCGGCGTGGAATCTCGTGCCGCTGCCGCTCTACTCGCTGCCGCTCGTCAATCGCCCGTATGTGATCGTCGAAACCAGCCGCGGCTGCCCCTATTCGTGCGACTTCTGCGTCGCGCCGATCCACCAGGGGCACAAGTTCCGCGAGCGCAGCCCGAAGGCGCTGGTCGACGAGATCGAGCGCAGCTACCGCGAGTTCGGCGTCGACTTCTTCTACCTCTGGGGCGACACGGTCACGCTGAACGTCAAGACGTTCACCGCGTTCTGCGACGAGCTGATCGCGCGCAACCTGCCGATCCAGTGGTTCGGCAACGCCCGCGCCGACAACCTGACCGACCCGGCGTTCGTGCACCGCCTGCGCAAGGCCGGCTGCTGGATGCTGGCGATGGGCATCGAGACCGAGTCCGAGGACATCCGCAAGGACATGGTCAAGAAGCTCGAGCGGGTGAAGATCCAGACCGCGCTCAACAACATGCGCGACGCCGGGATCCGCTCGTTCGCGTTCTTCATCCTCGGCTATCCGGGCGAAACGCTGGCGACCATCGAACAGACGATCGCGTACGCGATCGAGCTGAACCCCGATTTCGCCAACTTCTACCCGGCCGTCCCCTATCCCGGCACCGCGCTCTACGACAAGGTCGTGCGCGACGGGATGCTGGTGGACGAAGACTGGTCGCGCATGGAGTACTCGTACTACCTGCTCAAGGGCAACGGGCTCGACGAGCACGTGGTGATGGATGCGATCAACCGCGCCAAGCGCCGCTTCTTCATGCGCCCGTCGTACCTCTCGTCGCGGCTGGGCGACGTCATGAAGCTCGCGGTGACCAAGCCGGCGATCTTCCGCCAGATCGCGGCCCGCACCATCTTCGGGGCAAAAATCCCGGATCCCGCCCGCGTCCAGCGCGCGGTGGCCGCACCGGCGACGCGCCAGGCGTAGACGTATCGCTGCGTCGCGCGCCGGTGGTTTGACCCTGCCCACCCGCCCGTAGTACGATGTGGTCGCATGGGTGACTACATCAAGCAGGTGCGGGGCCGGACGCCCAGACGCGCGCCCGTCGGAGTGCGCGAGCTGAAGACGCACGCCGCGCGCATCGTGCGCGAGGTGCGCGAAGAGCACGCCTCGTATGTCATCACCCATCGCGGCACCGCGGTGGGCGTCATCCTGCCGCTGGAGAACGGCGCCGAACCGCCCGAGGCGGACGCCA
>Ga0066652_100000278_pt1 | contig 26172 bp, 18 predicted proteins | sample GraSoiAngelo_101_FD_71413 | JGI IMG/M metagenome (GOLD analysis project Ga0066652, IMG submission 71413) | Grasslands soil microbial communities from the Angelo Coastal Reserve, California, USA - 14_0903_02_30cm | ecosystem: Environmental > Terrestrial > Soil > Grasslands | place: USA... | reverse complement strand
TCGATGATGATCTCGCGGTTACCACGTTTGATAGCTCCCATTGTTACCACACCGTCGATTTCAGAAACTACAGCAGGATTGCTGGGATTCCTGGCTTCAAACAATTCTGTAACACGGGGAAGACCTCCTGTGATATCTCTTAATTTACCCAGTATACGAGGTATTTTCACGAGCACCTGGCCGGCTTTCACATCATCACCCTCATCAAGCATGATATGGCTTCCGGTAGGCAGGTTGTATGATTTATTTTCTTTTCCTTCTACTACGATCGACGGGATCTTTGTTTTGTCACGGGTTTCGATAACCACTTTTTCGCGGTGTCCAGTCTGTTCATCCGACTCTTCACGATAAGTCACACCCTCAATCACGTTTTCGAATTTCAGCTTACCGTTGATCTCGGCCATGATAACATTGTTGTAGGGGTCCCATGTGCAGACCACATCACCCTTATGAACTTTCTGGCCATCTTTTACGTTCAATGTTGCACCATAAGGAATGTTGTTAGTGATCAACAGGCGGTCGTTCTTGGTATCGATGATACGAACCTCACCCGTACGGCCGATGACGACCTGTACTTTTTCGCCCTCGTTATTCTCCGTAGTTACTGTACGTAAACCGTCAAACTGGATAGTTCCATCGAATTTTGCGAGCAATGTAGAATCAACGGCAGCAGAACCGGCGACCCCACCCACGTGGAATGTACGGAGTGTTAACTGCGTACCTGGCTCACCGATTGACTGGGCAGCGATGATACCTACGGCATCACCTTTTTGCGCCAGGATACCTGAAGCAAGATTCTTACCATAACATTTTACACAACAGCCACGTTTGCTTTCGCAAGTCAACACCGAACGTATCTCTACAGTTTCGATAGCTGCTTCTTCTATTTTCCTTGCCACGTCCGCAGTGATTTCATCACCAGCTGCAATGATCAGCTCTTCATTGGTCGGATCGTATACATCATGCAACGAGGTTCGCCCGGCGATCCTGTCTGACAATGGTTCAATGACATCTTCGTTATCTTTTAAGGCCGAAGTAGCGATACCGCGCAGGGTTCCACAGTCCTCTTCCGTAATAACAACATCCTGGGCTACGTCAACCAAACGGCGGGTAAGATAACCGGCATCGGCTGTTTTTAACGCCGTATCGGCAAGACCCTTACGGGCACCGTGGGTAGAGATAAAGTAATCCAATACGTTCAATCCGCCCTTGAAGTTGGAAAGAATCGGGTTCTCAATAATCTCAGAACCGGTACTACCTGATTTTCTCGGCTTGGCCATCAAACCTCTCATACCAGCAAGCTGCTTGATCTGTTGTTTCGAACCGCGGGCGCCTGAATCCAGCATCATGTAAACAGAATTGAATCCCTGTTTATCGTTGCTCAGTTCACGGATCAGTGTTTCAGTGATCCTTGTATCCACACGGCTCCAGATGTCAACGATCTGGTTATAACGTTCGTTGTTGGTGATAAGACCCATGTTGTAGTTGTCCCACACCTCATTTACTTCACCCTTTGCATTTTCCAGCAACTCTTCTTTTATCTGCGGGATGATCAGGTCATTGATGCTGAATGACAAACCACCCTGGAAAGCTGTGCGGAAACCAAGAGTCTTAATATCATCAAGGAACTTTGCAGTCTTCGGAATATTGGTGATACGTATAATATCACCAATGATCTCACGAAGATTTTTCTTAGTCAGTAATGCGTTGACAAAACCCACTTCAGCAGGAACGTGCTGGTTAAACAATACACGACCAACCGTGGTTTCAATTAATTTATGTACCAGCAAACCATCCTCGTTACGGATGTTTACTTTAACTTTTATCCATGCATGAAGGTCCATCACGCCTTCATTATAGGCTATGATCACTTCATCGACCGAATAGAATATTTTCCCTTCACCGCGAACGGTTTCTGTCGGGGTATTTTTCTTTCCTTTGGTGATGTAGTACAACCCGAGCACCATGTCCTGCGAAGGCAGTGTGATAGGTTGTCCATTCTGCGGGTTCAGAATGTTATGGGATGCAAGCATCAATAGCTGGGCTTCCAGTACAGCTGCATTGCTCAAAGGAACGTGAACGGCCATTTGGTCACCATCGAAATCGGCGTTGAATGCTGTTGTTACCAACGGGTGCAACTGGATCGCTTTACCCTCGATCAATTTCGGCTGGAATGCCTGGATTGACAGGCGATGCAGCGTCGGGGCGCGATTCAACATCACCGGGTGACCTTTCAAAATATTTTCAAGAATATCCCAGACAATCGCCTCTTTCTTGTCAACCAGTTTCCTGGCAGACTTAACCGTCTTTACGATACCCCTTTCAATTAATTTACGAATGATAAACGGCTTGAATAATTCAGCAGCCATATCTTTCGGCAAACCGCATTCATGCAGTTTCAGTTCAGGACCTACCACGATAACCGAACGACCAGAATAGTCAACACGTTTACCCAACAGGTTCTGGCGGAAACGTCCCTGTTTACCTTTTAGTACATCGGACAGTGATTTCAATGCACGACCACCTTCAGCTTTAACAGCGTTTGATTTTCGTGAGTTATCAAACAGGCTATCGATAGCTTCCTGCAACATACGTTTTTCGTTACGCAGGATGACCTCTGGGGCTTTGATCTCCAACAGTCTTTTCAAACGGTTGTTGCGGATGATCACGCGGCGATACAGGTCATTCAGATCAGAAGATGCAAAACGGCCTCCATCCAATGGAACTAGCGGACGCAATTCCGGCGGAATAACCGGGATGTATTGCATCACCATCCATTCAGGGCGGTTAGTGATCCTTGTGTTTGCATCGCGGAATGCTTCCACTACACTCAATCTCTTTAATGCATCGGCTTTACGCTGCTGCGAGGTCTCAGTAGCAGCTGTATTTCTTAAATCAAATGATAACTGGTCGAGATCGATCCTTGCCAGCATATCATGCACAGCTTCCGCTCCCATCTTCGCGATGAACTTATTGGGATCATCATCGGGCAGGTACTGGTTATCTTTCGGAAGCGTTTCGAGAATATCCAGGTATTCTTCTTCTGTCAGCAGGTCGCCATAGTTCTGACCTTTGTCAGTACGGATACCCGGCTGAATCACTACAAATCTCTCATAGTAAACGATCGTCTCTAATTTCTTAGAGCTGACACCAAGCAGGTAGCCGATCTTATTCGGCAACGACTTGAAATACCATATATGTACAACGGGCACCACCAGTTTGATGTGGCCCATTCTTTCGCGACGAACTTTCTTCTCCGTTACTTCCACACCGCAACGGTCGCACACGATACCTTTATAACGGATACGCTTGTATTTTCCGCAGGCACATTCATAGTCCTTCACGGGCCCGAAGATCCTTTCGCAGAACAAACCATCACGTTCAGGTTTGTAAGTACGATAGTTGATCGTTTCCGGCTTTAATACCTCGCCATAGCTTCTTTCAAGAATGGTATCGGGAGAAGCTAAGCCGATAGTGATTTTTGAAAAGGTTGGCCTGGGACGATTTTCTTTTTTTATAGCCATATCTGTTTTTTACTTTCTTGCCCGCCCGGATGACCCGGGTCGGACGGGTTATTTAATTTTTGTTATCAGCGACACCCTTTCTGTTCCTTGCTCAACAGCCGCGTCGCAGTTTACCCTGAGCTGCCGAAAGGGCGCACTCCCGATAGCTATCGGGATCATCGTTCAGTTCGCTACTCACCGCGAAGCGAAGCAACACTACTCAAACTTGAGATCCAGTCCCAATCCGCGTAACTCATGAACCAACACATTGAACGATTCAGGAATACCAGCTCTCGGAACGTTGTCGCCTTTTACGATAGACTCATAAGTCTTTGCACGACCGATGATATCATCTGACTTAATTGTCAGCAACTCCTGGAGAATGTTTGATGCTCCATATGCTTCGAGTGCCCATACTTCCATTTCTCCGAAACGTTGTCCACCGAACTGTGCCTTACCACCCAACGGTTGTTGCGTGATCAAGCTGTACGGTCCTATCGAACGGGCGTGCATCTTATCATCCACCATGTGATGCAGCTTGATAATATAGATGATGCCTACTGTCGCTTTCTGGTGAAAACGTTCGCCGGTTTCACCGTCACTCAAATAGGTATGACCGAACTTGGGTAAACCTGCCCTATCGCAATATTCAGCGATCTCTTCGGTTGTCGCTCCGTCGAAGATCGGTGTAGAGAACTTCATTCCTAATTTCTGACCGGCCCAACCCAAAACTGTTTCATATATCTGTCCGAGGTTCATACGGCTCGGTACACCCAGCGGGTTCAATACGATGTCCACAGGTGTTCCATCTTCGAGGAATGGCATGTCTTCAGCGCGAACGATCTTGGCAACAATACCCTTGTTACCGTGACGACCCGCCATCTTATCTCCCACCTTCAACTTACGTTTTACCGCGAGATATACTTTAGCTAGTTTCAATACACCTGCCGGTAATTCGTCACCGATAGAAATATTGAACTTCTCTCTTTTATAGCGACCTAATTCCTCATTATACTTGATACTGAAGTTGTGTAACAAAGTATTGATCTGGTCATCCACTTTTTTATCGCTAGTCCAACCCAGCGGATTGATGTTCTGGTAATCGAGACCGGCCAGGTTCTTTGCAGTGAACTTGGCACCTTTACCGATCAGCACTTCGCCAAAATTATTGGTCACCCCGGAAGAAGTGAAATTGGCCAACAGGGTTGTCAGCTTACCCAACAGGATTTCCATGAGATCAGCTTCATTCTTTTCATGCATTCTTTCGAGTTTCTCGATAGAAGCCTTCTCTCTTACTTTAGCGTTCTTATCTTTCTTTGCCCTTTGAAACAACTTCTTACCAATTACGATCCCTTCCACTCCATTCGGCGCTTTCAATGAAGCATCTTTTGCATCACCGGCCTTGTCACCAAAGATGGCGCGCAACAGTTTCTCTTCCGGCGTTGGATCGCTCTCCCCTTTCGGTGTGATCTTACCGATCAGGATATCTCCTTCCTTGATCTGGGCACCTATCCTGATAATACCGTTCTCATCGAGGTCTTTTGTGGCCTCTTCAGAAACGTTCGGGATATCTGGTGTCAGTTCTTCTTCACCCAGTTTTGTATCACGGACTTCGAGTTCATATTCGGAAATATGAACAGAAGTAAACAAATCCTCACGAACAACTCTCTCACTGATCACGATAGCATCCTCAAAGTTGTAACCCTTCCATGGCATGAATGCCACTTTCAGGTTCTTTCCGAGTGCCAATTCGCCATCCTGTGTTGCATAACCTTCGGTAAGGAAATCACCCCTCTTTATCCTTTGACCTTTCTTTACAGCCGGTTTCAGGTTGATACAGGTTTCCTGGTTTGTCTTGATGAACTTGGTAAGTCTGTAAACTCTCAGGTCATCTTCAAAGCTCACCAGTTTCTCCTCTTCATCGCGTTCGTACCGGACATGAATTTCGTTTGCATCTACAAACTCGACCACGCCATTTCCTTCGGAATGTATCTGGATCCTTGCATCACGTGCTGCTTTGCCTTCTAATCCCGTACCTACTACTGGCACATCGGGACGGATAAGCGGTACGGCCTGGCGTTGCATGTTCGATCCCATCAGTGCACGGTTGGCATCATCATGCTCCAGGAAGGGGATCAATGAAGCACTCAAACCAACGATCTGGTTCGGGGCAACGTCCATATATTCCACCTCGGTTTTTTCCAGGATCGGGAAATCACCTGTCTGGCGGCTCACAATTTTTTCTTCCACAAACTCACCTTTATCATTCAGCTGAGAGTTAGCCTGTGCGATCTTCGCCAGGTCTTCTTCTTCGGCGCTGAGGAAGGAAAGTTTTTTCATGTCCACTTTACCATTCTCCACTTTACGATAAGGCGTTTCAATAAAGCCCATATCATTGATCTTGGCATGAACGCAGAGGGTCGAGATCAAACCGATGTTTGGACCTTCCGGTGTTTCAATCGTACACAGACGGCCATAGTGAGAATAGTGAACGTCACGAACCTCGAAGCCTGCTCTTTCACGGCTCAAACCGCCGGGCCCGAGTGCTGAGATACGACGTTTATGGGTGATCTCACTTAATGGGTTTGTCTGGTCAAGGAACTGCGACAACTGTGATGTTCCAAAGAATGAATTGATCACAGAAGAAAGCGTTCTTGCATTGATCAGGTCTACCGGGGTGAACACCTCGTTGTCCCTTACGTTCATCCTTTCGCGGATCGTCCTGGCCATACGTGCAAGACCAACACCGAACTGGGCATACAATTGTTCGCCAACAGTTCTTACGCGACGATTGCTGAGGTGATCGATATCATCAATCTCCGCTTTACCATTGGTAAGCTTAACGAGGTATTTGATGATAAGGATAATATCTTCTTTAGTTAATGTTTTTTGGGTCAATGGCGCATCCAAGTTCAGTTTGCGGTTGATCTTGTAACGGCCTACTTCACCGAGGTCATAGCGTTTATCGCTAAAGAACAATTTGTCGATGATGCCACGAGCTGTTTCATTATCGGGGGCATCGGCACCGCGCAACTGGCGATAGATAAACTGGACGGCTTCCAGCTCACTGTTGGAAGTGTCTTTATTTAAAGTGTTATAGATGATCGCGTAGTCGCCTCCCACATCTTCTCTTTGGATAAACACGCCTTTCACGTCCATTTCGGCGATCATTGCAACAGATTCTTCATCCAGCACAGTATCACGTTCCAGAACGATCTCATTCCTTTCGATGGAAACAACTTCGCCGGTGTCTTCATCTACGAAATCTTCCACCCAGGTTCTCAATACGCGAGCGGCCAGTCTCTTGCCGATGTATTTAGTTAAAGTCTTTTTATCTGTTTTTACTTCATCGGCCATCCCAAACAGCTCAAGGATATCTTTATCTGTTTCATAGCCGATTGAGCGCAATAAAGTAGTTACCGGGAATTTTTTCTTACGGTCAATGTACGCGTACATTACGTTGTTGATGTCCGTAGCGAATTCCATCCATGCACCTTTAAACGGAATTACCCTGGCAGAATAGATCTTTGTTCCGTTGGGGTGAACAGATTGACCAAAGAACACACCTGGTGAACGATGGAGCTGGGAAACAACTACACGTTCAGCACCATTGATAACAAAAGTGCCGCGGGGTGTCATATAAGGTATATTGCCAAGGAATACATCCTGGACAATGGTTTGGAAATCGACGTGCTCTTCGTCATTACAGCTCAGGCGAAGTTTTGCTTTTAATGGAACGGCATAGGTCAATCCGCGTTCCATACACTCTTCAATTGTATAGCGGGGGGGATCAATAAAATAATCCAGGAACTCCAGTACGAAAATGTTACGGGTATCTGTGATCGGAAAATTATCCTTGAATACCCTGAACAAACCTTCAATGTTTCTCTTATCGGGAGTGGTCTCCAACTGGAAAAACTCTTTGAACGACTGGATCTGCACTTCAAGAAGGTCCGGGGTTTCAGCCAGGTGTTTGATTTTACCGAAATCTACCCTGTGATTCATTTTTGTTGAGGACATACGCAAAAACCGGTTTTTTAAGAAATTCAGGACATACAAATCACGTTCAGGCTCTCATCTCGAAAAAAATGATTGCCCGTGAATATCAATTAATTGCAAATGATTTGGGATGTCAAAATATATTTGGCCAAAATAAAGGATGGCAAAGGTAAGGAATAATGCTATACCAACAAGAAAACTTTGCCAACAAAAACCCGGCCATGAATCTGAGTTTTAACATTTCAGAGGGAAAATTGGCGACACTCAGAAGTGGTCGAAAAACCTGGAATTCCGGTGACTAAAACAGTAGATTTTTGCTGTAAAATTCCAATCCGTACAAAAAATCGCTCCAGTTTGAGGAAACAACATGGTTGTCCGGAAAAATCACCTGGAACATAGTCTTTTCCCTTTTTAGCAGCCCTGGCCCTGACATAGTTTAGCCGTATATGAAGTGGAAGCAATTTTTCAGGGACTATCTTCAGTTTACCCAAAAGGAAAGGATCGGGGTGCTTACTATTCTTTTCCTTGTATTTACCATCATTTTTTTACCAAAAATGGTTAGTCACAAGACCAGCATTGAGCCTGCCAATTCCGATACGGCCTGGATTGCCGCGGTTAAGCGACTCGAGATAAACGACCATGATCCCGTATCTCAACGAAGCGATAATTATAAAACTTATCAATTTGATCGCCCAAAAAACAACTTGCGTCAACATGTTCTATTTTTCTTCGATCCTAATACGCTTGATGATGATGGTTGGAATAAATTGGGATTGCCTGAAAAAACAATTCACACTATCCGCAATTATCTTGGTAAAGGTGGGCGGTTTAATAAAGTGGAAGATTTGAAAAAGGTTTATGGCCTTCGGGTAGATGATTATGTAAAATTGGAACCGTTCGTGCGAATTGAAAACAATGAAGCGGGCACTGTACGAAGCCAGGTGGAGAGCAAAGAAAGAGAGCTCGGGAATAAGCCTCATTCCTTTCAAGCAATTGATATTAATACAGCAGACACTTCTGCTTTTATTTCACTGCCGGGCATCGGTAGCAAGCTGGCTTTACGGATCGTTAATTTCAGGGACAAACTGGGCGGCTTTTACTCGGTGAACCAGGTCGGTGAAGTTTATGGTTTGGCAGATTCCACTTTTCAAAAGATCAAACGGTATCTTATCCCTGGAAATACGGCTATCAAAAAGATCAATGTCAATACAGCCACTACTGATGAATTGAAAGCTCATCCTTACATCCGGTATGCGATCGCCGGCCCGATCATTTCTTACCGGAATGAACATGGACCTTTTTCCAAAATTGAAGAGATAAAAAAAGTGATGGCGGTGACAAATGATATTTATGATAAGCTAGCGCCCTACCTGGTAACGCAATGAAAAATTAGATGAATGCACTCAGGGCTGAGATCGTTTTGTTGGATTAGTCTTCTTTGATACAGATCGGAGTTCCTTTTCACCCTCTAGCGGTCAGTTTGTTTGGCGAAGGTAAACCAGGCCAATAAAAACCCTTCGCAAGCGAAGGGTTAAATTATATTCTCTGTAAAGAATTAAGCAATCTGAACCCCGCAAAAGGCAGGATTTCGATCTGATCTGTTATTGCAATTAAGCAATCTCAACCCCGCATTGGGCGGGATTTCGATCTGATTTGTTATTGCTATTATGCAATCTCAACATCAGCACCAGCTTCTTTCAGCTTGTTAGCTATTTCTTCAGCTTCTGCTTTAGCAACGCCTTCTTTGATAGGTTTCGGTGCGCCATCAACCAGGTCTTTGGCTTCTTTCAGGCCTAAACCGGTAATGTCTTTAACCACTTTAACCACATTCAATTTGTTAGCGCCAGCAGCTTTCAATACTACATTGAATGCAGTTTTTTCAGCAGCAGGAGCAGCAGCACCGCCACCGCCAGGACCGGCAGCAACAGCTACAGCAGCAGCTGCAGGCTCGATACCATACTCTTCTTTGAGGATCTGTGCTAATTCGTTTACTTCTTTTACAGTCAGGTTTACCAGCTGATCTGCAAATGATTTTAAATCTGCCATGTTTTACATTTTTAAAAAACCGCCTTCATTTTCACCGCAGCGAATCCGGCGGAGGTTTATAATTATGTCTTCACTTAATACCCGAAGACGTAGGATCTCTTCTAAGCTTTCGCTTTTGCTTCCAGCGCTTTGATAAGGCTTGCCAGTTTATTTCCGGCGTTCAGTGCACTGATCACATTTTTCGCGGGTGATTGCAGCAGGCCGATCACTTCACCGATAAGATCATTCTTGCTCTTAAGCGTAGTAAGCGCTTTCAACTGGTCATCGCCAGAATATATACTACCGTCAATGAAAGCTGCCTTCAGCACTGGTTTTTCACCTTTGTTTTCTTTACGGAAAGTACTAATGATGATCGCCGGCTCTTTCGCATTATCAGAAAACATCAGGGCTGTCACCTTATGCAGCGAATCATATACGCCTGAATACTTTTCATTATCGATAGCTTCCAGCGCTTTTTTAATTAGCGTGTTCTTAGCTACTTTCATTTCAACATTCTTGTTGAAACACGCACGGCGTAATTTACCTACCTGTGCAACAGACAGCGATTCTGTATCGGCAACATAGAAGTTGTTGTACTGTGAGAACTTGCCTTTCAGTACTTCGATCACTTCATTTTTCTGCTCTTTAGTCATTTTATATATTTTTTTGACTCTTCAATAATGTGGTTCTTACAGCCCCTCCTTTGGAGGGGTTTGGGGAGGCCTAATGAACAAACGCTTTAGTGTCAATTGCGATGCCCGGGCTCATGGAACTGGCCATGCTTATGCCTCTTACATAGGCGCCCTTCGAAGAAGAAGGTTTTGCCTTCAGGATCGCGTTGATCAGCTCCTGGCTGTTCTCTGCAATTTTTTCCGGGGCGAAACTTACTCTTCCGATTGAAGCATGAATGATCCCGACCTTGTCAACTTTAAAAGCGATCTTACCACCCTTAACATCACTGATAGCGGCAGCTACATCGTTGGTAACTGTTCCCGTCTTCGGATTCGGCATCAGGTTTCTTGGACCTAATACTTTACCAAGCTTACCGATCTTCGGCATAACAGAAGGAGTAGCGATGATCACGTCAACGCCAACCCATCCGCCTTCGATCTTTGTTACGAATTCATCCAGTCCTACAAAATCAGCGCCTGCTGCCCTTGCTTCTGCTTCTTTATCAGGAGGGCAAAGTACAAGCACAGATTTTGATTTACCAGTTCCGTGCGGCAGTGTTACTGTACCGCGGATTGCCTGGTCTGCTTTTTTAGGATCCACACCCAAACGGATGTGCAGGTCAACAGAAGCATCAAACTTTGCCGTATTCACCTGCTTTACCAGGCTGGATGCTTCTTTCAATGAATAAGATTTATTCTTGTCGAGTTTTGCCTCGGCTGTTTTTCTTTTTTTACTGATGAATGCCATTGTAATTCGTTTTACATGTCCGCCAAGCCTCAAAGCAAGTGCGGGACTGTTCATGATTAATTTTTGTCCCAGGGAGCTTTACCCTCTACCGTCAGGCCCATGCTGCGGGCAGTACCTGCAATCATTTTCATTGCACTTTCCACGGTAAAGCAATTCAGATCAGGCATTTTATCCTTAGCGATCGCCTCGACCTGGTTCCAGTTCACTTTTCCCGATTTGGTACGGTTGCTCTCTTTGGAACCTTTTTGAATTTTAGCGGCTTCCAGCAATTGAACAGCTGCCGGAGGAGTCTTGATAACGAAATCAAAACTTTTGTCAGTATATACAGTGATTAATACGGGAAGTGTCTTTCCCATTTTGTCCTGAGTTCTTGCATTGAACTGCTTGCAGAATTCCATGATATTTATCCCTTTGGAACCCAATGCAGGACCGATTGGAGGTGCAGGGTTGGCCTGGCCACCCTTGCACTGAAGCTTTACAAAGCCAGAGACTTCTTTTGCCATTTTTAATTTTTTTTGGTGTTAACGATCTTTCATCTCAGAGGACTACTTGATCTCCCAATCCGACCCGATCCTTCGCTTCGCTCAGGACTATCGGGATTTTCCGGATTCCCTTTGTCCGCCATAGCTTTAGCAAAGACGGGCACTAAAAGAACTAATTGGGGCGGCAAAGATAGGGCTGATAAACCGATTTGAGAAGCTTTTACTGAATTATTTTAGCCCGCCTAGCAGATCCGCCCTGCCTTCCAAACTCACTTAACATTTTTCTTCTTATTATTCTTCCACTTTTTAAAATCAAGATAGTCGAGGAAATAAATGATCTTGAAGGAGATATTATTATTCTGATCAGCCGCCATTGTATTGCTGAAATTTTTCAGGTAATCTCTTTCCACGAGGTCCTTGTAAGTAAAACTGGCATCTTTCCAGACTATGTTGATAAAGCTTCCCGGCGCAAACTGCCAGGTATAAACCATATCCACATTGAAGAAATTGACATTCTGGTTTACATTTTCATGGAATGTGCTGTTGGGTTTTATGTCGCCGCTATTGAGCAGCGTAAAGAACTCCTTATAATCCACTTTACTCCAATAATGCCGTAGACGCAAATTCAATCCCATTTTCGAATTGAAATTGTATTTGAAATTGAAAATGTTCTCGATCGTATTCCTGTTGCGGCGGCCAAAAATGATATCTCCATTGACCGGGTCATTAATGGGGTCAAAGGATGCGAAACCCACGTTGTTTGTTTGTGGTTCCATATTGACTTGCTGCGTAATGGAGAATTTGTCGCTGAAGCGGAACGTGTGGTTAAAATTGATCGAGTATCGCTTGCTATTAAAAAGGCTTCTCTTGATATATAGCATCTCCAGGTACAAACTGTATTTTTTGGACCTGTTGGTTTCCACCCAGGCATCAACAAACCAGTCAGTCCATCCTTTAAACATCCATCCCTGGCGTCTCGGCTCATTAAAATCGTTGTACCGCGGCTCATATCCCACCAAGGCGCCTACAAACCAAAGGTTTTTCAACTGTGCGTTCGCGTTAATATTCAGGTTAGCTGATCTGTAAAGCGGGAATTTTGAATGGCTGGTGTCATAAATAGGTTTGAAATTGCGTGAATAATATACATTAAAATTCAACCGCACATTGTTATACCAGCCTTTAGGTTTTATCCACCTGTATCCCATCCAAAATGAATGGTCGAGATAATTATTGAAAGTAAAATATCCCAGGTCATTACTATTGTATTTCGTATCGGTCAATTCCTGGTTGAGATTGAAATTGAAACGACCGCTGGTTTTCCCCAAACCAATGTTATGACTGTACCCGCTTTGTGTGCTGCCATCCGGGTTATATCCGATCAGGCGGCTGTTGGCCACCTTTCCATTGATATTCCACATCACCTTTTTATCGTAAAAACTAAAAAGACCTGCTGTCACATTTGCGTCGTATTCATGCCCGCTTCTCCACACATTTGTGTTGACCAGTGACACACTGGAGTTATTTTTTAACGTTTGATCAAGCACGATCACGCTGAAATTGGTGAGAGGATCTATCAGTACCTCCCGCTCAGCGCCAGTCACAGAATTTTGCAATGTTGCATAGCGGTTATTGGTCACTGCGTTCAGAACGCCGATGCCAAGCCCTTTCGATGTTCGCCCCGAGATCTTTGTCGCATTGATAAGCTTGGATTCAATTGGCACTTTTATACCCACTTCGTTGCCGTCTGCATATTCTCCCGTGGAATGCACCAACACCGGGTCAATCCCGATTCTTCTCGGGTAAAACAGATTGCCTTTGCTGAAGAGCTCTGTTCCCTCGGTAAAGAAAGGCCTGTTCTCATTATATTTTACTTCAAAAGGCGTGAGATTCAGGATGCGGTTATCGCTTTGCACCTGCCCAAAATCGGGAATCAGCGTCATATCAAGAGTAAAAGCCTGGTTGATACCGTATTTTACGTCCATCCCTCCATTTACCTGGCCGGTCCAATCTTTTTTATCTGGCTGGTGCTGGGGATAATGGTTGGCATATACCGAAAAGTATGGTGAAAATTGAAGGCGTACCGGTGGCTTGATGTTGGTGATCCCGGTCCAAAATCCTTCCTGGGAAAGGAAACCTCTCGCATTTACATCAATCGGGTTCCAGGTATATTGCTGATCCGTTTTTCTTCTTCGCCGGGTAATATTCAGTCCCCAGCTTTGCACGTCATTTTTCCCAAAGCGGATCGCTGAGTAAGGAATGAACATTTCAAATGTCCATCCATCGTTATGAATAACAGCCCCGCTTTCCCAAACCGAATTCCATGTAAAATCTTCACTGTTGCCATTGGTAATGGCCTCGTTCATTTTTGCATCCCACTGTTCATTTAATGGAGTAACAAAATATTCGAAGCCATTGAGCTTATCTTTATAAGTATCGAAGATGAGCCCCACGTAGTCATTTGTCCCGAAGCCATCACGACCTACCAGTTCGCTGGCGATACTGTCCTTTGTTCTTTCATGGCAATATCCTCCGAAATAGATACCAGCATCATCATACATCATCCAGGTTTCAGTCCTGTTCTCATAGGACTCTTTTGCTCCCATGGTTGGCCTAAACTCAATAAGGTCGGTCATGAGGGCAGCGTCCTTCCATGCAGGTTCATTGAGTAAACCGTCAATTTTTACAGGCTGCTTTGTTCTTTTTGCTTCCAGCTGCCTTGGCTGACTTGTTTGTGAAAAAACGAAGCCTGAGGCTGCCAACAGCCAAAGCACAAGCGAAAGTCTTTTCGCCATATGGATGATTTTGGTTTGCGTAGTGAACGATCTTATACGAATTTAGACGTACGAGAAAACGATAATGTTACCGCTTGTCAAAACGACACCAATACGTGATAAAATGCATTTTTTTTAGGAAACTCTTAACAGGATGAATATTGCCTGCGCAGCATCAATAGCGGCGTTAGGGCTTCAGTCTTAACTGATCTTTTCCACCTGCATATAGTTAAGTTCGACAGGTGTGGAACGTCCGAATATCTTTACAGTGACTTTTAATTTTTTCTTTTCGTCATTCACTTCTTCTATCACCCCGTTAAAATCATTGAATGGTCCTTCGATGATTTTGATCGTTTCCCCGACAATGAAGGGTTCGCTCATGCTTACGCCTCCGGATTCAGCCATTTCATCCATTTTACCCAGCATCTTGTTCACTTCTGCCTTTCGAAGTGCGATAGGATTTTCCTTTCCAAGGAAATGGATCACGCTGTTTGTATTCTTGATCGTGTCACGGAGATCGTCGCTCAATTTACCGTCCAGGATCTCAATCATAACATACCCTGGATAGTAGTTGCGTTCCCGCATTACTTTTTTTCCATTCTGCACTTTATATACTTTCTCCACCGGCAGAAAAACCTGTTTTACCACTTCACTCCAGCCGCCACGTGAAATTTCTTTATCAAGGTATTCTTTTACCTTGCGTTCTTTTCCACTAACGACTCTCAGTACAAACCACTTGGTATCCTGTTGGGCGTTCTCGGTACCGCTATTATTATTTGCAGTTATTTCTGTCATTATTTGAAAAGTTGATTGTAAATGAGTTTCAAAACACCACCGGCTGCAAAATCCATAGCCCACACGATAGCTGTAATGACAAGAGTAGCGGCCAGCACGATCATGGTTGATTGCTGGAGTTGAGGCCAGGTGGGCCAGCTTACTTTTTCAGTCAGCTCCTTATAAGATTCCCTAAAATAAGTTGTTACCTTGTTCATGTTCGTTAATTTGAAAATTTTCAATTTGAAAATTTGAAAATTTCATTGACACATTACTGCATTTTCAAGTTTTCAAATTAATCAGCACGGGCGGAGAGATTCGAACTCCCATCAACGGTTTTGGAGACCGCTATTCTGCCATTGAACTACGCCCGTAGACAGCGGCCTCCCCCGCCCTCCAAGGGAGGGTCTAAGAAGCCGCCTGTAAAAGAACTTTTCTTAACAACAAAGTACCTGGGCTTTTTATTGCCCAAGTACTTTGCAAAAAATATAGTGAATCTTCAGTTGTAATAACTCTCCACAAGTCCCCCTTGGGGGAGCTGCCTGCCGTCAGGCAGGTTTAGGGGGCATTACTTCAATATCTCTGTCACCTGTCCTGCACCCACTGTGCGACCACCTTCACGGATAGCGAATTTCAAACCTTTTTCCATCGCGATTGGCTGGATCAGTTTTACAGTCAGCGATGTGTTATCACCAGGCATCACCATTTCAGTACCTGCAGCCAGCTCAACTTCACCGGTTACGTCTGTTGTACGGAAATAGAATTGCGGGCGGTATTTGTTAAAGAACGGAGTATGACGTCCGCCTTCTTCTTTGCTCAATACGTACACTTCGCATTTGAACTCGGTGTGGGGGGTGATAGAACCGGGTTTGCAAATGACCATGCCACGGCGGATCTGGTTCTTTTCAATACCACGTAACAACAAACCTGCGTTATCTCCAGCTTCACCCTCGTCAAGCAGTTTGCGGAACATTTCGACACCTGTACAGGTTGAAGTAAGAGGTTTTTCTATCAAACCTACGATCTCGATAGCTTCACCAACTTTAATACGTCCTCTTTCGATACGACCTGTAGCAACTGTACCACGGCCTGTGATAGAGAATACATCTTCTACGCTCATCAGGAATGGAAGATCAACTGGACGTGGAGGCAGGGGAATAAAACTGTCAACGGCATCCATCAAATCTTCTACACCCTTTACCCATTTTTCATCACCAGCCAATGCGCCGGTTGCAGAACCCTGGATGATTGGAGTATTAGCGCCATCAAACCCATAGAAGGTCAACAGATCGCGAATTTCCATCTCAACGAGATCAAGCAATTCCGGGTCGTCAACAAGGTCAACTTTATTCATGAATACAACAATCTTAGGTACACCTACCTGGCGCGCAAGCAGGATGTGTTCTTTTGTTTGCGGCATAGGACCATCAGTAGCAGCCACAACCAGGATAGCGCCATCCATCTGGGCAGCACCGGTGATCATGTTTTTCACATAATCGGCGTGACCGGGACAGTCAACGTGAGCATAGTGACGTTTTGCCGTCTGGTACTCTACGTGAGCAGTATTGATCGTGATACCACGTTCTTTTTCTTCGGGTGCAGCATCAATTTCATCATATTTTTTGGCTGTTGCCATACCCTTCTTTGCCAGAATGGTGGTGATCGCAGCAGTTAAAGTTGTTTTGCCATGGTCAATATGTCCAATGGTACCAACGTTAACGTGTGGTTTGTCCCTTTTGAAGGTCTCTTTAGTTGCCATTGTTATCTGTTTTTAGATTGTGTTTTATCAATTATTGTTTTATTGTGATAACCAGTTACCGTTTCTGGTTACCTGTTTTCCGTTTCCGTCAAAATTTTCCTGTTAGTCGGCTTAACAACCGGCAACCAGTAACAGGGAACTGGCAACCGCCTTGAGCCGTTAAAGGGTCCCGCATACTTGCCGGATGAACCCTTGACCTTCCCGCCTTATTGGCCGGATGCTCTACCGCTGAGCTACAACGATCATACAAACATTTTCCCTTGAGCCGTTAAAGGGAATTGAACCCTTGACCTCTTCCTTACCAAGGAAGTGCTCTACCACTGAGCTACAACGGCTTTTTCAGTCATTGAAGCCAGTGTGTCATAGAAGTCAGATCTAATGACCTTTCTGACCAATTTGACTTATATGACTGCCTTTTCCCGAGCGGAAGACGAGGCTCGAACTCGCCACCTATAGCTTGGAAGGCTATCGCTCTACCAAATGAGCTACTTCCGCGATTCAATTTGAAAATTTGAAAATGTTGGAATTTGAAAATACCAACACGTTACAATCATCAAACTTTAAATATCTGAAAGAACTATCCAATTTTAAACGAGTCAATTTTCAAATTCTCAAATTAACTCATTTTCAAATTGTTTGTGGGCAAGGATGGATTCGAACCACCGAACTCCGAAGAGGACAGATTTACAGTCTGTTGCCGTTGGCCACTTGGCTACTTGCCCAAATAATGCGTCGGAATGGTACTTCCTACGCAATTGAGCCGAAGAAGGGAGTCGAACCCCCGACCTACTGATTACAAATCAGTTGCTCTACCGACTGAGCTACTTCGGCTTATCTGGAACTTTCAAACTTATATCTCACCCGGTTTCATCACCGAAAAGACAATAAAGAGCTACCCCATTTTTTGGGAAGGCAAAGGTAAGGGAAAATGGATATTGCAAAAATTTTGATCGGGGAAATTTATGCTGACTATCAAGAAATAAAAATCCCGCATGTGCGGGATTTAACTTGTTACGCGGCTTGTTTTTGTTTTTTTCTTTTTATTTGATTGACGATTGAATCGAAGGCATCGTCAAAAGACTCTTCAAAAGATTTACTGGTTGACTTTACAAAAAAATCGTGTCTGGGTACGTGTATTCTGATCTCTGCGATCTTGTCTTTGATTGTATGTACCACATTGTCGAGCTTCAGAAACACACTTACTTTGATGATGCGGTCATGAAACGTGTTGAGCTTTTCCAGTTTACGATTGATATACTCAACTAAGCTGTTGTCCGCATCAAAGCGAACTGTCTGAATGTTTACATTCATAATCGTGAGATTTTAAACAGTGAAACAATAAATAAAAGAACTTTAAGTTGGTTTGGATCCGGGGAGAATCCTGATGAAAATTACATCATTAATAAATTATATCAAATAAAAAAAGATCAAAATTTTATTGCGATTGGGTAAAATTTTTATGCTTTGGGATGTGCTTTTTTATAAACATTTTTCAACTTTTCTATCGAGTTGTGGGTATAAACCTGGGTAGAGGCCAGGCTACTGTGCCCGAGCAATTCCTTCACCGCGTTAAGATCGGCTCCTGCATTCATCAGGTGCGTTGCAAAGGTATGCCGGAGAACATGGGGACTTTTCTTATCCAGAGTTCCCGCCTGGGCCAAATATTTCTTAACTAAGAGATATGCATACTTAGGGTATAATTTCTTCCCTTTTTCCGTTACTAGCAACACATCTTCCTGTTTTTCAAATTCCTTTTTCTTTAGTTCCCTGTAGTCGCCGATTTCATTCATGAGTTGCTGACTCACCGGGATAATCCGTTCCTTGTTACCTTTTCCAAGCACTTTAATCTGCGCTCTTGTCAAATCAAGCTGCTTTTCTTTAAGATTGATCAATTCGCTCAGGCGCATTCCGGTACTGTAAAACAACGCTATAAGCATTTTAGCATTTAAAGATTTCCAATCTTCTGTTGTGCCTGCAAGTGTTTCAAGCAATTCCTTTGTTTCCTCTTCTTTTATGAAAACCGGGAGACGTTTTGCATTTTTGGGCGCGATGACATTCACCATTGGAGATGACTCCAGGTTACCCACCCGCAAATGATACTTGAAGAATGAACGAAGTGCAGATATTTTCCTGTTAATTGACTTTGAAGTCAACCCATTTTGCTTTAACTCCGCAAGCCAACCCCGGATGAAGCTATGAGTCATTTCTTTAAGTGCAAGATTCCCGTAATGCCTTCTTATATAAGCTTCAAAATCCCGCAGGTCGGTTTCATAAGAAATAAGCGTATGGGTTGAATACCTCTTTTCATACTTAATGTAATCAAGGAAGGCTTGGAGTCCAGGGCGGTTTTGTGCAGGCATATGCTCCTGTAAAGCTACGGCATATTGGAAAAAAAATAGCTGCCCGGTTGGGAACAGCTATTTCAATCTTATTGTTAACGAAACCGATAAACTTAACTTTCGATCTTGCCGCTGGCAATCTTCTGCTTGTAGATTGCTTTTAACACCGCTCCCCTGCGTTTTACAGAAGGTTTGGTGAAACTCTGACGCTCACGCAACTGTAGCAATACTTTCGATTTTTCGAACTTCTTTTTGTATTTCTTCAGCGCCTTGTCAATGTTTTCGCAATCTTTTGAATCGATGATCAGCATTTTGATACCCCCTTGGTATTTTTTTTATCCCGAAGATTTCGGGAGAGCAAAGATAGAGGTAAAAGTCCAAAGTTTAAAGTTATGATCAATCAAAAGTTTCAAACCCGGTTCAAATGTTAATAACCACTAATTTGCAGCCATGTTTACCGGCATTATAGAAACCGTGGGCCGAATTGCAGAGATCATTCCAAATGGTTCTAACAGGAGTTTTTGGGTTGAGTCCTCGCTTTCCACCGAATTCAAAATTGATCAGAGCGTTAGCCATAGCGGTGTATGTCTTACTATAGAAGATATTCAGGGCCAATTGCATAAAGTGACCGCTATCGATGAGACCCTCAAAAAGACCAATCTTGGTTCCTGGCAGCCAGGAACCGCTGTAAATATTGAACGATCGCTTTTATTAAGTAGCCGGATTGATGGACATTTTGTCCAGGGCCATGTTGATGCGACCGGTATTTGCAAACGGCAAAAGGAAAAAGCTGGCAGCTGGGAATATGTAATTGAATTCCCCAGGAAGTTTGCTGAGCTGATCATTGAAAAAGGCTCGATCTGTGTCAATGGCATCAGCCTTACGGCTTTTGAGGTCAAAAAAAAGAGCTTTACAGTAGCCATAATTCCATTCACATTCGAGCATACCAATATCGGCCAGGTACAACCAGGTGATGCCGTCAACCTTGAATTCGACCTGCTGGGAAAATACATTCAACGTAGAGTTACGATTGAATAAGTACGATCAAAGACGAGGGTTGCTACCTACCAAAAAATGCGGATAATTTTTAATCTTTACACCAGTTAGTCCCAATATCCCTAACGAAAAACGTACCTATGAATTCTGCGACTCCCACCAGGTCGTATTATCCAGCTCTTGATGGCCTGCGCGGCATCGCAATCCTGCTGGTCATTTGCTGCCACAATCTCAATTTCCTTCCTCATTTTAAACTCGGTTGGGTTGGCGTTGATTTGTTTTTTGTGCTATCGGGTTTTTTGATCACTGATATTCTTCTGGTCACAAAAGGAAGCAAGAACTTTCTGCAGAATTTTTATATCCGCCGTATCCTGAAAATATTTCCGCTCTATTACGGTGTTTTGCTCTTATTCTTTGTTATCGCTCCCATGTTGCAGGGCTTGCAAATACAGTATCATTATTATAAAACTGATCAGCCCATGCTCTGGCTACACCTGAATAACTGGCTGAGCATAATTCATATCAGGCCCGCTGATTCCATGTTATTGAATCATTTTTGGTCGCTGTCTGTTGAAGAACAATTTTATTTACTCTGGCCGTTCTTCATTCTCGCGATAAATAACACCCGCGTTCTTGCGCAGATCGCTGTCCTTATCCTGGTCACCTGCTTTCTATGCCGTTATTCCTCATGGCTCATGTTTGGAAATGGTTATACTAATTTCTTTTTCCAGTATATGACCAGAATGGACGGCCTTTGTATCGGAAGTCTCATCGCCATCTGGAGAATGGATTCATATGCTGAAACAAAAAAGAGACTTACACAATTGGCCGTTAGCGTCGCAGGGGTTTCTATTGTGCTGTTTGTTCTGAGCAAGAGTTTGCTGCCTGGCATGCCGGTTTTCCCATTCATTGGTTATACCGTGGTTGCCGTCTTGTTTGGCGTCATTGTTTTCCTGGCTATCTGGAAAAGAAGTCTTGTCTCAGGTTTTTTCCTTGAAAACAAACTCATAAAATACATCGGCCGTATTTCATATGGCCTGTATGTTTATCACTGGCCGGTACTTTGCCTGTTTAAAATATACCTGATTGACAGGCTGGTCAACGGAGGTAACACCTATTATACAAGCTATGCTGTCGTTTCATTGCTGGCTCTTGGAGTAGCAGTCATCCTTAGTATCCTGAGCTATCATCTATTTGAAAAGAAAATGCTGGCCCTGAAAGAGGTGATGACGTCGGAAGGATTTTTTGCGAGAGCATGGCGAAAGTTGCTCTTATTCTTCAATCCATCATCGGCCAGGTAGCAGGCTGACAGCGTTTATTTAAGCTATATTTGCGAAAACTTACCAGGTATTGGCGAAGACCAACAGACTGCTTCCTGCTTCTTTTTCCAGCTATAAACATGAAATCATTCTTGCCTGCGCCTGGATCATAGTCCAATCCCTACTGCTTTTTCATTATGGTATAGTTACCGAGTTTGAAGCATCCAAGTATATTGCCGAAGCAGATAACCTGGTCAACCACGGAACGGTAAGCTCTTCCAATTTCTGGTTATATTCTACCCAGATCTTTTTGATAGCGATCGCACAAAAACTGCACGCCGGATATATTGCAGTAGCGATCGTCCAATTCTTTTTCAATGGGCTTGCAACATGGGCACTGTACCGTTTCGCTGCTTCTGTCAGCAACAAGATCACGGCTTTATTTACCAGCCTCCTGTTTGTGTTTACGATTCCCCTGCAAACTGTTAATTGTTCTCTCCAGACGGAATCCTTATTTTTTAGTTTCACCATCCTGTTCAGCTGTTATCTCCTGCGATTGCCGCAAATGACATTGAAGCGGTTTGTGCTGATTTTCCTTTTCCTGGTTGTTATTTGTTTTACACGACCTACCGGCCTGCTTTGGGTGCCTTGTGCATTTCTTTACTTATTCTTCCGCTTCTTCAAAACGCTGCCGATCCTTATTAAAATTGGTATCACGGCTGTAGCAAGTATTGGATTTCTGTTTTTCTTAAATATGGCTTTGGGCAGTGGGGGCGAACTGGATTTTATGTTGCCATTCCGCGATGAAAGTATCATTTGCGGAGTCCCAACGAGGTCTTACCCCGCAGACATAAAAACTTCGTCTGATCCCAATTCGATTTTTGGGCTTATTTATTATGTGACTCACAATTTTGAACAGTTTACGCACCTGGCATGGTTACGCTCAAAAGCTTTTTTAGGACTAACCAGGACTTACTACAGCAGCGGTCACAACATTTATCTCATTCTTTATTTTTATCCTCTTTATTTCTTCGCCGTATTCAGCATCCGCCGCTGGCTTAAAACTGACAGGCATTTATTTCTTTATTGTTTCTCATTGATTTTCCTGGCATGGTCAACGGTGATCATGACCTGCGACGACTGGCATAACCGTTTCTTTCTTAGTATTGTTCCTTACATTTATATTCTATCGATACCAGCAATAAGTAATCTTATCGGCAAAGTTGGTAACACCGCTGGTAGGGAATATGCACAGGATAATGATACAATTTGATTAAGGAATGATCCCGGCGAATACGGTTAGAAAAAATACTGACATAAATATGAAAATGGGTACCAGCAAAATAAGAAGATGGCCATTTTATATTTTATTCTTCCCGGTCTTTTTCGTAGTTCATGGCTATACAGATAATTTCCGTTTTGTTTCAGCGGGAAGCGCCCTATTACTTTGCCTCGGCTATGCAGTCGCTGCCATTTTCATTACCACCCTGTTTTATTTCCCGTACAAAGATCTTTCGAAAGCGGCTTTATTGGCATTCTTTATACTGGCATTTGATTTTTTCTTTGGCAGCCTGCTTGATTTCCTCAGGGAAATTTTTCCAAATAGCTTCATTGCCAAATACAGTTTCCTGGTGCCTGCTTTCCTGGTACTGCTTGTATTTTTATTCTTTATCATAAAAAAAAGAAAGACCTTATCCAGGTTAAATTTGTATCTAAACACATTGCTGATCGTGTTGATTGTTATTGATGTGGTGATGCTCATGAGCCAGATATTTAGTCCCAACAACCGTCCCGGGGCTGCCAAAACAGAATTGACGGCTTGTGACAGCTGCTCCAAGCCCGATGTGTACGTGATTGTACTGGATGAATATGCCGGCCTACAGGAAACAAAAGATATATTGTCTTATAATAATCAGCCTTTTCTTGATAGCCTGGGAGCAAGAGGATTCAAAACAATCGGCAACAGCCAAAGCAACTATAGTTATACCGCTTATTCTACCGCTTCTTTCCTGAATATGGAATACCTCGATTCCAACAAAAGTAAAAGCGTAAAAAAAGGAGGCTATAAATATGCAATCAATAAAATTGAAAATAACCGGTTCGTCAATTTCTTTCTATCCCAGGGTTATCGTTTTTTTAATTGTTCTCCCTTCACCATCGCCGGGCAGTCTTCCCGTATAGAAGGCTCTTTTGTGCCTACCAATACAAAACTTATTACGGTTGGCACTTTTTTAAACCGTTTTGAAAAAGATGTGATGTTAAGCGCGGCAGAAAAATTCAATATGGAATGGTATTTAAGAAAAGTGATGTACGTCACCCTGAATGGCAACAACCAACTGTATGCGCTCACAAAAAAAGCAGCAGATACCAGGGAAAGTCCAAAACTGGTTTACACCCATTTGCTGATGCCGCATTATCCTTACTATTACAATGAGGCGGGGCAATTGCGATCATTTGAAACCTTGCGGAAAAGTTCGCTGGACAGCAACGAAGACTACCTGGCTTATCTTAAATATACCAATGGCCAGGTAATACAGTTGGTAGATTACCTTTTATCACATTCAGGCCGGCCCCCTATTGTCGTACTGGCAAGCGATCACGGCTACAGGCAGTATAAAAACCAGGCGGACCAGAATTACTTTTTTACTAACCTTTTGTCGGTCCACCTTCCCGGGGGAAATTATAATTTATATACTGACAGCATCGACAATGTAAATTTTTTACGGCTGGTACTGAACAGCCAGTTTGGACAAAAACTTCCCCTGCTGAAGCACAAGGCATTTATGATCGATTTCTAAGAACTGCAAAAAAAAAGCTGCCCTTCGGCAGCCTTTCCTTTTTTATTATTTAGGTTTTATTATCGCATCAAATACATCTTTCCATATCCTTTATTAAAGTATTTATCTGTATCATCTTCGCTGGCCTTGTATTTATCCAGGGATTTTCCATTGAGGTTTGTGATGACCCGATAGAGATAGACGCCATTACCCAATTTTTGACCGTATTGATCCGTTCCATCCCATTTGAACTCGGTAATGTTTCTTCCGATATGTAAAGGTCCCAATTCTGTTTTAGTGATCTCCCTTACAATCTTGCCGGTGATCGTCAATATCTGGATCCGGATATTCTGCGGCACTTCGAATCCTGTTATCGTAAAGACAAAGGCTGTCGAAGTCGTGAACGGATTGGGGTAGTTGAGCATATTGGAGATCATCGGTTTGTTGATCACCTGGAAGCCCACCCTGTATTCAAGGTTGCCTGCCGAGTTTTCACTGCGGTCTTTGCCGGTTACGATCAATTCATAATCACCGTCTGCCAGGAAATAAGGCCTGAAGTTCAAGGTTGCTGTGTTATCCGACACAGGCGGTGCACCCGGCGGGTTGAACTGCAGCGTATCATTATCAAAGTTGAACCTGCGAAGCGTACCGTCAGGATACCTTACATGTAATTGAAGAAGGCTGGTATCATTCAATACCATCCATTTCGCTTCGTCCTTCAACTTGACGATGATGTTGGGCCGAGATGAAACAATATCGTGGTTAAGAATATGAACGCCGTCAAAAGTAACATCCAGCAATGGATGCAGGCTATCCGGTTTGACATAGAGATCCCGGAACGCAAAGTTGTTGAACAGGTATTGTTCCGGCTGATCGTTATCCGGGTTAAAATTCACAAACACTGTATTGTGACCCGAAAGCAAACGGGTGTCTATCGGAACATAAATGTGGGTCGTGTCACCAGGCACCAGTTTCTTCAACCGGTAAGAACTGTCGTGCTTAACGTTGTCCTTATCTGTGATAGAGAACTTGACCAGTACACTGTCAAAATCAACTTTACTGATATTCTTAAATGCAACTCCGAAATATGCCGGCTCTCCTACCTCGGTTTGATCTTTCGAGGTAAAATATAAGTTTGGAGCAATAGCACCTTCCGGAACGGGTATATAAGTTAGTCGCCAGTATCGCAACTGGTATGGCGTCAGATGAATCGAATCCTGGTCTTTCATCTTCAACTTAACGTAGGGATAGACATGCGCATCTATCGAAGAAATATCAACGTCCTGCTGTGAAGGATCCAGGTCAGGTATCAGGAGTGTTTCCACACCGGTGTTGGACACGCCATACACATTCACCTTGGGAAGATCTCCGCCGGAAGCATCTGTCGTGGTACCCCGCCAATGTAACTGTTTCCAGCCTTTGGCAGGTCCGAATGCCGGTGAACTGATATATCCAAGGGTGTCAGGTGTCAAAAGATCAATTGACATAGAGATCGCGTCATAAATTCCTTCACTGAAGGTATATCTTGGCGTAAAGGTGCTGCTACCGTTCTTTTTATACATAAAGACAAACGCTCGCGACCTGTTGAAGGAATCGATCGTAGAAAATCCCTGGGCGAGCAGGCGATGATACATGGAGTTGCCTGGCCCGAGATAGCTGGTATCACCCTGCCATGTACTGGCATAGGTGTTGGCCAATGACGGTGTAAGATCGTTCATATAGGAACAGTTACGGACGATCACATAATATCCATCAGGTATCATGTCGAGAAATTGCACAATACTTCTGCGTTTAGCTGTATCTAAAATATTGAACTGGAAATTCCAGGCACGATTGTCACCGCACACAGGGTCACTACCGAATTGGCCTGGAACCGGGTAGGTAGCTGGCGCGATAGCCTGGTTATTGAGCCAGGGTTTTAAACTAACGGGATCCAACACATTAAACACGACATTTGAAACACCGCAGACACTCTTTATGCGATCATCTTCATCTACCACTACGGAGAAGCCCAATGCCTGGGTAAATGCAGTCGGGAATACACCACTGCGTATAAATATATTACGGTT
>Ga0066652_100000277_pt1 | contig 26177 bp, 22 predicted proteins | sample GraSoiAngelo_101_FD_71413 | JGI IMG/M metagenome (GOLD analysis project Ga0066652, IMG submission 71413) | Grasslands soil microbial communities from the Angelo Coastal Reserve, California, USA - 14_0903_02_30cm | ecosystem: Environmental > Terrestrial > Soil > Grasslands | place: USA... | reverse complement strand
GTGCCGATGGCGGCACCGGCGCACAAGGTCCGACTGGATCGACGGGTGCAACCGGGGCACAGGGCGCGACCGGTGCTGATGGTGCAACAGGTGCCACCGGCGCTCAGGGCGCGACCGGTGCTGATGGTGCGACAGGCGCCACCGGCGCTCAGGGTGTCACCGGTGCCGATGGCGCGACCGGCTCGCAGGGTCCGACCGGAGCCACAGGTTCAACCGGTGCTCAAGGAGCGACGGGTGCTGATGGTGCGACCGGTGCGACCGGTGCGCAGGGTGTAACGGGTGCCCAGGGCGCGACTGGCGCCGACGGTGCGACTGGCGCGCAGGGTGTGACTGGTGCTCAAGGGTCGACCGGTGCCAATGGCGCCACCGGCGCCGACGGCGCTACTGGCGCGCAGGGTCCCACCGGCGCGACTGGATCAACCGGTGCCGATGGTGTCACGGGCGCTCAGGGCGCGACGGGTGCGAACGGCGCTACGGGTGCCAATGGCGCTACCGGCGCGGACGGTGCTACTGGCGCGCAGGGTCCCACCGGCGCGACGGGATCGACAGGTGCTGACGGTGCGACCGGTGCTCAGGGCGCGACTGGCGCGAATGGCGCTACCGGTGCGACTGGCGCACAGGGTGTAACAGGTATCCAAGGCGCGACTGGTGCTGACGGTGCGACTGGCGCACAGGGCCCCACTGGAACCACTGGCGCTACTGGCGCACAGGGCCCAACTGGTATTGACGGCGCCACAGGAACGCAGGGTCCGACCGGAACTGCTGGACCAACTGGTGCTCAAGGCCCCACCGGAACCGGTGGTGCGACCGGCGCGCAGGGTGTCACTGGTGCCGACGGTGCTACTGGCGCACAGGGTCCCACTGGTGCGACTGGCCCGACCGGCAACACAGGCCCAACCGGCACCACGGGTGCGACCGGCCCAACTGGCACCACGGGCGCGACCGGTCCAACCGGCACCACGGGTGCGACCGGCCCAACTGGCACCACGGGCGCGACCGGTCCAACCGGCACCACGGGTGCCACCGGCCCAACCGGTACAACCGGCGCAACCGGACCCGTGTCGAGCACGATTACCACCGGCACGACGCAGTCCTCCGCCGCCAATGCCGCCAATAGCACCATCGTCACCGCGACTGCCAGCTGCCCGGCCGGCAAGTCGCTCTTTGGCGGCGGCGGCCGCGTGGTCACCTCCAACGGCACCAACCCCGGGAAGGTCGCCATCCAGCAATCGTACCCGTCGGCGGCAACGACCTGGACCGCCGTGGGCGTGGTCACACAGGATGGCGGCAACGGCGCATCTGTGACATCGCTCGGGGCGGGCGTGACGATGGACGTTACGGCGTACGTTATCTGCAGCAGCTAGTCGCGTCGCGCCAAAGTGCCTGAAGTGGCCGAGCGTTCTCCGGACAGATCCCAGTTCTTTGCGGCCTGCCTCGGTGCCTTGGCGCTCTTCGCCGCCGCGTACAGCAACTCGCTAAAAAACGGATTCCACTTCGACGACATCCACGTCGTCCAGCAGAATCTGTTCGTCCGCGACCTCGCCAACGTGCCGCGCTTCTTCACCGACGCGCGCACATTCAGCAGCCTCCCCGCGAACGCGGTCTACCGCCCGCTGGTCTCGCTCTCGGTCGCCATCGACTACGCGATCGCCGGCGGGTTCGATCCCGTCGCGTTCCACGTAACACAGCTGCTCCTGTTCGCCGCGGTCGGCGCGATGTTGTTCGCGCTCTACACCCGGCTTGGTGAAGTCGCGGGCCATCGTGACACGCGGTACGTCGCACTGCTCGCCGCCACGTTCTTCTGCGTTCACACCGCCAATACCCAGACGGGGAACTACATCGCTGCCCGCTCGGAGCTCCTCTCCGCGCTGGGAATCCTCGGCGCATTTCTCGTCTACCTGTACGCACCGCGTTCACGACGCTGGCATCTCTATCTGCTGCCGATGATCGCCGGCGCGCTGGCCAAGAACCTCGCGGTCCTGTTCGCACCGCTGCTCCTCGCGTACAAGCTGTTGATCGAGGACCAGCTATCCGTCGCGGACATCTTCAGCCGTCGCGCGGGGCCACGCGTACGCGCGGCGCTGCTCTCGAGCCTCCCCGCCTTCGTCGCCGCGTTCGCCCTCTTCGTCTTCATCGAGCGCATGAGCGCACTCGGACAGAGCTACGGCGGCGGAAGTCGTGGGGCGTACCTCGCGACCCAGGCATGGGTATGGGTGCGTTACGTCGGTCTGTACTTCCTTCCCGTCGGACTCACGGCGGACACGGACCTCAAGCTCTTTTCGGGTCCCGACGCCCGGACGCTCGCCGGCGTGGCGTTGCTCGTCGGCTCGCTTGCGCTCATCTGGTGGACGTCGCGCGCTCCGCGCTTTCGCCCCGCCGCTTTCGGTTTGCTCTGGTTCTGGATCACGCTCGGTCCAACCTCATCGATCATCCCGCTGGCCGAGGTGACGAACGACCATCGCGTCTTTCTTCCGTACGTCGGACTCAACTTCGCGGTCGTCTGGCTGCTCGCGAGCTGGGCGACCGGACCGGCGACAACCGGGTCCCGGAAACGACGGATCGTGTTCTGGTCGGCGGCGTCGATCGTCTTGATGGCGCATGCGGTCGGCACCTTCCAGCGCAACAAGGTCTGGCGGAGCGACGAAACGCTCTGGAAGGATGTCGCGGCGAAAAGTCCCACCAACGGTCGCGGACTGATGAACTACGGCATCGCGCTGATGCAACGCGGAAGCCTCGTCGAGGCGAGGGAGCTCTTCGTACGCGCGCAGCAGTTCTCCCCGAATTATTCCTATCTCGAGGTGAACCTCGGCGTCGTGAGTGATGCGCTCGGGGACGAGGACGCCGCCGAGTCCCATTTCCAGCGCGGCATCGCGCTCGAGCCGGCGACGCCCGCGGTGCATCGCCACTACGCGTACTGGCTCCTGCGTCGCGGCCGCGGCCCGGAGGCGCTCGATCAGCTGCGGCAGCTGGTGCGGCTCAGCCCCGGCGACGGCGACGCCCGCGATCGATTGATGCAGCTGGACGCCGCGATCGGATCCGCCGACGAGCTGGCCGTGCTCGCGACGGAGTCCGCGCGACTCAACGCGTCGGATTCGATCGCAACGGCCTACGCGTCGGGCAATCTGCCTCCGGCGCTGACGCCCGCCACGGACGACAGCAACGGCTGGTATCTGCTCGGCTGGTCGTTGACGCAGGGTGAGCGGCACGTCGAGGCAGCGCAGGCGTATCGCGCGGCGGTCGCGCGAGACCCGCGCAACGCCGCCGCCTGGAACAATCTCGGCTGGACGCTGGGGAAACTCGGGTTCTATTCCCTTGCCGTGAGCCCTCTCGAGCAGGCGATCGCGATCGCGCCGTCGTATCGGCTGGCGCGCAACAACCTCGCGTGGGTGCGTTCCGAGCTCGCGCGGTCACGCGGCTCATGACCGCGGTCCGCGAGGCACCGCGCACGCTGACGAGCGATACGCGTTTCGACGACGCGATCGTCGTCATCCCCTGCTATCGCGTCGAGCAACACATCGCCGGCGTCATCCGGTCGATCCCGCCACGATTCCGCACGATCATCTGCGTCGACGACGCATCCCCCGACCGCACCGCCGAGGTGATCGAGTCGCTGGCGGATCCGCGCGTGACGCTCGTGCGACGTCCAGTCAACGGTGGCGTCGGCGCGGCGATGAAAAGCGGCTACCGCGAGGCCATGCATCGCCGCGCAGCGGTGTGCGTCAAGATGGACGGCGACGGCCAGATGAGCGCCGAGGACCTCGACGACCTCGTCGCCGCGCTCTTGGAGGAGACCGGCGCCGACTACGCCAAGGGCAATCGCTTCGTGGACGTCCGCGCGCTGCAACGCATGCCGCGCACGCGTCTCATCGGCAACGCGATGCTGTCGTTCGCCAGCAAGGTGGCGTGCGGCTACTGGAACATGCTCGACGTCACCAACGGCTTTACCGCCATCACGACCCCGATGCTGCGTCGCATCGATCTCGACCGCGTGAGCGACCGCTACTTCTTCGAGACCAGCATGCTGATCGAGCTGAACATCCTGCGCGCCAGCGTCGTCGATGTGGCGATGCCGGCGCGATACGGGAACGAGACGAGCTCGATGCGGCTCGTGCGCGTGCTGACGACGTTTCCGGCGCTGTTGCTGCGTGGACTGATGCGCCGCTTCTACTGGCGGTACCTGATCGAGGATTTTTCGGTGACGTCCATCTGCGTCCTCCTCGGCATTCCGCTGCTGCTGTTCGGCGCGGGGTTCGGAGGTATCCGCTGGTGGGACTCGCATGTGACGGGCCTTCCAGCGACCGCAGGCACGGTATTCGTGGCGGCGCTGCCAGTCATCCTCGGCTTCCAGCTTCTGCTTGCGGCGCTGCTGCTCGACGTGCTGTCGTCGCCGACCCGCAAACGACATCGTGACGCCGCCTGACGGTAGCGCGCGCCTGCGACGCGAGGCGCGGATGCTGACGCGCTACCTGCTCGACGCGGAGTGTCCTGACGAGATGGTCGATCGCTACGTCGATGGCTGCGTCGCGCGGTCGTTGACGGGCACCGATACCGTCACCGCGTTCGTGGACCGGCATCCGCGCTCGGTGGCGCTGCTCGACGCGGCGGGCGCGCTCTCGGGGCGTGCGGGCGGACTCCGCGCGCGCATCCAGCTCATGGCGGCGATCCTCGAGACGTCGCCGCGGTTCGTCGCGGAATTTTTCCCCGCGGCGGGCTCGCGCGCGCGCGCCATGCTGCGTCTGACCGCATACGGCCTCGCGACCGCCGCCAGGACGGTGATCGGATTTCCGCTGCTGGTCGTGCTCGAGCGCGGCGCGCCGTGACCGCCGATGTCATCGTCGTGGGATCGGGACCGGCGGGCGCCAACGCTGCCGCGGCGCTCGTCGAGCGTGGCCGGCGGGTGCTGATGCTGGATGTCGGTGACACGGACGCGACGTACGAGGCGCTCGTTCCGGCCCAGCGCTTCGCGCTCATTCGCGAGTGGGACGCGGGCCAGCATCGCTACTTTCTCGGCGAGCGCTTCGAAGGAATTCCGGACACGGGCGTCCGCGTCGGCGCGCAGCTGACGCCGCCGCGCACGTACGTCACGGCCTCGGCGGCGCGGCTCACTCCCTCGCAGTCGACGACTTTCACCGCCGCCGAGAGCCTCGCGCTGGGAGGACTCGGCAACGCGTGGGGCGCCGGTGTCTTCGAGTTCGACTCCGCGGAGCTCGCGGACTGGCCCGTGTCGATCACCGAACTGCGTCCGCACTACGACGCGGTTGCGGCGCGCATCGGCGTATCCGGAGCGACAGACGACCTCTCGCGCTTCTTTCCGCAGCCGGCGCACGCGATGCCGCCGCTCGAGATCGATTCGAGCGCAGACCAGATCCTCCGCGCCTACCAGGCGAAGCGAGAGTCGTTCAACGCGGAAGGCTTGTTTCTCGGTCGACCCGGGATGGCAGTCAGCACCGAAGCGCTCGGCGACCGGGGTCCGCACGAGTATCGCGACATGGACTTCTGGGCGGACACCGATCGCAGCGTGTATCGCCCACGATGGACGATCGCGGAGCTGCGGCGCTCTAATGCGTTCGAATACGTCGGCCGCCAGCTGGTGCTCCGCTTCGCCGAGCACGCCGACGGAACCGTCACCGTAACGACACGGGACGTGGATGCCGGCGCGTCTCGACGATTCTCCGCGCGCGTCCTGCTGCTCGGCGCGGGCACGCTGGGCACCTCGCGCATCGTCCTGCGTTCGCTCGACAGGTTCGGCCAGCGCGTACCGCTGCTCTGCAATCCGTATACATACGCGCCCGTCATCAACTGGCGAATGCTCGGAGGCGAAGCGCGAGACCGTCGCCACAGCCTCGCGCAGCTCACGGCCATCCATCAACCGCGTGCGGAGCGCGGATCGCGGGGATCGGTGCAGGCCCAGCTCTTCTCGTACCGCTCGCTGCTGAATTTCAGGTTGCTGCGCGAGTTGCCGCTGGCGCAACGCGATGGCCTGCGTGCCCTGCGCGTCCTGCTGCCGGCGCTCGGCATCCTCGGCATCAGCCACGACGACAGCGTGACCAGCGAGAAGTACTGCGAGCTCCGCGCGGGCGGTGGCGGCGACGGATGTCTCGAGATCTCGTATCGGCTCACCGGGATCGAGACGTCACGCAATGACGCGGGCGAGCGTGCCATGCTCGGGTTCTTCCGGCGCCTGGGCGCGTGGCCGATCAAGCGCGTGCATCCGGGACATGGGTCGAGCATCCACTACGCGGGCACGTTTCCGATGCGTCACGCTCCGCGCGACCTCGAGACGGGCGCGGACGGCCGCCTTGCCGGTACGCGTGCGGTGCACCTCGTCGACGGTTCCACGTTCCCGTATCTGCCCGCGAAGGGGCTCACGTTCACGATCATGGCGAACGCGAATCGCATCGCCGACCTGGTGGCGCGCCGCCTTGCCTGACCCATCGCGCGGTGGCGGACGCACCATCGCGATCACGGGCGCGTCAGGCGTCATCGGCCGCCACCTGTGCACGCACTTCCTGCGAGCCGGATGGACGGTGCGCGCGCTGATCAGGAACGCGAGTGCGCCGCCGGTCGACCCGCGCATCGAAACCTTTGCGATCGACCTGCCCGACATGATCGACACGCGCGCCTTCGACGCCGCCGACGTCGTGATCCACGCAGCGTATGGCACGCGTGGCGGACGCGGTGACACGATGCGGCGGACGAACGAGCAGGGAACGATGCGAGTCATCGATGCCGCGAGAGCCGCCGGGGTACGGCGGCTGATCTTCGTCTCCAGCCTCGCCGCGGGTCCCGATGCCCAGTCCTACTACGGCCGCAGCAAGCAGGAGCTGGAGGATCGACTGGACGCTGCGCACGATCTCGTGATCCGGCCAGGCCTCGTGCTCGCGGCCGACGGCGGACTCGCGCAACGCCTGTGGCGCAGCATCGTGACACTCCACGTCGCGCCGCTCATCGCCGGCGGCCGACAGATCGTGCAGACGCTGCACATCGATGATCTCTGCGCGGCCTTCCAGCGCGCGATCGAGCTGGATCTCAAGGGCGTGCTCGCGGTGGCTGAGGCGGATGGGATTCCGATGCACGATTTCCTTGCGGCGCTCGCGAGCGCTGCGCACGCGCGATATCTCGCGGTCCCGGTTCCAGCGCGCGCGACCATCCTGGCGTTGCAGGTGCTCGAAGCCGTCGGCGTGCGGCTGCCGGTTGCCGCCGACAACCTGCGCGGCCTGCTCGCCATGCGGCACGTCGATGTATCAGCGGATGCCAGCAGGCTGGGTCTGCGCATCAGGGCGGCGCGCGACAGCATCGCGGATCTGGCGCCCGCGTTCATGGCTGGCGCGCGACGGACGTCCTGATGCGCGGATTCCTGCGCCGGTGGCTTCTCGACCCACGAGTCCGGTCGCTCGATCCGGACAGCACCGATTTCTCCGTGGCGCATCGCCGCGTGCTGATGACCAAACCGCTGGTGCAGGGACTCTTCCGGAGCTTCTACCGACGCTGTCGCGCGCTGGACGACCGCTACTTCTCGGGATCGGGCATCCGCGTGGAAATTGGCAGCGGCGCCGGGTTCATCACGGAGACGTATGCCGACGTCGTGACCAGTGACGTGAAGCCGCTGCCCTACGTGCACCTCGTCTGTCGCGGCGAACGGATGCCGTTCCGTGACCGCAGCGTGCGTGCCGTGTACGCGATCAACACATTCCACCACATCCCGGCGCCCGAGGCGTTTTTCGCCGAGCTCGATCGCGTGCTGCAGCCGGGCGGTGGCGTGGTCATGATCGAGCCATACTACGGACCTGTCGCCCGTCGGATGTTCGCCGGCCTGCACGCCAGCGAAACGTTCGACATGACTGCGACACGCTGGGACGCACCCGCGGACGCCGGTCCGTTCTCGCAGGCAAACCAGGCGCTCTCCTGGATCGTGTTCGTCCGCGACCGTGCGCGCTTCGAGCGCGAGTTTCCACGGCTCGAGATCGTGGCGGACGAGCCGCACACGCATCTTCGCTATCTGCTGAGCGGCGGCGTGAACTTCCGGCAGCTGCTGCCCTCCTTCGCCGAGCCTTTGATCGTCGGCGCCGAGCGCCTGCTCTCACCGCTGAGCAGGCTTCTCGCGCTGCAGCATTCCATCGTGCTGCGGCGCCGCTGACTTGGCTGTACATTCCCGCCCACTCCTCCAACAACGACAGGCCGATGCTTCGATCCCAGCGCATCGCGCGCGTCGCCGCGGCGTCGATGCTTTCGGTGCTCGTGGCGCAGGGTTGCTCGCGTGACAACAACCCACCCGCCCAGGCAGCCACGCAGAGCGACGCGCAGGCGATGGAGCGCGGACTGCAGCAGCTCTACAAGGCCAGCGATCCGGTCGGCGCAGAGCAGACGTTCCGGAGCGTGCTGGCCCGCAACAGCGCCCACTACGGCGCGCGCTATCAGCTTGCCGTCGCGCTCGATCGTGGCGGCCGCCCGGCGGACGCGCGCACCGAATGGACGCAGGTGCTGCAACAGGCGCAGTCCTACAACGACTCGGCGACGATACGCACCGCGGTGGCGCGTCTGGGATCACCCGACACCGCGAGCGTTGCAGCGATGATGACGCTCGGCCTCGATCTGCTGTACCGTCAGAACAACCCGGCCGTGGCGGAAGAGCAATTCCGCAAGGTGCTGCAGAAGAGCCCCGCCCATTACGGCGCCACGTATCAGCTCGCGACAGCCCTCGACAAACAGGGCAAGGAAGCGCTGGCGCGCCCGCTGTGGACGAAGGTCCTCGGCATGGCGACGATGTACAAGGACGAGCGCACGGCGGCGACAGCGAGAACCCGACTCAAGTAACGCGCTCGCGGGGCCACGCGGATCAGAACTGGCCCGCCGTCTGATCGCCCCAGCAACGCACCTGCGCATCGCTGCCGATGCCGCACGAGTGGCCTTGCCCGATCGCGATGTCGATGAAGGGACCGAAGAGAATGCGCACCGGATGATCGACGCCCGCCGGGTCGATCTCGCCGTTTCCCAGACCGCCGTAATAGTTGCCGCCCCAGCAGTACGAGTCACCGTCCACAGTGCGGCCGCATGTGGAGAGAGGGCCCGCCGTGAGCGACTCGAAACGAAGCGCGCCGGCGATCGGCGCGGGCGCGCCGCGGTGCGTGATCGTCGACTCGTCGCCGAGTTGGTGCGCATCCTCGTTTCGTCCCCAGCACAGTGCGGCGCCATCCGACGCGATCCCGCACGTATGCTCCCAGCCGCTGGCCACCGCGACGAACTTCATCCCGCCCGCCACGGAGACGGGAACGGTCGATGATGCATCGGTCGCGTCGTAGGACACGTTGCCGCTGCCGAGCTGTCCCCAGCGATTGTCACCCCAGCACTGCGCCTCGCCATCGATCGTGACGCCACACGTGTGGTATGCGCCGGCGCTGAGCTGTCGGAAGCGCTGCGTCGTGGCCACGCGCACCGGCAGCGCACGATGCGTCCGCGTGCCGTCGCCCACCTGGCCGAGATCGTTCTGTCCCCAGCAGTACGCAACGCCGGATCGCGTCAGCGCGCACGTCTGTCCGTCGCCGAGGGAGACAGACGCGAATTGCGAGTCCGCTTGCACGAGCACCGGCGACGCGCTGCGGCTGAGCCGACCATCGCCGAGGTATCCGCGCATGTCGAACGCACCGCCTCCCCAGCAGTGCGCAAGTCCTTGCGCGGTGACGCCGCAGTTGGCAACCCAGCCCGATGCGATGGAGACGAATCGCAGGTCGCCGCTCAACGGCACCGGCGTCGTACTGCACCGGCGCCCGCCGCAATCGCGCGAAACCGGAGTCTCGCTACCGAGCTGGTCGTAGTCGTTGCCGCCCCAGCACGTCACCTGGCCCTCGGACGCGAGCGCGCACGTGTGCACGAACCCCGCGGTAACGGCGACATATCGTCCGGCGCCGGTGACGGGCCTGCTGCCGCTGTCGGCATGGTCCACTCGAAGGTCGGTGGGCGTGGCGGTGCATGCCCATCCCATCGCGGCAACCATCGCCGCAAAACCCTTCGAAAGCCGATCGGTCACCGCGTGCCTCGTCGTACGGGGTTCGTCCTCTACATGGACCGAACCCCAGTATCGACCGGCGTGCGGGTTTGTTCAGGGTCGTCTTGTCGACTGACGCAAGGTCGCGCCCGCACCGTTGCGCGCGGCAGGAGCGACGGCCACCGGCGGCTGTCCAAGCACGCGGCGCTGCAGCCGGCTTGCGGCGGCCAGGCGCGCCTCCACGGCGGGACGCAGGCTCACCAGCAGCGCCCGCACCTCGGCATTTCGCTTCGGCTGTGCGAGCAGATCGTCGAGGGTACTGAGGAATTCGCGCTGCACGCGAGTCTCGGCTTCGACATACGCGGAGTCGAAGGAGGCGCCATTCACGAAGTACATCGTCTCGCGCTCGGCGGTCGATTCATCTCGCAGCCCGACACTGACGGGATGGTCCCGCACGCTGAGGTCGAGCTGTGCCGCCATGTCGCTCATCTCGCGGAGGATGTGTTCATGCTCGCCGAGCATGGTCCGGGCGAACTGGTGCACATCGTCGCGTGTGGAGCGCCGCGGCACGAGCCGCTGATAGCTGATGTCGGTATTGGCATACGCCATCACGATCGCGGCGATCTGTGCGTCGTCGACGTCGCCACGGGCGCGAACGACCAGTGGTGGCGACGGTTCCCGCGCCGCGGTCCGCGCCAGGGGCGCGATGACGCCCGCCGTCACACTCCATCCTGCGGCGCGCGCCTGGATGTCGATCGGCAGCACGTTCGAGCGCGCGCCGCCGACGAGGCGCGATTCCAACTGTACCGTGGTGCCGGCGACGCGCACCTCCACACCGATGCCCGCGACCGCCCCGACATCGACGCGATGGGAGCGCGAACCGAGCGCGGCATCGCAATCGTCGTCGCTGACGAACCCTCCGCCCTGGAACAGCAGCGAGCAGCGCATCCGATAGTTCACATTCGGCCCGAAGGCGACGTAGGGAAGCACGTTCCGTCCGCCGGACAGGCGATACTGCAACACCACCGGCACGTCGAGATAATCCGCGGTGAGCGTGAGCGTGGACGCAGGCTGCAGCGAAAGGCCGTTTCGCCGGAACGCGCCGAATTCAGCCTGCGCGTTCAGCCGGGCCGTGAGCGCGCGCCGCAGGAGGAATGCGCCGGTGGGCCGACCGCCGTGCCAGGTGAACTCGCCGGATCCGCTGAGGCGACTGTGCAGCAAACCGCCCTTCGCGCCCACCTCCCAGTTTTGCGCGAAGGCGGGCGAGCTACCGCATATGACAGCGGTGAGGACTACCAGCGCGAATGTGCAGGCTCGAATCACACCAACCGCCTAGGGCGCGACCTGACTCGTGGGAGCGGGCAAGATTCCGGCGCGCGGCATCGCGCACGCCGGACTGGGCTACAGGGGAAGGACTGATCAACTCGCGAAAACGAAACCGACGCCGCGCTTTGCGTTGATCTTCACGTTCGCGCCGGCCCCGCTCAGCTTCTTGCGGAGGCGGGTGACGTGCACGTCGACGACGTTCGAGCCCGGGTCGAAGTTCATGTCCCACACCTTCTCGAGCAGCTCGGTGCGCGTCACGACCTGGCCGCGATTCAGCAGGAAATGCTCGAGCAGCTGGAATTCCTTCGCGGTGAGTCCGCACTCCTTGCCGTCCACGTAGACCTCGCGCGTGAGACGATTGAGCAGGACGTTGCCGCCCGCGAGCTGCTCGGTGCGTTTGGCGCCTCCGCGGCGGACGAGGGCACGCATCCGGGCACGGAATGCGTCGATGACGATCGGTTTGGTCACGTAGTCGTCGGCGCCGGCGTCGAGCGCGCGAACGGTCGTCGACGAGTCCTGCGCGCCGGTGAGGACGATCACCGGCGTCGACCGCCCTTCCTTCCGCAGCGCCTGGAGGACCGACAGCCCGTTTCGATCCGGCAGCACCAGATCGAGGATGATCGCGTCGTACTCGTTGACGAGGGCGAGCGTCTCGCCCTCGGTGCCCGTGGCGGCGTGATCGACGGCGAACCCTTCCTGCTCGAGCACTTGCTTCGTCAGCAGGGCCATCGTCGGATCGTCTTCCACCAGCAGAGCTTTCATCCACCTCGCGGGGCGGGAGATCGGTGCGGGGCCGCCGAATGATGACGGAACTGTAATTCTGAGGAAAGGTTCCCGTAACTGCGGCATTGCGAGCTTATCCGCGCAGTCTGAACAACACTTTCTCTCAACGGAGCTCGCAATGAACGCAGGACGCATCCTCGCGGCGATGGCTCTTCTGACTGGCGCGGCGACTGCCGCGACGGCCCAGACGGCCACGCAGACCGTGACTTTCGCGGTCAACGCAATCAATCGTATTTCCATCTCCGGTCCGGCCAGCCTTACCGTGAACACGGCGAACGCCGGTTCGCAGCCGACGGACGCGGTCAGCTCGGGTATCACCTGGGCGATCACGACCAACCAGTCCAGCCAGAAGGTCACCGCGGAGCTCACCGCGGCCAGCGGCGGCAACATGCCCGCGAACACCACGCTGAGCGCTGACATGACCGCCCCGTCCGTCGGCACGAGCGACGGTGCGCAGTCGCTGTCCACCACGCCGGCTCGCCTCGTCAGCGGCATCACGAAGGTGGCGCAGTCGGGTATCGCGTTGTCGCTCACGCTGCACGCCGACGTCTCGGCGGGCACGATCAGCTCGACGACGCGCGACGTCCTCTACACCGTCACGACTGGCCCGTAAGGTCGGCCACCGAGATGAGTCGTATGCAGTACGCCTGGATGCCTGCCGTCCTGTTGGCACTTGCCAGCAGGGCGGTTGCGTCTCAGACGATCACTGTGCCGGGAAACCCGTCGGCACTCATCGTCACCGCCGCAGTCATCGGCGCCCAGCCGACGCCTGTCAGCTCATCCACCAACTACAGCATCACCACGCCCAATCCCGCCGGGCGCACGTACAAAGTGACCGCGCAGCTGACGGCGGCGCTGCCCGCAGGGGTCTCGATCGTCGCCACGGCGACGGCGCCAGCCGGCGCGTCATCGGCCGGCGCGATCACGCTGTCGACGACGGCGCAGGACCTGGTCACGAACCTCAGCCGCAGCCTGAACTACACCGGAACCATCACCTATCAGCTCGTCGCCACGGTCGCTGCGGGTGTCGTCTCCAGCCAGACGAGGAACGTCACGTTGACGATCCTCCGCTTCCCATAGAGCACCGGATGTCCTCCATGCCAGACCGCAGCACTGTCCACCGCCTCGCCCTCGCCGCCTCCGGCGCCATCCTCGCGCTCGCGCTGAGCGCGACTGCGGTCGTGGCGCAGATCGCCGTCATCGGCAGCACGCTCGAGGAGCACGTCGCCGCGCCCGGCGAGTCATATCGGGGCGCCATCGTCATCCGCAACGTGACGAGTGAGACACAGCGCGTCCGCATCTACCAGACGGACTACCTGTTCTATGCCGATGGGACGTCGCGCTTCGACAGCGCGGGCACGGACGTTCGCTCGAACGCGAACTGGATCACGCTCGCCGCCCGTTCGATCTCGATCCCGGCCAGCGGCGAGATGACCGTGACGTACGACGTGAAGGTCCCCAAGGCCGACTCGCTCGTCGGCTCGTACTGGAGCGCGATCATGGTCGAAGGCGAAAAGGCGCCGCCCCCGCCGACGCAGAGCAAGGCGCAGGTCGGGCTCGGTGCCATCCTGCGCTACGCGGTCCAGATCGCGACGCACGTCGGCTCGACGGGCTCGCGCACGATTCGCTTCTCGCGCACGCAGCTCGTGACGAAACCCGACAGCTCGCGCGCCTTCAACGTCGACGTCGAGAACATCGGCCAGCGCGCATACAAGCCGGCGCTCTGGGTCGAGATCTACGACGGCGCCGGCGCGCTCGTCGCCAACGTCCGCCAGGAGCGCGGGCTGCTGTATCCAGGCACCTCCCTCCAGCAGACGTTCGAGCTCGGCAGGCTCGCCGGCGGCAGCTACCGCGCGATCGTCTTCGCCGACTCGGGTGACGACGCCGTCTTCGCCTCGCAGTACACGCTCAAGTTCTAGCATGCGCCGCTCGTCCGTCCTCGCCGCGGTGATCGCCTGCGCACCCGCCATCGCGGGTGCGCAGGGCGTTCGCGTCGTGCCAGGTCGGCCGAACTGGAGCGCGAACGGCGCGACGGTCACCGCGACGTTCGTGATCGAGAGCGCGGCGTCTCATGTCGTGCAGGTCGCGCCGCGCGTGGCTCTCCCGGCCAACTGGCGTCTCGTCACGGGCAGCGCGCCCCTCATGGTCAATCCGGGTGAGCCCGCGCTTCTCATCGTGAGTGCGATGGTGCCCGTCCGGACCGTCGCGGGGTCGTACGACATCCACGTGGCGCTCTTCGACCCCGCGAATCTCGCCGGTGTCGATCTCGCCAGCGACTCGATGCGCATCGTCGTGCAGCCGCGACGCGCGGTCGAGGTCGCGCTCGTGAACCATCCAACCTTCATCCTCTCCGGCAAGAGCTACGACGCGGAATTCACGGTCCGCAACCGCGGCAATGTGGTCTCCAGCATCGTGCTGAAAACTCGCAGCGTGATGGGTTCTGCGGCGTTGGCGCACGACACGCTCACCCTCGAGCCCAGCGAATCCAGGGCGATCCCGGTCCATGTCACCAGGGCAACCACCTCGGGCATGGCCATGGACGACGTCGTCGAGCTCATCGCACGGATGCCGGGGGACGCGGCGACGCCGAAGCGCGCCTCCGCCCGCGTGACGGTGGTTCCCCCGGCCGCGACGTCGCTCGACGATTTCCAGCGTATCCCGACCCAGCTCGCCTTCCGCGCCGCGAGCACGTCGGGCGTGTCGCCGTTCGTATTGACTGGCGCAGGCCAGCTGCGTGAGGGCAAGTCGGAGCGCGTCGAATTCCTCATGAAGGGACGCCCGGGTCCGTCGTCGCTGTTCGGCGATCGCGACGAATACCGCGTCGACTTCCGCAGCCCCACGTGGCATGTGCGCGCTGGCGATCATCTGTTCTCCATGTCGTCGCTCACCGGCGGCTCGCAGGAAGGGATGGGCGTCGGCGCCGACAAGCGCCTCGGCGAATGGGGTGTGGGCGGCTACGCCGAACAGTTCCGGCGCTCGCCTGGCAATCCCGGCGAAGCGGGTGCGTTCGTGAGCGCGCGACCGGCAGATGGCGTTCGTCTGGCGCTCAACGGCGTATCGCGAAACAACGGAACGCTGAGCGGTCAGGTCGGCAGCATGTCCGCCAGCATGGAACGCGGCGGCGTGTCGCTCGAGGCAGAATTCGCCGGGAGCGCGAACGGCTCGGGGTCGGCGGCCCTCGCGCGGCTGCTGCACGCGAGCGGCGAACATCGCGGCGTCTCCTTCGACGCCGGCCACTCGAAGTCGGACGAGACCTTCCTCGGCCCGCAGCGCGGCGCACAGCACGATTTCATCGCCGTGAGCACGTCGCCGACGGAGCAGGTCGACGTGAACGTCAGCGCCAGCTCGCATGCCAGCACGGACGCGCTGCTCTTCGGCTTTCGCACGCAGGATCGGCTGCGTCTCGCGTCGCTCGGTGTCACGCTCGCGAAGCTCGTCACGATCGAAGCAGCAGGCGCGCAGCACGTGCGCCGGCTCGGGGCGTCGATCGATGACCATCAGACGTCGCTGCGTGCGCGGGCCACACCGGCGTTCGGTCGCTTTGGCGCCACAGTGACGGCGGAGCTCGGACGCGCGGTTTCCGACAGCGCCAGCGTGCGCGGCTTCAGCGATGTGTCCGTGAATCTCGGGACGAACGCGGCGAACCATTCGATCAGTCTCTTCGCGCAGCGATACAGCGGTGGCAGCGTGCTGAAGGGCATCGACGCGATGCTGTCGCTCGGCGGCACTGCCTCCCTGCGACTCGCGGGCAAGGTGGACGCCACGATCATCGCGACCTCGAGCAAACTGGAGACCGCCGTGCCGTACTGGGTCGGCAACGTGGACGCGCAGTTCTCGCACATGCTGCGCAACGGCGCGACCGTGTCGCTGCGCACGCGCGTCATGCAGGGCGGTTTCGGCGTCGCGAGCTCGATGCCGGCGGTTGCGTACCTCGAGTACAGCATGCCCTTCGGCATGCCCATCGCGCGTCTGCGCACACCCGGTCGGGCCATCGGCCGCGTCGTCGACGCGTCGACGGGACGCGGTGTCGCGAACACGCTGGTGCGTCTCGGGCCGCAGGTCGGCATCACCGACAAGGACGGGAGGGTCTCGTTCGGCGGACTGCCCGCGGGCGAGCATCGCGTGTCACTCGCGCAGGCGACGTCGTACAGCGACGCCGTCTTCATCGGCAATCCGGTGCTGCACGTCGAGAACATGCCATCGGCGCCGCAGCACTTCACCCTCAAGCTCGCCAACGGTGCGCGCATCGAGCTGTCGGCGCGACGCTACGCCGTGAGTCGCACCGGCATCGCCGGATCGGCTGACTCCCTCGTCGATGTCGGCCCGCTGACCGGTGCCGGTTTCCGCCTCATCGGCGAACGCGACACGGTCTATCGCGCGAGCGACGAGAACGGCCGCGTCTCGTTCACGGACGTCGCGCCAGGCAGGTGGGTGATCGAAGCCGATGGCGCCGTCCCGAGTTTCCATCGCTTCGATCCCGAGAAGCAGCCCGTCGACCTCACCGCCGGTGAGACGCGGACCGTCTCCTTCAGGCTGATCCCGCGTCCGCGCGAGGTCAGGATCATGAATCAGGGCGAGGAAGTGCAGGCGATGCCCGCCGAGCCGCGTGCCAGCGGCGCCAGCAACACGCCGCGTACACAGCGGCCGCAGGCCCTCCAGCCGCGGCAACAGCGCTGATCCCGTGACCGTACTCGTTCCCGCGTCGGTCTCACCCACCTCGTGGCTCCGCACGCCGATCGCTGCGGTACGTCGCACCCTCGCGCGTTGGCGCGCGGACCGCGACCCCAAGGCTCGCATCGCGCGCGCCGACGAGACGCGGCGCGAGGCCGCGCACGCGCTTCACGAAGCAATCGTCGCATCGCAGGCGGCGCAGAAGACGCGCGAGGAGTTCCTGTCGCGCATGAGCCACGAGCTCCGCACGCCGCTCAACGCCGTGATCGGCTTCGCCAAGGTGCTGGAGTCCAACCGTGCGGGCAATCAGCGCCCCGAGGATCGCGAGCTGCTCTCGCGCATCCGCGCGAACGGCGAACAGCTGCTGCGCATCGTCGACGACGTCCTGTCGCACAGCGAAGTGACGAGCGGGCAGATGATTCTCGCGCCGGATCCGGCGGACGTCGCGGCGATTGCCAGCCGCGTCGTCGAGACGCACAGCGGCGCCGCACGGTCCAAGGGGCTGCGGTTGATCGCGGACATGCCCAGCTCGGCGCCCCCGGTCGCTCTCGACGCGCGCCGTTTCGAGCAGGTCGTCGACAAGCTCCTCGACAACGCCGTGAAGTTCACCCGTCACGGAGAAGTTCGTGTGCGTCTCGTGACGGATCCCATGACTCGGCGTCCCGCGCAGCTCGTCGTGGAAGACACAGGCATAGGAATTCCCGCGGATCGCCTGAAGAGCGTCTTCGAGCCCTTCGAGCAGGCCGACGCCGGAAAAAGCCGCGCCTACGGTGGGGCAGGGCTGGGACTGCCCATCGCCCATCGGCTGTGCGAGGCGATGGGATGCGAGCTGCACGTCCAAAGCACGGTCGGCGCGGGCTCGCGCTTCTCAGTCCGTTTCCCCTGAGACGACGGCACCACCGTCCACTACCAAAAAAGCGCCTTGATGACCTGATTATCGGGTCATGACAGGCAAGACGACGACCTGCGCTGTAACGCTCCTGGCGCTGTGCAGTGCCAGGCACCTGGACGGGCAGAGCGCCACACAGCGCGTCACCTTCCAGGTGAACGCGCTGAACAGGATGGCCGTGTCCGGAAGCCAGACGCCCATGGCGATCACCACCGTTACTGCCGGCATGGCGCCCACCCCCGTCATCGGGTCAGGTGGCACGTACACGCTCACGACGAACGAGCGGAATCAGAAGATCATCGCGGCGATCGATGAGTCGCTCCCAACCGGAGTGAGACTCGAAGTCGCCCTCGGCCCGCCCGTCGGAGCGGTCAGCTCCGGTCTGGTCCCCTTGGGAACCGACGAGATGGACGTGGTGACCGGAATCAATGCGACGGTGACGGACGCGCTGCCGATCACGTATCGACTCAGCGCGACAGAATCCGCGTACGCCCCGGGTGCACAGTCGCGATCGGTGACGTTCACGATCATCGCGGCGCCCTGATCCGTATCAGAGTACGGTTTTTGCAAAACCTCGAGGCCGCTTCACGCTTCGAGGTCGATGATGCAATGCATTCGCGGGATGAGCGCGTTCCCGCTGCTGGCATGGGTGATCACGGCGTGCTCGCCACGCGGCTCGGAAGCCGCGGAGCGGCAGCTGGACAGCGCGGGGCGTCGCGATAGCATCGCGGCCGTCGCCGCATCGACGATGTCGGAGGCGCAAGTGCTTGGCCTGCTCACGGCGACCAACGCCGCAGACAGCGCCCTGGGTGTGCTCGGCGCGGAGCGGGCCGCATCGCCGGACGTGAAGGATTTCGGCCGCATGATCATGCGCGAGCACCATGCGCTGAGCGTCGAGGCGAGCGCTGCGGGGAAGGAAGAGGGCATCGCGGTCGAGGCGCCGCTGGTTCCGCCGGACGCGCCACCCGCGGGTGCATTGCAGGAGCTCATGCGCACGCCGGCCGGGTCGGCGTGGGACCGTGCCTACCTCGATTTCACCATTGCCGCACACGAATCGGCGCTCGAAAACATCGCGCGTGCGCTCGCCGCGACTCGCCGTGCCGAGACGAAGCAGGCCATCGAGCGCGCCGTGCCCATCCTGCAGAAGCACATGGACAAGGCAAAGTCGCTGCAGACCGCGCTCTCCAAGGTGCGGCCCGACAGCGTCACGAAGCGCGACACAGCACGCGCGAGGAAACAGGGAGCACCGATCCTCAAATGAGGCCTGCCCGGCAAACCATCGAGGCCATGACGACACAAGCCAACGAGCACCCACCCGAGGAGCTGGACGAGCGCTTCGAGAGCGACATCGAAGATGACGAGACCGGTAACCGACAGGTGCTCGTGGATGCATCCAACGTCGCGCACGCGACCGAGGGCGGAGAAGCGAAACTCGGCAACATCGACCTGGTTCAGGAGAAGCTGCGCGAAGCAGGCTTCGAACCGATCATCGTGGCGGACGCCGCCCTCCGCCACCAGATCGACCGCCGCGCTGACTACGAGAAGCTCGTCGACGACGGAAAGGTGCATCAGGCGCCGGCGGGCACCGACGCGGATTACTTCATCCTCTCCTTCGCGCGCGAGATGGGCGCGCGCATCCTCACGAATGACCGGTTCCGCGACCGCGCCGAAGAGTTCGCCGCCGAACGGAATCGCATCATTCGCTACATGATCGTGAAGGACGAGGTCGTGCTCGAGCACCGCAACCGGCGCCGCAAGGGCTGACCGCGGCCGCCCGCAGTTAGGCCGCGTCTGCGTCCAGCGGCGCGAAGGGCTCCTTCACGCTGTGCGTCCACAGCTCGACCTGCGTGAGGATCCACACCAGCAGCACGGGCAGCGTCTTGAGGCGGTACGGCTGGAAGTACCGTTGCTGAAGGAATTCGGGCATGGCGTCGCTCGCGGAGAGCACCGTCCCGACGAACACCACGGCCAGGACGCCCCAGTCGACACCGCGGCGCGCGGACAGCGCGAACCAGATGCCCACACCCGCCAACGCGATCACGAACGACGGGCTCTCGCTCTTGTGATTGAACAGGACGCAGAACATCAGCACGGACGCGAGGAACAGTCGTCGAAATCGTTCGCTGCCCCAGTGTGGTATCTGGGAAAGCGGTGCAAGCAGGATGACGACGCCGATGACCTGGATCGGCTTGTTGGGCCAATCGACGCCGAGCCAGAGATGCAGATGCTCCATCACCGAGTACCCGCGCAGCGTCGCCGACTGCAGCGAGGAGTGCGCGGCCCACTGGTGGTATTGCATGCTGAGGGCGGCCGGTGACGTGACCAGCAGCGGCGCGGCCACGAGGATTGCCGCGACGAGCAGCCCGGCGATCGCGAGCCTCGGAATCCGATATGGCGTGAAGACGCCGGGAATCGCCGCCGCGAGCGGAAAGATCTTGATCGCTGCTCCGAGCCCGATCGCCCAAGCCGCCCTCGACTCGTGACGACGCTCGAGCTCGGCGAAGGCGATGATCATGAGCCCCGCCAACAGTGCGTTGCTCTGCACATTCTGCATGGCGCCGACGGTGTCGAGGAACACGATTGCCCTTGCGACGAGCGCGCCCCGCGACGTCAGCACTCGACCCAGTGCCCAGTACAGCGCCGCGGCATTCACGCCGTTCCAGAGCAGCACGCCGATGGTGAATGGCAGCGCCGCGAACGGCGCGAACAACAGCGCGAACGTCGGCGAGTACGCGAAGATGTCGAAGTGTCGACCACTTGCGGCGTACATGTCCCGTCCAGCCCTGAGGTTGTCCCAGGCGGTCAGGAAAATCAGAAAATTATTGTTCCGGTGTGCCCCCGCCTGGAGCGACGTCACGAGGACGGCAGCCACCCACACGGTGGCGAGCACGTAACCCCCGACCCGCAGGCGCCTCGACGGCGGATTCGGGGCGTCGGACGTCAGCATCCGCAGGCACCGAATTTGTAAATATGAGCTCGCATGGCTCCCATGCGGCGCAAGAATCTGTCGGGCGTCCTCCTGGACGTGGACGGGACGCTGATCGACTCGAATGATGCGCACGCGCAGTCGTGGTCCGAGACGCTCGCGGAGTTCGGGTGTCCGACTCCCGTGGCGAGGGTGCGTCCGATGATCGGCATGGGCGGTGACAAGCTGCTCCCCGCCCTTCTCGGTGTCGATGCCGAAAGTGAGGAAGGCAAGCGCTTCGCGAAACGGCGTGCCGAGATCTTCCGCCAGCGGTACGTACCGCAGCTACGACTGACGCGCGGCGCGAAAGAGCTGCTCGAACGTTTCCGGCACGAAGGCCTCGTTCTCACAATCGCGACGTCGGCGTCCGTCGGTGAGCTCGAGACCATGTTGCGGCAGGTCGGGCTGGCCGGCCTGGTCGACAAGAAGACGTCATCCGGGGACGTGGAGCACTCGAAGCCCGATCCGGACGTCGTGCGGGCCGCGTTGACCAGGTCCGGCCTGGAAGCCGATGAGGTCGTGATGCTGGGTGATACGCCGTACGACATCGAGGCGGCGCACCGCGCCGGTGTCGAGGCGGTCGCGCTGCTGTGCGGCGGCTGGGATGCGGACGCGCTCAGGGACGCGAACGCGATCTACGAAGATCCGGCCGATCTCCTGCGACACTTCACCGCCAGCCCATTTTCCTGCGCATCGTCGAGTCCTGGTAGATCAGAAACGATGAGATGATCCGTTCCCGCATCTGATCCGCCGTCGTGCGTTTGCCGAAGTGGCGCAGGACGTTCGTGGCGCCGGCTGTATCCTGCAGCATCACGAAGGACACGGCAGCGCCGTTCCGCAGCAACGGGTCGGGAACCCACGGCGCGGGATCAGGACTGTCCATCAACGATCGGGACGCGACCGCTGCTTCCGGCCAGTTCCAGCTGCCGATGCCATGAAGGAAGTCGAGTGCCGCGCGTACGTCCGCGGGTGCACCGGCGCGCGACGCGTAGGCGCGAAGATTCGCGAAGAACGCGCTGTCCACCACGCCGGCGGTGCCGCTGTGAATGTCCGCGTCGCACGCGAGCACGACCTGCATCCACGCGTGCCAGTCCACCGGAGGCTTGCTGCCGGCGGTGAGGCGATCCATCTGATCGAGCCGGAATAGCGCCTGCGTGAGTTCGTCGTCACGCGCCACGTCATCGGCTTCGGCGGCGGGCAGCGTCCGGATCGCACGCAGCCGTGTCCCGGTCGCCAGCGCCTGCGCCCGCGGAATCTCCGGCGTCAGCGGGTTCCCGATCGTGCCGAAACCCATGCGCCGACGGGCGAGCGCGGCGACCACGTCGAATCGACCCTCCGAAAGACCGGTATACCCCTCGGCGCTCTCGCGCAGGAAGCGCATCCGCTCGGCGCCGAGATCGAGAACCGGGAAGAAGTCCGAGTTCGGTGCGCCGCGGGCGAGCAGGAACGGATGCAGGACGGACCGGCCGGCGAGACGCAGCGCCTCGAAGGAATCGGCGTTGAACGGCACCACGTGCTTCATGTCGGCGGCAATGCCCGGATACTTCGTGACATCCCAGTCGGGCGCCGGCAGCGGCTGATTCGACGCGACTACCAGGATGTCCGCGTTCGACGTGTAGAAGATCTCGTACGACGGAAACACCGAGTCCATCGCGGCGAGCACCGACGTCGCGAGGCCGTCACTGAGCTCGTACAGGTGCAGCCACTGGCCGAACACGCCACGGTCGGAGAGCTGCCGCTGCACCCGGCGGTAGAACTCGTGCGTGAACAGGCCGGACACGCCGCTGACCCACGGATTCGACGGCTCAGAGAGGATCAGGTCGAAGCGACGGCCCGACGAGGCGAAATACGATTTGGCATCATCGATCACGAACGTGGAGCGCGGGTCGTTGTATGCGCGAAGATTGGCGGGCAGAAATGCGCGCGCGCCTTCGATCATCTCCGGCTCGATCTCGACCGTCACGACCTGCTTGACGTAGGGGCTCCCCAGCAGAACATGCGAGGACATCCCCGAGCCGAAACCGATCACCGCGATGTTCTCGGCGCGCGGTACGTGCGCGAGCGTCCCGATCGGGAGCAGCAGCTGCGTCGCGATGTCGCGCGTCAGCTCGCGGTTCATGGTCCGCGAGGTCGGGTCCATCCACTCGCGCTCCATCGACGCGTCGGGCTTGCCGTTCGTTGCCAGCGTGATGAATCCGTCGCTTCCACGACGTACGCTGACGGTGGCCGTGCGTCCGTCCCGGTAATACGGGAACGTGTAGTCGCGGGAGCGGGCCACGACACCATGGCGGTACACCCCGCTCGTCAGCCGCGCGAGGTCGAACGGCGCTCCGATCGCGATCACCAGCATCAGGATCGCCGTCCCCACGACCGGCACCAGCAGCGGAGAGCGCGTGGAGAATAGTGTCCTCCGGGCCGATGGATCCGGATGCGGCGTCCGCCGCCAGATCAACCACACGCCGAGCCCCGTGTCGATCAGGGCGCCGAAGACGAGCAGCTTCTTGAGGCCGAGCAACGGCATGAGCATCAGCGCCGCGATGATGACGCCGGCGATGGACCCGAGCGTGTTGACGGCGTACACGGCGCCGATCGCACGCTCTCCCGCGCCGCCTCGCATGAGCACGCGTGTGATGAGCGGAAGCGTCGTGCCGGCACAGAACGTCGCCGGCAGCATGATGACCAGGGCGATCATGTAGCGCGCGAGGCTGAACGCGCGGTATCCGGCGTCGTTCTGCTGGACGGTGTGCAACACCGTCGCGATCCAGTCGAACGAGGCGACGTAGAGCGGCATCGTCGCGACGGCCAGCACGCCCATCACCCACTGCATCACGCCGAGAAAGCGGATGGGATCAGCCAGCGCATCCGCGCGAGTGCGGATCCACAGCGCGCCCAGCGCGAGCCCGAGAATGAACGCGGAGAGCATCAGCTCGAACGAATGCGTCGCGCTGCCGATGACGAGCGACAACATCCGGATCCATGCGATCTCGTAGACGAACGAGGCGATGGCGGTGCCGAAGGAGATCCACAGGAGCATTCGCGCGTCAGCATTCAGCGCCCCGCTCACCATTGCGTTCGCCGCACGGTCCGGCGAGGCGGCGCGCCGCCGCTGCTCGACCCTGGCTACACCCGCGACGACCGCGGCCGCGATGACGTTCATGAAGGCGCCGACGAGCAGTGTGCCAGGCAGGCCGACCGCCGCGATCAGCACGAATCCCGCGAGTAGCACGCCGAACGCGGCGCCGATGCTGTTGGCGAAGTACAGGAGGCCCAGCAGTCCACCGGGCGCCGTCTCCGCGCGCGCGAGGCGGATGGCGCCCGCGCTCATCAGGGGGAACGTGGCGCCGAGCAGGACGGATTGCGGCAGAATCAGCACGCCCGCGATCGCCCACTTCACGATGGTGAGCAAGATGCCCGGCAGGGCTGGGAATATCGCGTCGTACGCCACGCTCGTGACGGCCACGAACGTGTCGTGAAACAGCATCGCGAGAACGCCGACCGCGAGCTCGACACCCGCGTACCACAGCAGGGGTGATCGGAGTCGGTGGGACCATCGTCCGGTGAGATGGGCGCCGAGCGACATCCCTCCGAGAAAAATCACCAGGACGATGATCTGGGCGTACGCGCTGTGGCCGACGAAGAGGCCGAGATAGCGCGTCCAGATGGACTCGTAGATGAGGCCGGCGGCGCCGCTGAGGACGAACACCGCCACGAGCGCCTGGATCAAGCCGCGTCGCGATCTGGAGTTACGAGCGCCTCGGGAAGGGGCGGGTGCATGTGCCTTCTATAGTAATGGGGTAAACAACCGTAGCAAGCAAGTACCTACTTGCTTGCATCAGTGATCGCCGCTACACTTCGCGGCTCATGTCAGAAGAAATCCGAACGCGCATCCTCGACGCTGCAGCGCGCGTCTACGCGCAATACGGCTTCCGCGGCGCGACGACGCGCCGCATCGCGAGTGAGGCGGACGTCAACGAAGTCACGCTCTTCCGGACGTTCGGCTCCAAGGCCGAGCTGTTCGAGTCGATGCTGCAGTCCCAGGTGGCGACCGGCGTCCCCATCCTCCTCTTCGACGAGGACTCGGCGCCGCGCGCGAACCTCGTCGTCTGGTGCACGCGGGTGCTCGAGCACCTGCGACAGCATGCGCACCTGATCCGCAAGACCATCGGCGAGGCCGAGGAGCGTCCCGATGCCGCGTGCGCGGCGTGCGAGCGCTCGAGCTCCGCCGGCGCATCGCTCGTGCTCTACGTCGAGCGTCTCCGCGAGGAAGGGGTCGCCGACAGCGAGACGGACCTGCCCACGGCGGTCTCGATGCTGATGAGCGCCATGTTCGGTGACGCATTGTATCGCGACATCATGCCCAGCGCATTCCCGCCGCTCGAAGAGGCGGCGGAGAAGTATGCGGTAACATTCATGCGAGCCGTTGGTGTCCGTGCGACGCCGATGCCGGTCCGTTCCCGGTCATCGCGCGTCGCCGGCACCCGGCGTCGCAATTCCTAATCGGGGCCGTTCTATGCGCGTGATGACTCTCGTTCTCGGGTTCACCCTCGTCGCCGCGTCCGCCGGTGCGCAGTCTGCGCCCGTCGCCGACACGCGCGTGCGCCAGATGTCGCTGGAAGACGCCATTCGCCTCGCCGATGGGGCGAGCGAGACCGTCGAGATCGCGCGCGCGGCCGTGGCGCGCGCGAGCGGCCAGCAGACCATCTCCCGCAGCCAGTTCCTGCCGCAGGTGAACGCGTCGGCGTCCTACGCACGGACCCTGCGCTCGCAGTTCCAGAACTTCTCCTTCGGCGGCGGCGCCGACACCACGGGTCCGCAAGTGGAGTCGATCTGCGCGCCGCATATCGACGCCGGAGCGACCGCGGCGGAGCGTCAGGCGGCGCTGGACGCGGCGCAAACCTGTCCGGCAGCGGGCGGCGGCGTCGACTTCAGCAAGGTCGGCTTCGGCGCGCTCAACCAGTGGGTGGTCGGCCTCCAGTTCTCGCAGAACATCTTCACGGGTGGACGCGCGACGGGTCAGGCCAGGGCGGCGACCGCGGGTCGCCATGCCGCGGACATCGAGCTGACGGCGCAGCGCGCGCAGCTCGTGCTCGACGTCACGCAGGCGTACTACAACACGGCCCTGGCGTCGCGGCTCGTGGACATCGCACAGGCGGCGCTGACGTGGAACGACCAGATCCTGCAACAAACGACCCGGGCGCGTCAGGTTGGGAGCGCGTCGGAGTTCGACCTGCTGCGCGCACAGGTGGCGCGCGACAACCAGGTGCCGGTCGTCCTGCAGCGCCGCAGCGACGCCGGCACGGCGATCCTCCGGCTCAAGCAGCTCCTCGATGTGCCACTCGACGATTCGCTGCAGCTGACGACGCCGATCGACGACGCGCCGGTGCCGACGGTGGCGGTCGCCTCCTTCACGAACGGCAGCACGACACCGGATACCAGCGCCGAGGCACGCGCGACGGTGCGCGAGGCGGCGGAGAACGTGTCGGCGCAGGAAGGTCTGCTGCGCGTCGCGCGCGCCGACCACCTGCCGTCGTTCGCACTCACCTCCGGATATCAGCGGCTCT
>Ga0066652_100000274_pt1 | contig 26359 bp, 24 predicted proteins | sample GraSoiAngelo_101_FD_71413 | JGI IMG/M metagenome (GOLD analysis project Ga0066652, IMG submission 71413) | Grasslands soil microbial communities from the Angelo Coastal Reserve, California, USA - 14_0903_02_30cm | ecosystem: Environmental > Terrestrial > Soil > Grasslands | place: USA... | reverse complement strand
TTTGCATCCTGGGCCAGTCGCATTCCTGATATCAAAACCAAATTGCATCTCAGTGAAGGTGAATTGGGAACCATATTGCTGGCTCTTCCTATTGGCCAGTTGCTGATGATGCCCGTATCAGGCAGGTTGGTGACAAAATACGGAAGCAAAACTATTTTATCATTCGCTATCCTTTTATATGCTATTGAGCTAACCAATATTGGTTGGGCTACACGGGGATGGCAATTGGCGTTGGCGCTATTTGTTTTTGGGATAGTAGGGAATATGTCCAATATATCTGTAAACACACAGGGAGTGCTGGCCGAAAAGATTTATGGCCGCCCCATTATGACTACTTTTCATGGTGTATGGAGCATGGCCGGTTTCAGCGGCGCCCTCGTGGGATTGCTGATGATGAATTTGAACCTGGCACCAAGGCAACATTTCTTTGTCGTTGCCGCCCTGGTATTTGTTATCACTTTTAGCGCCCGGCGATATCTTATTACTGGCACACAGGCACCCACCGAAAAGAAAAAATTCTTTTCAAGACCTGAAGGTATACTGGTAAAACTCGGGATCATTGCTTTTTGCAGCATGGCTGCTGAAGGGGCCATGTTCGACTGGAGCGGTGTTTATTTCCGTGAAGTTGTCAAGACGCCCGAATCGTTGGTGATCCTCGGTTATACTACATTTATGATCATGATGGCAACCGGTCGTTTCGCAGGTGACAGGGTCATTGGCAGGTTTGGACGGAAAAAGACCTTGCAGGTGAGTGGGTTGTTCGTGTTTATCGGACTAATGATCTCCGTTTTATTCCCCTACCTCGTTACAGCTACTATTGGTTTTTTTATAGTTGGCCTGGGCGTGTCTTCAGTAATACCCACCGTGTACAGTACTGCGGCAAGGTCAGCAAAAGTATCACCCGGCATGGCGCTGGCAGGAGTGTCAAGTATCGGGTTCCTGGGGTTTTTAATCGGGCCGCCGTTGATCGGATACATTGCACAGATATCCAGCCTGCGTTATTCATTTGCCGTAGTCGCTTTATTCGGTCTTTGTGTAAGCATCATGGTATCGAAGCTGAAGGTGATGGATTAAGTGAGAACGCTGATTTTGATGATGATCATGATATCTTAAGATTATCATCACAATCATGATAATCTGCGTTCTTACATGTGAAGTTGAAAAAACGCACATTTTTCCTATATTGACACCGAAACCAAATAGTTAATGTCAATCTACTTTTTCCTGCGCTATGGAATGGTAAGTGTTTTACTCGTCGCGTGGGTATTTTACCAGGCTATTATTAAAAAAAGAAAATGGGCGGATTTGCAAGTAGATGCGTTCGCCGTTTTGTTTTTTGTCGCTGTATGGATTGGGCTGGTTTATTTTTTTACGCATTAAATCAATACCGGCAATCTCAATTACTTATCAGAAACCTCTTTCTCTGCCGCTTTGATCTTTTCAGGAGATGATGTATACAAACTCATCAGCACTTTCTCCGGCGTCATCGGTGCGTCAAATGGAATATCGGAAGAAGGGTTAAAAGATTTAATGGCATTGCGTAGCGCAAAATAAGCGCCGATGCCATACATCAATGGCGGTTCGCCGACAGCCTTGCTTTTAAAGACGGCAAGATTATCTTTTTCAGTTTCCAAAAAATGTATGATGATCTCTCTCGGTACTGAATAAATGTCCGGAACTTTGTATGTGCTCAAAGCATTCGATCGTAGCTTCCCCTCTTTATCGTACACAATTTCTTCCATCGTCATCCACCCTATTCCCTGTACTATACCACCTTCGCACTGGCCAAGATCAACCATCGGACTCATGCTGCTACCAAAATCGTGTACAACTTTAACCGAGTCAACTTCATAAATGCCGCGAAGGCAATCGATCGTCACCGTGATGAACGCGGTGCCATAGACATGGTAAGTAAATGGGTGGCCTTTTTCTTTCGCTGGATCGAAATGAATACCGGGTGGTGTGTAATGTGCATGTTCCGATAAACTGACACGCCTGATATACGCTGCCATTACCAGCTTGTTCCAGGTCCATTCCGTTTTCTTTCCATTTATATATACCCATTCATCTTTTATTTCAAATGGGGGTATTTCGGTTTTGTCAATATCAGCCATAGCCAAACATTCTTCCATAGCCACAGCGTTCAGTCTTTTCAATATTTCACGGCATGCGATCTCCGTCGCTTTTCCATTGAGGTCGGCGGCGGCGCTGGCAGCCGTCGGGGAAGTGTTCGCAATCCGCCAGGTATTGGTCGACTGTATTTTTATTCTCGAAGGATCAATGGAAAACACCTGTGCCGCCACCTGGAGGATCTTTGTATTCACTCCCTGTCCCATTTCCACTGCCCCAGTACTGATACCTACGCTTCCATCGGTATACACATGCACCAATGCTCTTGCCTGGTTCATCAGGGTTTTGGTAAATGAAATGCCAAAGCAAATGGGCATTGCGGCGACCCCTTTTTTATACAGCCGGTTATTTTTGTTGAATACATCCGCTTCTTGTTGCAACTTACCTATATCATACAGCTCGTTTGCCTTGTTCCAGCATTCATTTGCTTCGCTCACTGCTTTCTGTCCATACGGAAATTCATCACCAGTATTCAATAAATTCTTTTGCTGGATAGTAAATGCAGGTATTCCTAACGCATCGGCAGCCTTTGCAATAGCGGCTTCAATCACAAACATTCCCTGCGGACCGCCAAACCCACGGAATGCAGTATTCGGAGGCAAATGCGTTCGGCAACTATAAGCTGTCGCATTTACATTAGGTACAAAATAGGAATTGGTGCAATGGAATAAGGTTCTTTCCATTACTGCCGGCGAAAGATCAGCAGCCGCACCCGCATTCTGGTAAAAAGTAACTTCATAAGAGAGGATTTTTAGATCTTTATCCAACCCGATCTTAAAATCAGAGGAATAGGGATGACGTTTACCGGTCATCCGCATATCTTCCATGCGATGCAATGAATACTTTACAGGTTTTTTAAGATGGTAAGTAGCCAATGCACACATAACGCCCCAGGTGGTAGCCTGGTCCTCTTTACCGCCAAAGCCTCCACCCAGCCTGGTGGTATCAACTTCTACTTTATTCATCGGAAGATCCAGCACTCTTGCTGTCGTTCGCTGAACGGCAGTCGGTCCCTGCGTGGAAGAATAAATCCGTATACCGCCGTTTTCGAGCGGAAGTGCATACGCCCCTTGTGTTTCGATGTATAAATGTTCCTGTCCATTTGTTTCTGTTCTTCCTTCGAATATGTGTTCGCATTGCGACCAGGCATTCATCGTGTCACCGATCTGGAATGTTCTCGGTGGAATGATCAATTCGCCTTTTGCCTGTGCCTCCCTCGGATCGGTAATGACGGGTAAGGCTTCGATCTCAATCTTTACCTTCTTCACCGCCATTCTGGCCTGTTCCTCTGTTTCGGCAACAATCAATGCCACCGGCATCCCGCAAAAATGAACATGAGTGGTTGCCAAAAGTTCTTCGTCGGGAACAATGCCACCGATCTGGTTCTGCCCCGGGATATCCCTGGCCGTAAAGATCCGCACCACCCCTTCCATCTTTATCGCTTCGCTTGTATCAAGCAACACTATCCTTCCATGCGCTACCGGTGAATCAAACACTGCCGCATACAATGTTCCTTGCTGCAAAGGAATATCATCAAGATAAACCGATTCGCCGCGGACATGTGTATATGTGTCAATGTTTTTCATTAATTGCCAAAGTCTATTGTTGGAAATAAAGTCATGAAATGCGCTTTGATCAGTTGTCCCAGCAATAATTTTTTGTATTCCTTACTTCCTCTTGCATCGCTGATCGGTGAGATTTCTGACCAGGCTAATTCAATTGTTTTCGTAACTGTTTTTTCCGAAATTTCTTCTCCTTCCAGGAACTCAGATGCTTTATGCAGGTAAATTGGAGTTGGTCCCACGCCGCCGGCGGAGATTCCAGCATTCTCAATGATGCCATTATTCATCGTAATATTGATGGCCGAATTTACACTGGCAATGTCCAGGTGCGTTCGCTTACTTACTTTTTCGAAATTGAAAAGACTGTTCTCTCCCGGTAGATCGAACCAAATTCGCTCAATCTGTTCTTCTTCTTTTTTATTTAATTGTTTGTAACCTTTATATAGTTTTCTTAATGGTAAGGTCCTTACGCTTTCACCGTTGGAGCCCATCTTCGACAGGTCGTTTAGTATAAGCTGGGCATCCAGGGCTAAAAAGAAAATTGTAAAATCGCCGATTGGAGAAGCATTGATAAAATTCCCTGCAATGGTAGCCATATTCCGGATCGGAGTAGAAGAAACTAACCTGGCATATCGGTTAAATTGAGGGAATATTTCGTTGATCACCGTTGATTCCTTCAAATCAGTTACCGTAGCCGAAGCACCGATGATGCATTTGTTTCCTTCTTTGATGATACCATTCAATTGCGGGTGATCAAAAACGAAACGAATGGCGGAATGAGCCAGTTCATCATGCTTTTGTACATAGAGATCGGTACCGCCGCCAACAACATGAGACCGTTGTGCCAGTGAGGCAGGGTCCATAAAGTGTTTGACTCTCTCCGCATCGTTTAGCTCCTGTAATCTCATCTTTATCTCTGAAAAATAACCCGGCAATATTTTATTCTTGCTGGCAAACATCACGGGTTCTTCTTTCTGTCTTTCTCTTAAAAGAATAGCCAGCCTGGCCGCAGCCCTTTCGATTGACTTGTAACCGGTGCAACGGCAGATATTACCATCCATCGCAGCAATTGCATTTTCCGTTGTTGCTTCTTTACGACTTAAACAAAATCCTGCCAGCGATACCACGAACCCGGGAGTACAAAATCCGCATTGAGTGGCTCCTTCATCTGCCATCGCCTGCTGTATGGGGTTTAACCCTTTGGAATTATTGATCCCTTCTATTGTCACGATATGTTTGCCATGCGCATTCCCAATTGGCAACAGGCAACTTGTCATGGATTGATAGCTCAGTTCGCCGTCTTTTATCTCACCAACGAGTACAGTACAGGCGCCGCAGTCTCCTTCGCGGCAACCGATCTTTGTTCCCATTAAATGCCTGTGATACCGGATGAAATCAAGTAACACCATGCCGGGAGACAGGGCTGTCTCAATTTCTTTTTCATTTAATATAAAACGGGTCAAGCTATTTATTAATTGGTTTTAAAGTTAGTATAATTTGGGAGGTATAAAGAAGCATGGATTGTTTGCTATGGAGGCATTGATGAAATCTGCCAGCCGAGCTAAAGGGCAAGATTTTAGGACATTTTAAAAGAAATATTGAACCAGAGAGATAGGGAGCAAAACCTGTTGCCGGTGGTAATGGTGGTAATGCAAGGAACCGCGGGGGATGTGAAATCTTATTTCGGATTAGAAGAAGCCCATATAATAACTTCGCTTTCAGCGCCTGAAGGCCGAATTCTATTTTTGCCTTGCAAAATAAAAGAAACATTAAAACGTTTCTTAATCATTCGCAGCTAATTCAAAACCAATGAAAAAACTCTTATTCGTTTTTTGTTTTTCTCCTTTACTGGCCGCCACCCAGAACTTTTATGCCTCAGCCCGGTTAGGTATGTCGAACTACCAGGGCGACCTGAAAGCAAAATCATTTTCATTTGCTCAATCGAAACCAATTTTCTCGTTGGGTGCCCGGTATGATTTTTCTGATCACCTGACAGCCCGGACTTATTTTTCGCTGACTACCCTGACTGCAGATGATAAGAATGGAACGGCTTCGATGAAACAACGCAACCTGAATTTCCGCTCGAAAGTTTTCGACTGGGAGCTGGGAGCGCAATACAATCTTTTCAGCTTTAATGAAAAATGGTGGACGCCTTATGCATTTGTGGGCATCGGCTTTTTCCATTTTAATCCTTATACAAACGATACCGTTGGAGTAAAAACTTATCTGCATCCCCTGAGTACCGAGGGAGAGGGTTTCATTGCCGGGGTAAAAAACTATAAGCTGATGCAATTCAGTATTCCGTTTGGTATTGGCGCAGAGTATTCTTTAAATGAAGACATGCGTGTGGGTCTTGAGATCGGTTACCGCAAGATTTTTACTGATTTCCTCGACGATGTAAGCACGAATTACGTTGATCAATCGGCATTGCTTGCAGCCAGGGGCCCGGTTGCAGTTGACCTTGCCTGGCGCGGCGATGAGAAAGGAGCGAATGGAGGTACATATCCACCGGCCGGCTATACTCGCGGCAATCCCAAACAAAAAGACGCATACTACTATATTGCCATTACCTACACCGTTCGCCTGGTATTTGACCAATACAAAGAAATAGCGGGTCTTCCTTCTGGTAAAAAACAAAAAAGATCGGGCTGTCCGGCCTCAAGAGGATATTGACCTGGTTTTGATCTCTGTATTTCATATTGGTGCCGGAGAAACTAATTCCCCGGTTTCGTAACTTGTATGAATGGAAGAGAAACCGCCGCCTAAAACCAGTCGTCTCCGGAGAGTGAGAAAAAACCTGCGGCTTGCCATGTCGCTGGCGTGGGCAGCTTCACCCAAACTACTTATCCGTTTTTCATTGCTGGGCATGTTCAATGCCATTATGCCCCCGGTGTCTGTTTATCTCGGAGCTATGCTGGTAAACAAGATCGCCGAAGCCAAGGTCAGTCCACTGACGTTTGAAGATGTTATGCCAATCGTCATCGGCCTCTGGATCACATTCATTGTACAAAGGACTGTGGGTTCATATATGGGCTATGGAAGAAATTTATATGTACGTCGGGTGGAACTGGAAGCTGAAAGACGATTGTTGACGAAGGCTTCAAAGGTCGACCTGGGGCATTTCGATAATTCCGACTGGCATGACAGGCTGGCCCGCGCTAAACGGGACGTCAACTGGCGGCCCGGCGATCTTACCTGGTCAATACTTGGTTTGTCAGGAAATATTGTAACGATAGTATTGATGTCGGGTTTGTTAGCAAGCCTGCATTACATACTTGTGATCCTTGCCCTGGGTGCTTCCATACTTACACTTGTGCTTGAAAGCAGGGTGACAACAAAACTCTATCGTTATTATTATAAGGAAACTCCCGAGGAGCGGGAACGTCAATATCTCGGCGACCTGTTGGTACAACCAAAGAACACAAAGGAAGTAAGAGCCTATGTGCTGGCTGATTATCTTCTGGGCAGGCATAAAAAATTGTCTGATGATCTTTTTAGGCAACGGCAGATCATGAACCGCCTGGGTAGCCGGATGTCTGTAGCAAGTGGGTTGATAACGGGAACTATCCTGGCATTTGCGTATGTATTCGTTGCGTATAAAGGGATAGTCGATAAATCAATCAACCCGGGTGCAGTAGTATTGGTGATCGGTGCCTTTACATCGGTATCCGGAACACTCGGGCAAATATCAAGTACTTTCGTTGCGGTCGATCAGCATACGACTTTCCTGGAAGATTATTTTTCATTTTTATCGATCAGTCACCTGGTTCCTGTTCCTTCAAAACCCACTGTTGTTCCGGAAGGACCGATTGAGGGGATCGAATTCGACGACATCAGTTTTACCTATCCCGGTGGCACGGAACCTTCCGTTAACGATTTCAGTTTAAAAATTCGCGCTGGCGAACTCATGGCATTAGTAGGAGAAAATGGTGCTGGTAAATCGACGCTTGTCAAATTGCTTCTTCGTTTTTATGATGTTCAACAGGGTGCGGTCAGAGTTAGCGGTGTCGATGTAAAAGATATGGATCCTGATTATTTACGTAACAGAATTGGAGTCCTGTTCCAGGATTATGCAACGTATGAGTTGACAGTAAGAGAAAATGTGTTGATGGGAAGACCGAATGGAGTTTCAGATGACAACAAAGTGATCAAAGCCTTGCAGGACAGTCGCAGTGACTGGTTGGTAAGCAAGATGCCAAACGGTCTCGATTCGAAAGTGGGAAGATTGTTTGAAGGAGGCCATGATCTTTCGGGTGGAGAATGGCAGCGCCTGGCACTTGCCCGCATCATGTATCGCAATGCGGATATATGGATTCTCGATGAACCAACTTCATCACTTGACCCCGAAGCGGAAGCAGCCATCTTTGCGGAACTGAAAGCCAATCTCAAAGGTCGTATTGGAATTGTAATTTCTCACCGCTTTTCCACTGTACGCATCGCCGACCGCATTGCTGTGATCGATGAGGGGCATGTTACTGAACTGGGAACGCATGACGAACTGTTAGCTGCAGGTAATCGTTACGCCCGATTATTCGAATTGCAGGCAAGCGGTTATAGGTAAAGGCCACAGAGAGCCACGGAGAAGACACAGAGAACCGCAGAGAAAATCTATGGTTCTCGCAGCCAATTTAACTTTTCAAACAGAACGGCCATTTTTCTTTGTTTTACCACAATGATCACCGAGAAAAAGCTCTGTGGCTCTCGCAGCTAATCTAACCATTCAAATAGAGCGACCATTTGTTTTTTCTTTTTGTATGATGACCACTAAGGAAAAGCTCTGCGGCTCTCTGTCGTCAAATTAAGCCGCTACGTAGGTAATGACGCTTTGCGGTCAGTTTATTTTGTGAAAGGTAAACACCGTACCAGTGGAGGACATAAAAGGATATAACTCTATGCCCTGGATGTTGAATTCGCTTCCTATATTGGTCCATGTAAAACTTGTGATAGGTGTATAGTCCTGTATAAACTGTGCATTAAATCTTACACTCAGTCTTCCGTCTTCGTAAGTATATTCTCTTTCCACATAAACTGGGATGCCCGGATTGAAGGACATCGCCTGGCGCATAATATGCTGGCCATTCCGGGTTATGAACCACAACGTATCTCCGAAGTTCGCGCCCTTCACCCAAGTACCGTGAAGAATAGATTCATCACTGGCGTATTTTTTTTGGCAACCAGCAATGACCAAACCGATAATAAGGATAGATAACAGAAGGCGCATACAGTTTTTTCAGCTGACAACGCTTTCCTGAATTTCGTTGCCTGTGAAATTAAAAGAAGTGCGGAGAAAGACTGAGAAGAGAGATGGTTCTTTTTTTCTTTGCTCTCATTCCCAGTTTGCTCTATTTGGATTTCTGCCATAATTTTTGCTTGTCTTATTAGCAAAATAAGGATATGAACCAGCAGGGCAAATGGGCCATATTGGGAGGCGTTATTCTAGCCATGTTACTTTCGTCGCTAGACCAGACAATTGTTTCTACCGCAATGCCCACAATTGTACAGGAGTTGCATGGCATTGAGCATATCAGCTGGGTATTTACAGCTTATATGCTTGGCTCTACGGTGACGGTGCCGATCTATGGAAAATTGTCAGACTTATTTGGCCGTCGCAATCTTTACCTGATCGGCATCGGGATATTCCTGATAGGTTCGATTCTATGTGGCCTGGCGCAGGATATGACGCAGCTGATCTTATTCCGGGGATTGCAGGGTATCGGCGGTGGCGCAATGATGGTGAATTCGTTTGCCATTATCGGGGATGTATTTCCCCCCGCTGAGAGAGGGAGGTACCAGGGAATGATCGGTGGTGTATTTGGATTGAGTAGCGTGGCCGGTCCCCTGTTAGGTGGATGGATCACGGACCACACGACCTGGCGTTGGGTATTTTATGTAAATGTTCCACTGGGATTGATCGCGATTGGCGTGTTAGCTGCCAGCCTGCCCAGGATACAACGACATGCAAGAGACAAACGGATTGACTGGTGGGGTGGGCTTTTTATTCTCACCACGCTCGTTCCATTATTGCTTTCCATGGTTTGGGGTGGTAGCCTGTATTCATGGGCTTCGTGGCAGATTGCCGGTTCACTGGTAATTTCCTTTGTTTCGCTATTTGTTTTTATACGAATTGAGAAACGGGCGGCCAACCCAATCCTTTCTCTTGATTTGTTTAAGAACAAAGTCTTTCTCGTTTCGGTATGCGCTTTATTTCTTACAGCCATGGGTATGTTTGGAGCCATTCTTTATGTACCGATATTTTCGCAAGGGGTCATAGGTGGTTCGGCTACTCATGCAGGACTAATTCTTACTCCGTTGATGATCGCCCTGGTGATTGCGTCAGCTTTGAGTGGGCAGATCATTTCAAAAACCGGGAGATATAAAATACTTGCTATCGCCGGCACAGCTATTATCGTATTTGCACTGTTTTTCTTTTCATCAATAGATGAACATACAACCAACGGAATGCTTATTATCCGTATGATTGTATTGGGAATCGGCCTGGGGTCTACTATGCCGATATTTACTTTGGCAGTCCAAAGCGCGTTTTCCAAACAAAGACTCGGTGAGGTAACCGCCGGAACACAATTATTCAGAAGCGTGGGGGGTACTGTTGGAACCGCGGTACTCGGTGGTATCATGAACAGCCGGCTTACCGCAGAAATGAAAATATTGCAGGATGAGCCGTTCGTAGCACAGCTGCAACAGTTTAGTCCTGTTGCACACAATCTCAAAGGCGAATTGAATGGAAGTATTATACAGGGGGTGCTCAATCCCGAAAACCAGGAACATATGCGGGGAATGATAGGAAAGCTTCCCGATCCTTCAAAGAATGTGGTAATGGGAAATTTTGATCATTTCATCACAGCTTCCAAAGCGGCTTTCAGTGATGCGGTGGATAATGTATTTTTTATTGCAGGCTGCCTGATGGCTGTTTCGCTGATCTTTGTTTTCTTCCTCCCCGAAGTGCCGTTGCGCAAAGCTGAACGTCCGGCTATGGAAGAAGCAGGTGTGATGCTCGAAGATGAGTTGGGACAAAGCGATGACGAAAACCAGCCCAGGGTGGAAATAGATAAGACGCGCGCCGTTTAATAAAAATACTTGCACGATGTTTCATAGATCAACCGGGTTGCGAAAAATCAACTGACAAAAATAACATTGGCAGACCACGCGACTTGCATAAATTACATGCCTGTTAATTCGAGATCTTCCGCATTCAAAATCGCTTTTATGGCAAAGAACCCCGTTGTATTTATTCATGGTCTCTGGATGCATTCATCAACCTGGAAACCGTGGATGCAACTTTTTTCCCAACATGGTTATGAGACATATAACCCGGACTGGCCGGGTGATGGTACAACCGTGGAAGAGTCAAGAAAAAACAAAAACGCTATCGCCAATCACAGCATTAAGCAGGTTGCGGATGGATATGCTAAATTTATTTCTTCCCTTTCGTCCCCTCCAATCCTGATCGGGCATTCATTTGGTGGACTGATGGTGCAGATCCTCCTTGGACGAGGAATTGCGGCCGCCGGCATCGCGTTAGACCCTGCGCCAATCAAGGGAGTATGGCAACTGCCAATTTCTGCATTAAAAGCGTCCTTTCCTGTGTTGGGCAATCCATTTAACCTGACTAAATCGGTTTCGTTAACGCATAAACAATTCCGATATGCATTTACCAATGCTATACCGGAAGAAGAATCAAAAACTTTGTTTGATCAATATACAGTTCCTTCACCGGCAAGGCCGCTTTTCCAGGTAGCTTTTGCAACACTAAATCCCAGTGCGGAAAATAAGGTCAATACAAAAAACGCAACAAGAGGACCACTCCTGATCACGGCAGGAGAAAAGGATCATATTGTGCCGCCTGTATTAAGCAAAGCAGCCTGGAATCAGTACAGGGACTCTCCAGCCATTACCGAGTTAAAAACTTTTGAGAACAGGGGCCATTCGCTGGCGCTTGATCATGGATGGACCGAAGTTGCCGGGTATTCATTGCAATGGCTGAATGAGAAAGGTTTTTAAGTTCACCTATTCGGCTCTTTCGACTTTTGTAAAATCGGGCGAGATAAATGCCTTCATCGTTCCGGTAGTGTCGCTATTGGCAGATTTTACGCGTACATCGAATACGCAGATAAAACAGTTTTTAATTTTATCCGGGTAATATGTCATGTCCTTTATTTCAAAACTGGTACCGGGTCTGAGTGTTTTTTGAAGATGCTCCGTCATTGTCGCTTTCAGTTTATCCTCCAAATCTTTACCGGACAGTACTTTTTGTTCACAACCCACAGACAGAATAGATATAAAAAGAGCGATAAAAAAGTATCGTGGAAGTATTTTGATTGCATTTTTTTTCATAATAGCATTGTTTGCTTAAAGGTATTTATTTATTGAAAAAATCGAGTGGCTCAATGAATTTTGGCTCGAAACTCCCAAACTACGGCGGAAAAAAGCTGAATTTAACGCTAAATCAACGTCGATTCCAGCTTAAGGGCTTGTAGTTTAGAATAGTAAAAAAAGGTTGTAATGAGTAAAACTGTCAAATCATTAATCATTCCGGACGAATTGGTCATGAGTAAAATTTACCTGGTCCGCGGGCAAAAGATAATGCTGGATAGTGACCTGGCAGAAATGTATAATGTCCAAACCAAACGATTAAAAGAATCTGTTCGGAGAAATGCATCTCGTTTTCCGGCCGACTTTATGTTTCAACTCACTTCAAAGGAGTTCAAATTTTTAAGGCCGCAAATTGCGACCTTAGAAAAAGGCCGGGGCAATCATACCAAGTATTTGCCTTTTGTATTTACAGAACAAGGTGTGTCAATGTTGTCGTCAATACTTAATAGTAAAACGGCTATACGGGTAAACATACAAATTATCAGGGTATTTACCCGGATGAGAGAAATGATCATGACACATAAGGATATTTGGATTCAACTGGAAAAACTAGAAAAGAAACTGGCTGGCCATGACATAGACCTTCAACTGATATTTAACCATCTCAAAAAATTTCTTATACCGCCATCCCAATCATCGCGGCGAAGGATCGGTTTCAAAGCAAACCATGGGAAATAGTGAGAAGCGAATCGATTTTTTTATCGTATCAAAGCGACAGTTCCTTTTCTCGATATTTTTCCGCAAAAACCTTTACCACTGACCTGGTAGATAAACATGCCTGAATTTTGTTTGAGGCCCCTATAGGTTCCATCCCAGCAATCGGAGGGCCTGTTAGTATGAAATAAAAGCTGGCCCCAACGGTTATAAATCGATAGACTGAAATCACTCACAAAACCCCAGGACTGCAAACCGAAACAATCATTTATCCCATCACCATTTGGAGTGAATGCATTAGGTACAGGATAACCGTTTTCAATATTTCCTGCGATCACTTTTACTTCGATGCTATCTTCCTTCGTGCATCCTTTGTCTGTAGTAACTTTTACATGATACCAGGTATCGGAAGGGGGTGAAGCAACCGGGTTTTGAATATTGGCATGATCGAGGCTGGCGGCCGGCGACCATGTATATTTAGCTCCTCCACTGGCAGCCAGTTTCGCAACACCCAACATACAGTCAACATCATTTGATTTGCTTAGCGAAACTACCGGTATAGGATTGACAACCAGATGAACAAGGCGCACCAGGCTATCACATCCTACCGATGTGCGGACCGTGTCCTGGTAAATACCGGGCATACTGGTCACCTGTCCCCAGGGTAAAGTATAAGTTTCGCCGGAGCAGATGGCAACGCTCATGGTTAATGCTTCTGCTGCTGTTATCCGGAGAGTCACTCTGCGGATAATACTATCGCAACCGGTTACATACCGGGAGGTATCGCTATAAACACCTGCCGTATTCACTATCGTTCCCCACGGCAGCACGTAGCTTCCGCCCTGGCAAATAACCGGGTTGAAGGGGATGATCGTGGGAGATTGAACAGTGAGGTTGACAGTTCTTCTTATGCTGTCACATCCTGTTGTATAACGCAATGTATCCCGAAAGATACCCGAGGTATTCGCTGCAACACCCCAGGGCAAGGTATAGGTTTGACCCGCGCATATGATCGCAGATGATGTGGTCAAAGTAAATGTTTGTACGGTAAGGTTCACCGTTCTGCGGATGCTATCGCAACCGGAAGTATAACGTAGCGTGTCGCGGTAAATACCGGGAGTGGTCACAAAGGTGCCCCAGGGTAAGGTATAAGATGAGCCAACACAGATCACAGGGTTCAGTGTTTCGGACGATACAGTTTGCACGGTAAGATTGACCGTTCTCCTTACGCTGTCACATCCGGTTACATAATGTAATGTATCACGATAAATGCCGGTGGTGTTTACGACGGTTCCCCAGGGCAGGGTATATGAAGAGCCCTCACATATTGTCGCCGTGACAGTTTGAGTTGATGATGCCTGCACCGTTAGGTTTATTATTCTTATTACACTATCGCAGGAGGTTGTATAGCGCAAGGTATCACTATAAACACCTGAAGTATTTACCGTAATTCCCCAGGGTAGTGTATAGCTATCGTCCTCGCAGATCACTGGATTCTGGGCTTGAGTTGTTGAAGCCTGTACGGTAAGATTCACGGTTCGCCGTACACTGTCGCAACCTGTTACATAATGTAGAGTATCGCGATAGCTTCCTGCCGCGCTTACTACAATTCCCGTAGGTAATGTGAAAGTTTGGCTCGCGCAAATAACTGGATTTGTAACAATGGATGCTATCGGCTGCCCTGGAAGATTGATGGTTCTTCGCAATGTGTCACTCAGGCAACCGTCCAGGCCTGAGATCTCCAGTTTGATATCATAAGAACCCGGAGCTGCATAGTGATGTGGCGGTGGATTGGCAGACGTGCTGGTAGTGCCATCGCCAAAATCCCAATAATAAGAGGCGATTGGCGCAAAGGACTGTGATGTACTCGAAAATGTCACGACGGTACTATCGCAGGTAATGGTGTTGGCATACGAAAAGTTGAAATCAGGATTTAATGCGGTACAGAATTGCTGAAGATTGATAGCTCCGCCGGTAGCGCCGCTGAATCCCCAATAGACCATCGGATCATTGTTGAAGATGATTGATACCATATTCAATGTCGCCTGCTGACGAAATACGCCATCGAAATAAGTTTGTAAAAGGAAGGTCGTAGGGTCCCATTTTATCCGGAAAGCGTGCCACTGGCAATCTTCGATATTCGGATTGGTAGAAGAAGCCTGCACCAGCGGAACAACATCATTCAAGTGATTGATGTCACCGTTTACCTGTATGCTGATGTGATCAAAAACTGGATCATTGAATTCAAAATTCTGCCAGGTGTCCAGCGCGATGCCGACAGAAGGGGCGATACCCTGGAAACCCATACCGCCGCCGCCCGTTCCGATACTGGTACTAACAGGTTGCAACACGAAAACGATACCATCGGCGCCGTTGGCATCAAGGCAACCGAGATATACATTAAAAACAAAATCGAAAGGATTGTTGAGATTGATCTTATTGGAGTTCCAGACGCTGCCGAACTGATTGTTCAGGGGTTGCGTGAGCGTGTAGCAGTTGCATGAGTTTTGGGTGGCGTTGCCATTAAGTATGTACTGAGCTTCAGCGATGAAGGAACAGGAACTAAACCACACGACTAAACATCCCGATACAAGAAATCTCATTTTAAACCGCCCGAAGTTTTGGTAGCGGACAATTTACACCGAAGGGGGCTGAAAAACAAATTATGGATTGGGGAAAAATACGAACTGTACACAACCGTGAACCGTGTCCCGATAGCTATCGGGAGGTCAACGTGAGCGCCTACTACTAACAACTAGTGACTATAAACTATCGACTTACTCTTTTAGCCTCTTTTGCTATCTCCACATCCTTTTGCACCTCTCCTCTCAACTTCTCCCAATGAAATGTCAGATAGAAATTCTCTTTGCTCTCTTTCCCACCCTGCTGGCTCAGATGCACCAGTGGCATATCGTTATACAAGGGCCGCGTGATAGCAATGATGGAATCCCAATAAGCAAGTGATTTTTGTAAATGGTCCAGGGCCATTTTCTTACTTCCTTCATCGCCAGTACTTCGATACACCTGCAGGGCAATCGCTCCTCTTATCTTTTCAGCAAAATGCAAACCCAGGTACGCCCAGGTCCTGATATCAGCGACCTCGCAAAGCAAGGACTGGCCAGCTTTTGTATTTATGTTTTTTACCAATGTTAACGCACGATTACAATCTTTTTCTAATGCAAGCGCCAGAGCCGGGGGAGTGATCTTCGGTTGCCTGCCAAAAGGCGGTGAGATATGCCGCACATAATCTGCGATAGACAAATAATCCGTATCCAGGGGTGGCTGATGAATAAGCCGGTCCACCGAAATATAGCTCACGTTCTTCGTAGCTGTATCCAATGCCATCATGCCTTCGGAATATAATGTGAAATCCCAACCACAATCAAAATAGGAAGCTATACGTAGAGCAGTTGAACCCGCCAATGCCGAAGCGGTCAACAAATGACTGCCTTGCTTTCCATAACGACGGAGGAATTCTGCATTGAATGTCGCATCACCGGTGTTGGGATCATACAACAATCTTCCCCATAGTTTGTAAAACAGCCATTGCCTTTCAAAAGCATATTTCCAGGGAATATGTATACTGTCTTTTGAGAAATAGTCCTTGGCAGGAATATAAGTTTCCGATCCGATAATATAGCCGCCGGAATAAGCTTGCATGTTGTGCTTGATATGCTCGCGGACAAAAGAAGACACACCCCAACGTAGGCAAAAGAAATCTTCATTACGGGCAGTCCACACTATTTTATATGTTGTTGGATTGGGTTTGAAATAAGTATCGTATAATTTTCCTCCATGTACTTTGATTAGTTTGGTCGTTGAATGTGCATGTGACCAGTTGAATTTAAGATCTGCCCAGATCGGCCCTTCCGTAAAACCCATAGACGCTTCTTCTTCTATGGTTTTGCGGGTAAGTTTTTCCGTTTCGATGCTGGTAATTCCAAGGGAACCGGTTGTGCTGGAAAAAGGAATACGATGAATGAGCTTCGATTTGCGGTTTGCCAGGCGCATTCCCTCAATAATGGTTTCGTTCATCCACTCTTCCCGTTGCTCCGGCGTCATGCCCGCCATGCCTTCGCCCAGTGTAAGTCCGATACCGGTGAGATCGGGATATTCATTGAGCATTTGAGTGACACATTCTCTCGTGTATTGTTTAATGATCGCCGAGGTATCACCTCGTACAAAATAATCATGGCTGAGATTGTCCATGGCCACATTGTGCGCCTTCGCAAATTCTGGCGTAACAAAAATGTTAAAGGGAACGATATAGGTATCGATCGCTCTTTCCCCTGCCATGCGAATGATTGTGTGAAAAAGAGTTTGCCATTCCTTCATTTCACTATCGGTCCAGGGGCTGGCTTCGGGAAAATTCCGGGGTTTGACCAGGAAAGTATAAGGATGAAGATTCCATAGCGTTAGCGAATTGAAACGGTTTTCAGCCATCATGTCGAGAAATGATTTCCAGTAAGCGGTATCGCGACAGGTTTGATCATGCAATGAAAGAGCATAACTATGACGATATGTGTCCCAGGGCAGGTCGTATTTAATGGCACGGAAAGGAAGAAAGGGCTTTTCCTTTTTCGGTTTGCAGTCTTTCAATGAAATACCGTTACGGGTATCTTCGGCCAATGAGAGAGCGCCATATATCAATCCTCGTTCATCTCCTCCCGTTATTTTTATTGTTTTTCCCGAAGGTGTTATTGAAAATGCCTCTGGCGATAGCGATGCCGGGTCTACGGCAAGATCAATATTAAATGAAACGCTTGCAGGATTGGTGTTAACGATTTTTTTTGGCAGGACATTATATAAAACACTTGCGGCATACTGTTGTTGCGGTGAAGCCTGGTTGTATCTGACTATGACGACCTGGGAAGAACTTTTTCCAACAAGGAGTAGTAAAATGAAAGATAAACACCATGGCATTTTTTTCATTAGATGAAATTAACAAAAGCATCAGTTGTTTTATTCGTCTTTCCTTTCTTTTCTTTGTCTTGAAGGTGACTATATACGTGTTAGACCACGGACAAACAAAGATGCATCAGAAATTTTTTATCTGCTTTTCAAACTCGTCTTTGGAAATGCCAAGGGTTTTCAAATTTGTGTGGATGTGAAGTAGTGGAATTTCTTTATATTTTGTGCGGATGGTTACACATCTTGTTAAACGCTTCGGATGTCGATCGGGGTAATTATAATGATCGTGAGAGGCTTTAGTTCTCTGATACACCAAGCCAATACTTTCAAGCCACCGAACAAACTTATCTACAGGAATAGGTTTAACGCCCATTAACAAGAAGGAACCGTCCAGTTTTCATTGAATTGTTTTTTCAATGCACCTCCCGGAATATCTAATTCAACTTGAGCTGGCGGTATTACTTTAGTTTGCTTGCTGAAGAACGTCCACCCTAGCTTCATCAGGTCCTTATGTAGAGAACCGTCCTTTGTACAATCTTCGATATAGCTCTTCATAACTTCATCAAAACCATCCTTGGCATCTTGAACGGAATCACCATAAGACGATAGATTTAACGAGGGGCAAAGCGAAACGAAAAATTCACCCTGCTGAAAGACCAGAACGTTTAGTTGGAGTTCAAGTACATTGTTGTCCCCGTCTGTTTTGATAAAATTCTTTAATAGCTTTTTCATGAGTAAAACGATTGGCGATGACTATTTTGATTCAAATGGTTTGCCAAGCTAGCGATTTCAAATAAAACGTTGATTTTCAAAAAATATTGCTACTAAGTATGAGCTTCAGGTGTGATTGCCGGGGCTGATAGTTCATCAAATATAGTAACGGTTTTGAATATTCAAGCAAAAATTTACCCTTACCAGCCATCTTTATGATAAAAGAACGATTTAGGCCATGAAAGGTTGCTTCGTAAAAGTCCCTTAACGTTTTGTTGACCTGTTCTTAAGCGCTTTTTCACACCAATTTCTGTTTAAAACCTAGTCTGTACTGAGGTTTCCTTCATTAGGACACTGAGGCGGAGGGGTTACCGGCATTACCTTAGGCTTTTTTATATGAAATCTTTTACGTCCATTTTTAAAACCTCCGCAATGCTTTTCAGCGTAAGTATATGGGCGTTTCTCTTTCCTTTTTCAAGGAACCAAATATTAGACATATCAATGCCACACAGTTCACTCATTTTTTCTAAGGTGATCTTATTTGCCTTACGTGCCTTTTTTATCTTAGCACCCATTTCTTTGAGGTAAATGTCGTTTCTCATTCGTTTTCGTTTGCAGTTAATACTTTATATTTTAATGTCCCGTTACAATTGGCTAAAGCATTAGCGAAACGTTCGTCCTGAAAACATTCCTGGTGATTCAGCTATTCCGGCCGCACAGGCATCGGCGTGGGCGATCATGTTCGCCAGGAGTGGATCAATATCATCTCCGTCAATTATGTCGATAAAAAACAGACGATACACTATGAGATGAACAGCGGCAGTCAGCAATCAGAAGTATATTGTGTATCGCGATTCAATGCCCAGGACCTGGAGATCGGCGCTAGTCCAAACAACATTCTAAATATCGCTATGGATATAATGGGCATTGGGGGTAGATCTTCCAGTCTTTATTATGCACAGATTTTCGCTTCACCCAAAGATGAGCGACCCTGGCAGCTGGTATTGGATAACCAGGCGGCACAGGCTCTGCCAGACAGATATGTCGGAAAGCTTGCTAAAAGCGCGAGTGAGTATTATACGATCGTGCCTGTGACCAAAGTAGAATCGAAGGGAAAAACGGGCAATACATTATTGGGAGCTATAGGATTTGAATTCCGCAACGCTGAGGGAAAAACGGTAGCTGCTGTTTCATTGATAGATAAAGGAATGGTATATCTCGGAAAGACAACAGCAGAGGAACGTTTCCTGCTGGCTAATGCATGTACGGCCCTGCTACTACAGGAGGTTATTGGCTAACATTACAGTTGAACTGTCCATATATATGCAATCGATAAATGCCCCGTTTTTGGGGCATTTATTATTAGCTCGTGGAATGATTTCTATTCTGAGCCGGAAGAAAAGGCCGTTTTCATTTTACACTTATCCGCTCTTCAATTAGCCTACTGTATTCTCCAACAAATCAAGGTATTTGTTTTTCGGTGATTAGAAATGGGGCTTCTTTAAAAAGGAAAGTTGCTGAATATTTCACTTATTATTCATCTCACCCAAAATTATATTACTTCTTATGATAGCCTCTCCTAATGTTTTCTTCACATTGGATTTACCAATTGCAAATAACAACCTGGCTTTTTTTAGTTCTTGCATCACTTGTTCACTATTTACTTCCGACAATATCAATTTAGTGCCTTTGCGTTTAGATTCTTTATAAACCTCTGTCAGCGTTTTTATGCCGGTTGCATCTACAATCGGCACATTGGGCATTCGGATGATCAAAACCTTAGGTGTTTTTTCTATGACCTTAATAGCATCTTTGAACTTATATGCCGCCCCGAAAAACAATGGCCCGGTGATTTCAAATATTTCAACTTCCCTGGGAACAGAAAAATTGTCAATTGAATCATTTTTCTCCGGAGCTTCGGACTCACCTATGTCTTTTGACAGGGTGGTTACATCGCTAAATTTGATCACCCTTCGCATGAACAGGACTACGGCCAGCAGCATTCCAATTTCAATGGCTACGGTAAGGTCAACAAAGACAGTTAACAGAAAAGTGATGAGCAAAACGGCCATATCACTTTTCGAACCTTTTAATAAAGAAATAAAATTTTCCCACTCGCTCATATTGTAAGCAACTACCACGAGTATACCAGCGAGAGTTGCCATTGGTATTAAAGCGGCCCATTTTCCTACAAACAGAACGATCAATAGCAACGTAATGGCATGGATCATACCAGCCACCGGTGTGCGGCCCCCATTCTTGATGTTGGTTGCGGTGCGGGCGATGGCGCCGGTTGCTGGTATGCCTCCAAAGACCGAAGAGACCACATTTGCTGTTCCTTGTGCCACCAGTTCCATGTTTGATTTATGATTGCCTCCAATCATTCCGTCAGCAACCACGGCAGAAAGTAACGATTCAATGCCCGCTAGCAGCGCAATGGTAAAAGCGGGTTGAATCAGGTGCTGGATCGTGCTGAGGTCAAGCAGGGGAATTGACGGATGTGGTAAACTGGAAGAAATAACTCCAAACCTGCTGCCTACCGTTTCAACAGGCAAATGCAGCAATTGAACAATGGCTGCCGTTGCAAGTATTGCGATTAAGGAACCTGGGATCTTATGCGTGACGCGGGTCCAGGTAAAGTTAATGATCACCGTCGCCAGGGAAATTAACAGAGCATAGATGTTTACACTCTGCATATTTTTTAAATAAACTTTCCATTTTTCGATAAAGTCTGCAGGTAATGGGCCTATTTTCAATCCCAGGAAATCCTTTACCTGACCTGAAAAAATAATGAGAGCAATGCCGCTTGTAAAGCCGACTATAAGAGGGTATGGGATAAACTTGATAACGGAACCCATGCGGGCAAGTCCCATTATGATCAACATTATTCCTGCGATAAATGTAGCAACTGTAAGGCCACTTACCCCATACTGCTGCACAATCCCATAAACTATTACAATGAATGCGCCAGTAGGTCCTCCAATCTGCACACGGCTACCTCCCAGTGCAGAAATTATGAAACCGGCAATGACGGCGGTAAATAATCCTTTTTCCGGGGATACACCGGAAGCAATACCAAAGGCGATAGCAAGGGGTAAGGCCACAACGCCTACGATCAATCCTGCCATAAGGTCTCCCAGGAGTTGCTGACGGGTATAGGTCTTAAATGTGTCAATAATCTTGGGTCGAAATGCGGCGGGCCACTTATTCATGAGAAAAGGAATATTGGTCTATCAGGCGTTTGCAAAAGACTTTCGCATTGATGATATTGCTCCACTGTTGTGAATTTTGATCCCTGGGGCTAAAGTTTGCAAGTTCCGTAATGGTTTTTTCAAGAAACCGAACGATAAACTGGTGGTATACTTGCCGGGTTTCGAGTTCGCGAATTGAAGAAATACAATAGCGCCCCACTTCATCCTGGGAGGTCGCAAACAAAATTTTCGTGATCAGCTTGTGCCGGAAATCATCAATGGTTTTTATCATGCTCAGTGTTATGAAAACCGTAATTAAATTTTCCTCCAGAACTTAAGCAGGTTATTTCGTTCCATTCCCACTACCCGGTAACACTTTGGGACTTCGTCTTCCAGGCTTTGATACGTGACTAGTTTTGTGCCGGGAGGCCTTTTTTCCAATTGCTTGTATAAATAGCGGTTATAATAGTGGTACAACTCCGTCGAGTAATAAAGGCTGTGGTCTATTTTATCGGTACCCACGAAGTTTTCATAAAAGGAGTTATAAAAATAGAAATGATCATAATCACAGAAATTCAATTGAGTGAAATTGCTATATCGGAAGGATACATTTTCTAATCTCAACAAATTTTTTACTTTATCGGCATAATACACCAGGCGGCTCCTTTGTTCTACACCGTAAAAAAATGCATCGGGCAGCATGGATGCCGCAGCAAGGCAAAATTTTCCAACTCCGCTTCCAATATCCAGTACTCGCGCCCCTTTTTCTGTTGCCAAAAAACCAGCTGCTTTCCTGGCAACATATAAAGGTGTCCAATGCTGTTTAGTAAGATGCTGGATACTGTAGGGAAATAGCCCGTCGAACTGGGCATCGGAAACAAATGGGTTTTCTATTTTTTGGTTGCTGATATACCTGTTTTGCATGCTTCCCTTTGCCATTCATTTGGTATTTTTTTGGCAGTAGCAGGTCTCCTTAACGACTTTACTGCTCATTTTCATTCTATAAAGGTAGATTTGATAAGAGCGGCCTGCGGTTAATCTTATCAATCTGAAAAGTGAGAAATGTCAATTTTGAATCAGTAAATTTGAGACATGAGTATTCGTGAACTTTTCCCAATAGACAAATGGGAATTTAACACCGAATCTATTTTGGAGGATCTGCCAGACGAAGACATGGTTTTACTAATGGCGCATAGGTCTGAACAGTTTTACACCAAAGGTGAAATTGTGTTCCGCGAGGGCGGATCACCATCTGGCATATTTTATATCATTGAAGGAAAAGTAAAAAAATATAAGCTGGACCAGGACGGACGAGAACAGATCATTTATGTGGCAAACACCGGCGAGCTAATCGGTTACCATGCTGTGTTAGCTGAAGACAGGTATCCAGATTCGGCTGCTGCACTTGAAAAAAGTAAAATAGCTTTCATCCCCAAGGAAGATTTTCTGGAGGCCCTTCAGCGATCAAAAGTGCTTAGCAGGAGATTATTAAAAACACTAAGTCATGAGTTTGCAGTGCTTGTCAACAGTCTTTCGTTATTTTCTCAAAAGGCGGTTAGGGAACGGCTGGCTCTCCAATTGATAGTTCTTAGAGAAAAATATAAACAAAACTTCAAACCTGGCATGTTGGTAGAAATCAATATGAGCCGCGACGATCTTGCCAGTCTTGTTGGAACGGCCCGGGAAAATGTAGTGCGAGTGTTAGGAGAATTTAAAGAAAAAGGTATCATAAAAACACAAGGCAGAAAGATAATTGTCCAGGATGTGAAGCAACTTATCGGGATAGCTAACTATAGATAACTAATATCTATACCAATGAATATTATACGATCGTGCCATATTTTATCTGCTATTTGTCATTTTCATTGCGAAGTTGCAGGTTAAAACTTTCTCCAGGTTTAAGGTTCAGTCTTTGTCCATTTTTCAATGGAACAGAAATATCGCCACGTGTGATCTTTTTTCTGTTAGCCGAAAGCTGGAACTGTTTCCCGGAAAATTTTACTGCGAGTTGATAAGATCCAGTGTAGTCATTTGTGAGTTTTGCTACCACTTCCTTTCCATTTATTAATAATACCGGGTTATGAGGAATAGCCGGTGAGGCAATATTGCCCAGTCTATCTGTCAGCGAATAGGATACATGAATTTCATTTTGCTGTATTTGCACTGAAGGAACGATCCGGGATAAATCAATCTTCAGTCCGACGGGTATTTCGAAATTGAGAAGCCGCGAAAATATTACTGGAAGGTTCAAAAATAAACGTTCATTTTGTCCCAATCCGTTCCTCGATTAACCTGTTATATTTCTCCAACAATTCCAGGTATTTGTTTTTCCATTGATCAGAAACGCGGATGGCTTCTTCGATAGTTTTCGGTTTACCATAAGCGGTTTCCGGATCCTCCAGGCCATATTTGGGCATTTCCGGTAATTCTTCAGTGAAATCGTATTTGATCGCTTTTCCGTAGGCGACCAGGATATGATAGCCGAGGTTGGGGTTTTCGATGTGCTTGTAATAAGCGGAACGAGAATAGTCAGCTTTCTTGGCAGCTTGCTCTTTGTTGAGTCCTGATGCCTGAACAGCAGCAGCTAATAACTGCCCCCGGTTTATTTTGGTTCTTTTGATCGACACCGGGGGTAAAAAAACTAAGAACAATGTGTAAAAAAAGGAACATAAAATAGACATATGAGTAAGTAAAATGTATAATATTGTTTACTATTTATATAAAATATCTTATTTACAAGGTCAAGGATACTTCTTGGTTTAGTCAACAGCCGAGACTCAGCATTAAATAACTCTAAATTGAAAGCGTTGAGCCGGGAAAAAAATCATAGTTCGGAACTATTAATGGAATCTTTCAGGAGGGGAGAGAAAGAGGGATTTGATTATTGCTATAAAAAACATTCCCGTTCGCTGTGTTTTTTCGCCAACGGCTTCATGAAGGATGTGTCGGCAGCTGAGGATGTAGTGGCAGAGACCTTCATACGCATTTGGAACCGAAGGGAAGAGCTTAGCGGGATTCAAAACATCGAAGCTTATTTATATCGGTCGGTAAAGAATGCATGCTTGAGAGAAATGGAGAGTAGACAAAAAGCAAAAGTAAAAAGTCAAAGGACGGGGGTTGAAATAAATGCAGCAGTTATTACAGAGGACAGTTACGAGCATAACATTATACGGACAGAGTTGATGAAAGAGATATACGCGAACATCGAACTGTTGCCCAGGGAATGTAAAAAGGTTTTCGCCAAGCTCTATATTGAAGGAAAGACAGTAAGAGAAGCTGCCGAAGAGCTTCAGCTATCTGCCAGTACTATCAAGACCCAAAGAGAAAGAGCAATAGCTTTCCTGAAATCGAAATTATCTCCACTAGGCCTGCTGGCTTTACTCGCAATAATAGGTTGATGATCGCAACCGCAAAGACCACAAATTATTTTTTTGTTGTTTGTAGTCTTTTTGGGCACTTCTTGTATCATATATAGCGGCTGGCAATTAAAAATCTCTTTACCTTAATAGTATGAAAGATGCAGCCAACGATATGAACTTTCAGAGGGAAGAGGAGGCAAAACGTATTGCCTACCTGATTGGAGGATACCTGAAACAGACATTAAGCGAAGCCGAGCACGATGAACTGGATGAATGGGTAGGCGCTAATGATGATAACATGCGCCTATTTGAAGAATTGACAGATCCCCGGGCTATAAAAAAACATTTTGACACCTATAAAGAACCGCGTTTAAAACGGGTATACCGGCAAATAGAGCAAAACCTAAAAAAGACAGAAAATCCAAAGGGAAAAAAACAGGAAACAGCGAGGATTTTACGGTACAGTATAGCTGCAACTTTGTTATTATTGACAGGTACACTGGTTTTCTTCTGGATGAACAGTAAAAAAGATCAACAAGGTACGAAGGTGAACACTAAACAGGACCTTGCAGCCGGGGGAAACAAGGCCACCTTACGACTTATCAATGGAAAAACCATTGATTTGAGCGCTGCAAAGAACGGACTGATAGATAGCAGTGAAGGAACGGATGTATTAAAAACAGCGGAAGGTCAGTTAAGCTACGAAAATATCCACGAAGCAGGTAAAGGCTCTCATATATTATCTACTCCGGCAGGCGGTCAATATGCTGTGACACTGCCGGATGGTACAAGAGTTTGGTTAAATGCGTCATCGTCGTTGAAGTACCCCATAGCTTTTGCAGAGAATGAGCGGGTAGTGGAGCTACAAGGCGAGGGGTACTTTGAGGTAAACAAAATTGCTCTTTCCGATTCGCATGGCTGGCCTTTTATCGTAAAGTTGAGGGAAGGTACACGGGTTGAGGTGACAGGGACTCACTTTAACGTCAACTCTTATGAAGATGAAGAATCGATAGAAACAGCATTGCTGGAAGGCAAAGTTGACCTGGTATCCCGCGGAAAAGGAGAAACCAGGCAAAACCTGAAGCCGGGGGACCTTGGTAAGGTAGCCGCTAGCGGCAAAATATCCGTAGTAAGCAATACAGACACGAGCATGGCCGTGGCTTGGAAAAATGGCAAATTTCAATTTAAAGACGCAACAATAGAAGAAGTAATGAGACAGGTATGCAGGTGGTATGACGCCACTGTGGAATACCAGGCAAAACCAACTTATCATTTCAATGCCACCACTATCTATAGAAGTGAACCCTTAAGCAAACTGCTCGACGTTCTTGCGGCTACGGAGCAGGTACATTTTACGGTTAAAGGAAGAAACATCATTGTGACGAAGTAAGCTGTTTGGATTGAGGTTATTGAAGTTTCTTCGCTTCGTTCGCACGAACAAACTATTTAA
>Ga0066652_100000273_pt1 | contig 26464 bp, 22 predicted proteins | sample GraSoiAngelo_101_FD_71413 | JGI IMG/M metagenome (GOLD analysis project Ga0066652, IMG submission 71413) | Grasslands soil microbial communities from the Angelo Coastal Reserve, California, USA - 14_0903_02_30cm | ecosystem: Environmental > Terrestrial > Soil > Grasslands | place: USA... | reverse complement strand
TCTAAAGATTTTTCGTCCTAAAGAACCATTAAACCCTTAAACCTTTCAACCTTTAATGACTGAGGAAAATTTCAAATTAAGTCACTACTTGTTTTTACGTATTTACTCAAACCAGCCGGTATTATTTAATTTTGCGTTTTTCTTAAAATAGTATAATGATTGATAAAAAGAATAGCATCGGCAAGGAAGAGAGAGCTGTGTTGGTAGCTTTAATACAAAAGGACCAGACCGAACAACAGGTGATCGAATACCTGGATGAACTGGCGTTTTTGGCTGAGACGGCAGGCGCTATCGCCGTAAAACGATTTACTCAAAAAATGGAACATCCCAACAGCAAGACTTTTGTGGGCAAGGGAAAATTAGAGGAGATCAGGGATTATATCCAGGGAAAAGATATCAGGGTCGTCATCTTCGACGATGAGCTTAGCGGGGCGCAAATAAACAATATTGAAAAGGTACTGGATGCTAAAACCATTGATCGTTCCGATCTTATTCTCGACATATTTGCACGACGGGCGAAGACCGCGCAGGCCAAAGCACAGGTTGAGCTGGCGCAATACCAATATATCTTACCCCGATTGAGAGGTATGTGGAAACACCTTGAGAGACTGGGAGGTGGTATTGGCACAAGAGGTCCTGGTGAAAGTGAAATCGAAACCGACCGTCGTATCGTTCGTGACAAGATATCGTTATTAAGAAGAAGGCTGGCCGAAATTGACAAGCAGGCATATACGCAGCGAAAGGACCGCGGAGAGTTCATTCGCGTGGCGTTGGTTGGCTATACCAATGTAGGCAAGTCAACCATCATGAACCTGTTGAGCAAAAGAGATGTGTTTGCTGAAAATAAATTATTCGCTACACTGGATACAACCACCAGCAAAGTAGTTTTTGAAACCACACCGTTTCTTTTAAGCGATACGGTAGGGTTTATCCGCAAGTTGCCGCATCATCTCGTTGAAAGTTTTAAAAGTACATTGGATGAGGTACGTGAAGCCGATATACTATTGCATGTTGTAGACATTTCTCATCCAAACCATGAAGAGCAAATAGGTGTTGTCAATAAGACATTGCAGGAAATAAATGCATTCGAAAAGCCAATACTGACCGTCTTCAATAAAATGGATCTCTATGAAAAAAACACGTTTGACGAATGGCTCGAACCAGGTACCAAGGAACAGATACTCGAAGATTTGAAGGAGCGTTGGCAAAGAGAGACTAATGGCAATGCGGTGTTTGTTTCTGCCATTGAGCGAAAGAATATAGATACACTTCGTTCTTCGATCCTCGAAAAAGTGAGACTGATGTATAAACTAAGGTATCCTTACAAGACAGAATTTTTGTATTGAGTAGTCACCTAATTTAAAAGGCAAAGCCTCGAATTTATCGAGGCTTTCTCTTGCTCCTGCTGCTGGACTTGAATCAGCGACCCTCTGATTAATCCCGCAATGCATACGCGGGACTCTAACCAACTGAGCTTTTGTCAATAAATAAAAAAGCCAGCATTTCTGCTGGCATATCCGCTCCTGCTGCTGGACTTGAACCAGCGACCCTCTGATTAACAGTCAGATGCTCTAACCAACTGAGCTAAGCAGGAAGGCAATCCAATTTGGGGCAGCAAAAATAGGGATTTTGGCCTTCAAACAAGCCCTATAAACCAGTTTTACCGGAAAAAATTGAAAAAGCCACTGCCCGTTTCCTCGGCGACAAAAACCCCATCCTCCCTGATCTCAACAGCCCAGTGTTTCAGGTAATAGCCCTCGCCACTAATATTACGGCCGTTCTTTATATCATATTTATAACGATGCAAGGGACAAACAATATTTCCCAGGACGTCAATATAACCTTCGGCCAGGATGCCGCCCGCATGCGGGCATTTATATGCAAAGGCGAATACCCTTTCCTTGAATTTTGCTATACAGATCTTTCTTCCGTTCATTTCGGCAACGGCAATATTGTTGCCGGAAAAATCCAGCTCATTGAGAAAGTCAGCGATTTTGTGCCAAATCATAGAAAGTCAAAAGTAAAAAAATCAATCGTCAAACTTGAGACGTGAGAAGTGAGATATGAAACAACGATCTATTGGGCTCTCCCGATACCTATCGGAATGGTTATCCAGCAATAGGCGGGACGCACATGCGGGATTAATCAGAGGGTCGTCCCGTACGTACGGGATAGCAGGAGCGGTTGAAAACCTCAGGAATTCCTGAGGTTTTTGCATTTGTAACCTCACCACGCACTTTTACCTTCAAAGCGTGAACTATTACATTTATATTATTCAGTCTGCAAAATCGAATAAATTTTACGTTGGATACTCAACCGATCCATGTCGACGAGTGATTGAACACAATACCAAACCATTCAACACTTTTACTTCAAAGTACAGGCCCTGGAACTTAGTGGCTGTTTTTCTGGTAGGACCGACAGAACGTGATGCAATAAGGCTCGAACGTTTTATTAAGAAGAATAAATCCATTTCATTGATAAGGAAATTGACCGATTCTTCTTTCATGCCAACTGGCGCATTAGCTCAGTTGGTTAGAGTCCCGCATGTGCGGGATTAATCAGAGGGTCGCTAGGCGAACGAGACGGTGAGCAAATCGAGATAGGGAAGATTGCATCGGAATTTAAGATGGATAACAGCAGTTAAACAAATGGCAACTTAGATATACGCGGCCTTTTTTGCTAAATGAGGAAAATCACCAAGTTTTTTATCCTCTGAAATCATGTACGATTTATATTTCGGCATGTTGATAGTTTTTGCAGTTTCATGGTGGCGCCTTATCTCAAAAAAAGAACAAAGAGAATATTATATAACCATGTTGTTAGATGCTCTTTTGAGATAGATCTCCGGTAAAATGATTTTTGATTCTTTGTTCTCTTTTTGATCCTTCCAGTAAACGACAAAATTGACCTTCGCCTCTTTCAATTCGTATCCCTTGCTTAAATAATTTTGTAGCAATCCCTGGAAGTTACGGGAGTATTTGACTACAAGCTGTCCATCGGAGTTGCCCAGGCCATCATTAAGAATAGTAAGAGCTGTCCCGCTGCGTAATCCGTTCATTCGCTGCTGCACATACTCAAAATAGCCAAGGTTTATATCCTGGTGCGACAAGGAATAAGCTAGGTGTTCTGGCTCAGGGTATAGATCGTTGTTCTTTTGGTAAGTTAAATTTCCGGCTGTGACTGCTCGTAAAAAGGTTTCGTTGTAATGTATATGCAGGTTGGCTTTGGCGCGCGTTATGGCTACATATACCTGGCGTCTTTGTTCATCCGTATTGGGCCTGAATTGGTTCAACAGCAGATACAAATTATCGAACTCTTTCCCTTTCGCTTTATGAATGGTGGAAACATAAATGATTTCATTACTGATACTGCCAAAGTCTTCTACCTTCGACTCTGTGAGAAAAGCCTTCCAATCGCTTTTGTATTTTCTTTTTTCATTCACCGACTCAAATTCCTTAATTACATTCAAGGCCAGCTCCAGTTTATTACTTTGCCTGGCATGCGTGGCTAGTTGCCGAATGGCCCCGCCCCACTCCTCGATACTAATCACGGGTGAATCCTCGTTCTTTAACAGCAGGTCAGAGAAATAACGCAGCTCATATAGGTTATACAAATTAAATCCATCGTTGCTTTGAATGAGTTTTGCCGGTAAACTGCTCTTCAACATCAATCCCGTCAGCAACATCGCTTCTTCATTTGTTTTGGTCAGTATGCAGGTACTGCCTATTAATTCAGCTCGCTGAATTGCTGTGGAAAGGGGTACTACCAGGTTGTTGCCCGTATATTGAGTGATCGAAATGTGACCATTGTCGGCCTGGTGAGCAAATCCCGGCTGAGTTTTTAACCGCTTTTCGATAGTTTCTGCCCACTGATTCACAAAATCAACGATATTCGCTTTGCTCCGGTAATTCTCGGTTAGTTCATATTTTGCGGCATTTTTTTCTGTTATTAGTCGTTGCATGTATTGGGAATCAGCTCCGCGAAACCCGTATATATTCTGATCATCATCGCCAACAAGGATTACTCTCATTTCTTCGTTTACATCCATTAATGTTGTTACCAGCTCATATTCACCGCCATTCATGTCCTGTGCCTCATCCACTACCAGCACCGCTTTGGTAATACGGCTAATTTCTATATCACCACTTTTGATCTTTTCTACCGCTGTCTTTAAGATATTATCTGCTTGCTCCAGAGTGCCTACCCTTCCAAGCAGATCAAAGCAATAGGAGTGAAATGTTTTGATCTCAATATAGGCGGCAGCATTACCGATCAGGCCAATCAGTCTTTTCTTAAACTCTGTTGCGGCGGCCCGGGAAAAGGTCAGCATCAACAGCTGTTCGTGTTTCACATCTTCAGCCAGTAACAAAGATGCCAGTTTATGAACCAATACCCTCGTCTTCCCACTACCCGGTCCAGCCGCTACTACGATGTACTGGTGATCCTTATCGTTGATTATTTCAAGTTGGTTGGGCGACAATTCTCCGAATAAACGGACAAACTTTTCAGGAGTAAGTGTTCGGTTAATCTCATCTTCTCTTGAGCCCGGAAAGTATTTTTTCAGAAAAGATGAATAGTTTAGGTTAAAGTAATCGTCCACAAACTTCAGCGCCTCGTTGTAATTCCGGATCATCTTTTTGGCATATTCGCCTACTATGTGTATCTGCTGAACCTTTTGCCGGTAAAACTGCCCAAGTTTTTCATAATCGCTTTCTTTATACTGAATTCGATTATTTTTTTCAATACGATCGACAGACAATCTGTTATGTATAACAAGGAATCCTCCTTCAATTTTGATTGCTTCTATTCTTGATAAGTAAAACAAAGTATCTTCAACATCGTCAATAGATACCTCAAACTTGTATAAGCCCTGTCCTGCTTCTGACATTTCCTTTAATTCCTGAACGGAAAATTCTATTAATACCTCTTCCAGCTGTCCCTCAGTCCTTATTTCTTGCGATTTTTTATATAAATAATCAGTAATCAGCCTTGCAAGTAGATGCCTCCTCTCCAATTTTTCCCCGAATTCTTTGACAGGATATAGTAATGATATTTGTACGTGATTCTTTGAACCCTCTGGATAATGTCTTTTGACCCAGTTTTTGATGGCCCAGAAATTAATAATAGCTTTTATTTTAGCAACTGTGCTCTCTTTTATACCAAATTCAATTGCTTTTTCGTTGATCTCTTTGATGTGATAAATATTTTCTTCCTCTTTTAACACTGAAAGAAAGAAGTCTTCCAACTTACGGAAACTATCAGCTATTGCATGGGAACGATTATTGCTTTCCCCTTTTTTTACGAAAGCAGTGAGATCTTTGGTCTGGGCCAGTATATTTTCTTCCCGAAGCAATTCTATAATCCGGATTACTCTTTCTTTTACAATTCCTAACTGGTCGGATATATAATCTACTCTCGACTCTGCTTGCTCCTCTGTAGATAGTCGCTTGCTTTTGCTGGAGAATAGTTTTTTGATGATGCGTATAGAGTCCGATCTCAAAGACGGCTCAATCTTCTCTGACACATTAATACGGTCAATGGCATCCTGTGCCGTTTTACTTAATATGCTATTAGCGAATACGCGCGGCATATTCTGCCCCCTTTTTAGATAACCAGCATCTTCAAGTGCGGCAATAGCCGTCACTACCCTTGTTTCAATTTCATTGATGCTGTCATCCCAGCCAGCTTTTCGTGCAATTTCGAGAGCTGAGTTTGAAACTTTGTCCCTTGTCCGGGTGAGGTCTTTTATCGCTTTCCAGACCTGGTTAATTTCTTTGCTGTTGATTTTGGTTTGATTCAACAGGATGAAATGTTTATCCAAGTCTTCTTCATTAAACAGCACAAAGCAATCGGCCTCCATATTTTCATCTCGACCTGCTCTGCCAGCCTCCTGGATATAATTCTCCAAAGAGTCAGAAATGTCATAATGGATCACGGCGCCAACATCACTTTTATCCACGCCCATCCCAAAGGCAGACGTAGCAACTATGATATTGACGTTGCCATCCATGAAGGCAGTTTGGTTGGATGTCTTCTCCTTCTTGTCCATTTTACCGTAATACGGTTTGGCTGAAAACCCATCATACGATAACCTTTCGGCAAGTTTATAAGCCTTTTTTGTCCGGGAAACATAGACTATCGCAGGACAATCTTTTGCTTCTATAATTTCCCGTAGTTTGTTGTATTTATCTTCCTCGGTGTCCTTTTGATAGACACTATAGTGTAGATTTGTTCGGAAAGAATTGGCTCGGAAGACTTCAAGGGTAAGATTGAGGTTTTCTTTGAAATAGGTTCGAATGTCTTCAATAACCTTTTGTTTGGCTGTAGCGGTGAAGCAGGATACAGGGATCGGTTCTGCTAAGTTCTTTTTCCCTTGTAACTGTTTAATGAATTCTGCGATATAGAGGTAGTCAACCCGAAAGTCTTGTCCCCAAGACGAGAAGCAGTGCGCTTCATCAATGACAAACCGGGCAATTTTACGTTTTAACAATAGTCTTTCAATAGTTATGGATCGTAATGATTCTGGAGAAATGTAGAGAATACAGGCGTTACCATTTTCGACTCTTTCAATGGCTTTACTTCGATCAATTGGATCTAAAAGTCCATTAATGGTAACTGCTTCGGTAATTCCTCGTCTGTCAAGATTATCCACCTGATCTTTCATCAGTGATTGCAAGGGTGAGATAACAACTGTAAGTGCTCTGGCATTTTGGCCACTCATAAGCGCCGGCAATTGGAACGTGACAGATTTTCCGCCACCAGTGGGAAATATAGCCAAAAGTGATTTATTATTAATTGCGGCATTGACTGCATTTTCCTGTAGTGGTTCATTTTCATACTTCCGAAATCCCGGAAAACCGAAAACATTTTTGAGTATTGGCAAAGGATTAAATGCCTCATTACAGTATGTGCATCCCGCTAGACAGGGAGTATTGCATAACAGTAAAAGCAATTGTTCTACATCGGAATAATTCTTCAAGACCCATGGAGGCGTAATTGAATACCTGTCATAGGTGCCAATCAAGGATAATGTATAGGCGAGTGAAATCGGGCGTTTTTGAATAAATCTTGCTAAATCGCAATGTTCACAAATTTTATCCCTCAATTCATTTCTAACAAGTGTTTCAAGTTCCGTGTGACTAACTTTCTGGTTGAAACGAGCGAATTTAAAAAAAGGTCCATACCCCGGAATATCATAAAGCAGGTTATAAAAAATGGTTTTAAGAAAATCATTCAACCCATTAAAGGCGGCCAATTCGTCAAAAAACAATTCTTTTGCCTTAACAGAATCGTTATACGGATTATTCCTTTCTTCTGTTTGAATTTTATCATCCTTCAGTAGTCGGTGATAAGGTTTTTTGGGGAAAAGCAAAGGCGAAAGTAATAGCGTATCTATTGCTCTATCGATACCAAAAGTTTGATTTCCTAAGTACGACTGCAAAAATAACAGATCATACTTCAAAATATTATGGCCACAAAGAAATTCGCATCTTCTGGTAAAATCAATAAAATCATTTGCTGAAGAGCCGTGAAATATGGCTTCATCGGATCTTGTAGATCCGATATCAAGTATTTTACCCGTTTCGGAGCTTGCTTCCAGGTCGAAAAAAGCAATCGAATCCACAATAGGAATGATGGTTTGTTATAAGGTCTTAAAATAGAACATAAATCTCAATTTTACAAGGAAATCGACTGGAACACAAACTTTTGAAGACAATGTAACAAGATTATTAGTTGTAATAAGTGAAGGGCCGGTATACGGTGAAGCGCACTGGAGTGTATCCTGGAATATGGAATCATTGCCCATTACTCCTAAAACTGCAGCGCCACGAGATAAAAAGAGCGATTCCGACGTTCTAAATAATATTCATCGCCCCGTATCAACTTTCACATACCTTATCCTCTACTCAACGACAGAGGAGACAATGAATGAACACGGAACATTCATTTCCCCAAGTTTAAGCAATTACACCATTGATTTCCAAACAATTAATGTTTCAGTGAGCTTCTCTTGGCTGCATCTTTCGTCAATAAGGGAAGCTAGTAAAAGAGTATAAGGGTTATAGGTTTATCCCTGTAACCCTTTTAATTTGTAACAAATAAGGGTTAAATTTTATTATTTTAGTTACCAGTCTCACACAAATTTATCCCCGGCGAGTTGAAATATAAAGAAATCAATGCCTCTTATTCTTGTTCAAAATGAAGTAACGGTTGGTGGTAGATATGATCACTGGCAAGATAATGAGGGTGTGTTGTATCATTATCCTAATAAGTATGTTAACAAAATTAATGAGGGCGAGCCGTTTATTTATTATAAGGGAAGACTTCGGCTGAACAAAAGAACAGCAATTCCAGAATATTTTGGATTTGGCAAAATTGGTAAGACATATATTGACCCTACAACATCAAATGGAAAGCCTAAAGACTACCAATGGTTTTGCGAAATATTAGATTATATTCCTTTTCTAAAACCAGTTCCATTCAAGATTGATGGCATTCATTTTGAAAATATTCCGGACAATCTTTGGCGAGACGGAGTTAGAAATATAAGTGATAAAACTTTTCGTTCAATACTTGCAAAAGCTCTTATTCCGTTTGTTGGAGACGAACCGATTGTTACATCAACTTCCCCTATTATTCCGAAGATAAATGAGATAAACCCCCTTATTGTTGGCGATCATCAAAAACTCTTTGTTTCATCAATTTCTCAAAAGTTAGCAAATAGCGAAAAGGATTCCCAAGATTCGAAATCATCTCGCCGTTCTAAATATGCTAAGTTATATGGCGATCACTCAGAGGAGATAGTCTACAAAGTTCTTACTCAAAACAATTGCTATGAACTTAAGTGGAATGCAAAAGAAAAGGAAAAGCCAGGATGGGATATTCAATATTTTGATGAAAAGAGAAACTTAGTTGCAGTAGAGGTAAAAGGGACAAGCGGAAAAAGGTTTCTAAATGTCGAAGTTACATCAAGAGAATGGGAAGCGGCAGAGAGAGTTGGGAATCATTACAACTTATACTTAGTTGCAGATTGCTTAAGTACTGTGCCCAAAATCCAAGTCATTAATAATCCATATTCATTGTATCAGAATAATCAATTATTAGTTGAGCCATTAGTATATAGGTTAAGGATGATAAGTTAATTCGATTAATATTGAACTCTTTTTTATGTCTGAAGCTCTTTCCCAGCGGTATCGCGTTCACTGATTTCTTGAACTCCAAAGCATTCCAAGCTTTTTTGGATTCCCGTATCCGCACCTTCGTCAATAAAGGAGCGAATGAAAGCCTCGATAAATTCAGGTTTCCGGTTTAAATAATCCAGCATTAATAACCCTCTATCATATCTCCATTCTAACCTGTTTCTAATGCTGCACAGTCAATCTTAGGTATTGAAAAGGAATACCCATTACTTAAATAAATATATCAGCAAATAATACTGATGCGTAATTTTGTAGAAGAATTTTGGGATTGTACAAGTAATACAATTTCTCATATCCACCTCGTGAATGTTGAACCTGTTGATCCAGGCAACTGCTTTGTGTACATCCCGGGTAGTTAACCTTCAAAATATTTTATTATGGAACAGGGATTTCAAACGCCGGTATTCTCCCGCGCAATTTTGACAGCAGTCTTTGTTGGCTTTATGTCTACTCTGCTTGCTATGGCTTATGATCTATACTTTGTCGAAACGCTTAATTTTCCTTTATCGGAATACATCAATGTAGCCACTCTTATTTTTTTTGTTAACCTCCTGTTTCTCGCCATTGGCTTCATCTATTACGGTTTTGTCAGAACCTCAAAGCAAGGAGAGATCTTTTACATCATCGTATTCATCCTTTTAACTGTTTTTGGGGTATGGAAAGCTGAGGGAGCCCATCGTACCGATGATCACCTGGTAAACCTACAGTTCAGGAATTTATTAGCCGGCATAATTATTATTTTGGGTGTACTGGCATCATTGGCAATACCTTTCTTGTTTCATAACAAGAAGTTTGAAAAACTTGTTGTTTAAAGAAACGTTTTGATTGTGGATCTCGCATAAGGAGCGGAGCATTCGTGCCAGCTAGTTGAACGAATGCATTGGTTCGCGTTGGATATCGGTGTCCGTTTCGCAGCAGAATTAGCGGCTGTTCTTTGGTCAAGGTTTCAAAAACTTCACAACAACATCAACGCACCAACATCACCGTTCCTCGCTCAAATTTTACTGGCTGGTTTTCCAACTTATATAACAACGTCCATACAAACACACCTGCATCCTGCAGCACGCCTCCTGATCGGCCATCCCAACCCTTGCCAGGAATCTTTGATTGAAAGACGATAGTGCCCCACCGGTTGAATACCTTGAACTGATATTGCTCCAGCTGGCCATACACAAGTGGTGCAAACAAATCATTCCTGCCGTTGTTGTCGGGTGAGAACGCGTTGGGTACGAATACCCCTACAATACAACCATCCCTGATTTTTACAATAACGGTATCACGGCCTGTACAACCTTTATTATCGTTCACCTCGAGCCAATAGTCGGCGGGAGAATTTACTTTGATAGAAGGAGTTGTGGCGCCAGTGCTCCATAGATATTTCTCAAAGCTCTGTGTCGGTTGTAGAACCGGTTTTTCGTATTCACAGTATAAAATTTCAGCAGGTAAAAATGCGGCAGGTAAAGGCTGCTTTACGGCAATCATTATCGTATCAGCGTCAAAGCACCCGTGGCCGTCTTCTACCTTTACAGAATAAGTGCCAATATCCTGGATGACGATTGCAGGAGTTGTAGCGCCAGTGTTCCATTGATAAGAAGCAAAACCGCTGGCAGCCTGTAATTGCGTCGAATTTCCCTCGCATAATATAACATCCTTTGGAAGTTGCGGGTCGGGTAATGCATACACCTGCGGAACACGTAACGTATCATAGGATTTGCATCCATTTACAGTGATACCTGTTATGGAATATTCGCCAGCTGTTTTGACAGTAATTTGTTGAAGGGCACTACCCGTGTTCCACGCATATGTTTGGAAGCCCAGGCCTGCGTCAAGGACCAAACTATCTCCTAAACAAAAGCTGCGATCCAACCCTAAGTTTATTGGCGGTGAAGCGTGCACTGTGACCCTCATTGTATCGTATGCAAAACAACCCGGTGTTTTTTCCGCAATTACTGAATAGCTGGTATCAACAACCGGGGTCGCCACCACTTGTTGAGCGCTTGTTGAATTAAGTTGATATGAAGGCTGCCACTGATAGTTCATAAAACCGGCGGTGGCAATTATGTGAATCGTATCCTTTTCACAGATCACCCTGTCGTTACCAATCGAAAAAGCTATTGGTGCAGCAAGGGATATGTTGATCGTATCTCTCACCAGATTATCACAAGAGTCTTTCACTTCTACCCAGTATTGCCCTGGCTGGTTAATTACCAAAATAGAGTCAGTACTTCCATTCGGCCACAAATATGTCATGAACCGGGGCCCGGCATGCAAGGTGTCAACATTGTTGACACAAATTTCATGATCATTACCCAGGTTCAGTGGCGGAGTCCTGGAAGCCGCGACGATGACAACCGAATCCTGGGTTGGTACGCAATTCTGAAGGTTCTTTCCATATACTACATACCTGCCAAAATTCGGGAAGCGAACGGTCACGGAACTATCAGTTTGACTGATCACCTGAATTCCAGGCGATGTTGCCCATTGAGTGGGCTGTCCACATGCTTTGTTGCGATGACTATTATAAGTATAAGATTGGGTCAGATTACAAACAGATGTAATGCCGGTTACTTTTAAATAGCTGCACGAGTCCACGTATTCCGGGCACCGGTATCGCATGTCTGGATAAAAATCATATAGCGGGAAGGCGCGGTCCTGCATTACGTTGCTGGCGGCTGCATCCGCAGTCCATTGCACAGGTGCAACAGTGACAGGCGCAGGTAGATCGTAGTAATCTTGTGTTGGAAAAAAACAGCTTGCACTGGGATTGCCGCCTGCAGAGTCTATTGGCCACATGTTTATCATTGTGCCCAGGGCATTGGCGCCAATGCCGGTAGCCCCTTCGACACCCGCGATTCTAATACCGTCATTGGGACCAGGAGAATGGAAATAGTAGCGGGGTTGTACCACTCCACCATTGGATTTGGTCCATTGTACCTGGTAATTGGAATCGAGCCTGATTATTTTCGAAGTCCTTCCATCTCCCTGCAGGGTTAAAGGATAAGCCCCTGCCGTTATAATGTAAAAATTCTTACCCGATCTCGTTAATCGCGAGCTGCCAATGCCAAATGGATAAAAAAGCCCATTGGGCGTATATGACTCACAAATCATTTTTGAAAGAAGTACATTGCCCGCAGTATCCAGTCGCATGATGCCACCGATTGTGGTACGCGTAATGTCGCCTGTCGACCCGGTAATTGCGACGGCGATTGTAGAGTCAACACTCACCAGATCGCTGATGTTGCCCAATGAAGCTCCGACATATTTTTTCAGCCATATCGACTGGCCATTACTGATGTCAAACTTGGAGATAAGAATTTCATAGCTTGGATTGCCGGTTTGAAAGAGCGTACCCCCGATATACAAATACCCATCTTTCACCAACAGGTATTTGTAATTCCCGGGATAGGTGGTATTGTAGTCATAGTGTTTTTGCCAAACTATTCCTCCGGCTGCGTCAAACCTGGTAATGTTGAACCCGATAAAGTTCGCCGACGCTGATACAGCAACTACTCCGCCATCTGCAGTGGTTTCAAATCCAAGAAAGTATTGGAAGTTACCGGCCGCATCTTTTAACCCTTTGGACCAAACGGTGTTGCCATTGGCGTCGAGCTTTACCAGGTACTGTGATTCAGCCAACACACTTGCAAGCATAAATATGTTTCCATCTGCTGCCTCTTTGGCAAGTGTGATGTCTGTACCCATTGGGTCGACTAATTTGCGGGCCCATTCCACGCAGCCGCCTGGTTTGCATTTTATGATTAAACCCTGTTGTGTTTCCTGGAAGAAACTTGATCCTTCACGCCGGCCATTAAGAAGATATCCGCCGTCTTCCGTCGAATAAATGCCTTTCACTGTGTTTTCCCTGCCTGGAAATCCATATATCCGCCTTGCATTGCTTGTGCTGGAAGGATAATAGCCAGGAAAGAAATAATAGGCTACTGCAGTATCGGTACAACTTCCATTGTAAGCAACAAGTTTGACAGTGGTTAATCCCACCGAAAAACTCCAGTTGAGTGGCGTATTCATGCCGAACACATACATATCCACGATGAAGCGATAATCCGTTGCATTAATACTGTTATTCTGGAAAACGACATTTATCTGGCTATTGAGAATTGAATCGCCCTGGGGCGTCATACGGGCAATAAGTCCGCAACCATTTGGCTGGGACTGAGAATTCATGCCTATTAAAAGAAATAATATTATGATCGGACAGCGGCGTACAATCGGGATAAGGCTCACTTGGCTAATTTAAACGGCCCAAGATAATATATAGCATTTATAACAACCAATTATTCGGCCTGAATTACAGGTGTCGATTTGTAATTGCCTGAATGTGATCAGACAAGACGCTATTGAGTTTTATAGGGGAGCGAATAAAAGCCTCGATAAATTCGGGTTTGTTTTTTTAGATAGCTGATGCTCTGCCTGGTTCACCGACAACTATCGAGATGATTATCCCTGCAATAAGTGGGACGCATGTATAGGATTATAAGAGGGCCATCCAACGTATCGAACAGCAGGAGCAGGTAAAACCTCCGTAGTCCTAAGGGTTTTCCAATAATTATTTTAGAACAAGTACATTTCTACCTTGATTTAGCTCAGCTCCTGTGTTTTCAATCCATTGCAAACACTTTTCAGTAAAATAATCAGATGAATGACTAACTCTTTTTAGAAAATGTTTTTTGAAATCTTTAATAACGCTATCGGCCCAAGCCACAAATTCGTTTGATTTCGAAACTAACGTCTCCTGGTTGTCATAATACCTCACAACAAAATATAGCCTTGCTCTATGTAATTCCTTATCACTGTATGGATAGAATCCTCCTATGCTAAACTCAAGGGCATAGCTCCGTAAAACGTCTAAATAATAAATAGCTTTCTTTTCGAAAAAATTAAAATAAGTTTTATTTACCCAATTCTTATGTGTTAAATGAACCTGAAATATTTTTTCATTATAAGCTGATAAAACATCGCAAGCAGTTGGTACAGGTGTTTCCAGGCCAGTCTTAATAGTTATAATATCTTTTTCCCTGAAAAATTCTTCTATGGATGCCAGATCGTCTGGAAGAAGATAAAAATTGACTTGTTTAGAATTCATATATCGTATCATCTATTGTGAGGAAAAAATCTGGTCTTTCACTCGTAATTGCTTCAATATCGCTTAATGCTGCTAGTTCTCGTGCGCTGCAATCAACGCTGTTCGCTCCTAAACTATACAGCCTCCAAATCCAACCCACACCTTTCCATAAACCCATTCGAAAACACTTTTCGCACTTCTGCAGATAAGAGCTCCGCCCGGCTTTGTTTCCACAGTATTAATTTGTCGCCATAAATGGTACTAATTCGATCTTTATTCAATGGACCATTCAATTTACCCCAATGGATTGAATATGCTATGTGCTGCTGTTCCAGTCGCCCGATTATGTTTTCGAATACCTGGGAATTGCTCGTGCTGTCTAATCCATCCATTTCTATCACGCTGGTATTTTCAAATTTTGTAAATCCCAGGGTTGCACGGGTACCCTTTACAAACCGTACTGCCACTGCCCCAGCAAAGGCTTTGACAGCGATTTCCTGGCAGACCTGTTCCAGTGCCCCGGGTAGGTCAGTAGTCGAGACGGCGCATGCAAAGCTGGCTACGTTTCCCGTAAATCTTGTATCACGGAATATAGAACCAATAGTCTTGGGCTCTGGTGTTGCCGGCCGGATGTTCTTTTCAAATTCGCGTGAAGTGAGTCTTTTTACCTCATTGTAACTTCTCTTGCTGCCCAGTACACCCAACAGGCCTTTCATTATAAAAATGAATTCCGGACTTGGCGCAGGATCGTGTGTACCTCCCTGGTCAACTACAAAACCCGCGGGAACCTGTACCTTGTAAAAAAGAAAAATATAAAGCCCGGTGCTGCTATTCTTCGCAAGGGTATATGGATTTATATTGAGTTCCATATGGTACAACTCATGACCGGGAATGCTATCGGGCAAAGCAGGCAGAAGTTGTTTTAGCCTTGTTATATCCAGCCGTGATAGTGCATTCATCAAATCGTCAGTATAAACCGCATTACTGATCCTGTATTCTTTTAACAGGAACAGCGGATCAGTCTCCAACATTACCCCGTGAATAATGCCAAACGATCCGAAACTCACAAGGGCCGATTCGAATAAAGTGTCGTTCTTTTTTGGAGTTGCACCTAACCAGCTAATGAATTTATCTGAAGCTACCGGGTAAGACTCGCGTTCCAACCACACATGAGTGCCCGAACCGGTTACGAGGTGAATACCTACTATGGAGTCGTGGACGGCGCCGGCGTAAAGAGCAGCGCCATGCGTACCAGTCGATATGCAGCCTGCGATGGTCTGACCGTTGCTTGCACCGGATGCGCGGATACACCGTGCAGGATGACGGTCTATTTCCAAAACTCTGTTCAGCCGGGCTATCTGCACCCCGCATTCTGCAAATATCAGGTCCTGATTTGTTTTGCCCGTATGTAGATAAGAAGGCGAAACCAGCGTTTCATTTATATTAAAGATCAGGTCAAGTCCTTTGGTTTGTACCATTCCTCCATTGCACATCGCAACGGATGAAAAAGACCAGTTTGCGCCTATTGCACGCAGAGTAGTTGACTTCTCGATCGATTGGCCAATTACCCATTTTAAATTCTCAGTGGCCCGTTTATAGAGATCGCTTTCGCTCAATGCCGGATCAGCATGATCCAGTATCCACGAACAACCGGGTGTGAAATTGTTGCTGAAATTTTCGTGGCAATTTTTCCAGGGGTTGGCTGGTTGATAAGGTTTAATGCCTGCAGGTATCATAACATTGAAGGATTAAGGAATTTCGCCGGTGCCGGATCTTTGTGCGCAATCCCAGTCAATACGCTGTTTTACGACAAAGCCCAAAGTAATAAATCCAAGTACGACGTCCATCGGTTTGGTTGTTACTTTAAATCGGCTGACCCCAGTGGAGCAAGTACTTTTCAGGTTAATCTTGTTTTTCGATTTCCATATTGATGAACGGATTGTGGTATCATGACAAAAGTGTTGTCCACTGCCGGCACAATCGGATGTAGGTGATGATATCTCTACCACCCGGATGATACTACAGGAAACGAACAAACAGCTAATTAATAATACCGCCTGGAAGGTTGAAAAGAATTTTCTCATACACTGTTGGTTTAATGGTTGACATTGAAAATAGCCGAATGATCATCTGCGACGCCGTTGAAGCAAGTCTAATTTACATTCTTTCTGTGGTTTTAGCCAAACTGGTAGAGTCTCATCCGATGGCTATCGGATTTGAATTTGCCCACAGAGGACCACGGAGAAAACGCAGAGGACCACTGAGAAAAGACTCTGTGGCTCTTTGTTGCCATCTTGGTGTAGCCATCGAAGCACGGCCCGGGGATAGGGTTTTTTTCCTCTGTGGCCAAGGCCTATGAAAGTGGTTCTGGCCGCGGCGAACCTCCTGCCGGTTTTGATTTATCATCAGGCAGCGGAATAAATTCTTTGTTATCGTTAGGAGGTAGTATAATTCGACCCTGCTTCCAATCTTCTTTCGCTTGTTCAATGCGTTCTTTACGGGAAGAAACGAAATTCCACCAGATAAAACGTTCACCCAAAGGTTCACCTCCTAAAAGCAGTAGCGTGGTAGCTTCTTTAGCGAGGATAAGCGGCTCAGCAGTTTTACTGAACAGCAACATTTGTCCCGGGTTATAGATGATCCCTGATAACTCTATGCTCCCTTTTACAATGTAAAATCCACGCTCAGAATGTTCTGTTGGTAACGTGAATGTAGCCCCCGGCTGTAATACAACATGTAAATAAAATAGCGGTGAGTTTATCTTAACCTCGCTCCTTAGCCCAAATGCATTACCGGCTATTAATCGCATCCAAACACCCTTGTCCGTAAACACAGGTAATTGTTCAGGGATATAATTATTAAAAGATGGAGCAGCCTCTTCGTCTTTTTCCGGTAATGCCACCCAGGTCTGTATCATCTCTAGTCCGCCTTTGAGAGAAGAAGGATCTTCAAATCTTTCAGAGTGCGCAATACCGCTGCCTGCAGTCATCCAATTCACTTCACCCGGGCGAATTATTTGTTCGACACCCAAACTATCACGGTGCGTTACCTGGCCGCCGAAAAGATAACTCACCGTAGAAAGTCCAATATGTGGATGCGGTAGAACGTCTAACAAAGAAAGTTCAGCGGGAATATCGGCAATAGGTCCGGCGTGGTCCATGAATATAAAAGGGCCAACCATTCTTCTAAGGCGGAAAGGAAGAATGCGTTTTACCTTCACTGCTTTGCTAATCGATGCCTCACGAGCCTGGATTACTATGTCGAGCATGCTGCAAATATCCCGTATTTATTTTTTATTCACTTTGTATGCGGGTAATTCCGGAATGGGAAATAGTGGAAGCGTATAGAGTTGTCGGGAATCACCAGGGAGTAACGCTGAGCAACTACTTTGCAACCAGCAACCCTACCAGGATGCCCACGACAACACCGCCAATCCCAATACCAATGTCACGCTTTACCCGGCGGGCACGTTCCTGCGCCAGGAGCTTTTGAGTTTCGGACAATAGTTTTTGTGCCTGGACAATGTCCTCTGTTGCCCTGTCCAATGTGGCTGTAGCATTCTGTATTTTCTTGACGTTTTTGTCGGCGAAGGTGCTGGATGAGTCAGCGAGCAGGTTAAACTGTTTCAGCAAATCCTGGTAATAGGATTCATTCTTTTTAGATTGCTCATCGCCTAACAGTAGCAGCCTGTCGTAAGTTTTAACTGTTTCAGTCATCACCGAATCAACCACCGGTTTATTTTCATAAACGTCGTTATACGTTTTGAAACTAAATTTATTAAGAACGTATACTGTGTCGCATTGTACTACCAGGGTTTCGCCCCTGTACCCTCGAACTGCCTTGAAGCTAGTGCTGTCTTTGATTGCTTTGGGAGGTTGTGCATTGGTCACAACAGCATGGAGGAATATTATGATGAAAAGAAGCGGGGTGGTTGATGGAGTATTCATTTTAATTGTCTGTTATTTCTATATGTTTATAACCTAAAGAATCTTTTTGATCAAGGAACTCTTTCAGTTTTTGGAGGTTTTGGTTCAAAACTCTTTTTTCCTGCTCATTCCTGTTTTCTGTTTTCCTCTTGTCCATGTCGATAACGTACACACGGTTTCTTATCTCCTCCGTATACTCTTTGAATTTTATCATATCGTTTTGTACCGACGACAATTCCTGCCTGGCAGAATCAACCTCCTTCAATGCCTTACCCAGGTCTTTTTGCGATTCCTTCAACAGTTTGGACATAGCCCGGAGGTTGCTTCGGGTATCTATAAAATGTAACACTATGAGTAATGCTACAGCGCCCAAAATAATATAGATGAGAATTCGCGGTGCTTGCATGGTTTATATTTTTAATTCGGTGGTGGATTTGTTGTCAGGATAGAAGATACTGCTTAAAACAATAATTGCAGAAGATATTAAGATCTACTGCCGGCCAATCCCATTTATTTTTCCTTTTTCGTGTATTGCCATCCTATCCTGACATTTTTTTTCAGGCAAGGCGCTGTAGATCCAGAAACAAAATTTACTTCGATTAAAAATATAAATTATTTTCAAAGTTTTTCTACCGTGAAAACACCTTTTCTATCCCGTTTAAAAACCTTGTCAGTATAATAAGCTTATTGTTATTTTTAAGTTATCTGCTATCTCCCCCACGAAAACATCAATTCTTATCCGCATCAACTTTAGTAAACATTTTATCCAATGAGGTATATACTTTTTATCGGAATGATTGGCATTTTGTTTTCATGTAACGGTCCGAAGAACAAAGAAACCAGCACGACGGCTGCCGCAAAAGCTCAAAATTTTGTTGATGAATCGGTGACACCGTATCTCGATACCATACCGGCTGATCAAACTGTGATGAGTTTGCTTGACAAGTTTCCTTTGGCAATAGATAGCGCCAATGACGTAGTGATCACCGTGCCAAGGATATCCCTCCCCGTATCGGCATATAAAAATGTACGCAATGCTACAGGCAGGGAACATGGTGTTGTTAACGCAGACATCAATTTATACCGCCGGTTACTTCCTCTTTCCGACGATGAAAAAAAATTGTTGGATTTATTTGAAGGCTTCGCTCGTGAAGCGACTTACCTGGCCAATCGAAACAATTTTATATATCCGGCCAATGGCGAGTTAAATCCAGCTCAAAACGGGTTGGCCTATTCCTGGGGCGCTAAAAAGTTTGATCAGCGACTCAATCCTCCAGGCGAAGGAGATTCCTGTCTTCACAATGTATTCGGGCTGGATTGTTCTGGATTTATTTACCAGCTTTTTGAAAGAAATGGCATCAGGTTTCTCAAAGGAAGAGCCGATGATCAACGCAACCCGGCTGTGTTGAAAAAAGCGCTCATTCCTTATTTCGGCGATTCAACGCGTTTTGATGTGGTTGACATGAATATACCTCCTTCACAATTTCAATCAGGCGATATAGTTTACTTCCAGAAAAACGGGAGGGCTTATCATATTGGTATGTGTCTAAAATTAGGAACGGGCGAGCTGCGTTTTTATGAATCAAGTGGCGGGCCTAACAAATGCGAAGAAAATTTATCGGTAGTCAGGGGACCGAGGGGATTAAAAATAACCCAGCGACTGGCTGGCTCCGGTTATGGTGTGGCGAGAATCGTTTTAAAACCGCCAACCTATTAAAAACTGGCAACTAAATAAACGATTGTACTCGACATTCTCCAAACCTGGGTGAAAACTCCCACAACCACCCGCATCATATGTTTTAACCAAAAGTTCATAGTAAGGTTTTATTCTTCCCTGTATTCTAATATTTCACCGGGCTGGCATTCGAGCACTTTGCAGATAGCTTCAAGTGTGCTGAAGCGTATGGCTTTTGCCTTGCCGGTTTTGAGTATCGAAAGATTGGCCAGCGTGAGATCAACTTTTTCGGAAAGTTCATTCAATGACATCTTGCGTTTGGCCATCATTACGTCGAGATTTACAATGATCGGCATAACTTATACGGTTAACTCGTTTTCAGATTGGATTTCGATTCCTCTTTTAAATAGCTGCGAGATGAAGACAATCACACCCGCAAATAACAGGTGTTCGACACCAGCTCCCATAAATTGATGCAGATCGGTGAAGTCAACTCCTTTTCTGCCAAGCCATTCACAATATGACATGCCGATAATTGAAAGTATACCGATGAACAGGGCTATATACCCTATCCTGGATACAAGAGTAGCTACCGTATCACTGAAGGGGTGGACAAAGTTGATCTTCAAAAAGATCTTTATCACCAGGTAAAAGACATAGGCCTTCAGTGCAGATATGAAAGCGATCAGCGAAACAACTATACAATACTGGACCCTGTCGTACATGAACAGGCTGGATAGATTCAGGCCGGCATAGAGATTTTTCGCGCCGCCCGTATTCAGGAAAAGGCTTACAAAAAAGGAGTAAAGGATCGCACCTGCCCGTACACACAGTCCAATAAATATGATCCACGAAACGATGTGAAGGATTCGCAGGATCGGTTTGGTTTTAGATTTCATAACTTGCTCGCGTTTTATTGAAGCACAAATATCAATAAAATTTTATCGAAAAACAATAAATATTTTGCCTTTTTCGGTAAATCCCTCTAAATTTTCGGTAGAAGCTGAGATACAGGTTTGACTGTGTTTGGTTTAGGGAACCTCGTTTACATTTCGCACCTTCCGCTTGCGCAGACCTTTGTTCCGACACCAAAGGTTTGGCCGACGATGTCAGCGCAGGCGTATGGGGCCGCCAGCAACCAGCAACCAGCATCAAGCATCGGTTCCATTAATCACGATTCACCATTGACCACTCGCCATTCACAATCTTTTTTGTAGCCGTATTACTACAACCCCTCAGTGTTATCTATTACTTTTTAATAGCATAATGATCTATTTTTTTCGCCTCCCTGTAATACGTTCTTTGTGCAATCAATGCGTAGAATAATAAAAATCCAGTATGAGTTTACTTGCCTTCTCTATTTAATATTGAGGCGCCCTTTGAAAAACTACTGGCCGATTTATTGGCCGGTTAGTTCAACTAATCAGCAAAATCTTGCCTGGGCCATAACAGGCAGAATAGTTAGGTAACCATCCTTTTCTCGATTAGGCGGCCCTGTTCATCCACCAATGAACAGGGCTTTTTTTATGCATTAAATTAAATAGATAAAGATTGTGGGAAGAAATATAATCGGTTAAACGATCGACAGGCTGACCGCGACCATACAGCCCTTGCCGCGGCTGGTTTCTATGTCTACCTTGCCGTTATAAAAACTTACTCTTTCATAGATATTTGAAAAACCTATCCCGCGAGGCGTCTGTGTTGAATCGAAGCCGATACCATTATCTTTTATTACGAGCTCGACATCCTGATGCTTTACCTGCAACAGGATCTCCGCATTCTTCGCCTTACTGTGTTTAAGAATGTTCTTCATTTGCTCCTGCACGATACGGAACAAAGTGATCTTTTTACCGGAAGAAAGCAGGTCTGTATCAAGGTCATGAGTAAACTTGATCCGGATGGGATGTGCCAGATGAATATCTTCAATCAATGCCCTGATACTTTCTACCATCCCCTGCTGCTTGAACTGCGGTACAACCAGCTCCTTGGATAATTTCCGTATCTCTTCGATAGCCATTTTCAAATACTCCATGCTCTTAGACTTAATGAGCTTTTGATCCTTGTTTTCGGGACTAAGTGTATCCATGAACAGCATTGTAGTAGACAATATCTGGTTCACATTATCATGCAGTTCATGACCGATCCGCGTCCGCTCTTTTTCCTGTACCTGTATTATCGTCTCGGAGATCTCCTGTTGACGTTGTACCCGTTCATCCGCCAACTTGTCTTCGAGTTCCTTGAGATCGGAAATATCATGAAGGGATCCGATCATTTTTACCGGCAGCCCATTTTCATAAATCACAAATCCTTTATCCTGTATATGCTTGTACTTTCCGTCGGCGCATTTAAAACGATACTCGCTTTGCCAGGAATGCTGGTAGGTGTCAGTGGCCTCTTTTACTTTATCGCTAACACGATTCCGGTCCTCTGGATGTATCCTGCGCAGCCACCAGGAAAGCCCTTTTGACTCGACCATTTGGAAACCGATCATCTCTCTCAGCACTTCATTGCGGAATATTCTTCCTGTCTGCATATCCCATTCCCAGATTGCATCAGACGCAGCACGGGTCAATGTAAGCAACCGTTCATTGGCTTCTCTCAACTGGGCTTCGATAACTTTTGTATCCGGGAGGTTGACGGCATATCCACCAACAAGCTTGGCACCACCGGGGATATCGATCGGAAATATGTTGATATGCGAAACATAATTAGCCCCATTGGCCAGTCTAACTTTTTCAATCAATTCAACGGCTTGTCCCGTTTCAAACACCTTCATGTGCTTTTCATGCAAGGCATCATAAATGAACGGAGGAATGAGCTCAGACATTTGCCTGTTGACACTCGTGCTTTCTTCCAGGTTGAAATACCGGTAAAACGCCGAACTGGCAAGCTGAAGATTCTTAGCCTCGTCTATGATCCAGGCAAGGTTGGGAGTTTGGCTGACAAAAGCATTGAGCAAGGCCTGCTTTTCGTCAAGCCTCTCGTTCAAAAACTTTTCACGGGTTATATCAATAATACTGGAAACAACATAGCGGCCATCGCAGCCGGGCACATCGCCGGGTAACGGCTGAGAATTAAAAATAAACCAACGCAGGTCTCCCTCTTTAAGTCGAATCCCCAGCACCTGCTTTTGCGGTTTGTTCGTTTTCAGCGCTTGCATGAAAGGGGTATTTTCAAATAACACCCGTTCCCCATTCTCATTACACACCATCCATTGGTTATCCCAGAGTGAGCTTATATTTTTTAACTGGTAAAGTCTTTCAAGCGAAGTGCTGAGCAAACTGGAGGCCTGGTGGTTGGCAGCGATCAACTCTCCTTTTTTATCATGGAAAATGATCCCGCTCAGATCTTCTATTATTAACTCGTAATGTTTTTTGGACAGTTCATTGAATATTTTCAGCCGGTCCTCATCTACAATCTTATAACCAATACAGAAATACAGACGCCCTGAATTGCCCTTCCTTTCCAATGAACGTACCTGCCATTTCATCGGATGGTAATAGCCATTCTTGATATACAACTCCATGGCGCCGGGTCCTATTTGCTTTGCTGCATTGCAGATCATTTTTTTAAAATCATCCACGTGTATGGGGTGCAGCAGGTCAAAAAAATTGGTTTTTACTTTGCGGGGATTGTGCAGTTCAAGATCTCTTAGCATGCTAGAGTTAGCACACGCGATAGTTCCCTCTTCGTCAATAAGCGTGAGATAAAGATCATCCTGCTTCGGAGCGCTGCTAATAATGGTTTTTAAGGTCGTCCAACTCAATTTCATACTGTGTTTAATTGTTAGTCGCTACAGTGTCTTGCGGCAACCGGCAAGCCCGAAGCAAAATCTCTTATCACGTCCGGTACCAGTTCAAATTCATTTGTTTTATCCAAAAATTGCATGGCGCCTAATCGCATACATTCTTCGCGATAATAATCGCTGACATGATTGGTCAGCATGATCACCTCGCAGGCTTTTTTTGAACCTTTTATTTTTTTTAAAAGATTGATCCCGTTTTTGCCAGCGAGATTTATATCTAACAGTACTAAATCTGGTTTTTTTTCGAGAAGTCCGAATGCCTCTTCGTAGAAATGGGCAGTATGAATAAAGCTGATATCCTTCACCTCTTCCAGGATGCCAATCATTCGCCTGACGAAATGGATATTGTCGTCAACGATCAGTATGGACAGCTTTTCTTTTTTCATGGTGGATTTAATGTGCAAAGAAACGGCTGGTTGACAAATATCAACATAGATCAGTCTACCAATCCATTGTAATGAAAAGGAACAGTAGTCCTGTAGTTGGACAACTACAGTTTTACCCTTATTTAATCAATTTTATTACTGACCTGGCTAAGCAATTGTTCGACCATGCCTACCAGTTCATTATCCGCATTGTTTTTATTAAGGAAAGCAGTAGCTCCTGCGTTGATGGCATGGGAAGCATACTGTTCATCCGGGTAAATGCTGATAATGATGGAAAGCTGGGATGGTTTGATCTCTTTGATTTTTTTTATGGCATGTAAGCCGCCGCCGCCAGGCATGACAAGGTCGGAAATGATGATATCCCATTCTTCGCTGAGTGCATGTTCAATGAGGGATGCCGTATCGACAGCCAATTCAAGATGGGCCGAAGGGAAGCCATCAAGCAGCAACTCCTTTAGTCTTTGTCTTACGACAGGATGATCATCGGCAACCAACATTCTTATCATAAAATCCTGACAATAGCTGCTTTGAAAGAACCTAAGCTCCTCCAGCTAAAGACGTAATCTACGCAACCGATTGTTAAAGAGATGTAGGTAAGAAATCTTTAATGCTGTAGAATATGAACTACAAAACACATGATTCAAATCAATTTTTTTTCAAGCGCATAACGTGTAAGTTCTGCGTTGGTCCGCATATTCATTTTTTCCATGATTCGGGACCGGTAAGTGCTGACTGTAGTAGCGCTTAAGGAAAGCTGGGAAGCTATATCGGATACCGCTTTGCCGGAGGCCAGTAGTTTAAGTACTTCGAATTCCCTGTCGGAAAGAGTTTCGTGGGGCTGCAACCTGTTATCTTCTCCAAGGGCATTTGCAAGCTTTTCAGCAACTGCCGGCGTAATGAATTTTTTGCCGAGCTGCACTGATTGAATAGCCTTGATGATATCATCGTGAATGTTGTCTTTTCCAAGGTAACCCGAAGCTCCGGCTTTCAATACCCGCAATGCATACTGATCTTCAGGATACATGCTCATGATCAGCACGGGCAATTGCGGGGCCATCTGTTTTATTTGGGTAAGAGCGTCCAGCCCGCTTCGGCCTGGCATATTCATGTCGGTGATAACGATGTTCCAATCGTCTTTCATTATTTCAGACAGGAGACTTTCTGCATCAGCAACTTCCCCGATTTGCGCAGATGGATATTCTTCAAGTAGAATTTGTCTCAATCCTTTGCGAACAACGGCGTGATCGTCGGCGATTAGAATTTTCAGCATACACTACCTTCTTTTAAACAACTGAAATCATTAGAACAAAAACTCGCTACCGGCTACCTGTCTTCTTGTTCACCGACGCCATTCTGACGAATATTCGGGTGAATCTCCCTTTTTTTAAGATCCAGGCTTCTATTTCAGCCCTTAAAATAAGTTTTTTATTCTATCTATCAATCGCTATACCCGCTTTTTAATGGCATTGTTATGCCGCTCCGGGGCAAAATTATTGAAGCCGGGGATACTATTTAAACTTATAACTTCATTGCATGAGTGTGATATTGGCGTCCCAGCTTATCCAATTCTATCAGACATTAAGTCCTCCACCCGGTTTGCCCGCGGGCATTAACATCCTTTTTCCACAAAAGGACCGCCGGGTAATGGAGGCGGTAAAGGTTTTTTTCAATAAATACTATAATGACAGCCGGCCCCGGCGCCTGCTCCTCGGCATTAATCCAGGCCGGTTTGGAGCAGGTATCACCGGGATCAACTTTACAGCCCCCAGGCAATTGAAAAATGATTGCGGCATAACTCACCCTTTTGGCGAAAGCACTGAACTTTCGGCAGAGTTTATTTATGAAATGATCGGGAAATATGGAGGACCCGAGAAGTTCTACGGGGATTATTTCATTTCGGCTGTAAGCCCGTTAGGGTTTACAAAAAACGAGATCAACATTAATTACTATGATGAAAAAGTTCTTCTACAGGCAGTCTCCCCGTTTATCATCGAGCAGCTACAAAAACAATTATCCTTTGGATTCTTAACAGACCGATGTATCTGCATCGGTGGCGAAAAGAACTTTAAGTTCCTTTCAGCACTGAACAAAGAGCATGGGTTTTTTGAAACGATCATTCCCCTGCCCCATCCCCGTTTCATACTCCAGTATCGCCGAAAACAAAAAGAAAAATATATACAACAATACCTGGAAGCGCTCAGGTTGCTCTAGTGTCTCATCCGATAGCTATCGGATTTAAATTTGCCCGCAGAGGACCACTGAGAAGACACAGAGAGCCACCTTTAGATTTGTATTGAGCTTTTGTATTAAATAATACTATTATTATTACTACTCTTTCTTTTTGCTACTTTTTCTTTGTGAATTCACATCCAAAATGTGGATAACATTT